>Ga0209521_10002941_pt1 | contig 13847 bp, 10 predicted proteins | sample Rifsed19ft4_FD_184016 | JGI IMG/M metagenome (GOLD analysis project Ga0209521, IMG submission 184016) | Soil microbial communities from Rifle, Colorado, USA - sediment 19ft 4 (version 2) | ecosystem: Environmental > Terrestrial > Deep subsurface > Rock core/Sediment | place: Rifle, Colorado... | reverse complement strand
AACCCTATTGGCAGTCAATTCGAACGATCGATCAAAAAGTTCTTCTATATTGACAACGGAAAGGATGGCTCAGTCCTCAGATCTGGATATAATACAATGGTGTCACCTGTCTTAAAGGATACATATACGAAATGGCTTTGCGGCGGGGCTACGGTCTGGCGAAGATCAATTCTTGAACAATTCAAATACGATGAATGGTTTTCTGGCTGGGCTTATATAGAAGATGTTGATTTCAGTTTCAGAGTAGCACAAAAATACAGGCTTGTCGTTCTCCTGGATGCAAGAGTTCAGCATAATCCCCCTCCATTTAATTCTAATAAAAGATATTTTCTCGGAAAGATGGACGTAATGTATCGATATTATTTCATCAATAAGCATACATATTCTTCAATCCCACTGTTCTATTTTGCCACGATCGGATTAATCCTTATTACTCTGGCAGGCGGTCTGGTCCGGCGACGCCTGGATGGAATCAAGCAGGCTGCCGGGTATGCAAACGGTTTATTCTATGTATTTAGAAAAAAGTTAATCCATACTGACATGGATTTCAAAAAATAAAATGTGTGCAATGAAGATATTAATCACCGGTTCGAATGGCTTATTAGGTTCAAATCTTATACGTTACTATACAGCAAAGAACGAAAATAAGGTGTTTGCAACCTCTTTAAGTCCATCTTATACTCCGCTTTCCAATTTTACTGAAGGTGATTTACTGGATGCGGTTTTTGTAGATCGTCTTATATCTGATATCAGGCCGGATATTATTATTAACACGGTTAGCCTCGTAAATATTGAAAAATGCGAAGAAGACCCAAAACTTGCAAGTTTATTGACTGTAAAGACAGCAGAAAATATTGCCAGATCAGCCAGACAAATAGGAACGCGATTGATTTACATTTCTACTGATCATTTATTTGAAGGAACCAAATCTTTTTATTCAGAAGAGGATGAACCAGAACCTGTAAATGTATACGGTACTTTGAAATATAAAGCTGAATCAAGAACCAGGGATATATATTCCGATGCAGTGATCGTCAGGACGAATTTTTATGGTTGGAGCCACAGTCTTCATCCTCCGACCTTTGGAGAATGGGTTTTCGATAGTCTAAAGCATCATAGGCCTATAAAACTTTTTACTGATTATTATTTCACACCTATTGAAGTTACTTATCTTGCTGAAGCGCTTGACAACGTTGCAAAATCCAACTTTGTTGGGATCATAAATATTGCAGGTTCCCAGCGTTGTTCAAAATATGAATTCGGAATAGCTCTTGCAGATGTATTTCAATTTGACCCGGGATTAATAAGTAAAGGAAAAATAGAGGCAACTTCCTTTAAGGTAAGGCGTCAAAAAGATCTATCCCTTTCAACCAAAAAATTTAAACAAATTTTCAATCAGAAACTTCCAGACCTCAGGGAAGGACTTCAAAGGTTTTATGAGAATAGAGGGTTATTGATTCAGGAAAAATAATTTTTCAAATTTATACAGAATGTGTTTGATTGCCCGTTATATCTTCCATTAATAGATTGAACTCATTTCTAAATTTGTTACACATCTCGACTCTATTGAATTTTTCAGATTCTTTTCTTGCTTTTATTGAAAGTTCTTTTTTAGTCTGATGTGACAGATCAAAATAATATACAATTCCTTTCGCAATATCTTCCGCATCTATTTTCCTTACAAAGTTTCTATCAAGTTTTTCTACGATTTCCTTTGCACCCACCCCTTCAGTAACGATAGTGGGTAAACCCGCTCTCAAGCTTTCAAGTGTGGCCACTGAAAAACTGTCTGCTCTTGAGGACTGGACATATAAACTTGCGTTTTCAAAAAATTGTGTCGGATCATCAAAATATCCTGTAAAATGAACTCCTTTTATTTCATTCCACTTCTTGGGAAAACCTTTTCCGACTATATAGAGTTCGACGTCGTCTATTTCTTCTTTAACAATTTTAAAAGCTTCAATTAAAATATCCATTCCTTTAATATCTCCATTACCGATTGAAAGAATTGTATGTCCCTCACAACTTCGTGTTATTTTACCCAATCTTTCGTACCTGTCATCCATTATGTAAGGATATACTATCCTGATTGGGACATCAAGGAACTCCTTTGCTGTTTCCTTGGTAAGCGCTGATCCGGCCAGCGCACCATCGATATACTTTGAGGCTATCCTGTGGGTACGATTCACAAAGTCAGTAAACGTGCTTTTCATTTCTTTTGGAGTTTCTTTCAGCATGAAAAAAGTTTCGTCAGCTATTAATTCGATGTTTATGCTTTTATTATTTGTGATTTTTTTAATAGCAACAGGCGTTAATGGAGCTCCACCTTCGCAAATGTAAACGGGATAGTCGGGAAGAAGGATACCATTCATAGCGCTTTTAAAGATTCTTGGATATTTTTTATTATTGAAATAATGATTGTAATACCAGAGATCCGCTTTTATGGATTCTGCAAAACCTTTATGGGAAGGATGCAAATTGTAATATACAAACAATACTTTCATATTTAATGCTGTGCAAGTCATAGGTGCTTCTCCACATTTATAACTTTCTGGGATAATATAATTTAATCAAATCCGATGTAATATCATCCCAACCCAGCATTTTTCTTGGAGTTATTCTTTCCCTTATCTTGATGGCACGAACGAGATCATGTACATCGATCGGGTATGAAAGCCCTATACATCCCTTTCCATCGATGAATTCTTCCAGAGCACCTTTTTTAACCACTATGCACGGTGTTCCGCAAGCGAGAGCCTCGGCAACAGTGATGCCGTAAGCCTCGAATGTGGAGAGATTCACAAAAACATCGGCGGATTTGAAATGAGCAAGTAATTCGCTCCTCTCAATATCTTTTAACCAGTCAATCTTATCATTTACCTTCAGCTTCAGGGCTAATTCGCGTAATTTTTTTTCATGTGGTCCTTTCCCTATTATTTTGAGACGATAATCCTTTAGCAAAGTCAACGCCTCGATAATATGATTAACGCCCTTATAAGATTCAAGCCGTCCGGCGTAAAGAATATTCTTTGATTCTTTCTTGAGCTCTTTTATTTCTTTGAACTCTTCTAAGTTCAATCCATTAGGAATATGGACAAGTTTCGAAGAAGGAATATTGAAATCGTTTTTTATAAGTTTCATCTCGTATCTTGATACGCATACCACTTTCTCAGCTTTTTCGAAAATATAACTTCCTGCTGCATAGTAAGGTTTTAACAGGAGATTTCTAAGAGGAGAGTGGCTACCTCCATGGTAGTGTGGTGTAAAGATTAACCTTGTTTTGTTAGCAAGAGCTGCAAAAAGGGCCAGAAATGTATGATAATTGTGGACATGTATTACATCATATTCCAGACCCTTTAAATAAAAATATATCTGTGGAGAGAAAAAAAAAGCATCTCTGGGTGCAAACGTCCAGAAACGTGTCACTTTTACCCCATTGATTGTTTCATGTTTTGGCAGCTTAAAAGACGCATCAGTACATACAACCTCGACATCAAACCCCTTCTTTATAAGTATCTCACAAATTTCTTTGACATGTGTTTCTATGCCGCCTATATCAGGATGATACCGCTGACAGATATGAACTATTTTCAAATTGCTCCCTCTACCAGATATGTTCAAGTCTGGTAACTTTTTTCAGATAATAATTTATATCATCCTTTGAATCAATATCCTTCAGACGTTTTATAATGTTGATGGGATTCATCTCTTTGTAGAATCGATATATGAAAAAATTCTTGTATACAGCTTTCTGCAGCTCCACAAGTTCTTCTGGTGTGAAAAAATCTGTTCCAACAGCGCAGTCCATGCTCCTTAATTTCAAGAAACTATTCCTGTCTATTTTCTTTCCCATTGAAACAAGAATATCGAACAGTTCTGTCCCAGGATAGGGCGTAGCTATTGTAAAAAAGGCACTGTCAAGATTGGATGTCTTTGCAAAATTTAGCGTATCTTGAATCATTTTGTGCGTCTCTCCAGGAAAGCCTATTACAAAAAAGCCGTGCGCCCATATACCGGCTTCTTTTGTCCAGGCAATTACTTCCCTGGCTTTTGCCAGTCTGAGATTTTTTCTGATAACGCTGCTTAATATAAATTCGTTTCCGGATTCAATCCCGAAGTTCAGTTGATGACATCCACTTTTTTTCATCTTGATGAGCAGTTCCTTATCCAAAGTATGTACTGCTATACCATTCGGGGTAGTCCATGTCATATCTAGATCTTTTTCAATGATGAGATCGCATAATCTGTTCATCCTTTTTTTATTGAGTGAGATATTGTCATCTTCAAAGTGAATTTCATTGATTTTATATTTGTTTTTCAATTCTTCAAGTTCTTCGACTACATTTTCCGGGGATCTCGCCCGCCAACCTCTCCCCCAGACCACTTTCACAGAGCAAAAGATACAATCATTTGGACAGCCTCTACTCGTGATTACCGTAGTATATCGATATCTTTTCTGACCGCCCTGGGATTTGTTTATTTTGATATATTTTTCAAGATCTATCATATGTCTTGCAGGAAATGGTATTAAATCGAGATTCTTGATATGTTCGCGCGGTTGATTTTTTACGGGAACTCCATTTTCATTGATGAAAGCAATGCCATTACTGTTAAACGGATTCTGCTTCTGCGAAATCCTATTAACTACTTCCAGAAATGTTATTTCTCCTTCCCCTATCACTATGCAATCAACTTTGGAATCTCTGAGGCATTCCTGCGGAAAAGCTGATGGATGAAATCCGCCGAGTACCTGGAAACTATTGGGGGAGTCGTTTTTTAATAACCTTGAAAGTTTTGAGACATCTTCCCACATAATGCTCAGCGGACAGCTCAACCCGATGATATCCGGAGCTGACCTGGCAATCAATTTAGACAGACCTTCTATTGATATGCCCACTCTTATAAAGCCATTTTTTTCTACAGCTTCATCTTTGTCCTTTTCAACCTGCCCATCGATGATATTCACATTATACCCTTCTTTTTCTAACATGCCAGCAATATAGCATAAACCAAGTGGAGGGGTAACACCATAAAATTCTTTTTTTTTCACCCACATCGATGGATTAACAAGCGTTATTTTCATATTTTTTTGTACTCACAATCATTGCATAAATAGTTATTTTTTGATAAGAGGATATCTTCCTTCTCCAGCAGTATAAATCTTCTGATTTTTCCAAATAGATATGATTTCAATCGTTTTTTAAGTACGCACTTCTGAGCTCCTTGTCAACCTTCCATGTACCTCCAGTTTCTCTTCCGAAAACCAGGCTCAATCCGCCCACAAGTAAGGAAATCTGGGTATCCAGGAACGAATAAACTGGTCCGAACATAGAAAGTTTGTTTGCCTGACCAAGATATATAAATAAAATCAATAGAATTAACGCAAATGCTGCAATCACTGGATTGAGCTGAAATAACATATAGAAGATAATTAAAAGCAGGGTTAAAATAAGATAAGGGGATAATACGATCATAAAAAAGTTTACCGGGAAAATAATTTTACCATAATTTCCATATTTCGGGTTAAAAAGTACGTCAGTGTGCCGAAATAAAAGTCTGATGAGTCCTTTCCCTCGCCTATCTTTTTGCACCCTTCGTTTAAAAAATGAACTATGGCTTGCTTCATAATATAATATTTCAGGATCAAAGATAGTTCTATATCCCTGTTTGCGAACCTTTATCGCGAGCTCGCTATCGTCAGCCAACGAATCCGGGTCGATTGGTTGTATCAGTTTCTTTCTATACGCAGATAATGGATGAAAAATAACAGTGGAATCGATCCAGGATTCTGCTATCTGAATCTTTGACTGGATCGATCTATAATCAATTTCAACTTTTGAGTCGTTAATCACTGCCTGTTTTCCAGCAACCCCTCCGATAGCAGGATCTGAAAAATCTGCAGCTATTTTTTGCAGTACATCTTTCTCGAGCAGGCTGTCACAATCTGTCTTGATTACAATTTCATTTTTTGCAGCTGCATATGCTGTATTAAGAGCTTTTGCAAGACCCTGCCTTTTTTCTATAATCAGGACAATATTATTATACCGTTTTTGATATTCTTTTATGATCTCCGTGGTTTTGTCTGTAGAAGAATCGACTATTATCACTTCGAAGAGATCTTGAGGATAATCTAATTTGAACACATCATTTATTTTTTTTTCTATTACTAATTCTTCATTGTATGTTGGGATGATCAAGGAAATTGTGATTTTTTTTCCAGATTTCCTTACAGGTGAACCTTTATTGGAATATTTAAACGCCAAACCAAAATAAAAAGAATAAGGTATTGCAAGAAATAGAAATAATAATATAATTATAAGACTTAGCAAATCCTTCATATTATCATCGTTTTACGTGACTTTAAAACTTCAGATCATGTATGATTTACCAACGTATATAAATATTCATTTACCATAATACGAAAAGTGATATTATAGTGAAAATTGCATTATTGAATGTTCTAAATTTACAAAAAAAAGGCGCACTTAATAAGGACCTTGCTGGAGGTTTTGGCACATTTTCCATTTTTGGTTCTTCGACCACCTCAAAAATGATAAGCTATGCAAAAAAAAAGTCCATAAATTTGCCAATAATATCCTTTGCGTTTTTGCAGGCCATCCTGAAAGAAAAAGGACATGAAATACAGTATATTGAAGGGGATATTGTTGATAAAAAATTTGATCTGGTATTAATATATGGATCGATAGTGGATTTTCACCACGAAAATACGGTTTCCAAAAAAATTAAAAAAAGATATCCCGGAACAAAAGTGGGTTTTTTTGGGACATTTCCAACAGTTGAACCGGATTTGTTTAGCGAATCTGATTTCGTTATAAGAGGGGAAGCAGAGAGTTTCTTTTTATATGAATTCAATGATTTAAGAGATCTCCAGGGAATTATAAGTGTCAAAAAAACTTTAAATCTGGACGATTTACCAGCGCCAGATTTTGATGCTTTTCCAATAGATAATTATTCATATTTTCCAGCAATAAAGGAAAAACCATTTCTGGTTCTTCAAGCAAGTAAAGGGTGCCCATATTCATGCTCATACTATTGCGCTTATGGCATGATACAGGGGCATGTATACCGGATTCGTTCAGCGAAAAAACTGGTTGAGGATATCCAGCATCTTGTCAATGATTATCACATCAAAGGCATACAGTTTCGAGACCCAACCTTTGGTTTAGATAGAAAGCAGGTAATAAGATTTTGTGATCTGTTAATATCAAGAAATATTAAAATCAAGTTTGGGATTGAAACAAGATTGGATTTACTTGATAAAGATCTCTTAGCTTTGATGTTCAAAGCAGGATTGAGAAGTATAAATGTGGGAATCGAGACTCTTGATGAGAATATAGCTAAAATGAACAAAAGAAATCTGGTAAGGATAAATCATCAGGAAGAGATAATAGATTTTTGCAAAAAGATAGGAATTAAAATCTCTGCATTTTATTTATTTGGTTTGAAAGGAGACACCAAAGAATCTATAAAAAAAACCATAGAGTATGCAATAAAATTAAATACGAATATCGCTCAGTTCGTAATTTCATGTCCCTATCCGGGAAGTAAATATTACGAGGAGTTAAAATCGAAAAATCTGATAATAGAGAATGACTTTGAAAAATTTAATTCTATGGATGTTGTTTTTAAACACGATAATCTTACAAAAGAACAAATTATGATATTGAAGGATTATGCTTTCAGAAGATATTATTTCAGGATAGAATATCTAATTGAGTTTTTAAAATGGAGAATAAGAGAATTCTGGTTATAGGCGGGACAGGTTATATAGGAACTTCCCTGGTCAAAAAATTAAATGATTCTAACTATGATGTCACTTTGCTTGTAAGAAATGGCCATCTACTGAATGAATCTAATAAATGCAAATATTTCATCGGGAACCTGCTGGATAAGGAAAGCCTGATCGAAAAGATAAATGATTTCGATCTTATCATAAATCTCGCGTCTGTAGTAAGGACAATTAACAAAAAGAAATACACAGATAATATAATAGGATTAAAAAATCTAATTGATGTAATGGAGAAAAAGAAGATCAAAAGGATGATTTATTTTTCAACACAAAATGTAAATCTCAAAGATAAAGGGTATTATAGTGAGAGTAAAGAGATATGTGAAAAGTTGCTAATAGGATCTAACCTTGAATATATTATTATTCGACCGAATTATGTTTATGGAATTGATAAAAACAATGATTTTTATAGAATGGCAGTTTTCATCGCATATTCTCACATAGCTCCCATAATCGGTAATGGTAATTATAAGATACAGCCGGTCTTGAAAGAGGATCTCGCAAACAGCACTTTAGAGATTATAACTGAATTCAAGAGTGGTTCGATAATAGAAGTTTCAGGTAATGAAACGATATCAATTAAGGAAATTATCAGATTAATAGGAAAAGATCTGAAGGTTAATCCATTAATGCTGCATATACCAATAAAACTGCTAAAAATATTTGACCGATTTATCCCTTTTGATGTTGATGGGTTTACAGAAGATAGAATATCCGCATCCCCTTTAAAATGTCAATTTTCATCTTTCTCGGATAATTTGAAGAAAATTTTAAGTTTAATTAAAACCGAGAAGAACTTTCCGGAGTGAACCTCCCGGTCAGAATGATGTATCACTTTTGAGACAAGTTTCAGCATCTCTCTGATGTGTTTTTTATCCTGCACATTGCCCTTCTGTATCGTGATGGCTGTGGGGATTCTGTTTATTTCCTGTCGATACTCCTGAATTTATTTGCTGCTTATCTGGCTTGAATATCCGAACTCTGCAAACTCGGCCTTGTTCGCTTCAAAATATGTGGAGGTGAAGGGATGGGAGAAATTATTTAGCGGATGGACTCGTGCAGTCCAAAAGAATAAAATACTTGAAAATATAATCTTGATCAAATGAAGGTACTGATAACAGGTGGTGCAGGTTTTGTAGGATCGAATCTGGCAATAAAATTAAAAAATGATAAGAAATATCAGGTAATTGCATTTGATAATCTTAAAAGAAGAGGGTCAGAACTCAATATTTTCAGGTTGATAAAAAATGGCGTTGAATTCATTCATGGTGACATAAGAAACAGAGAGGATTTCGAAGATATTGGAAAAGTCGATGCAATAATAGAATGCTCAGCCGAGCCTTCTGTTCTGGCGGGTCTTACTTCATCTCCCTATTATCTTATTAACACAAATCTTTTTGGGACAGTGAACTGTCTTGAGTATGCAAGAAAATGTGATGCTGATATGATATTCCTCTCTACAAGTCGGGTATATCCTGTAAAAACGATTAATACAATGAACTTCACTGAAACAGCATCCAGATTTGAGTTGACCGAAGAACAGAACATCGCAGGTGCATCGTCCAATGGATATACAGAAGAGTTCCCACTTGAGGGTTCCAGGACATTATATGGTGCTACGAAATTAGCATCAGAATTGCTTCTTCAGGAATATATAGAAACTTATGGACTGAGAGCTGTTATAAATCGCTGTGGTATTCTGACAGGAAGCTGGCAGATGGGAAAGGTTGATCAGGGAGTTGTGGTCCTGTGGGTGGCAAAACATTACTTTAATAAACCTCTTTCTTACATCGGATTTGGAGGAAGAGGAAAGCAGGTGAGAGACATGCTGCACGTGGAAGATTTGTATCGTCTTTTAGAAATTCAGATAAATGATATCCAACGTCATAATGGAGAAATATATAATGTTGGTGGTGGTTTAGAGAGAGCTGCGTCGCTGTTGGAATTAACGGCTTTTTGTCAGAAATATACAGGAAATAAGATTCCAATAAATAGCATTTATGAAGATCGACCGGGTGATATCAGGATATACATAACAGATAATAGTAAGGTGAGTAAAAATACGGGCTGGCAACCCATTATTACTATTGATCAAATAATAAAGGAAATTTACTTCTGGATTAAAGAGAATGAAGAGACTTTGAGACCAATACTTGCATGATTTGGAGGCATTGAAATGGAAATAGCACTGATTACAGGCTCAGCAGGATTGATTGGTGCAGAATCTGTACGATTTTTTAGTGAAAAAGGATTTAAAATAATTGGAATAGATAATAACATGAGGAGAGTATTTTTTGGCGAAGAAGCCTCAACGGAATGGAGCAGGAAAAAACTTGAATCTGAAATAAAGAATTATGTTCATTATTCTGAGGATATTCGAGATTCAACGGCAATGGAGGCAATTTTTGGAAGATATAATAGAGATATTAAGTTAATTATTCATAATGCTGCTCAGCCTTCCCATGATTGGGCAGCTAAAGATCCTTTTACTGATTTTACAGTAAATGCAAACGGAACGCTCGTCCTTCTCGAAATGACAAGAAAATATTGTCCAGATGCTGTATTTATTTTTATGTCTACGAATAAGGTATATGGAGATACTCCTAATAGCCTCCCGTTAGCAGAACTTGAAACCAGATGGGAGATCGATGAATCTCATCCTTTCTATAAGAATGGAATTGACGAATCAATGAGTGTTGACCAGACAAAACACAGCCTTTTCGGGGCGTCTAAACTTGCAGCTGATGTCATCGTACAGGAGTATGGAAGATATTTCAATATGAAAACTGTATGTTTCAGAGGAGGATGTCTTACAGGATCTGGACATTCATCCACTGCACTTCATGGGTTCCTGGCATATCTCATGAAGTGTATTGTTACCGGGCAACATTATATTATATATGGCTATAAAGGGAAGCAGGTGAGGGATAATATTCACAGTTATGACCTTGTGAACGCTTTCTGGCACTACTACCAGAGGCCGCAGAAAGGTGAAGTTTACAATATTGGAGGTGGGAGGCATTCCAATTGTTCTATGCTGGAAGCAATAAAAATGTGCGAAGAACTTGCAGGAAAGAGATTGAATTATTCTTACTCTCAGGATAACCGTATCGGGGACCATATCTGGTATATCAGTGATGTGGGCAAATTCAAATCCCATTATCCTGGATGGGACTTTAAATATAGCCTCAAGGACATACTGGATGAAATATTTCAGAATAGTAATTTCACACAAAATGAATAAAAAATTTCATATTTTTATGAGTTAAGACGTAATGACAAAAATCTCGCTTATTGTGCCAGCACATAATGAAGAAGAAAATCTTGAAATACTTATTGAAAAGCTTGTGCCAGTGCTGGAACAGCATGAAGAAACTCAGAATTACGAGATTGTTATTGTCAATGATAATAGCACTGATAGAACTCCCGATATAATAAATGAATATGCGAGCAATAATACAAGAATAAAAACAGCCCATCGTAACTCTTTACCTGGATTCGGAAACGCATTGAAAGAAGGATTTAGAAATGCAACAGGCGACATCCTGATACCTGTGATGGGGGACCTTTCGGATGATCCAGAAGATATACCAAAACTCGTTCGCAAGATCGAGGATGGATATGATATTGCATACGGTTCACGGTTCATAAAGGGCGGTGGCACTGAAGGCTACCCACATGCAAAGATGATTGCGAATCGTATATTTAATAATGTTGTAAGACTCCTTTTTGGGATAGAACATAAAGATTTCACCAACGCTTTCAAAGCATATAGAAAGGAAGTGATGGATAGCATAGGGATAGAGAATCTGGAAGCAAATGGGTTTGACCTTACAGTTGAAATTCCTCTGAAAGCTCATATACTCGGATTCACAAGCGCTGAGGTACCAGTAACATGGCATGGTAGAAAAAGAGGAAAAGCAAATCTAAAACTATCCCAAAACTGCACAAAATACGGAAAACGACTGCTAAAACTTTTTTTCATAGGGAATATAGTGAGCCTGAGGGATTTGTTGGGCTCAATTATTTCAGGTTCAAAGATAAAGCTTTTAGTGGCATTTATTTTTGGGATCCTCCTGTTGATCGGGCTTTTCTCTTTCTCAGGGTATTCAGAGGTATATGAGATAATAAAAAGTGTTTCGTTTTTTTATATTTTTCTCGGATTTACTGTGATTACAATGGCTTTCCTTATGCGCACATTGAGGTGGAATGTGTTGCTGCGGACATCTGGTTACACTGTGCCAGCAAATATTCTCTTTAAGAGCACTATGTTCGGTTTTCTTCTGAATTATTTACTCCCGGCAAGAGCTGGCGATATTGCCAGGGGTGCGGCCCTTAAAGCTACACGCAAAATTCCAATGGGTATAAGTCTGTCCACATTGGTAATCGAAAGATCTTTGGATACGTTTACACTGGGGCTCATGCTGGGTGGAGCAGCTGTCCTTTTATCAAAAACCAGTTCAATGATTGCATTGTCAATGGCTGCATTTGCAATAGCCTTCTTACTTATGGCTGCCCTTTTTCTTACTTATAAATATGATAATATTATTTCCAAAATGCTTGGAAAAAGATTTCCTGAAATCTCAGGTTTTATGGGAGCAATGAAAGAAGGACTCTACAAAACTTATTCAAATCCCAATGCACTTCTGGTCTCTGGAGCTTTATCCATACCTGTCTGGATTTTTGAAATATCGGGAGTATACATAGCTGCGATTGCAATTGGAAATAAAATTACGTTTTTACAGGCAACGCTGGCTGGAATAACTTCCTTCCTTGCATTGACAATCCCTGTAACACCTGGTGGAATTGGTGTGCATGAAGGTGCAATGGCTGGGGTACTCGCCCTTTTAGGTATACCTATAGCAACTGGTATTTCTCTGGCACTGGTTGATCATTTTATACGGGGTTCAGTTACAGTTGTTTTTGGGATGATTTCAGCAATTCATCTTGGATTCGCATCAAGAGGACATTTTGTCCAGGCGAAAAAGGCTTCGAAAAAACAGGGCGAAGTAATATGAAAAAAAGTTGGTTGATTGCAATAATAGTAGCGTATATTCTTGTTCGAATTTACATTGCTTCTCTCTCATCATTTTCATTTTTTCAGGGTGGTAATGAAGGGCATTATTCTTTGATTGCGAAAGGCTATTTTGACCATTCGCTTTTTATTCAAGGGCGAGGAGGCGGCATAACCTGGTCAGTTCCGCCTTTCTATTCGTGGGTTTTGTTTGCATCTTTTAAACTCATTGGCATTTCAGATATAAGCGGAAGGTTGTTATCTATAATTGCTACTTTATTTGCTGTTCCCTTCATTTATTTATTAGCAAAGGAAATTTACAAAGATACCAGTATTGCATCTCTCTCAGCAGTAATTTTTTTACTTATTCCGTGGGTAGTTCATCTCTCAGGAAGAATTCAGACAGACATGTTGATGACGTCATTGATGACTGCCTCAATAGCCTGTTTTTTATATGCTTATAATCATAAAACTAGCTTTTATCCATTTGGGATTTTCTTCGGATTGGCCTTATTCACGAAGCAACCCTCGATTCTTATTCTTGTAATTGTAACTATCTGGATGCTCCTGGTTGTTAATAAAAACGAAAGAATTGAGTCCATTAAAAAGATTTCAATCCCGGTTCTGATAGGGTTTGTTCCAATTTTAGTTTATATGTCATATCATATACTAAATGGTGAAACGCAGGGAGTGGTCCAGCTTTTTTATGGAGAAGGCGCATACAGGATGGTTTTGTTCTCTAACTTTATAAATACTCTGGGTGGAATCATTATTGGGATTTCTCCCTTAGTTTTGTTTTTTGCATTTTATGAAATATATAAACTATGGAATTTAAAAAATATTTTGTTTATATGGATTATCATTTATGGTTTGTTTGTGATAGCAAGAACGCCAGTAAGTCATGAATATTACATAATTCCTTTGTCGATCCCTTTCGCAATCCTGGCAGCAAAAGGCATCTTCAATTTTAAAGGCTCATTCAGACTGGAGAAAAAAACAGGTATCTTGTTGTTGTTACTGGTT
>Ga0209521_10002938_pt1 | contig 13849 bp, 10 predicted proteins | sample Rifsed19ft4_FD_184016 | JGI IMG/M metagenome (GOLD analysis project Ga0209521, IMG submission 184016) | Soil microbial communities from Rifle, Colorado, USA - sediment 19ft 4 (version 2) | ecosystem: Environmental > Terrestrial > Deep subsurface > Rock core/Sediment | place: Rifle, Colorado... | reverse complement strand
GTTTTCAGTTTCTATGGAAACTGAAAGCGCTCTAGATTTTTGCGTGGTCGCATTTTCGGACGGAAAACCGGATTCCACTTTTCCTGAAAATGCTCTAGCTCGGATTAGCGGCCACGTCCCCGAATTCTTGGCTTACGTTCGCCCCGAAACATCGCTCATGTGCGTCCGGAACATGCAATCTTACGGTTTGGACATCCGATTGAGGCTGTCCATGACCGCCTCTATTCCGTATTGGTTTATCAACGACTCCAACCCGACCTCCATTTGCCCGCGCTTCTCCTGCGGTGTTTCCTCCCGTTCGACTTCCCGCTCTAAGTAGGTCAGGGCGTCGGCCTCGCATACCTGGACGCACATCGGCTCCGCGAGCGGCGGCACATTCTCACACATGTCGCATTTCAGCGGCAGTCCAGAATCGGGTTCGATGAAGTAATCCCTGGACGGACAGCAAGCCCCGCAGAAGCTGCACTCGCTGTACTGCTTGCCGTCGATCGTATAGATGTGCCTTCCGTTGCATTCGGACGGGGTATAATCACCGGCACGTATCGGAACATATTCGTCATTCAGCTCATCGACTACCACCCGGATGCGGGAGCGCGCGGGATTGATGCTGCTGTATTTCGGCTTGGCGTGAAATGCGGAGCAGGCCATTTCGCACGCACGGCAACCGGTGCATTTATTGATGTCGACCTTTATCTCTTTGACGATCTTCGTCGCTCGTCCGTTCACGGCCGCACCTCCAATGCGCCTGACTTGGGTGTTCATACCGCCACGGCAGTTTTGACTGGAACACTTTCGACCGCCGCCAGAAGTCCTCGTTCCTCCAGATCATCGGCCGCGTAACCTAAATCGAGCCTGTCGAGAGTCTTCCGGGTCGGAATACCCTCGCTGTTCCATCCCTTGAATTCGTAATATTTGGTGAGCAGCATTTGCTCGTACTCTTCGTCTCTGACCGCCCAGTGGTCCTCCGGCGGACGCTCGTCCTTCCTTCGCAAACCTCTTCTCACATTTACGGCCCTGACCAGGGTTCGTATTCTCTGGAACGCCTTCCACAATTTTTCTTTGTCCATCTCCATGCCGGTCGCAAGCGAGATGACCTGAGGAATATTGTTCATGTGGTAGGCAATGTCTCCCCCGAACTGACCCCTGAATGACGACACGAATCCACAGAGACCGAGCGAGTCGTCGATATAGTGCATCGCCTCGTTCCAGTCGACGATGTCGAAGGTCCGATCATCGGACATGTCACTGCGCTTTTCCCATTCCAAGAAATATTTCTTGAATTTTTCATCAGGCACAGCTTCCCACTTGCCAACGAACTCTTCTCTCTGCTCCTTGGTGGGAAGTGGATCCTGCGGGAAAGACCCTTCAATCTGGGTGATGCTCATCTTCTCGCCGGTGGCGATCATGAGGAAGTAGGCGGGGTTCAACTTGCCCAGTTTGATCGGCAACTGCTCGAATTTTTTCGTGGTATTATGCTCGTACGCCTCGGCCCCTTTGCCGATCTGGCGGGCCGCGTGCCAAGTGCCGTTGGCCAGGATGTCTCCAATTCCTTCCCGGCGAACGATCTTTTCCAGCAGATAGAAGAATCTGCCACGCGTGTCGGACGGCATTCCCGGAAAGTCATTGTCGCTCAATATGCCCGCTTCAAGAAGCTCGAGAGCAAAGGCCATCACTTGCGGCGTCGAATACGAGTCCACACCGTATTCCTGGGCGACACCGAGGATCTCGTAACTGAAATCCAGCTCGAGAAAAGCCGCCATGTGATAGGTGTCTTTGCCGAAGCACTTATAGGCGAACCGCGGCCGCCCCGGCCAACTGATCACATTGCGGCATTTCTTCGGGCAGTTGTAACATCCCGTCTGCCGATCCATGTGATCGTATTTCCAATCCGTCCATCGTCGCTGGAGTTCGGGGCTCCAATAGTCCTTGATCCGCGTGCGTGAGTTGCCCCAGGCGAAATGATTGTGGTGGAAACTGTCGTCTTCATCCACCGCCATCCAATCCCCGCACCCGCTGCTTCCGCCCATCTTCCTGTGCAGGCTTTGACACAATTCAAACATTTCAGCCGGCCGGGCGATGTTGACATCCTTCGTTCCGCGGACAGCGATCGCCTTCAGTCGCTTGTCTCCCATGATGACGCCGACGCCGCGGGCCGCGCTGGCGTGATTGTGATCGATCGTGGCCATATAGACTCTGTTTTCACCCGCCAAGCCGATGGCGGCGACCTGGATCTTGTAGTCGTTCAATTCTTTCTTGAGCATGTCTCCGGTTTCCGCACAGCCCTTCCCCCGCAGATGGGTGGCGTCACGGATTTCGATTGTGTCGTTGTTGATGTACAAATAAACGAGATCCGGGGCCTTGCCCCGAATGATGATCCTGTCATAGCCGGCATGCTTGAGTTCCGGTCCGAAAAAACCTCCGAACAACGAATGCGACATCAAATTCGTCTGCGGTGAAAAGGTATTCACAACCGTACGATTGGCGGCGGGCGCAGGGGTCGCATGCAGAAGACCGGTGCCGAAAATCAGCAGATTGTCGGGAGAGAACGGATCAGTTTCGGGCGGAACCCGTTCAAACAATATCTTTGCGGCCGCACCCTGTCCGCCCAGGTAATATTCGGCCAAATCCGGCTCACTGGCGACCCTTTCAATGCTACCCAGCGACAGATCGATTTCCAGGTCAAATCCGGTTTCTGCGTATCTCATCGTCCTACCTCTCCGCGTTCGCCTGAAGTAGAGTTCTGTTCCCATCATTCGCGGCAATCGAACCGTTGTTCTGCTCCCGCCCTGGAACGGAAGTTGTCTCCGCATGTTTCTCGGACGCACGTATTGAGGAGGGCGCGGGCGCCAGCGATCTCATCAAAACAAAGGCGGCCTGTAATGCCGATGTCGGGCACAGCGGGAAGCATTCCTTGCAGTCCCAGCATTCCAGCGCGGCGATCTCCGGGATGAAACTGATCTCTCGACTGGGTCCGCGGTCCACGAATCCGACTGCGTTTTTCTGCTTGACCTCGGCACAGTATCTGACGCACAGGCCGCAGAGAATGCAGAACGAAGGCTCCTTTTCGAAACGGTCTTTGTCGGCGTGATATTCCTTGGCCAGAGTCTGCAAGATCTCCGACTCCGGAGCATGGGCCAGCAGCTGCTCGGTCAATACCTTGCGGATCTTGTCGATCCGCTCGGACCGGGTTCTGACCACCAGATCGGCCTGGACAGGGTATACGCAGGCAGCAACCAGATTCGTCCTGCCGGCGGCCTCCGCTTCCACAGTGCAAAGCCGGCAACCGCCGAACGGCTTGAGTTTCTCGTGGTGGCAGACAGTCGGAATGGGAATACCCGCGCGTTCGGCCGCCCCGAGGATGGTCATGTCCTCACTCGCTGCGACAACCTTGCCGTCAATCTGTATGGAGACTTCGCTCATCTTGCTTTTCTCTTTTTACCCGTCGCTGCCTGACAATAATTCTCATCTCGTCTGGAATGCGCGCGGGAACGGGCTCGCCGGAAATCCTGATCACCGCACCGAACCGGGCGGGGCATACTTCGAAGCAGGTGCCACAGGCATTGCATTTCGCCTGATCGATAATATGAATCAGGTTTTTGCCACCTATGATTGCATGTGACGAGCACTCTCTGAAGCAGATTCGACAGGCGTCACATTTCGCCGGATCGACGTAGTAGGAGACCAGCCCCTGACACGTAAAGGAGGGGCACCTCTTCTCCTTGATGTGCGTCTCGTATTCGTGCCTGAAATAGCGAATCGTGCTCAGGACCGGGTTGGGGGCGGTCCTCCCGAGTGCGCAAAGGGAGGCGCTGCCGGTCGACATCGCCAGTTCTTCCAGAAGCTCGATGTCGCCCTCTTTTCCCCTTCCTTCGGTGATATTGGTGAGAATCCGGTGCATTTGCTTGACACCCTCCCGGCAGGGCGAGCATTTGCCGCAGGATTCCTGCGTGAGAAAATTGAGAAAGTACCGGGCGACGTCGACCATGCACGTGTCTTCGTCCAGGACAATCATGCCGCCGGAGCCCATGATCGCGCCGGCTTTGGTGAGTTCGTCGAAGTCGACCGCGATGTCCAGATGCTCTTCGGGGATGCATCCTCCCGCCGGGCCACCGGTCTGTACGGCCTTGAACTTCTTGCCGCCGGGAATGCCGTCACCGATTTTGTAGATGATATCCCTGAGCGTTGCGCCCATGGGGACCTCGACTAGGCCAGTATTCTTGATCTTGCCGACCAACGAAAAGATCTTGGTGCCTTTGCTTCTGGCGGTTCCGAATTGATTATACCAGTCGGCACCGTTATTGATGATCAACGGGACATTGGCCCAGGTTTCAACATTGTTGATATTCGTCGGCTTGCCCCAAAGCCCGCTGGTCGCGGGATAGGGTGGTCTCGCTCGCGGCTCGCCCGGCTTGCCCTCCAGCGACAGGAGCAGAGCTGTTTCCTCACCACATACGAAAGCGCCGGCTCCCCGGTGCACCTTGATGTCGAAATCGAAATTTGATCCGAGAATATTACGGCCCAGAAAGCCGTATTCCCGCGCTTGTTTGATCGCGACGCCGACATTCTCCAGTGCCAGCGGATATTCCTGACGTACATAGATGTAGCCTTCATGGGAGCCGATGGCATAGGCTCCGATGATCAATCCTTCCAGGATCGAGTGAGGATTGCCTTCCAGGACGGCCCGGTCCATGAAGGCCCCCGGGTCGCCCTCATCGGCATTGACGATCACATACTTTGTTTCACCGGGGGCCTTGCGAGCAGCCTCCCACTTTATCCCCGTAGGAAAGCCACCACCGCCCCTTCCTCTCAGACCGGATTTTTTGACTTCCTCCAGAACCTGCTCGGATGTCATCTGGAAAAGAGCCTTGACCAGCGCCGAATACCCGCGCAGCGCCAAATAGTCGTCGATGACCTTTGGATCGATCTTGATGTTGTTGCCGATGATGTTCCGTTCCTGATTTTTGTAGAACGGGATGTCGGCCTCACGAATCGCCTTTTCGTTCTTAGCCGGGTCGGAATAGACTAGGCGATCTACGACCTTTTCCTTCTTGATGGTTTCAGAAACGATTTCGGGAACGTCCTGAGGGCTCACTTGGAGATAGCAAATTTCCGCAGGATCGATGACGACGATGGGGCCGCGCTCACAAAATCCCGGGCAGCCGGTCCCTTTGACGTTCACATCGGCCGTCAGCCCCGCTTTTTCAACTTCGGCGTTGAACGCGTCGATGACTTTACCTGCGCCCGTGGCGAGACACCCGGCACCAGCGCATATTGAAATGCGGGCTTTGTTGGAATTTCTTTTCGACAGGATTTCCTGCCGGAGCTGTTCTAATTCGGCGGGCGAATTTATCATCGGGAACGAGCTTCCTCACTCATAGTTCTTCAGCAACTCGGCGGTCTTGGCAGGCGCCACCTTTCCGAGATGTTGCTCATCGATTTCAATCACCGGCCCTAAGGCGCAGCAGCCGAGGCAATTGACCGTATCCAGGCTGAACTTCATGTCCGCGTCGGTTTCGCCAGGTTGGAGTCCGGTGATTTGCTGCACCACTTCGAGGACGCGGGGCGCCCCCCGGACATGGCAGGCCGTGCCCATGCAAATGCTTATTTCGTGGCGCCCTTTGGGAACCAGGCTGAAGGCCTTATAAAATGTCGCCGTATGCTGTATCTGGCTCAGGGGTATCTGCAATTTCTTGCTGACCAGATCCAAAGCTTCGCCGGGCAGCCAGTGAAATTCGTTCTGGATGTCAAGTAATATTTGGATGAGCGAGCCGGCTTCGCCGTGATGGTTGTCGATAATCTGTTCAATTTTCTCTGAATTCATAATTTTAGTCTCCGTTTATTACGGCACTCCAGTCCGCGCGGACAAGAACTTCTGACCGACTCGAGAAATGCACCGCCTTTCAGGCGAACGTTGTATACCGGATACCAAGTCTCGGCTTCGGCCCCCTGCGCCTGCAGAAACGGAACTGCAAGGCCGTATCTGGAACAAAGGCCGAACGCGCCGCGTACCAACGTCATCCATGTCGCCGAAGCCCGGTATGATAAATGTCATTTCGGCTCCATTTTTCCCGATTGTGGCGAAGCAAGTTCCAAGGCCGAATGGATCAGGCAAGAGCATAGCGCTTCTGGCTCTCGTCAAATCTGACTAGCCGTTGTCTGGCTGAACTGTTGAGGTGCTTCGACACTTCAGACCGGCTCATGCCTAAACTATCTGCTATTTCTCCGCTCGATAGGGCCTGCCCCGCTAGAAGGACCATGATCTGGCTGATTGCGAGCTTGTCTGCGATTAGTTCATTGAACAACGATTTCAGCTCGGCGCTGGCGAAAAATCTTTCGTACTCCGCTTTGTTTTCAAACCGCACTCTCAGCTTCTCCCTTTCCACCAGCTTGACGTAGGGAAGCAATTTCCTGATCGCTTCCAGTTTGAGCTTGAGCGCGTTGCGATCCATTCCTTCGCCGGTGCCGAGCGGACCCAGTTCCTTCAACCTGTTGGTGAAATCGGTCACGACTTCGGCGTAGCGGATCCCTTCAGATGCCGACACCCACTCGAGCCTCAGCCGATCCGGATTGAGCCCGGTCGCTTCCAGTAGTTTCTTGCCCAGATGCATCGTGCTCAATGCATCATAATTTCCTTCCGTGATGTAGTGGCATTCTCCCAGCCAGCAGCCGCCGATAAACACGCCGTCGTTTCCGTTAGTGAATGCCCGGAGCACGAATTCCAGGTCGACTCGGCCGGAACACATCAACCTGATCACCTTCATGCTAGCGGGATATTGGTAGCGCGAAACCCCGCACAAGTCCGCCCCGGCATAACTGCACCAGTTGCAGAGAAATCCTAGAATTCGTGGTTTGAATTCATGCACCGCAGCCATTCTCAGGTCGCTCCTCTGGCGGTAATCGCTGCTTCACAATCGAGCGCGTTTTGACCACCGTCTGCGAAATCTCTCTGTTCGATCCGCCAACGCCCCATTTCACGCCGCATCGATCTGTGAGAAGATTTCTTCGTCGGTATAGTGATTGAGATAGATGGCCCCTGTCGGACACTTGGCGTTACAGAGACCATCGCCTTTGCAAAGGACAGGATTGACCCTCGCCTTTTTGCCCCGTGGCGTCTCGTAGAAGTCGATGGCATCATACGTGCAGGCTGAAATGCATCCTCCGCACGCGACACAGGCATCCTCGAATACATCGCAAATCGCCCCGGTCGCTTTAACCGAATTTTTTGACAGCACACCAATGACGCGGCCCGCCGCTCCGTAAGCCTGGGCGATTGTTTCCGAGAGATGCTTGGGATAATGCGCCGTCCCGCACAGAAACACTCCGTCCGCGGCAAAATCCACCGGCCTCAGTTTCACATGGGCTTCCTGGAAAAAACCGTCCGGATTCAACGGTACCTTGAACAGCTTCGACAGCTCATGCCTTGTCGAGGACGGAACGACCGCGGCAGCGAGCGCAAGTAGATCGGCATCAAGGGCGAGTTTCTGACGCAAGATAGGATCGGAAACGGTAACCCTCAGAATTTTCCGGCCTTCCTCCTCGACAGCCTCAACCAGGGGCTTGTCTTCCGGTTCATAGCGAATGAACCTGACACCCTTGCTTGCCGCCTCGCGATAAAAGTCCTCCTTGAACCCGTAAGTTCTCATATCCCGATAGATGATGTAGATCTCGATCGCGGGATTGCTCTGTTTGAGTTTCAGAGCATTTTTGATCGCCTGACTGCAGCAGACCCGGCTGCAGTAATTTCTTTCCGCTGTTCGGCAACCCACACACTGGATCATCACCACTGTCTGGGCATTCATCACCGCTTCTTGCTTCTTGATGATTTGTTCTTCCAGCTCGAGCAGGGTCAAAACCCGATCATCTTCCCCGTAGAGATATTCGGCCGGTTCGTGCTCTTCGGCGCCGGTGGCAATGATGACGGCTCCGTGGCGTATCTCTCTAATCCTTCCTCGCCATCGCACCTTGGTCGTGAAATTTCCCACATAGCCCGAAACCTCTCGGATGGTCGTCTCGGTACCGACATGGATGGCGGGATGTCGGTAGACCTTGCGGATCAGATCGCCGAGATAAGCCTGAACATCCACGCCCTCGAGCGTGTAGTGGATCCGGCGCGCCATGCCTCCCAGGTCGGAATCCTTTTCCACCAGATAAACCTCAAACCCCTGCTCGGCCATGTTGAGCGCGCTCGTCATCCCGGCCACACCGCCGCCGATGACCAGAACCGCCTTATTGATCGGCAGCTCGATTTCCTTCAGAGGTTTCAACAGGGCCGTTCGCGCAACCGACATCCTGACGATGTCCTTTGCCTTCGCCGTTGCGTCTTCCTTTTCGCGGGAGTGGACCCAGGAGCAATGTTCGCGGATATTCGCCATATCCAAGAAATACTGATTGATACCTCCTTCCCGCACCGTGTCCCGGAACAACGGTTCATGGGTTCTCGGCGTACAGGCCGCGATCACGACGCGGTTGAGCCCTTTGTCACGGATTACGTCGGCTATTTGCTGGGCATTATCGGTGGAACACGCAAATAGGCTTTCCTGCGCGTGAGCAACATTGTCCAGCTTGGAGGCATATTCAACGACAGAAGGAACGTTGACCACCCTGCCGATATTCGCTCCGCAATGGCATACGAAAACCCCAATCTTGGCCTCCTCATCCGAAACGTCCCGTTCCGGCGGATATTCCCGCTCTCTGCTCAGCTTTCCGCGCTGATAGGAAAGCAGTTGACCACAAAGGGCCTCGGCCGCGCTCGCGGACACGACCGATTCTGGGATATCGAGAGGCCCTTGGAACGCTCCACTTACAAAAATTCCCGGGCGCGACGTCTCAATCGGATTGAGCGGAGTGGTTTTGCAAAAACCGTGGGAATTGAGCTCGATGCCGAACTTGACGGCGAGGTCCGCCGCATCCTTGGGAGGATTCAACCCGACGGACAAAACGACCAGGTCGAATTCCTCTTCCTTCACGCCATCGCCGTCGGTGGCATATCTGATCGTGATGTTCTTGCTCTCCGCAATCTCTTTGCCGATCGACACGTAGCTTCGGATGAAACGAACGCCAGGCAGGTTTTGCGCTCTTTGATAGTAGCGTTCGAAATCCTTACTGAAGGCACGGATATCGTTATGGAACACCGTCGCCTCGATATCACCGTAGTGGTCTTTTGCCAAAATCACCTGTTTCTGCGTGTACGCGCAGCAGACCGATGAACAATAGCTGTTGCCGCCAGGGATGACCTGCCGGGAACCGACGCATTGAATCCAGGCGATCCTGTGCGGATGTTTGCCGTCAGAGGGACGCCGTATCTCGCCTTCGTAAGGACCGGTGGCGGAAATGATGCGTTCGAATTCGAGACTGGTTACGACGTTCTTCATTCTGCCGTAGCCATAGTCGCCCCTCACCGCGGGGTCGAAAGTCTCATAGCCCGGAGACAGAACGACGGCTCCTACCTCTACTTCCAGTTTTTCCGGCCTTTGATGAAGATCGATGGCCTGATGCTTACAGACACCTACGCAAATGTTGCATTTCTCATCCTTGAGGTAGAGGCAGGTCGCGGGATCGATATAGGTGACCAGCGGCACTGCCTGTGAAAAGTGAATGTGAACGGCTTTGCTCAACGACAGATTTTGATTGTACGGATCGGGGGCCGACGCGGGGCAATACTGGACGCATGTCGTGCACCCCGTACATCGATCTTCGATGACGTATCTGGGCTTTTTGTTCAGGAAGACCCGGAAGTCTCCAGCCTTCCCCTCGACACGAACAATTTCAGTATTGGTCAGGATATCGACATTTGGATGTCTGCTGCATTCAATGAACTTGGGCGATTCAATGCACATCGAGCAGTCATTGGTGGGGAATGTCTTGTCGAGCTGTGACATTTTCCCGCCAATGGCGGGTGATTTGTCGACCAGGTAGACTCTGAACCCGGTTTCAGCGAGATCGAGCGAGGCTTGAATGCCGCTGATCCCGCCGCCAACGACCAGCACATCCCCGCGATCGTCGTTTCTTGCGACGTTCGATCTCGTTCGTTCAGCCAGCATGTTGAATAACTTCCTGGACAACTTCAGTGATGTCCTTGACCTCTATCGATTGACCATCCTCCAGGCTTAGGCTGCTGTCGGTAAAATTCGTGATGCAATACGGACAAGCGGTTACCAGCACTTCGGCCCCGGTATTGACGGCCTGCTTCAGTCTGAGATCGGAGAACCTTTCCCCCTTGGGAGTCTCCATCCAGATCCGGCCTCCGCCTCCTCCGCAACAGAAACTGTTTTCCCGACACTCTTCCATCTCAGTCAATTCCATGCCGGGGATGCGCTTCAAGACATCGCGAGGCGCGTCGAATATTCCGTTGTGTCGGCCAAGATAGCAGGGATCGTGATAGGTAATCTTCTTTCCATACTCCCTGACGGGCTCAAGCCGGCCTTCTTTCATCAACTGCGACAGGAATTGGGAGATGTGAACGATTTCAAAGTTGACGTTGAATTCCGGATACTCATTTTTGAAGCTGTGATAGCAGTGCGGCGAGGAAACCAGGATTTTCTTGACCCCGTGATCGATGAAATTCTTGATGTTTTCCTTGGCCAAGTGTCTAAACAATTGCTCGTTGCCCGTCTTGCGGATGCTTTCTCCGCAACAATTCTCCTTGGAGCCCAATATCCCGAAATCCACCCCAGCCTTGTTCAAAATCCTGACCGTGGCAGCAGCAACCTTTTTCAGGCGCGGGTCATAGCTGAGATAGCAGCCGGGGGAATATAAGATCTCCATCCCCTCGACGAACGGTTTGACCGACAGACCTTCCGCCCAGTCCGCCCGCTTCGACCTTTTCATATCGAAGGGATTGCCTTCGGCCATCAGGCTTCCACTGACCGTGACGATGGGAGTGACGGAATCAGGGAAAATCCCGTATTCCGTGGCGATCCGGCGCAAGGATACGCCGGCCTCGATCTGATTTACGCCCCTGGGGCAGCGCGCGGGGCAGGTTCCGCAGGTGGTACAACGCCAAATGTCTTCTTGTTCTATTTCAGTCAAACCGAACGTAGCCTGCCGGACAATCTTACGCATACTGAACGGTCTGACCCTATTCCAGGGACAAACGACGTCACAAACTCCGCATTGATAACAGAATTGGAACGATGCTCCGCCCTTCTCTTTGATGAGATCGGCAATTTCTTTGATAGGGGCCACCGTTTCTACGATTTTGTGCAGCATTTTCGTTCAGTTCGATGTTGATATGCGTATTCCGTTCTGCACGACTGAACCTCTCCGTCAAACGCGATCGGAGGATCCGAACGATGGCGTGAATAGCCGGTATTTCGGTTCTAAACCTTGAGATTGGTCAAGTCGGATGTCAATGGGCCGTGGAATCTACCCACTTTTGGGCCTGCAAAATTCCCCGCTTTGGCGGGCGTGGTGATCAGCCGCTGGCGTGATCGGGGGCTCCATTGTTGGGCGGCGCCATCCCGACGGTCGGCCGTCCCGAGCCGGTCCGCATGACGCGGGATCGCATTAGGCGAAAACCGGCAGGCAGAAGGCGGCTTCGCGGGCGTAGCCGCACCGACTGCATGCGAACCGTACTGTGAGCTTCTCGCATTTCACGCCTCGTCTGCGAAGATGCGTCAGCCCAAGCGACGCATCACAGTCCGGGCAGGCGCGAGGCATGACGATGGTCACTTCCATCCTCTGCATGGAAGCGCCGTCGCGGGTGCGGAAATCCTCCTCCAGGATGATCGTGTGGCGTTCGAACGAGGCGATGCCCCAACTCTCGAGATCATCCAGAAGAGCGTCGAAAAAGCCGATTGTTTTCGCCGCCTGCTCCCCTGCGAGTTTCTTCCCTGTTTCCGTAAACATAGATCGCGGCGCCGCCAGCGCGTAAGTCAATTCACGGCTCGCCGTTTGCACCAGCGCCTCGACGAGGCCCCGTCCTCGTAGAGCCGCCTTGGTGAAGAAGGCGCCGATGCCTAGCGTGCCTAGCTTGTCGAGCCGATCAGCGTCCTGCACGATTCGGCAGGCGCCGACACATGGGAGTTTGTCGTTGTACAAGGCGCGCAGCGATTCGAGCACGGAGTCGATGTCGCTGTGTTCAACTCCGAATTCGGCGAGCATCTTCCCGGCCAGAACCGCCGCGTGCTCCTCTTCGGCAATGTCATCATGGTGATATTCGCCTTCGTGAAACTTGCCGGCGTCGTGATAGAGCGCCACGAGAACCGGAAGAAATGAATCGACCCCTTCCATTCTGGATATCTTATGAGCAATGGCGGCCGTGCGCCGAGTATGCTCAAGGAGGAATTCCGAGGGGACTTGGTTAGTTTGGCGGCTGTATCGCGCCTCAGCATCGATGAGCATCTTCTCGATGCGGGCGTGAAGGCCGGGAAAGCGTGCTTCCAGCACGTTTCGAATTTCATTCATCGAATTATCCTAGCCTCGTCTCCGATTGTCCGCTTTACCAATTCACACGACTATACTTCTTCGATAACGGTACGCCGCTTGTCAACGGGCTGCAGAATCCGACCACTTCGGGCTTCCAAAATTCGCTGCTTTGGCGCGTGGCGTAATCCATTCTCGGCGTGACTAGGTCGTGTTGACGGTTTCTGACAGAAGAATCGAGTTTTGATTCAAGGCTGCCTTTCTGAAGGGTTGGGCTTCGAAAAACCCTCGATCCTCTCAGACAGGAGGCGACCTGTGCGACCGCTCCTCAACTGCGCGCCAGCGGCTTCGTCAATGCCCGATTCAAGCTCACCAGGATATGCTCGAAGATCGGCGTCGGGCATCTACCGAGCCGCAGAGTGAACACGATCCTTTGCGATCAGGCTATCGGGTGCTTCCGCTTCGCCCCGAAAGCGATCGTCGGCCCGCGCAACGCGGTCTGTCGGTATGTGCCAATAGACGACATCGCAACTGATGTAATGGCTGATCAAATCGCGCCACCATATTGGTCGCGGCGACGGCGGCCGGTCCGGACGGACTATTCGATCATCGACCACGCCGGCACGCGAAGTCCGGTGATGGCGTCATAGTGGTTGTAGGGCTTAATATCGAGAACCGGCGAGCCGTCATAGGCATCGAGCGCTTTCACGGTCAGGACATTCTTGTCGCGTTTCAGCAACTCGACGATGGCCAGTCCGATCGGATTGGGTCGTTCGCGCCCGCGCGTGCAGAACATACCTACCTCCGGCAGATCGGTGCGACGGCGCGGATGCGTGGTGAGCCGATAGGGTTTCCCGGCGAGTTGATCCATCCAGAACACAATGATCAAATGCGACCATTCCTCGATGCCTATCAGGGCCGCGGCGAGATCCTCACGCACGACGATTTGCGCGGTGATGTCGCGGCGTGACATTCGCGTGCCGACCTTTGTGAACGGACTGTGCACCGTGGCTATCGATTGCATACAGATCGTCATCGTCAGACCTCACGGACAATTGGTGCGGTAGCAATAACCAAACATATTTGAAATTTCGAGATCGGGGCGGTGCGCGAGATGTCACGGATTTGAGAGAGCAGGCGGCGAACCGGAGCTTTACTGCGCGGCGGCGCAGGAGATTTCCCGCAACGTCCATCAGGCCGCACAGGGCACCGCCCAGGTCGCCTCCAACATCACCGACGTCAACCGCGGCGCCGGCGAACTTTTCCGTCTCTCCCCGCCGTCAAGGGCATCATTCATGCGCCCTCCGCAAAACCGGCGATGAAGTCGGAGAGCCGCCACGCTCTGCTCACCGCAATCGCCAAGGCTCGGGGATGGATCGACGACATCCGGCTCGGTCGAACCGCTTCCTTCACCGAGATCGCCAACCGCGAATCATTGGGCGATCGGCACATCCGCCTGCTGGCACCCCTCGCCTTCCTGTCGCCC
>Ga0209521_10002934_pt1 | contig 13854 bp, 10 predicted proteins | sample Rifsed19ft4_FD_184016 | JGI IMG/M metagenome (GOLD analysis project Ga0209521, IMG submission 184016) | Soil microbial communities from Rifle, Colorado, USA - sediment 19ft 4 (version 2) | ecosystem: Environmental > Terrestrial > Deep subsurface > Rock core/Sediment | place: Rifle, Colorado... | reverse complement strand
CCACTTGCAACATAAACAACCCTTGCGGCGTGGGCGCAAACCAAAATGTCGGAAAGCGCAAAGAAACGATTTTTTGCGTGTCCACGAGATAAATAATTTTTCCGCCATCAACAGAATTACGCGCGAGGCGGTCGGGGTGCCACGCAAGTATTCCCACGCCATCCATTTTCTCAATCTCGGCAATCATGGCGGCAAACATTTCTCGTCCGGGTTTCTTTGCGCTTTTCGCCTCGGTAAATTCTTGGAGAATTTCCACATTTTCTCTACGCGCATATTCGCGTAGCTCAAAGAGTTGAGCTTCAATACTCATAATTTGGTGGTCGTCATCTTCCGTTGATTTCCGAGCGTAGAGAAAATATTTTGGTTTGAGCATATTCATATTGTTTTAGACGCGAATAAAGGTTTCCGTTTCGTTTGGCGAGCCGTGGGATTTTGCCGAGCGGCGAAGCCGCGAGGCAATGCTTCCGTCTGGCTCAAAAAATTCTGAAAGTTCCTGTTGGTGGGCGCGGAGAGAATCGAACTCTCACGGGGATAACCCCAACGGATTTTAAGTCCGTTGCGTCTGCCAATTCCGCCACGCGCCCCTGATCAGGATTTAAGACAACAGAAATTGTAAGTGAACCGAGTGGGTTTGGGAAAATCTTTCTAAATTATAGAAAGCAAGATAACTAAAGTCAATTAGAAAAAGGGTCTTTCAACTGCTTTTTAAGTAGACAAAAGAAGCCCCGTTAAAATGTCGTTTTCGCTAATGGTTAGGATTTTTAGGTTTAGAGCTTTTAAGATTTCAATAAGGATTAGCGCTCCCGCGACTATTACATCGGCCCGGCGTGGTTCAAGCCCGACAATATTTTTCCGATCGGCCAAACTACGAGATTTAAGTTCTCGAAAAATCCCTTCAATATCAGCGAGGGTAAGAGTTGAACCGTGCACTTTTTTCCAATTATAGGCCTCCATCTCGTGTTTAATGGCCGATAGCGTGGTAATAGTGCCCCCTACGCCTATGACTCTGGGGCCGAGTTCCAACCCCTTGGTTTCTGCCACTTTATTTGGCGCATAAAAATCTCTAAGCAACCTAACGATCTCTTCAATCTCTTTATGAACGTGATTTTTCAAATTTTCAAGCTCGGCCTCTGAGGGAGGGTCACTCCTTAAAAACATCTCCTTCAAGCGAACCGAACCAATATCAAGACTAAAAGTCCTCTTAACCTCAGAGTTTTCACTTAACACGAACTCGGTCGAACCCCCGCCCAGGTCAATAACTATAATTAGCCCACCTTTGCCCGAGGTTTTTTTAAAATCGGTTCCGCTTCCGCCTTTCAGGGAAAAGCCGGGAATCATGTACCTTGAAACCGCCCCTAAGTGAGTTAGTTTTGCCTCTTTTTCACCGGACAAAACCTCAACTTCAAAACCGGTTTTTTTCCTTACCCGGTCTTGAAAAGCGGAGACATCTAAGTCTTTCGCCTCCCGAAGCACTGAAGACGCGCACACTTTTACTCGGTCAACGGTTTCTTTTTCAGTGAGTTGCTTGTACTTAAGTAAAGTATTCAAAGTCCGCTCGATCGCCTCTTTCTTGAGGGTTTTTGTCTCATTTACGTCTTCACCAAGGCGGGTTATTTCGGTTAAACGTTTTAGAGGCTTATAAAAAGCACCTTCTTTTTCGGCCATCAACATTCGAACCGAATTCGTCCCGATGTCTATTGAAGCTACTTTCAACTCTTCCTCCGCACAGCTGAAACTAAAACTAGCAAATCCAGCAATCCTTTGGACACTTTTTTTTATTTAGCCCCTGATGAACTTTTTCTCCCACCGGATTGCCCCCGGAGGCCAAAAAATGGGCATAATGGGCATGCAAGCATTTAATCTGGGAAAGATTTTTAACTCCCGCGATTCCGTTTTTCTTTAGAACTTTAGCCCCGCTCGGGTCAAGCTTTGATCTCTCTTTCGGCGACAACAGTGAAAATCTTTTTTCCCGGTAACTATTTTGGGCCTGGAAAAAATCTCTTTTGAGCGCTTCATCGGCGGCCAGTAGCCTTTGGAGTCCTAATATCAATCCCGATTCCTCCAATTTGCTAACTTCTTTAACTAAAAAAGGACAGGTAAGATAGTAAAGGGTGGGAAACGGCCTGCTTTCTAATAGAGGATGGGTCACAATCACCGTAGACACTTGTTTGTCGCATCTACTTACAACGCTCAAGGTGCCTCGGGGGCGGCGACCCATCTGTTTTTCAATTATTATTAGTTCTACCTTAGCTGAATTCAAAAATTCCTCCAACGGGAAATTTCTCGTAAAATTAGATTATACTCTTCTTTGCTCTTGAGCAATGAAGTTTTTGCTTCAGGTAAGCATCCTAAGACCGGGTTTTAGGTGAAAGCGCGCCTTGAATTGAGAAAGACCGCCAGGGGCATTTCTTGAGAACCAAGCGCGAGGAATCAACGAAGGGCGAAGATCGAAGATCGGAAAAACATTTTATGGGAAATGAGAAACGAGTGACAGTTAGGGCGAATATGGGTTCACATTTAGAAGCGGGTTTGGAAAAATCTTTCAATTTTTTGTAAGAGAGTCTTTTTTTTGGCCTTTACCTTTTGATTAGGTTCGGTAATTTTAACCTCTTCATCCGGGGAGAAAGTCACGATGTAGGCCTCTTCTCCCGGTTTTACCAAAGCAAAGTTCTTTCGGGCCAAAAACTCGATGTAGGCGGAAGAATTAAGACGGGTAATCTCATTATTTAGAACCGTGTTCTTCTGTCTTGTGTTTTTAAGTTCCTTCTCAAGGTTACGAATCTCTCTTTTCTGCTGAAATCTTTGCTTCAAAGGATAAATCGACCAGGCCAAAATGGTAAGTATTAAAAATAGAAGAACAAGCCGGCTAAACAAAAGGTTTGCTCTTCTCACCCCTTGGTGGTGAACTGTTACCCAGGCTCTGGCAGTTTTCATTATTTAATCCTGCTCTTCAAATTATCCCGATGGTGGCTCATATCGCGCCAAAAAAAATCCGTCTCCAATTGAGACCCAAGTCAAAATGCGGGCTTAAGTTTAATTCTTGACGGCGGAGCTAAAACCTTTTTATTGAACCCAAATTTTGTACTAGCAAAATTTGCCCAAAGGGCCGCTACGCCCCGCTACCCCGCTGGGCGGGGCTAGCGGGCTAGCGGGGTTTAACCCCGCCAAAGGCGGCCCCTCCGGGGCGAAAATTGCATCGGAAAAGATTAAGCAAAAGTTAGTCAATAGCAGAAACTTGGCTTGATGTTTGTTTTATATCTAAGTGTTTACTGCAATTTTCGGGTTGAACGCTCAAACCTTTTTTAACTCTGGATTTATTTCTGGTAATAATTACGGGCGGGAAGGGCGGCATGATTAACTTTTAAACGGGTTGTTTGAGAGAGGTCTTAAACGGTGTGAACTTTGATAAAATTGGTTGTCCCGGGAACGTCTACTAGGATTCCGGCCGTGATAACCACCTTGTCCCCTTTGGCAACAATCCCAGCCTCTTCCGCTTTTCTGACTGCCTTCTCCAGCACTTCATCAACCTTTTTGCTGGGATCGGTTAAAAAAGGTATAACTCCCCAGGACAACATCAGTTGGCGGACGACTATGGGGCTCGGGCTTACGGCTACGATTGGCACAGGCGGTCGGTGCCTGGAGACTGATCTTGCCGTAAAACCAGACTGGGTCGGAGTTATTATGGCCTTTGCCTTCAGGCTAGTTGCTAAATCACAGGCGGCTGAACTTATAGCCTCGGTTGGGGTAACCGGATCACTTCTTTCTTTGGGTACTTTAAGATAGTCTAAACCGGACTCAGCTTTTATGGCGATCTTCACCATGGTCTGAACGCTTTGGACCGGAAAATTTCCCACGGCGACTTCCTCTGAGAGCATCAGGGCGTCGGTTCCATCAAAGATGGCGTTAGCGACGTCGCTGGTTTCGGCCCGCGTCGGCTGAGGGGAATTTACCATTGATTTTAGCATCTGAGTAGCGGTAATAACCGGTTTGCCGGCCCGGTTGCACTTCCTGATGATCTCTTTTTGTAAAAGGGGAAGATCTTCCGGCGGAAGCTCGGCCCCCAAGTCTCCCCGAGCAACCATGACGACGTCAGCCACCTCGATAATGTCGTCTATGGATTTAATGGCCCAGGCTTTTTCAATTTTGGCCACAACCTTTATTTCCCGATTTACTTCTGGAATAAGGGCCCTTAAATCAGTTATATCCTGGGCTTCTTTGACGAAAGAAAGAGCAACGAAGTCGACTTCCTCCTTCAAAATCTGAGCAAGATCGGATCTGTCTTTCGGAGTAAAAATGGGGGCTGTAATTTTCGTATCGGGAAGGTTAACTTTTTTGCCGCTTTCGAGTTCCCCTCCGATCAAAATTCGGCACTTAACACGGGATTCGTTTACCTCGACGGCCACAAGTTGGATTAATCCCTCATTTAAAAAAATTCTTTCACCCACCCGGACATCGGTCGCTAGCCTGGGATAGTCCACAAAAATTTCATTTTCGTTCCCAACCTTAGGCTCCGCAGTGAGCGCTAAATAATTACCTTTTCTAAGAAAAACTTTGCCCGATGCGAGCTCGCCAATTCTAATTTTTAGACCCTGAAAATCCGCCAGGACCGCTAACGGCCTATTAAGCTTGGCGGAAATCTCCCTCAAAGTTTTAATTCGCCTGCGTTGTTCTTCCGGGGTGCCATAGGAAAAATTAAGGCGGGCCATATCCATGCCCGTCTTAATTAAACCTTCCATTATTCTTGGCGAGCTGCTAGCCGGACCAATCGTGCATACAATTTTCGTTCGCCTCATACCAAATCCCTCACGATAACCTTAATGAAAAATGAAAACCGAAAAAAATAACCACCGCAAAAAGCTCTCCGCCTTAAGGTGGATCGTAAGCGGAGCGGGTAATTTTCAGATTATTGTTTGGTTAATAACTTAGGTAAGACATCCAAGCCGGCAAAAATGGCCTTGTTCCCTAGCTCTTCTTCGATCCGGAGCAATTGGTTATACTTAGCCACCCGGTCGGTCCGCGAGGGAGCGCCCGTTTTGATCTGCCCGGAATTGGTCCCAACCGCTAAATCAGAGATGGTCGTGTCTTCGGTCTCGCCCGAACGGTGGGAAATTATGCTCCCGTAACCCGCCTGTTTGGCTTCGTTAACGGTTAACAGAGTCTCCGACAAAGTGCCAATTTGGTTAAGTTTAATTAAGATCGCGTTAGCGACTTTCTCTTTGATGCCTTTCTTCAATATCCTGATGTTGGTAACGAAGAGGTCGTCTCCGACCAGTTGAACCTTTTCTCCGATCGCTTGCGTTAACAGTTTCCACCCCGACCAATCATCTTCGGCGAGACCGTCTTCTATTGAAAAAATGGGATATTTTTCGGTCAAGTCGCGGTAAAAATCGACCATTTCGCTCGAAGAAAACTCTTTTCCTTCGCCCTCCAGCAGGTATTTGCCATTTTGATAAAATTCGGTTGCCGCCGCATCCAAGGCTAAATATACGTCTTTTCCCGGCACGTACCCGGCTATTTCGATGGCCTCCATTATAATCTTCAATCCTTCCTCGTTGGAGCTCAGATTGGGGGCAAAACCTCCCTCGTCTCCTACCGAAGTAACCAGACCTTTCTTAGCTAAAACCTTTTTCAAATGGTGAAACACCTCAGTGCCCATCCTCAGAGCTTCCCGGAAAGAAAGCGCTCCCACCGGAACCAGCATGAATTCTTGAATATCAAGGTTATTTGGGGCATGCTCGCCGCCGTTTAGAATGTTCATTAAAGGAACGGGCAAGAGCCTGGCTTCCTCACCGCCAAGATACCGGTAAAATGGCAAGTTTTGGGCCTGGGCCAAGGCTTTAGCCACCGCCAAGGAGACACCCAAAAGAGCGTTGGCGCCGAGATTACTCTTATTCTCCGTTCCATCTAACTCCAAAAGTTTCTGGTCCAGGTCCTGATACTTGAGTTCTTGACCAGAAATAGCCGGGGCAATCAGCTCGTTAACGTTTCGAACGGCTTTGAGAACACCCTTACCAAGATAGCGATTCTCGTCCCCATCCCGAAGCTCCAGGGCCTCGTAGGCCCCGGTTGAGGCACCCGAGGGAACCGCGGCCCGGGCCGAAACCCCGTCTTTTAGAAAAACTTCCACTTCTACGGTGGGATTACCCCGGGAATCTAAAATTTCGCGAGCCCAAACTCTTTCAATTCGCGTGTCCATCGCCACTCCTAGTTAGTCGAATAATGAGGCTGTTAATTAATAGGTAATTTTTCGTATATTCGCCCCATGAATACGGCGACCGCCGATGAAACCAATGAGAGCCTTTTTGAATCGTCTCGCTACTCGCTTCTTAAGTACGTTTTGGCGTCTTCCCAGAGCTCTTCCATTTCGTCCAAGGTCATGTCTTTGAGCTCTTTTCCTTTCTCTTTGGCTTTTCTCTCCAGGTATTCGAAACGTTTTTTAAATTTTGTGGTTACCTTATGAAGAGCAATTTCTGGATCTATCTCAAAACGCCTCGCTAAATTAACAGTGGTGAAGATAATATCTCCTAATTCCTCCTCAACCGCGCGGTTTTTCCCGCCTTTTTTACCCTTGGGGAGCACTTTTTTTAGCTCTTCTATTTCTTCTTCGAGCTTTAGGAGTATATCTTCTTTCTCTTCCCAGTCAAAACCAACTTTGGCCGCTTTTTTTTGAAGCATAAACGAGTAGTGAAGGGCCGGAAGATAGGAGGGGATGTTCGCTAGAACAGATGGCTGCTGTTTTTCGCCTCTTTTGATTTCCTCCCAGTGAGTAACAACCTCCTCAGGAGTGGAAATCTCTAAATCTCCAAAGACATGGGGATGACGCCGGACTAGCTTCTCGATAATGCCGTCTAAGACGTCATCGATGGAAAAATCCTGGTTCTCTAGGGCAATTTGAGCGTGGAAAATTACCTGCAAAAGGAGGTCGCCTAACTCTTCTCGCAAGCGAACGGGGTCCTTTTTTTCGATGGCCTCGATAACTTCATACGCTTCTTCGATGAGGTAGGGCTCTAATGACCGGTGCGTCTGTTCCTTGTCCCAGGGACATCCGGAAGGGCCTCTTAAATGGGCCATTATATCGAGAAGTCTTTCAAATCCGCTGGCGTCTGACATTGTTCCTCTAGAACGCTGAGTCAGGGGTAAACGGTGAAACTCGATCCGTTACCGTCAGGAAAGATTTTTGGAGGCTTAAAACCAAAGTAGTTCTGGCTAATCGAAAAGATTGCTACATAAACTTCTTTATTTTGGCTTTTTTCTTTAGATCGCTTACAAAGGACTCATATTTCTTCCTTTGTTTCTGACCGAGAACAATTTGTTTCGCCTGTTCCTTAGACTCTTCATACGAACGCTGTTTTTCCGGTTTCTTCTCGTCGACTCTTAATATGTAGAACTTGGCTTCAGACTTTACGACATCACTAACGGAACCGGGCTTAAGAGCAAAGGCCGCGTCGGCCAGTTCTTTGCTCAGAAGTTGCCGGGTTCTAAAGCCAAGATCTCCCCCTTGATTCTTTGTTTCATCGTCCTTTGACTCTGCCTTGGCTATTTCCTCAAAACTAGCCCCACCTTTAAGCTTTGCTAAAACCTCCTTGGCCTTAGTTTCTTCCTCTAGAACGATTTGGCGCAATTTTACCTGTTCCTGTTCTTTAAACTGGTCCGGGTTTTCATCGTAGGATTTCTTGGCCTCATCATCGGTGACCTTCAGCCCTTTATAGATTTTCTCGTTAACTTTATTGAGAACAAGGTCCTGATCTAACCTCTTTTTGAGATCCTCTTCGGTCATCTTGAGCTCTTTCAGACGATCGTTATAGGCCTGAACCGAAGGAAAACTTGATTTTATCCGCTTCAGGGCTTCATCTGTTTCCTTCTTTGTTACCGTTATTTTGTTCTTTTGGGCATAGTCCAACAGAAGCTCGTTTTTGATGAACTGATCTAAAATAGCATTCTTAAAGTTTTTCTCGGCCTCTGCCCCTTGGGCACCCGGCGTCTGTCCGTGCTGCGACTTCATCTGATCATACTGCTTATCCACGTCTTCGAGGTAGATTTTTCGGCCGTTAACCGTCGCTGCCAGCTTTTGGCCACAACCGAGAGCCGACAGAGTAACAACCAGTACACCAGCCGTGATCGATGCCCATAACTTTCTCCTCATCCCACACTCCTTCATATAACCGCACTGCTCTAGTTCCACAGTGACATTAATTAACAGATTTACTTCGCGTTTTGGAGCTTTTTTACCAGAAGCATTATATCACCAAAAAGAACGTTGAGAAAGGGCAAGATTTTGTCCGGGTAAATTTTGGGAAAAAGAAGGCTCTGGCTTCGAGAATAATAAATTAACCCTGGGTGTTTTTGCCCTAAGGAAGAAAGTTGTTCAGGCTCAAGATAAATTCCTTCAAGAGCGAGGGTGTTTTTGCGCCAGCGAACCTCATTAATCTCTAAATCGTTGGCTATCACCTTAATTTTGGCCACATTTATAACCGATTTTGCCGGCTGCGGCAGCGGGCCGTATCTGTCCTCGAGTTTTTTTACCGCGCTTTGAGCCTGTTCAACGCTTTTTATGCCCGCAATCTCCCGGTAGGCCTCAATTCTTAAGAACTCTTCTTTAATGTAGGTATCTGGCAGATAGGCCTCCACCGGAAGGTCAATTCTCATCTCAATTTCTTTAGGAACCGGTCTACCTTCTATTTCTCGAACCGCTTCCTCTAGAAGCTCACAGTAAAGCTCAAAGCCGACCGCCACTAGATGTCCGTGCTGCTCCGGGCCAAGCAGGTTACCGGCCCCTCTTATTTCTAAGTCTCGCAGGGCGATCTTCAGCCCTGAACCAAGCTCGGTAAATTCACCGATCGTTTTCAACCTTTCCAGCGCGGCTGTGGAAAGAAGTTTTTTGGGTGAGAAAAAGAAGTAAGCATAGGCCCGGTGGTCGGAACGCCCCACTCTCCCTCGAAGCTGGTAGAGCTGGGCAAGACCCAAGTTTTCCGCTTCTTCCACGACAATAGTATTAACGGAGGGAATATCTAGTCCCGACTCGATAATGGTCGTGCAGACCAAAACATCATATTTTTTGGCTAAAAAATCAAGCATTACTTTCTCCAAGTCTTTTTCTTTCATCTGTCCGTGGGCTATAGTTACTCTTGCTTCCGGCACCAATTTTTTAACTCTTTCAAAGACTTTATCGATGGTTTCTACTCGGTTGTGAACATAATAAACTTGTCCCTCCCTTTCTAATTCTCTTCGGATGGGCTGCTTGGCAAGGTTGCTCCCATATTCTCCGACGTAAGTGAGGATAGGATAACGATCCTCGGGAGGCGTGTCGATCAGGCTTAAATCTCTCAAACCCGTCAAAGACATCTGTAAGGTTCTAGGGATAGGCGTCGCCGATAGTGTTAGAACGTCCACCGTTTTCTTCATCTCCTTTAGGCTCTCTTTGTGCGAAACCCCAAAGCGTTGCTCCTCGTCAACGATGACCAGACCAAGGTCCTTCGGAAATATATCTTTCTGAAGCAAACGCTGAGTCCCAATAATCACATCTACTTCGCCGTTTTTAAACTTTCCAACGATCTCTCGTTGCGCCGCTTGCGACCTAAATCTGGAAAGCATCTCCACAAAGACCGGAAAAGGGGCAAAGCGCTCCCTAAAAGTGCTGAAATGTTGCTGGGCTAAAATGGTGGTTGGCGCTAAAACCATCACCTGTTTTCCGTCAAGCACCGCCTTGAACGCGGCTCTGATTGCCACTTCGGTTTTCCCGTAGCCAACATCTCCGCAGACCAATCTGTCCATCGGTCTTTCTGCTTCCATATCTCTCTTCACCTCATCAATGGTTTTCGCTTGATCGGGAGTCTCCTCAAAAGGGAAAGTCTCCTCTAATTCCCTTTGCCAAGGGGTATCCGTTGAGAAGGAAAAACCCTTTCCTTGCCTCCGGTGAGCATAGAGATTTAACAGATCAAAAGCTAAATCTCTTAAAGCCTTTTTGACTCGCTGTTTAGTGCGCGACCAGGCTCCCGAACCAAGCCGGGAGAGCTTGGGCTCTGAATCAGCCCCCACGTATCTAAACACTTTTTTTATCTGATCGAGCGGGATATACAAACGGTCTTTGCCGGCATACTCCAGGAGAAGATAATCACGCACGGCCCCGTCAACCTCTTTCTGAACCAGCCCGCCATACTTTGCTATGCCGTAGTTTTTATGGACTACAAAATCTGCCACTTTTAGGTCGGCTAACTGTAGAGTTGAGAAAGACTCTTTCGTTTGCCTTTCAAGCCGCGGTTTCCTTTTCACCCCAAAAATGTCGCCCTCACTAATGAGGCACAGCTTTGCCCCCTCCATTATGAATCCGTGATTCAGATCCCCTTCTACCAGGTTAATTTTGGCCAATCTATCGCTCTTTGAAGCATCATATCCCCACTCTTTGATGACCTCGCCTATTCTTTCGAGAGTTCCTTCTCTTAGCGAAATAAAAGTGGTGATTCGATCTTTTGGAAGTATCTCCGATTCCAAGAAGTTTTTTAGGCGCTCAAGTTTGCCTAAGAAGGGCTCAATAAGGGAGGATTTGAACTCTATTCCACCGGGCACAGAAGCCGCTTTTTTCAAGGAGATAAACTCAAGCCTGGGAAGCAAAGCCGAATCAAATTCTTGAGGAGCAAGGTAGTATGAATGAATTGAAGGATGGACCGATTTAAAATGGAGCCGTTCGGCCAAAAATCCCTGGCATTGCTTAAAAAACTTTTTGGCCGTGTCTTCGATATCTTTAGTCTCGTCTAGAACCAGCAGGGAACCAGGAGGCAAATAATCAAAGAAGGTGCTGCGCATCGCCATTGCGTTTTCACCCGCCCGCTGGTCCAAGTGCCCTTCTTGGCAGGGAAAAACAGTGGCCTCTTTTAAGGAAGAGATTGATCCTTGCGTAGTAAGCGTGAATTCCCGCAGAGAATCAACGGTATCTCCGAAAAACTCTACCCGAACCGGATGAAAAGAGTGGGTGGAAAAGATATCTATGATGCCGCCCCGCACGCTGAACTCCCCGCGGCCTTCAACCAAAGAGGCACGAACGTAACCCGCTTCCACCAAATAGTGAAGCACTGAATCAAAGGGTATCTCTTGCCCTTTTTTTAAAATTAGAGGTTCTAAAAGTGATTGGGGCGGAGGAAGCTTCCTTAACAAGGTTTTAACCGAGGCCACAACAACCATCGGGGCTTTACTCTTCAGAAGGTGAAATATCTCCATCCTTTTGCCCACTATTTCTCGATTGGGATGAAGCCGCTCAAAGGGCAAAACCTCGAGATCCGGGAGGATATAAGCTTCCGTAGGTAAAAGGTAATTTCTTAAGTCGTTGAAAAATTCATAGGCCCTATCGGAACTTGCCGTAACAACGAGCATCGTTTTTTTGAGCTCGCTGAAAAGGCCGGCCATAAGATAGGGGCGGAGCGCCGACACCAAAGACACCGGAATTCCCTGGCCCTCTTTGAGACCTCTGGCGCTCTCAACCAACCCTCTAAACTGGATATCTTTTTCCAAAAACTTAAGAATTGATTTTAAGTTACTCATTTCAATCTTTTTAAATTTTTTAAATAAGTCTTGTCTTGTGAAAGAAATTCAAGAGGACGTCACAAATCGTCTTGGGTAGCTCAAACAAGCCTCCCCCATTTTTTGGGGCAGACTTATTCTTGCGATCTGGGTCCCTGGATTTTGATACTCGGAATCCGTGAAACCTAAATTACCGGAACTCGGACCTCTGAACCCCGAACTGTGAACCCTTTACACACCTTAGGCCTCGGGCCTGCCTGCCGGCAGGCAGGCCTTTTAGCCTTGGGCCTGGTTCTATTTGTTAAACACATTCATGGCTTTTTCTAAGCCATATTTAATGATAGAAATGACCGCTTGAGCCGCTTCCCCGAGGATAAAATCAACTTGCTCTTGTTGACGCTTTGTGAAGGGACGCAAAACATAGTCAGCCGGGTCCTGTCTTCCGGGCGGTCTCCCAATTCCAAGACGAACTCTCGCAAAATTTTCGGTTCCGAGACTTGCGACAATAGACTCCACCCCTTTATGGCCGCCGCTCCCGCCTCTTCCTTTAAGCCTTATCTCGCCAAGATGAAGGTCTAAGTCGTCGTGAATAACTATTAGTTCTTGGGGAACAATTGAGAATTCTTTAAGAAGGGCTTTAATGCACTGACCGCTCAAGTTAACAAAAGTAAGAGGCTTAACTAAAACAATTCTTTCCCCACTAAGACTCGCCTCTCCCCACGACGCCTGGTTTTCGTGCTCGCTAAACGCGGTTTTGAGATTGTCCGCTAAAACATCTATAACCCTAAATCCCAGGTTATGGCGAGTTCTTTCATATTGGGCTCCGGGATTGCCTAGACCAGCCACTAAATACACTTTTTTTCGGGTTACTCCCTATCTTCTTCCGTTGAATTTGTTACGTTCCCAATTATATCATCTCTTTTTCTAAAATTTTTAAAAAAGCCTCTCAAGAAATGGACCTCTTAAAATTAGTGTTTTCGACTCTTAAAGTTTTGTTCCCACAGATCTCTTAATAGCGACACTTAAGAGCAACTCGAGCCATTAGCTAAAAAATTAGAATAAGAATTTATCGTGGCAGTTAAAGGGAGGTATCGAGGTTTGACCCCAGTATTTGAGGTTGATTCTCGCTGAACATAGAAAAAGGAAAGAGGCTTTAACGCGTCGAACCATAAGTTTAGGCTAGGAGAATAAATGTTAATTTTTCCCCTTATTGCGTCCGGTGTAAGCTTTGTCTTTAGTTTATTCGTTCTTCGCCAGTATGCTTCACGCCGAAAGCCCTACCAGCTGGTGTGGAGCATTGCGCTTCTAATGTTTTCCCTAGCAGCGCTGGCCGAAACTTTGGCTACCCCTTTTGGTTTTAACGCCCCCAGCCACTGGAGTGAATTTCTGGTAAAAATTTACTACATTTTTGGAGCAACATTAGTTGTCGGATATCTGGCCCTGGGAACCCTCTATCTTCAAGAAGAAAGGTCAGGTGCTTATCTCCTGGTAATTTCCCTTGTTTTAACTTTTTCCGGTTGGTTTCCCGCTATAGGATTGGAAATGATTAAGGAAGGGAATCTTTTTGGGGTCTTTACCGTTTCCGCTATATACCTCCTCCTGATCATCGTGTTTTTAGCGGTCGGAAAACAAACGGCCAACATCTATCTGGCAGTTTTGTTGGTATCAACCGCGGCAGCTGTTTTGCTTATCGCTTTAGGAGAAATTGACCCGACCAAACTGACCCAAACAGCGGGTTGGCAGGCCCTGGACAGAACTTTCGCCATGAGAAGTATCGCCTTTACCTTAAATGTTTTGGGAACTTTTGTGCTTGTTTTGGGAGCCTTGGTTTCGGCCTGGATTGCCTGGCGCAAAAAGCACATGAAAGAAAGAGCCCTCGCTAATATTCTAATCGCCGCGGGCGTGTTCATTGTAGCCGGTGGCGGTGCTATCGGCGGCTATTTTGGCTTAGGGGGTCAAGCGGCTATTTCCGTTCCGATGGCCGTTGGTATCATAGTTATGTTTCTTGGGTTTCTCCAAGCGGGCCGACCAACTCCAAAAAAGGCTTAATATCATTCTATTTTATCGTTCCTTCGATCTGGCCCAACACTCCATCTGATACCGCTCCCCATCCTCCAAGGATGTAGACCATATTAATTTGGTCTTTGTATCCGGTTAGCCAAATATTGGTTACCGCAGGGATGGAGCTGGTGTTTACTAAAACCATCGGGTAGGGACCTCCTGAGGCATACGCTCCGCCCGCAAGGGCATCCGTAAAGTAGTCTCCCCTGGTTACAAGAGTGGTTGATTTATTGAAGTTAAAGATTGAGTTACCGGATGAGGCGACATCGACGGCGGTATCGT
>Ga0209521_10002916_pt1 | contig 13899 bp, 12 predicted proteins | sample Rifsed19ft4_FD_184016 | JGI IMG/M metagenome (GOLD analysis project Ga0209521, IMG submission 184016) | Soil microbial communities from Rifle, Colorado, USA - sediment 19ft 4 (version 2) | ecosystem: Environmental > Terrestrial > Deep subsurface > Rock core/Sediment | place: Rifle, Colorado... | reverse complement strand
ATTTGGAGCAAATAAAAAGTTATTTCAGAAAATTTTAATGTAGTAGAACCTCAGGTTAGGTATGGATCTACAGAATCTGATTCCTATCATAATTTATGATGATAAATGCTATCTTTGCGGTAAGTTTGCAAAGATTGTCAGTTTTTTTGCAAGAGGAAGACTCTTGATAGTAGGTCATTATTCAGATTTTGGTATGAAGTTCAAATCAAAGATCTTCCCTCAAAATTATGATTCAACCAAAATGTTTTGGTTCGTAGATAACAAAATGGCATATGGAGGAAGAGCCGCGCTTATTCCTCTAATATCATCGATTCTCACATCCAAAATAAAGTCGTCTGTTCAGTTGAACATACAATCGCCTTGCAGTACAGAATGTAAAACGCCAAAGGCAGTCTTTCTAAGATCTAAAAGCTTCTTTACAAATAGTGAGAAAATTCCGCTTAAAGATTAGTAACCTCTGCTGTTTCTATCAGGGACTGAGTTGTTTGGATTTCTAAATCCATGCTTTTCCATCATATGATTTAAGAATCTTATATCGTCAGTAAATTTTTCACCACAAACTGCACAACTTGCCACGATATTTGTCCGACATCGCCATCTTTTTAGGTTTTCATGTCATATAGATGACTATGCAAAAAAGTACACGCCTCCCTAAACTTTCATTTTCAATCACACCAAACAAGCAAGGATATCTTATTGCATGCAATGAAATCCCATATCTTTTTACTGATGCTCCAAAGGTAGAGGAAATAGACGATCAGATAAGCAAACTCATTGGAGAATATATCGAGTATTTCCCAGATGATGCAATAAGACGTGGAGTAGATCTAACAATACAAACAGAGGCAATTTGGAAAGCTACACCAAACAGTGTTGCATTAGAGTAAAAAGTGCCAGCACTACTGCTTCCCAAGGGCTCTCGCACCTTAGTAACACAGCAGCGACATTGGGTTTGACTTCCGGGTTCGGAATGGGACCGGGTCGGACCCCAACACTATGGCCGGCTAGAATGCTGTATCAATAATCTTCTGTATTAATCTTACTTGAATAAGAGGTATAAATTAACGAAAGAGTTTGGTAGTTTATGACTCATCGAGTTGCTGTGCTGGATAGGGAGTTATGTCAGCCAAAAAAATGTGGTCTTGAGTGTATCAAGTATTGTCCAATAAACAAGTCAGGAGCAGATTGTATTATACTAAACGAAGAGAATGGAAAAGCCCAGATTGATGAGAACATATGCAACGGGTGTGGTATTTGTGTAAAAGTATGTCCCTTTGATGCCATTACAATTGTAAATTTAGCACAAGAGCTAAAAACAGAAAAAATTCATCAGTATGGGATAAATTCTTTTAGATTGTACAGAGTTCCCACACCAAAAAAAGGTCAGGTAATAGGACTACTTGGTAGAAATGGAATGGGAAAAAGCACTATTGTCAATATTCTTTCAGGTAACTTGAAACCAAACTTAGGAAATTATGCATTGCCTCCAGAGTGGAGCGATATTTTAAAGAATTTCCAAGGAACTGAATTAAAATCACATTTTGAAAAAATTGCAAATGGTCAGATCAGGGCATCAATAAAACCTCAGCAAGTGTACAATTTAGCTAAAGTCTTTAATGGAACTGCAAAGGAACTTTTAGAAAAATATGATGAGCGTAACATTATACCAGATCTTGTAAGGGAATTAGGTTTACAAAACTCGATGGAAAACAAGCTTAGTGAACTTAGTGGAGGAGAATTACAAAGACTTGCAATTGCAGTTACAGCATCAAAAGATTCTGATTTTTACTTTTTTGATGAGCCTTCTTCTTATAATGATGTATTTCAGAGAATAGGAGTAGCAAGGGTAATCCAAGGCCTTGCCAAGTTAGACAAAAGTGTCATGGTAGTAGAACATGATCTGACAGTACTTGATTATCTCAGTGATTTTATCGATGTACTTTATGGTGAACCCGCTGCCTATGGGGTTGTTGCAGATCTATTATCTGCCAAAGTCGGAATTAATGTATTTTTGGATGGTTATCTGCCAAATGAGAATGTGAGATTTAGAGACACTGCATTCAGATTTGATGCATCTACTTCATCAGATGAGTTTGTGATGACAGAGAATGTTATCACATATCCATCTTTGCAAAAGACTTATCCTAAATTTTCAGTTTCTATAGAAGCTGGTAAGGTACGAAAAAATGAAGTTCTTGGAATCGTAGGTGCAAACGCTTTAGGAAAAACAACTTTGATGAAAATGATTGCAGGTGTTGAAAAACCAGATTCTGGTTCACTTGAAACTAAAGTCAAGTTAGCTTACAAGCCGCAATACTTGACTAACGATTATGACGTTGAGGTGATATCACTTTTAGAAAAGGCTAACGAGGGAGGATTAGAAGGAACTACCGAAGAAGAACAAGTAGTTGATCCATTGAAGATGAAAAAACTTTACAACAAATCTGTCAAGAATTTGTCTGGTGGAGAATTACAAAAAGTGGCAATTGTTGCGTGTCTTTTACAAAAAGTGGATCTGTATGCACTTGATGAGCCATCAGCATTTTTAGATGTTGAAGACAGAATTGCAATTGCCAAGCTTATCCAGAGATTTGTTCGCTCTTATGGCAAGTCTGCAATCATAATAGATCATGATATTCAACTCATGGACTTGATCTCAGATTCATTAGTAATTTTTGAAGGAGTTCCAGGAAAGGAAGGCCATGGCTCATCACCCATGTCAAAAGCAGAGGGGATGAATCGTTTCTTAAGATCACTTGACATTACTTACAGGCGTGATGAGACAAGCATGAGACCTAGAGTAAACAAAACTGACAGCAGGCTTGATCGAGGACAAAAACAGTCAGGGCATTTTTACTATAGAAATTGACTCGAATGTTAAAGGAGGCAGTTTCAGGGATACTGTCAGAAAAAGAAATTTCAGAATTGTATGGAGCATTTGATCAGATAGGAAATATCATAATTATCAGAATACCAGATTCTCTTAGCTCTAAGAAGAAGACAATAGGAGAAACTCTTTTACAGAAAGTGAAAACTGCAAAATCTATTTTTTATCAATCCTCTCCAGTTGAAGGTGATTTTAGAATACGAAATCTGGAGTTACTTGCTGGCGAAGACAATACAGAAACAGAATACAAAGAGCATGGATGTAGATTTAGAGTAGATGTGCAAAAAGCATTCTTTTCTCCCAGACTTTCTACAGAAAGAGAACGAATTGCAAATATGATCAACGATGGAGAAATTGTAATCAATATGTTTGGTGGAGTTGGCATGTTTTCTATTATTGCTGCCAAAAAAAAGAAATGTGTTGTCTATAACATTGACATAAACCCGTATGCGATAGAACTTTGCAAGAAAAGCATTAGTCTAAACAAGTTGAAAGGACGAGTTGAACCTATTGTTGGAAATGCCTCTGAGATAATTGAAGAAAGATTGGTAGACAAGGGTGACAGAGTCCTTATGCTTCTTCCTGAAAGGTCAGATGAGTTTCTTGGTTCTGCTATTAAAGCAACAAAAAGCTGTGGAATAATTCATTATTACTCGCATCAACATGCAAATAAAAGACAGGATGCAGTAGAGCTATCAAAACAACATTTCTTGCAAGTTACTCCTGTAAAATCTGAAACCATAGGGGGAAGAATGGTAAGACCTGTTGGACCTCATTATTATCAAACTGTTGTTGACGTTAAAATTCTAAAATAATTTTATTCACTTTTATGAATATAATTTTGTCCGCATCTAATCAAGTCTACATAATGAGTCATTTTTTGTCGTCTGATACAGTAGATGATGAAGATGGCTTTGATGTTGCCATGTTGTATCCAATCCATGATATGACTCCCAGTATTCCGCCTACTGCCATAAGTACTGAAAGTTGTAGGACGATTGGACTCCATTCTGAAAGCATCAGAAGATAAGCATAAACTACAAATCCGATAATGCATAAAACAAAGATCGTTATTCCCATGTTGCGTTGTCGAGTCATAGCGCTAGAGTCTTTTTGAGAGTAATTTAATTTAATCTAGTAGAAGAATTCGATTGTCATCAAGTATGCATCTTCGCCATCACGATAGTATGACTTTATTCTTTGTTTTATAATAAATCCAATTTTTTCATAAAGCCTGACTGCTTCATTATTACTGCAACGAACTTCCAAATATAGCTCGTCTGCTTTTTTTATCTTGGTACCCGCAATTGCCTCTTCAATTAGAGATCTTCCAATTCCCTTTTTTCGTTGTTCTTCTAATACAGCAACGGAAACTACATGACCTTTTTTCACAAAACCTAGTTTTTTGAAATTAGAGAATCCATATTCTGTTTTGCACATAATATATCCAACGAGTCTACCATTAACCTCTCCAACAAGAAATGATTCTGGAAGTTCTGCAAGTAAACTTTCATAAAAATAATCAGAATAATGTTCAGGTAATGTTTTCATGTTAATTTCCATTACTGGAATTAGATCACTGGGATCACATCTTCTAATAACACAATCTCCAATTTCTCTTAGTGCTACTTGCAATTCTAAATTATCTGCACCTATCAATTATTTAACTTTAAGCAAGTAAAAGAATTAATTCATAGAAAAAGAAGTCATATTCATTGAGTGAGCCTACACAAGAAGAAGTGATATCCATTGTTTCTTCAGTATTTGAGATAAAAAGCGTAAATCAGAATCTAGATGCACTTCAATTTGAGATAGAATCAGAAGCATTCAAACCAAAATTTGTAAAACTTGCCCAAAGTTTAGAATCAAAGAACCTAGTCGGAAGACTTGAAAAGTTTGAGGACAGGATGTTTCTGTTAGTAGGAATCTTTCATCCACCCAAGTTAAGACGTGCTTGGTTACCAAGAGTACTTTTTGCTGCAACCATAGCTATGGTAATGGTGGATGGCTACTATAGAACAATTGAAGCAAATTCTATAGTTAGTATAGGAGATCCATTAGAAATTGCCTTACTTTATACAGTTTCGTTAATTGGAATATTAGGAATACATGAGCTAGGTCACATAATTGCCTCAAAGTGGCATAAACTCAAAACAAGTTGGCCATACTTTATTCCTGGCATACCAGTGATTGGCGTTCCTACTTTTGGTGCACTTATCATGTCACGTAGTTTTACGATAAATAGAGACATATTATTTGATATTGGAATTGCAGGACCAATTGCAGGATTAATTGTCGCAGTTATTGTTTCAACGTATGGTGCATATCTTTCTCCAATGATATCTGAGGAAGAGGCTCAACCACTTTTTTCCAAATCAGAACTTGTTGCAATACATCCAAGTATAATCATGAGTGGAACACTCGTTATAGCAGGAAAGGCAGTTGAAGGGATGGATGTGATCATGTCACCTGTTTTGTATGCTGCGTGGCTTGGATTTCTTATAACATTTTTGAATCTTCTTCCAGCATGGCAGCTTGATGGTGGACATATAGCTCGTGCAACTCTTGGAAGAAAATGGCATAAAATTACAACATATGCAGGAATTGGAACGCTGGCGATTTTAGGATACTGGATAATGGCGCTTTTTGTACTTTCATTTAGTATGAGAAGTCCTGATGTGAGACCACTTGATGATATTTCTTCACTTTCAAATAAACGAAAAAAATTATTCGGATTAGTAATTGGTCTTGCTGTTATCTGTGCGCCGCTTCCGTTTTCAATTCTACCTTAACAAGATATGTGTTCCATCTGAAACTACAGCAACTTTTTGTCGTATGCCCTGTGTCTTTAAGATATAATCCATAGCATCTTTTATACCACTAAAGACTATCATGCCTAATTTTTCTTTTGTATAGAACTCTGGTAGAATCGAAACTATTCCTATTTGGAATTTTTTTGCAGTTTCAGTTAAAAACAAAAGATCTTCCATACCGTCTACATATTTTGCAGGGTTTTTCAGCCTATCCAAATTCATCCTTCCTTCCATGTATTGTTGAATTGCCTCTGAACCTATCCCTCTTCCACATTCTGCTAAGAGAATTGCAAGTCCCTCTTCTTTGATCGCCTCAGAACAATTCCAAAGTGAAGCAAGTGATCTACCAAGAGTTTCACTACCACTTTCTTTACCAGGGCTAATTATCATGGTTCTATGTTTTCCTACTTCGTTTATGGCAATAGGTACAAATGATTTTGATATTGATGATGTTGATGACGGATGCCCTGTTGCCAAGTTTACCACCCCTGTTGAATTACCTACTATTTCTATTGCCAATATCTCAAATGCGTCAGTAAATTTCTGCGCTATCGCAAAATTTGCAAGTTCTTCTCCTGGTGCTGGAAAATTTCCTTTTCTTTTTTCGTATGCTGCAAGCATGTGTTCTTTTCCATATCTTCTAATCAGTTTTGTAGCAATGGTGTTAAATCCAAATAATCCATCAAATTCCATTTCTCCAACAAAGATTAGATTAGAATTTGAAAGTTGGACATCACTAAATTCTGTAATTGCCAAACTAGGATCTGTGAAAATGCTCTTCATCAAATGCACATTAGGTTTATCAACTAGAAGCCTAGGCTTTGGAATTGATTTTTGATTACATACATCAAATAATAGTGAAATTACCTTTTGTACTGTTTTTGAATGATCTAGTATAACAAGTTCTGTTGGTTTTGAAAGATCAATTTGTGCTAATTTTGATGTAATTTCAGGATCTGTTAGAATAGTACCTTTAGAGTCTATTTTTTTATCAAGGTTTTCTGCTCTTATGTCTAATACAACATCAGTTGGTCCATAGCTAAGCCAAATTTCTGGCATAAGACTACGGATAGGACAGTTAAAATAAATCTGATATAGTTAATTTTGCTGTGGAGTTTGTCAAAGAATTTGCAACGTTTTTGTACCAAAATGGCGCAATAAAGTTTGGAGATTTCAAGCTTTCAAGCGGTAAAGATAGCTCTTACTACATAGATCTACGATTAGTGCCAAGCTTCCCACACCAGTTTAGAAAGATGATAAAGACACTTCAAAATTCAATATCCGAAAAGATAGGGTTCGAGAATTTTGACTGTATTGCCTCTGTTCCTACATCAGGACTCGTAATAGCATCTGCACTCGCCATTGAGATTGTAAAACCTCTCATATACATCAGACAGAAACCAAAGGAATATGGAACTGAAAATGTCATAGAAGGTAAGATAGCAAAAGGAACAAGTGTTTTGCTTGTTGATGATGTTGCAACAACTGGTCTTTCTTTAATAAATGCGATAAAACCACTAAAAAATGCAGGTATGATTGTAACAGATGCCTTTACAATAATAAACAGATTTGAAGGGGCGCGAGAAGCGTTAGCAACAGAGAATGTCAGATTATATGAAATTACAGATATTATGACATTAGCAACTATACTGCATAAAGAAAACTTGGTTGACGATCAGACTTTGGAGCGTGTTAAAAAACAAATAGGTCTAATCTAAAGCGTAAAAAATGCTTACAGATTTAGCTTTCGTAGATCATTAGTTCTTTTTCTTCAAGCAGAGTGTGCAAGTTGTGTACTGCTCGATATACATCAGATTCTTTTTTTGCACCAGTACATACAAGTTTTCCTGAAGCAAAAAGCAGGATCACTGTCTTTGGATCAAGCATTCTGTGAATCAAGCCAGGAAATTGTTCCGGTTCATACATACTTCTTGGGAGGGTTCTTGCAGCCTGTTCCAAGTGGATTCTTCCTCCAAGGCTTGCGGATGCAACCATGTTTTGTATAACAATAACGGCATCTTTTTTGATTTTTATGCCGCCTTTTCGAAGTTTTTGCACTACGCTTCTTACTGCTTTAATAGCTTGTTCTTCTGATTTGGCTCCGGTACAAACCATCTTGCCAGAACTAAAAATCAGCGTTGCGGTCTTTGGAGATTTTAGTCTAAAGACTAATCCTGGAAATTGATCTGGATGATACTCAACATCGGGAAAGGTCTGTGTGATGACATTGAGATCAATTTTTTGATCAACAGACGCCGAAGCTACAACATTTTCTATACTGACTATTGGTTTTGTTTGAGTCATGTTTGGTTCCTTATATATGGGCTTTATATATACTCTGTAACGTTTTAACGCGATATTGTTTATGTCAAATTTGTCAAATAATTTATTCATGAAAAAAACTGCAATAGGCAGCTCAGACAAATGCCTTTACATCACGTTTCAGAAATAACTCTGATTCTTCATTGCTGCCCAGTAAAAATCAGTGATTGCTTATTTTAAAACTAATGGCATGGAAAGCCAGCTGCATGCCTCATATCATGAGTTAATTCGTGAATATATTGGACGTCAAAAGATTCTTGGCCTGAGACTAAGCTAAACATATGTCCTTGGTCAAAACCTATTACAAAAATTCCGATACCTGCAATTGCAACAAGTATTGCAACAGCAAACAAAGGAATGCCAATTTTGTGTGTTGTAATTAAACTTGTATTGACCAATGATTTTGTGATAAAAACTCGTTATATAAGGTTTAATCAGCACCTGATCGCATTAAAATCAGGGTCACATTTTTGATTAAAAATTTCAATTTTGTTTTGTAAACTCAAACAAGTGGCATATTCCATCGAACCTGATTCAAGATCTTTGAGTTCATATTCAATTTCTACTCTTTTTGGATAACATGTGTTTGAAACCTGAAAAAACACCAATCCAGATACTATTATCACACCCAAAGATACCGATATTATAACCGATTTTTTCATTAAATCCAATTTATTTTCTAAATTAAAAAGATGGGCCCAAAGGGCTTCGATCCCTTGGCTCACCGGTTATGAGCCGGTTACTCTACCAAGCTGAGTTATGGGCCCACGAAAAAACAGATTTGATTGGAGTATAAAAATGGTATTAGAGATTAACAGTAAGCCTCGTAGCAGCTATCAAGCAGCATGTTCTGTGCAAAAACGGATCTACTTGCAATTTGGAATAATTCTTCTTCTCTTTCAGAAGGAATTTTTTCAAGAATCCTTCTCCAAGTTGCGGCGTGTCTGATATCAGCTTCTGTATGGAGTCTAAAATATTCTATCGCATCATCACTTGTCATATCATAAAATTTGCGCATTCCATCAATTTTTGAGAGGCTAATTTTTGGAATTTCTTGTTCTAATGCATACATAGCAGCAGTACCACCTTCAAACGAGTCCATGAGGGAAGATAGTTCTGATACTGCCTTTCTTGTCTTTTCTAATCCATTGTATTTTTCTAGTTCTTTCTGTGAAACTCCTAATTCGCTAGCAAATTTCATCCAAGGTGCTATGTGTTCGGCTTCTTCTTTTTGATTTGAAACAAGTTCACTTTTTACAGTGTCAGAACTTTGTTGAATAATTGCATTCACAAATGATGGTACTGCTTTTACAAGTTGAAAGTATTCTTTGGAATAACCATTAAGAGAATCAATAGTTAATTTTCCTTCTGACCACATTACATAGAACGGATGTTTTAACAAACTCTGTTTTTCTATTAATTCATCTATTCTTTTGACAAGCGAGTTCATGCGCTTTATGAATTTCAGGCAATAAAAAAATCTTTGGAATCACTTCAAAAGGATTTTATGGACAAAAAACAGGATGCAGTTGGGCTCCAGTGGTGTAGACCGGTCAAGCATACCGCCCTTTCAAGGCGGTGATCCCGGGTTCAAATTCTTTATGATGAAAATCCCGGCTGGAGCACCTACAAAGCATTAATATCCTAACATAAGTTAAAGCTCTTTAGTGCAAGTTTGTGGATAGAAAAAATTTCGAAATAAATCCGCTAATAAAAGACTACAAGCAATATCTTGATAAAATAAATGAAGCACTAAAACGTGAGCTTGATCTTTACTCTGCCTCAGAGTTTGTAGAACCATTACAATATGCTCTTGATGGAGGAAAGCGAATACGACCACTCATCTTGTTATTATCAGCAGAAAGCATTGGAAATTGTGATGAAAATGCATATGCTGCGGCATGTGCAGTAGAATTACTACATACGGAATCAGTTATTCATGACGATATAATAGACAATGAGACGTTAAGGCGAAGAAAAGATCCATTTCATATCAAGTATGGGTATAATACAAGTATTCTCACTGGAGATTTTGTTCTTGGTTTAATCCTAAATATAGCATCAAGAATTAACAACCCACGAATAGCAGGTGAGCTAGCAACAACAGCTATGATGATGAGTGATGGCGAGATGATTGAAGCTAGACTGGAATCAAGTGAGGATGTTACATTTGATGATTATCTCAAAGTAATGGAATACAAAACAGCTACAGCTTTTGAAGCAGCATCAAAAATAGGTGCAATACTTGGAGGTGGAACAGAAGATCAGATATTGGCATTGGCAGAATATGGAAAAAATGTTGGAATTGCATATCAAATACATGATGATTTGCAAGACTGGAATAATGAGGACAAATTATTTAATGTCTTAATAAAGAAGAGTTCAGACCCGCGTGATGTTTTCAACCATATGGATTATTTGTTAAAAGATTATTCTTTAAAATCAAAAGCTGGTTTGCGAAAAATAAAAGAAGGTCAGGCTAAATCGCATTTAGAGAATCTTTTAGATCTTACTATGTTCAAGGTGCAATAGAAACTGTCGTTATGCTTGGCACCGCAGATTGTGTAAACTGAATTATCGGATCTGGATAGACGCCTATTGCTACTATGAAGATAATTGAAAATATCATTACAGCTATTATTGATTTTGGTTCTTTTACCCTCTTGTCTGATTCACCTTCTTCAAAGTACATTTTCCTTATCATCCAACCGTAGTAAGCAAGTGAGAGTGCACTGTTTAGAACTCCAGCTATTGCAAGATATGGAGCCCATGAAACAACAGAGCCTGCATCTATAGCAGAACCAAATAACATTAGCTTACTCCAAAATCCATTAAGTGGTGGAACACCAGCTAATGCAAGAAGTGAAACCACTAATCCAATTGATGTTATTGGCATTCGTTTGCCAAGACCGCGTATCTTATCAAGATGTGAAACTGCCAAAGTTGTGATTATTCCGGCAGCCGCAATGAAGGCTGCACCTTTCATCACTGCATGATTTAGTATATGGAAAAGTGCAGCTTGGATTCCAATTTGTGAAAATGGCGCGATGCTCAAACCAATCAGAATGTAACCTGCGTGTGCGATGCTAGAATATGCTAACATTCTGGTGATGTTCTTTTGCATAATTGCAGCTATATTTCCAACTGTCATTGTCATGACAGCAATAATTCCAAGTGCAAATGTCCATTCTAAATTAAGTGCCACAGTTCCCATGACAATAACACGTAAAGCAGCAGCAAACCCAGCTTTTTTTGTTCCAGCAGCTAAAAGTGCAGATATTGTTGTCGGAGCGCCCTCGTACGCATCAGGTAACCACATGTGGAATGGTACAAGTCCCATCTTGAATCCAAATCCTGCAATGAACATTGCAACTGAAAGAAGTGCAAGAGGCATCATGTCAGGTCCAAGATGTGAGAATTCTGAAATCACTTGAGCAATGTTTGTTGAACCAGTAAGACCATATGCAATTGAGATTCCATAAATTATGATTGCAGATGATAACGCACCAAACAGAAAGTATTTGAGTGCAGCTTCGTTTGATGTTGGATCTTTTTTCATGAATCCTGCAAGAACATAGGTTGGAATGCTCATGAGTTCCCAAGCCACAAGTAACATTACCAAGTCAGTGGAATACGCGATAAGCACCATTCCAACTGATGCAAGTAGAATTAGAGAATAGTATACAGCTGGATGTGCTTTTCCTCTCATGTAATTAAATGAACCAACCGTTGTCATTATTGAAACAATAAGCATGGCTATTGCAAAAAATGAGCCAAACATGTCATCTACCAAGACATTTTCTGAAAATATGGCAGCTGGTGTTACCTTGTCTGCCATGATTTGATATACAACAAAACCAATTGCTGTAATTAATGCACCAAATGTTATTGCACCATAAAATGAAGACGAGCCTTTCTCTTTTCTTATTACATTAATTACTGGAAGTATTACTCCAATTGCTCCTAGTATTACAGTTAGAATGATTGGTGTTGAAGTAAAGTCTATCATTTTTTCTCTCCTAAATTAGCAATAGCAATACTACAAAGAGTATTCCTGCTCCAAACACGTACAAGTATGATTGTGAAATTCCAGTTTGAGTCCCTTGGATAACTTTAGCGCTCCACCCTACTGCTTTTTCTGAACCTTTGTTCATACCATCTATTACAGTGCTTTCAAAGTATCTCCAAATTCCTCTTGCAAAGAACAAGGGCGCAGTTACAAAAGACCAGTAAATTAACGAGTTAAGATACCATCTATTTAGAAAGAATTTGTGTATGGCATAGAAGAACAAGTTAGAGTTTACAAATTTCACAGGATCTACAAATCGTCCTATGTAGAAAATATATCCGAGTCCGAATCCAACTGCAAATGCAATAAGTGATGCCATAAGTGCAACTGGATTAACACCGCTTAGGAATCCTCCAAGCATTGCTTCTGATTCCATAGCAACTTCATGTTCTGTACTGATTCCAAATGTATGACTAAGATATTCAGTGAAAAGCTCGTGTATTCCCTCTTCAGCAGATAAACCTACTATACCAATTCCTATTGTCAGTACTGCGAGTATTCCATATGGCACCCACATTGATTTTGGTGCCTCATGTATGTGGTGTCCTTCCTTTTCCATTTTTTCTATATGCTTACTCTTATTCCCAAAGAATACCATGCCAATCATTCTTGTTGTGTAAAATGCAGTAATTATTGCTGTAACGAGTGCCATTGCAAATATTGGGAGTGCCCAAGTATTCCCAGATTCATAAACAGCTGCAAAGATTGCATCCTTACTCCAGAAGCCTGTTGTGATAAATGGAGCACCCATCAGGGCAAGTCCTGCAGCCCACATGAACGCATATGTCTTTCTCATGTGTTTTCTCAATCCTCCCATGTCAGTCATGAATCTAGAACCAACAATATGCAACAATGAACCAGCTGCCATGAACAATGAAGCTTTGAACATTGCGTGAGATATCAAGTGGAAAAATCCTGCAGTATATCCATCAACAAATTGTTGTGAAAGCCCAGCTATTCCAAGTGCCATCATCATATATCCAATCTGAGAACCTGTAGAATATGCAAGAACTTTTTTGATCTCAGGAGAAACCATTCCTTGTGTTGCAAGTAAGAGTGCTGTAATTGCACCTACCCATGCAATTATCTCAAAGAATTGATCCATTGCAATTCCAACTGCTGCAAGTGCAAAGAACAATGGTCCTAGTCTTGCTACTAAAAAGACTCCTGCTTTTACCATTGTAGCTGCATGAATCAAAGCAGATACTGCGGTTGGGCCAGTCATTGCTTCAAGTAACCATTCGTTTAATGGGAATTGTGCAGATTTCCCAATAGCCCCGCCAAAGAGTAAAACTGCAGCAGGAACCAGCAAACCTTGCGCGGACATTGCAGTAGCCCAAGCAGTATCATGTGTTAATTCTCTAAAACCAAAAGTTCCAGCAAATGCAAATATCAAAAGCATTCCAGCAAGCATCATGATGTCTCCTACTTTTGTCATGATGAATGCCTTTATTCCTGCATGTGTTGGAGAATAGTATTGTAATACACCAAGAGCAGTGTGGCCCTCAATTCCAACATGATCTTTCTTTTTATCTTGATACCAGAAGCCGATCAGTGCATATGAAGCAAGTCCCACTCCTTCCCATCCAAAGAATAATTGTAAGAAATTATCAGACAAAACAATTAGTTGCATTGAACCAATAAAGAACAGCATCCAGAACCAGAATCTTGTGATGCTTTTGTCTCCTTTCATGTAACCTGTGCTGTACACCATTATCAAAAATGAAATCCAGCCAACTACGTTTGCCATTATAACTGCAAGTGGATCTGCAAGAACTCCTGCTTTCAGTCCAATTGATGATATCCAC
>Ga0209521_10002915_pt1 | contig 13899 bp, 15 predicted proteins | sample Rifsed19ft4_FD_184016 | JGI IMG/M metagenome (GOLD analysis project Ga0209521, IMG submission 184016) | Soil microbial communities from Rifle, Colorado, USA - sediment 19ft 4 (version 2) | ecosystem: Environmental > Terrestrial > Deep subsurface > Rock core/Sediment | place: Rifle, Colorado... | reverse complement strand
TCAGCTCCCCGCCGTAGGAGTTGACCTCCACCACTCCCGGAACCGAGCGCAGCTGGAAGGCGATGTCCCACTCGAGGATGCTCCGGAGCTCCATGAGGGGATAGCCCTCGCCCCGGACCTCGAACTGATAGATCTCGCCGAGGCCCGTCGAAATGGGCCCCATCTCGGGCTGGCCGAAGCCCTCGGGGATGAGCTCCCGGGCCTGCGGCAGCCGCTCCATGACGAGCTGCCGGCAGAAATACATGTTCATCCCTTCCTCGAAGAACACCGTCACCGCCGATAGGCCGAAGCGCGAAACGGAGCGGATCTCGGTGATTCCGGGAAGGCCGCTCATGGCGGTCTCGACGGGAAAGGTGATGAACTGCTCCACCTCCACCGGACCGAGGCCCTCGGAGCTGGTGAGGATCAGGACCTGATTCGGGGTGATGTCGGGGACGGCGTCCACGGGAAGGACTCCCATGGCCCAGCCGCCTACTCCGATGACGAGGAGCGTGAGGATGACGACGAGGAATCGGTTCGCGATCGCGAAGCTTACGATGGAATGCATGGCACGATTCCCCGGCTCAATGCTCGTCGCCGATCTCTTCGCGCAGAAGGATCGACTTCAAATAGAAGCTGCCCTTGGCCACGACGGTCTCGCTCCCGTCGAGCCCTTCGAGGACCTCGGCCCAATCCTCGCCCCGCTCGCTGATCTTGACCACGCGCTTTCTGTACTCTTCCTCGCCGGTCTTCACGAAAACCACGGTTTCTCCCCCCGCGTCCTGGATGGCCGCAAGGGGAACGGTCAGAGCCTCTCTTCCCTCCTCGACGGGAATCCTCACATCGGCGAACATCTCGAGCTTCAGCCGCCCTTCCGGGTTCGGAACCACGCACCGGACCTTGGCGGTGCGGGAGGCGGGATCGAGGAAGTCGCTTACGTAGGCGATGTCGCCGACGAAGACCTCGGCCGGATAGGAAGCGACGGAGACGAAGCACTTCCGGCCCGACTTCACGCGCCCGATGTCCTTCTCGTAGAGATCCCCCAGGACCCAGACGTCCGCAGTGTCGACGAGAGTGAAGAGCGCCTTGTCCCGATCGACCAGCTCGCCCGGTGACACGTCGTACCGGACGATGATCCCGCCGAAGGGCGCCCGCAGCACGTTATGGGACGCCGTACGATGGGGGATTCGTGAGGCGCGGTCTTCAACTCGGCGATGTCCTGGTCGGTGAGCCCGAAGCGGTGGAGCTTCTCCTCGACGCGCGCGATCTCCGCCTCCTGGCTTCTGGCGGACGCGACCGCCTGGTCGTACTGCGCCTGCCTGACCTCGAACTCCTGCCGGGCGATCGCCTCGACTTCGAGAAGCGAGCGGGAGCGTTCCAGGATCTTCCCCGCCACCTCGCGCTCGGCCTCGATCTTCTGGAGTCCCGCCCGCAGGTTCAAGTACTCGCCGATGAGGTCCCCGAGCTCGATGTTGTCGTAGCTCACGAGAGCCTCCCCTTGGCGGACCCGATCTCCTAGATTTACGTGGACCTTGTCCACGATCCCGCGACCGAGAGGCGTGATGTGGGCGTACCGCGTCTGATCGGGTGCCACGATGCCCGTCGCGGTCACGACCCGCTCGAGGTTCCGCCTGTGCACTGAAGCGATCTCGAGTCCAATGTTGGTCTGGGCGGTCGTGGGCACATGGACGACGCCTTCGCCCGCGTCCTCGTGAATCTCGTCGGCAACGGGGGCGCCGCCGCATCCGGAGAGAAGCGCTCCCGACAGAAGGAGCAACATCCAGGGCTTCATGAAAGGTCCTTTCCCAGGGCGCGCTCGAGAGCGAAGCGGGCGACGCTCGCGTCTCGGAGGGCGCGGTTGTAGGCCTGGAGCGTCTCCCGGTAGACGCGGTTCGCGTCGAGGAAGTTGATGAGGGTTTCCCCTCCCATGCGGTAGGCCGCTTCCGCGATGTCCCTCGCCTGCCGCGCGGTCCGCAGATACGTGTCCTCGAAGAACGTCAGCCGCTTCCTCTGCTGGACGTAGGCTTCACGAGCTTGACGGACTTCCACCGTCACCTGGTATCGTATGGCGCGCTCGAGCTCCTCTTCGCGCCTCGAGATGGCTCGAGCGCGGCTCACCGCGCCCTGGTTTCGATCGAAGAGAGGAAGACCGACGCTCAGCCCGAAGTTCACGAAGCTCGTTCGCGTATCGAGGCCCGGGTCCCTTTGTTGCTGATAGCCAACGAAAGGAAAGATGTCGGGAACTCCCAAGGATTTCTGAAGGTCCACGTCCCGCCGCGCAGCCTCCCGCCTCTCGAGCTGCGCCATCACCTCGGGCCGGGACTCGGCGGCCTCGGCGGCAAGGGTCTCGATGTCTCCGATCTCGCCTTCGAATCGCGGCGGCGCCGAGGCCCGGAACGCGCCTTCGTACTCCGGCATGCCCAGAAGCCCGAGGAGCTCGGCGCGCGCGCTCTTGAGCAAAATCTCCGCCGCCACCTGGTCTTCCAGGAACCGGAGCCTCTCCGTCTCGATGCGCCTCAGGTCTCCTCCGGCCATCTCGCCGCGCTCGTAGCGAATCCGGCTCAGTCGGACGACTTGATCGAAGTCTTCGAGGATCTCGTTCGAAAGCGCGAGATCCGCCTGCGCCCGTACCAGCGACGCTTAGGTCGCTTTGAGGCGAAAGCTCAGCTCTCGCTCGAAGGCGCGGACGTCGTTTCTCGCCGCGCGGAGGAGCGCCCCGGCAAGCTCCGTGCGCTTTGCCCGTTTGCCTCCGAGCAGAATGGGCTGCTGCACCGACAGGAACAGTTCCCGGGCAGCGGGATCTCCCTGGATCGCGTCGAAGCTCTCCGTTTCCAGGGACAACGCCGGATTGGGAAGCTTTCGCGCCTGCTCCAGCTCTCCCGCGGCGGCAGCCTCGCGCTCCCGCTCGGAAGAAAGGAGCGGGTTTTGCTCCCGCAGGATCTCGAGGGCCTTCTCGAGGGTAAGCTCCTCGGGAAGGACCTCTGCCTGTCGTCGGTTCTTGAGTCTGAGCTTCCGCAGCCACGCAGAAAAGCGTGGCGAACAGAAGCGAGAACGGGACCTCGCGCATGAAACCTCCTGGAAAACAATCCACGAGCCCCGGACAAGGGGGCTCTTTGACTGCCGATTAGGGGACGGAGTGTCAGGAGGCTTTGGGAGGCCGGTAGAGCTCTGCGGGCGGAAGCGAAGCGTGCCGAGACTGGAAGGGGCTCATGGACTGAGCGGTCCAAAGCCCGGAATCGAGGGTGAATCGAGGGGAGCTTTCGACGCAACCGGAGCAGCAGAAACAGTCGTCGATGTGATCTGGCTTCGAGCTGCTCCGGTCGCTTTCACGCCCCCCGCTCGCATCGGTATCGGACGCACAGACGGGCGCACCCAGCAGATCCCCCGTCAGGTCCGCAAGCGTGAAACAGAGCAAGAGCATCACGGCTGCGCGAGTCAGGTTCCGATGCCTCTTACACAACACGACGACTTCACTGTAACGCCGAGGTTGGAGGAAAGGCAAATCCTCGTGAGACTCTGCGGCAGAGTCACCACGCACTCCGTGTGAAACATTGCCGCGGCCTTCCACTCCACGTCGGTCGTTTCGTCCGCGAGCAACAGCGTGCCTATGGTGTAGATCGAATATTCTACGCCGCTTCAGCTGCGCGCTATACGAGCCCCTGGTCCAGCATCGCGTTCGCCACTTTCAGGAAACCGCCGATGTTCGCGCCGTTGACGTAGTTCCCCGGCGTTCCGAAACGCTCCGAAGCGTCGACGCAGGTCTTGTGAATGTTCTTCATGATGACCTGGAGCTTGCTGTCGACTTCCTCCCTCGACCAGGCCCAGCGCGCGCTGTTCTGCGACATCTCGAGGCCGGAGACCGCGACTCCGCCGGCGTTCGCCGCCTTGCCCGGACCATAGAGGATCCCGCGATCGATGAACTGCTCCACCGCCTCCGGAGTGGAGGGCATGTTGGCTCCTTCGGAGACGACGGAGACCCCGTTCTTGAGGAGGTTCGCGGCGTCCTTGCCTCCGATCTCGTTCTCGGTGGCGCTTGGGAACGCGCAGTCCGCTTTGTGGTCCCAGAGGGGATTCATCCCCGCCTTCGGGTCCGCGGCAGTGTAGGTGGCGCTCCTGTATTTCTCCGCATACTCTTTGATGCGGCCGCGACGCACGTTCTTGAGCTCCATCACGAAGTGGAGCTTCTCGTCGTCGACCCCTTCCGGATCGTAGACGTAGCCGTTCGAATCCGAGAGCGTGACCACTTTGGCGCCGAGCTGATTCAGCTTCTCGACGGTGTACTGGGACACGTTGCCGCTTCCCGAGACCAGACAGGTCTTCCCCTCGAAAGTTTGGCTCCGAGTCTGAAGCATGTTGGCGGCGAAGTAGACCGCGCCGTACCCGGTCGCCTGCGGGCGGATGAGAGAGCCACCCCAGGGAATTCCCTTTCCCGTGAGGACGCCGGTGAACTCGTCGACGATCCGGCGATACTGGCCGAAGAGGTATCCGATCTCGCGTCCCCCGACGCCGATGTCGCCCGCGGGAACGTCGGTGTCGGGCCCGATGTGGCGATAGAGCTCGGTCATGAAGCTCTGGCAGAAGCGCATGACCTCGTGGTCGCTCTTCCCCTTGGGATCGAAATCCGATCCTCCCTTTCCTCCGCCCATGGGAAGGGTGGTGAGCGAGTTCTTGAGCACCTGCTCGAACGCGAGGAACTTGAGGATCCCGAGGTTCACCGAAGGATGGAAGCGGAGGCCGCCCTTGTACGGGCCGATGGCGCTGTTCATCTGGATGCGGAAGCCGCGGTTGATGCGGACCTCGCCCTGATCGTCCATCCAGGGAACGCGGAACATGATGACCCGCTCGGGCTCGATGATCCGTTCGAGGATCTTCGCCGCGCGGTACTCGGGATGTCGATCGAGCACCAGCACCAGGGACTCGGCGACTTCGTGGACCGCCTGGTGGAACTCCGGCTCGACCGGATTTTTCGCCTTCACCTCGGACATCAGGGACTGGACGTAATCTGCCATTTGACCTCCATTTTCAGTGCTCGCCTCGCTCTTCGCTCGGGGAGGATGGGGCCCTCCGGGCCCCGTTGTTTTGGCTATTCGTAAACGATCTTCTCTACGAGAACGTGATCGAAAGGGCGACGATCAGGCTAGCGCGGAGCCCGAGGCTCGATCTTTTGGATCTCGATCCGGTCCACCCGCCACAACCCGGTGATTTCCACTTCCTGTCCAACCATGCCCTCCAGGCCTCCCGATCGGGGCATGGTAGTTCCAAACTACTTCCTGCGTAAAGCAGTGAATCACTCTTCGAGGTGGAGCTCTCTCCTCAGCCGCCCGCGCTGCTCTTCGCTCAAAGGCTGCTCGTCCAGGGATCGCAGCAACCGGACGCGATCTTTCGCGACGGGCTTGAACCCGCACCCCTCGAAGAGCTCGGGATTGGCCTGCTCCAGGAGCGCTCGAGGATAGTCTCGGCACATGCCCGGACGCGAGGGGTAGCTGTCGCACCGCCGGGTCCTCGGATCGAAGTGAGTGCAGCGAAAGATGAAGGCGCGATGGGCCCGGCTCTTCTGCATCATCTCGAACCCGTTCACGTGCCTGTGCCAGAGAAGGAAGATCCGCTGGAACAGGGGAAAGTACCAGGTGAAGAGCCCGACCTGGATTCCCGGCGCCTCGCAGCACTTCGCGCAAAGGACACAGACGCCGCCGAGCTCGAAGGGGATGTCGCCGTTCGCGCGTTTGTGAGTCCGGTGGAGCACGAGCCTTACGTTGTAGATACCGAGAGCGAATGCCTTGACCGCGCTCCGTGCCCGACCGTCCCTCAACGGGAGGCCGTTCCCAGGAGCGCAACGATCTCCTGGAGGCGGTGCTCGAGAGCTCCAGCCTTCTCGGAGCTTGCGTAGCGCGGATCGGTGGCCTCGCGAATGGCGACCAGCTCCTGCTGCTCTTTTTCGAGTCCGTACTCCGGCGCCCGAAAGTGAGCGAGCGCCTCGCGGAAGATGTTCGGGCCTGGGACTACCGGCTGGTTCAGCGCCGCATACCGTAGCGCCCTGATGCGCGCGAATAGACCCATGGCTAGTTCTCCCTATGAAGACCGGCGGTTGCAGTCATCGTAACACAAGGCTTGACACCGCTGGCCGGTGCTTGTAGTATTGCCGCTACCCAACACAATTATTCGCATTACAATGTTTTTTGTGTGTTTTTCCGATGAGGAATATTTGTCAGAGGTCCACCATGGGTCCGGCTCGTGGGAACGGCCGGATCTTTTCCATCCATCGACCGAACCCGCTTATATAACCTGCTCTTACATGAACCTCGTCCTACAAAACTCCACATAAAAAGCTTTTGGCAATGTCCTCACCGGAGCACCGGGGGGCGCGAAAGCGCTCCCCGCGTTTTTTTTCAGCGCTTGCTGATACCATCCCCGTCCATGAAGCTTCCGGTCACGGTCCTACCCGGTGACGGTATCGGCCCCGAGGTCACTGCCGAGGCGCTGAAGGCTCTCGAAGCCGTCGCATCCAAGTTCTCCCACGAGCTCGACGCGAGGGAGTTTCCCTTCGGTTCAGCGGCACTCGAGTCCGCGGGTTCAGGGTTCCCGAAGGAAACCCGCGAAGCCTGCTCGAGCGCTACGGCGATCCTGCTCGGCGCCGTCGGCGACCCGAGGCACGACCAGCTTCCTCCGAGCGAGCGTCCCGAGGCGGCGCTCCTTTCGCTCCGGAAGCTCATCGAGAGCTTCGCCAATCTGAGGCCCGTCGTATCCCAGTTCGTCTCTCCTCGGTCTCCGTTTCGCCACGAGACTCTGGACGGGGTCGATCTGCTGATCGTTCGCGAGCTCACCGGAGGGCTCTACTTCGGCGAGCCGCGGGGGATCGAGGGAACGGGCGGCTCCCGCCGGGCCGTGAACACCATGGCCTACTGCGTCTCCGAGGTCGAGCGGGTGGCGAAGGTCGCTTTCGATGCGGCCTCCCGGCGGTGCGGGCGCGTCACTTCCGTCGATAAGGCGAACGTGCTCGAATGCTCCAAGCTCTGGCGCGAGGTAGTTACCGATGTCGCCCGCGGATATCCCGGAGTCGAGCTCGATCACATGCTCGTGGACCGGGCGGCGATGGAGCTCATCGCGCGCCCGTCCTATTTCGACGTCCTTCTCACCGAGAACCTCTTCGGCGACATTCTGAGCGACGAGGCTTCGATGCTCGCGGGCTCGATGGGGCTTCTTCCTTCGGCGAGCGTCGGAAGCGGCGTCGGGCTCTACGAGCCGGTGCATGGCTCGGCGCCGGACATCGCCGGCCGCGGAATCGCGAATCCGGTGGGAGCCATCGCCTCGGCGGCGATGCTGCTCCGCCACTCGTTCGACCTGGAAGACGAGGCGCGGGCGATCGAGACCGGTATCGAAGCCGCTTTCGCCGAGGGCTTCGTGACTGCGGACCTGGCGGAGCCGGGCCGCGCGCGCTCGACGCGCGAGGTGGGGGACTTCATCGCCAACAGGGTGCTTGAAGACTGAGCCTGCACCCTGCCGAGCGGCATCCCTTAGGATCCGCCGCGAGATCGGCGCCCGCCGTCCGCAGCGAGCCTGCGAGCGGAGGACAGGGCGCGAGCGCGGAGCGAGCGCTCACTAATCGAAGCGCCGGACAGGCCGGGCCGTTGGGGGTGGGGCCCCACCGCACTAGCACGTTGATGTCATTTCCGACGGTCCCGAGCCGCGATCTTCTCGGCGATGAAGGCCTCGTGAGGCACGTGGAGGAGCGTCGCCACCTTTCGGATCAGATGTTCCTCGCGCCCCTCGATGCGCTCGTCGCTGAGGGCGACCTCCCATAGCAGCCCTATGATGTGCCGCTTCTGATCCGGCGTGAAGCTCCTGTCGACGAGCCGGGTGAACTCGTAGAGCGACACGGCTCGAGCCACCTCTTCCTCCGCGAGAACGACAATCTCGCGGGTCTCCTCCTCGGTGAGCCCGAAGCTCTTCCGCACCTGCTCTTCGATCGAGGCGCGCTCCTCCTCAGAGACGTCGAAGTCGGCGCGGGAGACTTCGATGAGGAGCGCCGCCGTCGCGAGCTCGAGCGACGCCTCCGGCCGCTCTTCGCTTGCGATGCGGACGGCGAAGAACTCGCGAATGCTTTGGATCACACCGGCTCCGGTGCGGGGACGGCTGGGGGTGCGGCGGGCGTCATCCGCGTGAGGCCGTCGAGGAAGAAGAGTGTCAGGGCCCCGAAGCCCCAGAGCGCCACCGCGAGCGTGACCAGGTGTCCCACGTAGGGAACGCTTTTCCCGATGTGAATGGCGAGAAGTCCCACGGCGAGACGGACCAGGAGCTGGCTCCGGTCCGTGGGCCTTCCCAGGATCTCGCGTCCGATGTAGAGCCCGGCGTAGACCTGGGCGACGTACAGGCCGAGGATCCAGAAGAAGAGGGTTACGAGGCCCAGGGGAAGGCCGACGAGAGTGATCATCAACCCGAAGGCTAGCGCGGCGACCGCCCCGACCGCCAGAAGCCCCACCAGAAGGCTCTTCGCGTGCTGCGGCATGTGGACGGCGGTGATGGCCTCGGCGGCGCCGGGGCCGATGAGGACGAAGGCCGCGCCGAGGACGAAAGCCGCCGCCCAGAAGTAGACGAAATGAGCGAGCCAGGAGAGGCGGGAACCCCCTTCCTCATCCTCTTCGACGGGCTCGAAGGAAACGGGTGAGGCGAGCTTCGCCGCCGGCGACACTTCCGGCTCGCGTTCCCCGTAGAACTGGATCGCGCCCTCGACGACGGCGCCGTCGCCGATCGCGAGCTCCTCTCCCGCGAGGAGCGCCGAGCCTCCGACCCTCGAGTCGATCTGGTGCGTCTGGGCCGCGATCAAGAGGTCGCGCTCGACCGGGCCCGCGAGAATGGTCTTCTTGCCGGCTGCGGTGAAGCTTCCTTGGACCTGAGCTCCGGGTCCCACGCGAAGGATCTCCCCCGCGGCGGTGACGTTTCCCTCGACGATTCCCTCGATATCGAGGGATCGGCTCGCGGTCCTGACGTTTCCTGCCACGGTTCCGGTCACGTCGATCTCCTCGGCGAACCCGAGGATGTCTCCGGTGATGGAGCCCGAGACTTCGACCAGTCGGGCGGCGACGATGAGATCCCCGTTTACCGTCCCTTCGATGCGGACGATTTCGCCCGCGACGATGAGGTCGTTGTCGATCGTTTGCCCCGCCGGAAGGACGTAGGTGTCGCGGTCGAGCTCGATGACCGCGGCTTCGGCGCCACCGGGAAGCGCGGCCAGGACGGCGAGAAGCGACATCGCGAGCGCCGCCGTGCGGATCCGGCGCCAGGCGAAGAGCGCGAGCGTCCCGAGAGCGACGAGGAGCGAAAGCCAGAGCGCCAGCTGAGTCAGAGTCGAAACCATGTTCGTCCAACCTCGAAACAAAAGACCGCGGATGACCACCGTGGTGAAGAGGCTCTGTCCGTCGATGCCCACGCGGTCCATTCCGCGAAGCATGGGGTCGACGACCGAGCTCCAGAACTGAGAGACGCCGAGACCGGCGAGAACGAGGGTCGCGGCGAGGAACCAGAAGAGACCTCCCTGGGCGCGAAACGCTTCGGGAAGCGGCTCCTCGTCCTCCCGGAGAGTCGCGCGCAGGAGCTCGGTCTCGGTCTTGAGGGATTCGTAGCCTGCCTGACAGGGGGCGCAGTCCACGATGTGGGTACGGGTCGAGGAGTGGCGCTCCGATGACAGCTCGCCATCGACCATGCGCAGGAGGGTCAGCTCGTCAAGGTGTTTCACGAAGGCCTTTCCTCATCGCTCGTCGAGCCCGCAGCAGGAGCACTCCCACGAAGTTCGAGGAGATGCCGAGGGCTTGTCCAATGTCCTCGTAGCTCATGTCGGCGTAGTAACGGAGCACGATCGCGAGACGCGAGCGGGAGTCGAGCTCGGCAAGAACGCGACGGAGGGAATCGCGGCTCTCGATGGCGAGCACCGCCTCCTGGGGAGTGGGTGCTTCGTCCTCGAGGGCCGAAAGCTCGAGCTCGCCGTCGTCGAGCTCGGCACGGGTCCGCCGCTTCCGGATCTCGTCCCAGCAATGGTTCGCCGCCACGCGATAGAGCCACGGGGCGAACGGCCGGGAAGACTCGTAGCTCGCGAGACGAACACGTGCCCTGAGGAAGATCTCCGAGGTCGCATCCTCGGCGTCCTCACGGGACGCGAGCACCCTCCTGCAGATCCGGAAGACCGACGGCGCGAGAGTCTCATACACCCTTCCCCAGGCCGCGGAGCTGCCGGCACGGGCCAGCTCGACAAGGCTTTCGAGATCTCCGCGACCCGCCATTCCTTACAGATCCTTACGAGGGAGCGGGTGCGATTATTACAGAAATTCTGGACGACGGAGCACTCCCAGCCGAAAGAACGTCCCGCGCTCGTCGTCGCTTACCGTCATCCCGCGCCGAGCGCAGGGCTCCATGAGTGTGGCGCCCGGACGGATGCGAACGTTGGCATCGTGAAGAGAATCTCGCTCTCGTTCGCGTCCATAACACCGAGTTTTTGGGGACGAGATTAGGTTAAGGGGTAGCCGGCCGTGAGTCAAATCCGCCTTCGCTTGACACACCGTCGGGAATCGGATACGTCTTAGCTACCCCATCCAACCCCGGTAGCTTGTATTTTTCTTTATAGAAGGGGAACTCATGGACAGGGAACAGTTTATACGGGTTTTACGAGGCTGCATCGAGAGCGCCACCGGGCGCGACTACGCTCACATCGACTGGGATCGCCTTACGGACCACGGCCTCATCGAGTGCGCCGAGCTGGTGCGGGATTTGCTGGAAAAGAGGGCCGGCGGGGTGAAGCCCCCGGAGCTCCTGGCGGGCGAACGGGTGCACTAACCCTTCATTCGTGACGGAGGGCCTCGATGGGGTCGAGGCGCGAGGCCTTCATCGCCGGCAGCATTCCGAAGACCAGGCCCACCCCCGAGGAGAACCCGAGCCCGAGAGCGAAGGACCACCAGGGGAGTGAGATCGGAAACCCCGAGATCCAGTGCACCAGGAGCCCGGTGCCGCTTCCGAGGCCGACGCCGACGATTCCTCCGAGCGTGGTGAGCGCCGCCGCCTCGAGAAGAAACTGGAGCAGGATCTCGCGCCGGCGAGCGCCGAGCGCCTTCCGGAGGCCGATCTCCCGCGTTCGCTCGGTGACGGAGATGGTCATGATCGCCATCACTCCGATTCCGCCGACGAGGAGCGCTATCGAGCTCAGCGCCACCAGAGCGAGAAGGGTAGCGCTCGTCACCTGCTGGATCACCTTGCCCGCGGACTCCTGGGTGATGATGTCGAAGTCGTTCTCTTCGTCGAGTCGGAGGCCGTGCCGGATGCGCATGACCTTCTCCACTTCGCGCACGGCTTGGTCCCGGCTCACGTGCTCCCGCGGGACGACGACGATGGTGACGTCGAGGTGCTCCTGCCCGTGGATCCGCATCGGCCGCATGCCGTATTGTCGGGCGTAGCTCGAGTAAGGAATGACGGCGAACTCGTCCTGACCGAGGTTGAATCCCCCGGGGCTCGGCCTCTTTCCCAGCACGCCGACCACGGTGTAACGCCCGTCTCCGATGCGCACTTCTTTGCCCAGTGGATCGACTTGTGAAAAGAGGGCCCGGTAGGGACCGTCGCCCAGGACCACGACCGGCCGTCTGTGGTTGACCTCGGTCTCGGTGAAAGGCCGGCCCATCGCCATCTGGACATGGTTCACCACGGCGAAGGATTCGGACGCCCCGATGACCGCCATTCGTTTGGTGCTGTTTCTCTCGTAGATCACGCGCTCCATCTGGGGACCGAACCCGCCGCCGTACATGACGTCGACGTACGCGATGAGGTCGTCGAGCTTCTCGATCGCCCGCGCATCTTCCCTCGATAGGTTCGGGCGCTTGAGGAGATCGGTGAAGTTCTTTCCGCTCATGAAGCTCATCCCGCTGAACTTCGCGATGAAGAGCGTCTTGGGCCCGAGGGTGTCGAGCATCGCCTGAAGAGAGCGATCGAAGCCGCGCACGAGGGAGGTCATGCCCACTACCGCCGTCACTCCGATGACGACCCCCACGATGGTGAGGGCGGAGCGGAGCTTGTTGGCCCGCAGGGTCTCGAAGGCCATCGTGAATACTTCGCGCAGGAGCTCGATACGAATCATTCTCAATGCTCGCCTCGCTCTTCCATCAATGCGCTGGGGCCCCACCCCCAGCCCTTCTCGCTCCGGGACTCGCTGCGCTCGCCCTGCGCTCGGGCCGACGGCTCCGCTCGGCTCGCTCGCGCGGGGTGCGGATGCTTCTTGGGCACCCTGTTACTCCCTGCGGAGAGCCTCGATGGGGTCGAGAGCCGCGGCCCGCATCGCGGGGTAGAGACCGAAGACGAGACCCACGAGGATCGTCATCGAGATACCGAGGACGACCGACCACAGCTCCACTGCCGCTGGCACAGGAGTGAGCTGTTCCACCAGGAGCGCGACGGCGAAGCCGAAGGCGGTTCCCGCGACGCCCCCGATGGTCGAAAGGGTGACGGTCTCGACGAGGATCTGCCAGATGACGTCGCGTCGGCGGGCCCCGAGCGCTTTCCGAAGCCCAATCTCCGAAGTGCGCTCGGTCACGACCATCAGCATGATGTTCATGATGACGATGCCTCCCACGACGAGAGAAAGCCCGACGACGCCCACGAGAACCGCGACGATGCCGTCCGTCGCCTGCCGCCAGATGCCGATGATCGTCCCCGAGTTGAAGATCCCGAAGTTGTTCTCCTCGTCCGGCCGCAACCTTCGGCCGACCCTGAGGGCGACGGCTGCCTCCTCCATCGCCCGATCCTGGAGCTGCGGGCTCTCCGGTTTCACCATGAGGGAGAGCCCCGAGACGCGCTTTCCAAAGAGGCGCTCGAAAGCGCCGAGGGGTATGACCGCGAACTCGTCCTGCGGAGCGCCGAGGATGGTGCCCTTTTTCTCGCTGACTCCCACCACGCGAAAGTGGATGCCTTCGATCTTGACGGTCTTTCCCAAAGGGGATTCGGCGTGGAACAGACGATCCGCGGTGTCCCATCCGAGGACGGCGACGGGGTGTCGCCGCGCGGCCTCGGTGGCGCTGAAGAGGCGTCCGCGCTCGGCGTCGTAGCTGCGGAAGAGGACGTAGTCCTCGGTGACCCCGTGGATTTCGACCCTCTCGAGCTCGCGGTCGCGGTAGGAGACCTTGCCCCGTCTCTGGGCGCGCGCCATGACCGCGCTCACGCTTGAAGAGAGACGTCGCACCGATTCCGCGTCCTCGAGGGTGATGAGGGGATTGTTCCGGCTGGCCTTCTCCTCCGCCTCCTCCTCCAGGATCACGCCGACGCGCTCGATGAGAAAGGAGTCGGCCCCCGCCTCAGACACGATCGCGTCCGTCACCTTGGTGTCCATCCCGCGCACCAGGGCCACCACGGCGATGATCGAGGTCACAGCGACGATGTTCCCGAGGATGGTGAAGGCCGAGCGGAGCTTCGCGGCCCAGATCGCTTCGAGCGCGATGCGAATGGCCTCGAGGATGAAAGTCAAGTCGGCGGGTCTTCTTCTTCGCGAATGCGAACCCGATCTTGGTCCATCATGTCCCGAACCTGATCGAAAGGACCGAGCACGACCTCGTCGCCTTCCTTCAACCCCCCGAGCACCTCGAAGTGCTGCTCTCCGGCAATCCCGATCTTGACGGGCGTGAAGTACGCCCGACCGTCCCGAAGCACGAACACCCCCTCGACCTCGTCCCCTTCGACCGTCGAGGAGGGCGGCCACTCCTCGTCCCGGGTGCGCGCGTGGAGGTTTCCTTCGGAGTCGGGGTAGACCTCGCGCACGGTCAAGGCCTGGATGGGGACGGCTACGGCGTCGACTCGAGTCGCGGTCGTGATGTCCGCGGTGCAGGAGAACCCCGGCCGGGCTTCGAGCACCTCGGTGTCGAGCGTCACTTCCACGTTGAACATCGTCGCCTGCCGCTG
>Ga0209521_10002908_pt1 | contig 13911 bp, 14 predicted proteins | sample Rifsed19ft4_FD_184016 | JGI IMG/M metagenome (GOLD analysis project Ga0209521, IMG submission 184016) | Soil microbial communities from Rifle, Colorado, USA - sediment 19ft 4 (version 2) | ecosystem: Environmental > Terrestrial > Deep subsurface > Rock core/Sediment | place: Rifle, Colorado... | reverse complement strand
TAATATAAACAACCCTGAAAATAAAACAGGCGAGCCATTGAGTTAAAAAAAATAATTGTAAATCAAAAACCCGCCGTAAGGCGGGTTTTTGGCAACTCCCAAAGTTTAAAACAAAATTACAAAATTGCGTCTTTCGCGGCCTTGGCGACTCGAAATTTGCAGACGGTTTTCGCCTTGATCTGGATCGATTCTCCGGTCGCAGGATTCCTACCCATGCGGGCGGCACGGTGCTTTTTGAGCAATTTGCCGATGCCAGGGATTGTAAACTCTCCTGATTTCTTAGTTTCGGCGTAAGCGAGGGCGACTAGTGCATCTACCATCTCCACGATTTCTTTTTTTGATTTGCCCAATTTCTCGGCTAATGCGCCGATGGTTTGGGACTTTGTCATTTTTGCCATAGTTTAAATTTATTACTAATAATAACTGATAATGCACAAAGTATAGCAAATACAATAGAAAAAGAGAAGCTTGCCTGCCGACCGGTAGGCAAAATTGCTTGTTTTTCGCGTTTTCTATATAATATATAGGTAATTTCAATATTTTGGTCGAACTTTAATAAAAATAGCTAATAAAATCAACATAATATGAATAAACAAGGAATCATCGATTGGGTTCACGGCAAGCTTCCTGGAGGCACAAAAGCTCAAGCTGAAGAGATTGTCGACGGCATCATCAACGACGCTATCATCGGCACTTTGAAAAAAGGAGAAGAAGTTTCAATCGCCGGATTGGGAATTTTCTCTGTCAAAGATCGCGCGGCAAGAACAGCTAGGAATCCTAAGACTGGAGCAGCCGTGCAAGTCGCCGCCACGAAAGTGCCAAAGTTCAGAGCGGCCAAGGCTTTCAAAGACGCTGTCAAATAAAACTTTTCTGCAGAAAAGTTTCAGACACATACAAAAAACCCTTATAAAATAAGGGTTTTTTGTATGTGTCTGCCCTGAGAGTATTCGAATGTGTGCGGGATGGGAGAATCGAACTCCCAACCTCAGTTTGGAAAACTGACGTTATACCATTTAACTAATCCCGCTTTGCCCTCCGAAGCTCATCGAGTCTGAGATTCTCAGAGTCGAATGACCTTGGCGTAGGAGGGCCTACGCTTGTCTTGCATATTCGCTTATGCGCTATACCTCATTCGTCTTCACTTAGTCGGGCTGCCGAGATTTGAACTCGGACTAAATGCTCCCAAAGCAATCGTGCTACCGTTACACTACAGCCCGTCTTTGCTTCGCCATAGCGAGCTTCGACAGGGCAAAGCCCGTTGATTCGCGACGGCGAGATTTTTTTATCTTATCATATTTTTATAAAATAACATTCCCTATTCTCTTAACTATGGCTGTTCTTTTTTCCAAGTTCATAAACACTGCCAAGAGATCAAATTGCCAATCCATATTCTCTGGTACTTTTCTTTCCAAAAGATAGGTTTGGATTGTTCTAGATAAGCGTTTAATTTTCCACGGGTGCATATTGTCCTCAGGTCGATAAGTTTCATGTGGAACCATATTAGGAGTTTCACCCGCCGACGCCAGGGCTTTGGCGGGCAGGCCTGAAACACTTGTGCTTTTAACTTCAAAGAAATACAATTTGCCATCCTTTTTTCCCACTATATCGATCTCGCCCCATTTCTTCGTATAATTTCTCTCCAGTATTGCAAATCCTTGTTTCATGAGAAACTCGCAGGCAATATCTTCGCCAGATTGACCGATTTTTTGCTTATCGGAGGTGAATATTTTAGGCATAAGGCATTAGTTACACATGTAACCTTACACGAGTGTTACACGTGAAACCGATAGCTATATTGGACACAAAATAAGGCTTTTAACGCTCTTTTTTGTCCGTTATGAACAATGTTAACACAGTTATCCCCATATTTTTGTTAAAAAATCGTTGTTTTTTGCGAATTGTTGATAAAAGACATTACTAAATTTATAAAGGACATCTTTGGCTTGCCCTGAGCTTCGTCGAACGGGTGCGGCCAGGGAGAATCGAACTCCCGTCTCATCCTTGGCAAGGACGTGTTCTACCACTAAACCATGACCGCAATTTTTATTTGCAAATAAAGTATACTACTTATCGCTGATTCTGTGCAATAATTTTTGTCCCCCCGGCAGGAATCGAACCAGCATCGTGGGATCCGGAATCCCATATTCTATCCATTGAACTACAGGGGGAAGGAATTGTGCGCACCCGCCAGGACTCGAACCTGGAATGACTGCTTCGAAGGCAGTTATGATATCCATTTCATCACGGGTGCAATCGTTCGATTATATTATTGTTTTTCATAATAATCAATTAAATATTTCTGCCATGCCTTAACTTTTTTTAGATAATAGCTTGCCCCGCCCCCATGAATCTCAATCCTTAAACATCCCTTGTAATTAGGCCTTTTTTTAATACCAAGCCCTGAGGGCTTGTAAACTGTTTTACAAAATTGTTCCAGTGGAAAATTTAATTTTGTAGACCAATATTTTTCATTATTCTCATGAGCAAAAATTTTATGAGTATATAATCTAAATTTAAACTTGTTATTTGTTATATTTAGATACCTTTTAAGCCATTTTATCATGATATTTATCATATTTTCATCGGAATTTACAAATTGAAGGCCCCATGTCCTTTTGGCACCCTCGGCCCAATACAGAGCTAATCCGAGCTGAAAAAAAGGTTCATTAATGAATTTTTCAAAATCAGTTTTTGAATCAAGAAAAATTTTATGATCTATGGCCATACTCCTTTTTCTAATAGAAGTTGCCGCTTTTATTCGGCCCCGGCTTATATTTGCATCAGTTCTGGTTTTTAAATATTGCTTTTCGCCTTCTGTTAATGGCAAATCTTTTAACCAGTTGGACAGAGTACTTTTGGCCACTGTGATAATTTTTAAAATTTCTTTATAACTATGGCCTTTTTTACGCAACTCTATGGCTTTTTCTTTTTCTTGAACCTTAGATTTCATGTTATGTTGATTATATAACATAGTTCGAATATGTCAAAATAGTTTATATAATCATTAAAATAGTGGTAAAATTATGCCAATGAACAAAAAATTCAATATTCCAAAAGAAATAGTAAATATCACTGAAACTCTTGAAAATAGGGGTTTTGAAGCATATTTGGTGGGCGGCTGTGTGCGCGATCTTATTCGAAAAGCCGTTTATGGTGAGCTTGTCGAACCAAAAGACTGGGATATCACGACGAATGCGACTCCAGAACAGATCATTGAGCTCTTTCCTAAAACAGTTTATGAAAATAAATTTGGCACCGTGGTTGTAATTACTGAAACATCAGCTGAAACTTTGAGGCAAGTAGAAGTGACGCCTTATAGAATCGAGACCAAATATAGCGATAATCGGCACCCGGATGCGGTCAAATTTAGTAATCATCTAGAAGATGATTTAAAAAGACGAGACTTTACGGCCAACGCCATCGCTTATAATATCTCTAAAGGACAGACCGTGGATCTGTTCGATGGCCTTAAGGACATAAAGGACAAAACCATCAGAGCCGTCGGAAATCCCAATGAAAGGTTCCAAGAAGATGCTTTAAGGCTTATTAGGGCTATCCGTTTCTCGGCCCAGTTGGGCTTTGCCGTTTCACAAGAAACAATGGAGGCCATAATCAGAAATGCCAAGCTTTTGAAGAATATTTCACAAGAGAGGATAAGGGATGAATTCAGCAAGATCATAATGACTAGTGAGCCAATGTCCGGGATCGCTATGCTGGAGAAAACAGGTTTGCTTGATTACTTAATTCCCGAACTTAAAGAGGGAATTAAGGTTGAGCAAAAAGGGGAGCATATTTATGATGTCTGGGAACACCTTTTAAGGGCACTCCAGCATTCGGCCGACAAAGGCTGGCCTCTTCAGATCAGGCTCTCGGCCTTGTTTCACGATATTGGGAAACCGAAGACCAGACGTGCTGTTGTGGGGACAAAGGATAATCCTTTGTCCCAAACTAAGAAAGCCTATACCTTTTATGGACACGAAGTTGTCGGCGCCAGGATGGCGCAAAAGATCATGGAGAGATTGAAATTTTCCAAAAAAATTACCGATACCGTGGTGAAGCTTATCCGCTATCATATGTTTTTCTCCGATCCTTCGCTGATTACTCTTTCGGCCGTGAGAAGGTTGGTGAAAAATGTCGGACCAGAACTCGTTTGGGACCTGATGAAAGTGAGAATTTGCGACCGGATCGGTATGGGCAAACCTAAAGAAGAGCCTTATCGTCTGCGCAAATATGAGTCCATGATCGAAGAGGCGATGCGCGCGCCGGTCTCTGTCGGCATGTTGAAAGTTGATGGCAACAAAATCATGGAAATCACGGGCGAAAAGGCCGGCCCGCGGCTGGGCTTTATCCTACACGCGCTCTTGGAAGAAGCGCTGGAAAATCCTGATATAAACACCGAAGAATATTTAAATAAAAGAGTGAAAGAACTTTCCAAAATGCCTGATAAAGATCTGAAAAAGCTCGGCGAAGCCGGAAAGGAAGCTAAAGAAGAAGTAGAAGAGCAGGAGCTCAAAACAATAAGGAAGAAATATGGGGTTAAATAAGCCCCAATCAGCACTAAACTATATAATGATATTAAATTTGACAAACTATATATAGTTTGATAAAATAGATTTATGGCTCCAAATGATAAAATAAGGCTACTGCAGGACATTTCCGGCCTTTCGCAATCGGAACTTGCCTTAAAAATAGGCGTGACATTTGCCGCGCTTAATCGCTGGGTAAACAAAAAATCGATCCCAAGAAAAAGCGCTGTATTTAAAATTGACAAGCTGCTTGAAAAATATGGCGTAAAAGTAAATAATGAAACACGGTCTGTTTCAGCAAAAAAGTCCGCGGTTGAGGCTTTGCAAAAAAAACACCGATTCATTTTAAAAAAAATTCTTACACGGCAAGATTTGATTGATGAACTTTCTCTTCAAATAACTTATAATTCAAATGCCATTGAGGGCAGTACCCTTACAAAGGAGGAAACTCGTGAGGTTGTTTTTGAAAATTTGTCTTTGTCTCGGCCAACTTTGAATGAACAACTAGAGGCTAAAAATCATCATAAGGCTTTCTTATTCCTGCTCGAGCATTTAAAAACTGGCGGTGCTATCACAGAAACGCTGGCAAAAGTTCTTCATAAAATTATGCTCTCCGGAATTCGGGACGATGCGGGAATGTATCGCCGGAATCCTGTAAGAATTGTCGGTTCTTTTGTCCCCACAGCTAATTATTTAAGAGTGCCAGAACTTATAAAAAAACTTTTTAAGAAAAAAATCGAAGGCGATAAAATAAATTTTATCGCGCGTTTTCATGCCGATTTTGAAAAAATTCACCCCTTTGCCGACGGCAACGGGCGTACAGGTCGGCTTATTTTGATCGGCATGCTTTTGAAAGAAGATCTGGTGCCTGCCATAATCACAAAAAAGAAAAGAGGGGAATATTATCGCGCTTTGCAAAAGGCGCAGTTAGACGAGAATTATGAGCCAATTCTGGAATACATTTTAGATTCCGTGCTTAAAGGATATAGAATTATTACACTCTAAAACTCACCAAATCCTTGCCTCATGATCCTGAGATTCATCGAATGATTTTACGGGGCGCAAAAAATACAGCGTCAAGTGATCCTGAGTATCATCGAAGGATGAAATAAAAAAAGCCGGAATAATTTCCGGCTTTTTGTCTGCTTTAAAAATTAATTATCTGTCAAACGGAACAATTTTATTAAAGAACTTTGCAATCTTTCCATATAAACCACCATTGCCCTGTGGAAGCAAAGGAGATGTCACACATTTACCGATTGGTGTGAATAATCCAATAATCATTAAATATGACAAATTACTCCAAGTCCTATGCCAAAATTTTGCGTCTGTACTTTTTGATCCGATCGCGCAAAAGTCTAGATTATAGAACTTTTTAGGATCGGAAATGAAAGTCTTTATCACAGAATTACCAGATTTCCAACCATCATTGCCAGGCACAAACTCTTTGGCTAAGTACGGGCGGAGCATGGTGTTTGGCCAGTGCCAGATATATCGGATTGAATCAGTAAAACACTTTGCCAGTGTCCTGAAGTTGTCTTGCGGAAAACCCATAACAAGCAAAATTTCAGATTGAATGCCCGCATGTTGTGCAAGGTCGAGACAGTCTTTTATCTCACTTAGATTATTTTGGTTTTTCTTTTGGGCTTTCCATACATCCGGATCAGCACCATCAACACCAAACCCGACACACCATAATCCAGATTTCTGCATCAGTTCTCTGAAACTATCTTTTCCAAGAACCTTCACTGCACTTATAAACGAACCAATGCAACCCAAGCAACGGATTTTGAATTTTACCCCATATTCGTTTTGAATATTTGCGATTTCGTTAAGATAGCTGAAAACTGTTTTTGGGTTTTGGAAAAAGTCTAAAGAAGTTGCATAAAACTCCAATTTTTTAATTCCAAAATCTTTTGCAGATTGGGCCAGGAAACGCATATCAGTGGAAAAGCAATCCATTGTCTTAAACTTTTCCTTCTGAGCTTTACTTGCTGCGCAAAAAGCACATTGGAAATGGCATCCCTGAGATAATACCATCGTCATTTCGTAAGACATATATTCTTTTAATTTATCTCTGCCGAGTGCTCCCCACGCTGGTATATGCGATATTGCATATGGGTTTGACAGTTCAAGGGATGAACAACTCAATACTCGAGCGATATCCTCGTCAGCTACTACCTGTTGAGCAGTTGTTCCAATAAAAAGAGCAGAAAACTGATCTTTCTCTAATCTTTCAATGACTTGCCCTCCAAACAAAACAGGTTTTCCAGTTTGCGAAAGTTTTTTCGCAAGTTCGATAGCACTTGGAATGTAAGGAGCGCCAATCACCGAAACTCCAAAGAAATCAGCCTGACTAATTTTGTCTTTGATGAGTTGGTCATCAAGATTCTCAACATTTAAGTTAATGTGGCTAACTTGATACCCTATTTTCAGAAACCGAGCCATAGTTGCAATAGTTGATCCACCCATATAGATTTGCGATTTTCCATAAGGATATTTTAAGTCAATCATTGTAATCTTTTTCATATTTATGTTTATTAAATTGTTTAGGAACTAGGTCATTTGTTTACCAGACTGAGATAAGTATAACAGATTATTAATCTTTTGTCAAATATATCCGTCATAATATATTTAAATAACCTATATAAATTAAGGTATAATTATACTATATAAAATAGTGTGGGATTAACTTGACACAAATATAACAAATAATATATACTTTAAATATGAAAAAAGAACTTTCGCCAATTGAAAAACAGTTAAAAATAATCGGTCTTTCGGAGAACGAAATTGTTATGTATATAGCTCTCCTTGAGCTCGGCAAAGGGACGGTTTCTCAAATATCACGAAAAGCATCTTTAAATAGAACAACAGGTTATGATGTGTTAAATAGGCTATCATCAAAAAAACTAATTAGTATTTCTGGAAAAGAGCCCAAACAAGAATATGTAGCAGAATCGCCAGATCAAATTGAAATCTTAATAAGAGGAGAACTTGAAAGAAGGCAAAGTGAGCTAATTGAAGCAAGGCAAATTATTCCAGAATTAAAATCAATGCGAACCATCGGCGATAGGCCAAAGGTGATGTTTTACGAGGGGAAAGAAGGTCTACAAAAAGTGTATGAAGATACATTAACTTCTCATGAAGAAATTCTTGCTTATGCAAGCGTAGAAGACATTCAACCGACTCTTCCGCATTACTTTCCAGAATATTATAAAAGGCGGGCAAAAAAGGGCATAACAATAAGAGCAATTTTTCCAGAATCACCAGAAGCAAGAGAGCGCGCAATCTTAGATAAAGAAGAAATTCGCGAATCTTTATTAGTTCCAAATAAAAAATTTGGATTTCATCCGGAAATAAATATCTATGACGACAAAGTAATGATCGCCTCCTGGCGCGAGAAATTGGGAATAATTATTAAATCAACCGAAATTGCAGATGCCATGAAAAAGATTTATGAACTTTCTTGGGCGGAAGCTAAAAGGCTGGATAAAGAATTATCCGCAAAAAATACGGGGTGAAATAATGAATTAAAAAATACCCTGGTCGTAATTACGACCAGGGTATTGTGATGTTGACGCTAAACTTCTACTTTTTCCAGAACCCTAATGACAAACTCTGACGGGCGGTAATATCCCTCTAATTTTGTGATATCAATCGCCAATCCTGTTGCTCCGACTCTTACGGCATACTGAGCAAGCCCTTTCAAATAATCGGCAATATCAGATGATTTGTTTTGCCTCCTTTCTTCCAGGAATTTATATTCTTTTTCTATAAATTCTTTGATTTTTTGCTTGATTTCAAATTGAAGAGATGGAAAACTTAAGGCTCTTTCACACAAATAAATCATTTCCGGTAGTTTCATCATGCTGATAGTCGCCATTTTTGTTTTGATTATTCGTACTTCCACTTCCTGGATAAGATCCGGGCGTCTTTGTGCGGCTGGCATTTGTTTCCATTCGTCCAGTTCTTTGAATTCAGTCGAATTTCGAATATTCCTCTCCTCTTCGGAGTGATTTTTCCGGTGTTTTAGCAGGGCTCTAATAATGAAAAAAATAACGCATCCGAGGAGCGTTAACATGATAATCATAAAAGGGCTTAGCGGGATGAAAAGTGGGAGATTCATAGATATTGGGTTTTGAGCCCCTCGATTATACTCGGGGCGGGTGGAACTGTGGGTTTAAGATCTGCCCGAGATTCTAGCAGAATCCCGGGCCTAATTCAAGCCGGGATAAGCCACGCTTATTATGCATGAGCCCATGAGGTGATTCGACTGAATCATCCGCTGAATCAAATAAAAAAACCCGCTCAAGTTTGAGCGGGTTCCCGGATTTCGAGCATGTTCTCGATTTCATTGATATAAATCTTATGGTCAATGACCCCGGCCATCCTTTGTAGCTGTTTGAGTTTCTTCCTTAAATCAGGTCCGGCATTCTTGGTCTGGCGGGCATAATCGAGCCTGATCTTGAGATTGATGACGATAATCTTGCGCAGTTTTTCTCGGATTTCTTCGAAGCCTTTCCGGTGGGCGCGGATATAAGCGCGGACTATTTCTTCGGGGCTGTACTCGTTGATGCGGGCGATGTACCTGGTAATGAGGCCTTTTTCCTGTTCATCGATGTCTTCGCTCCATTTCACCGGGGGCAATTCATGGCGTAGCTTGTCGATGTCGTCAAAAGTTTTGGCTTTGGAAATTAGATTGCCGACCTTGATTTGCTTTCTGATGATGATGGACCAGATCATGACAATGATCACGATAGCCGCGACGGCTGTGATCAGGGAGAGTAGGGTTGATATCATGATATTTAGTTTTTAGAAAATGGAACTTCAGGTTTTAATCTGTCAGGATTCTAGCAGGCTATTTTAATTCAAGCAAGCAAATCAAGGGAGATAGGGCAATGGTCCTAAATCATGATTTCCATCATGATCGGACAATGGTCCGAGCCGAAGACTTCCGTGAGGATCTTCATATTTTTGACTTTAGGCAAAAGATCGGCTGTAATGAAAAAATAGTCTATGCGCCAGCCGACATTCCGGTCGCGGGCGAAAGTCTTCATGTCCCAGTAGGTATAGGCGTCTTTTTTGTCGGGATATAAATGACGGAAGACATCGGTATAGCCGGAACTGATGACTTCATCGATCCAGGCGCGCTCTTCCGGCAAGAAGCCAGTATTCTCCTCGTTCTCTTTCGGCCTCGCCAAGTCGATCGCCTCATGGGCAGTATTTACATCGCCACAGAAGATGATTGACTTGCCCGATTTTTTTAATTTATCAATAAATTTCAGGAAGGCATCGTAAAAATCTAATTTATATTGCAAGCGGACAGGCCCGCCACCGCCGTTGGGGAAATAAACATTCAGCAAGACAAAGTCTTTATAATAAGCGACTAAGATCCGGCCCTCATCATCAAATTTAGGAATCCCCATTCCGTACTCCACTTTTTCGGGCTCAATTTTAGAATAAATAGCGACGCCACTATAACCCTTTCGGCCTTTGGAATGGGAAAAATAAGAAAAATAGCCGGCCGGATTTCTGGCCTCCTCCTCCAATTGTTCCGGTTCGGCCTTAGTCTCCTGCAGGCAGAGGATATCCGGCTTTTCACTAGCCATAAAAGGCAAGAAATAGCCTTGTTTATGCGTGGCTCGCAGACCATTCACATTCCATGAGATGATTTTCATTTGAATAATTATAACACTTGATGGTACAATAAAAAGCATGGAACAAATACCTCAACAAGGGCTTCAACAAATTCCGTTAAAGAAACATCACTGGGGAATAATTATTATAATTGTCATAGCCATTTTGGCTATTGGTTATTTTTTTCTTGCCAAGAAGCAGTCTGCCCCATTTACCGAAGAACAAAAAGCTGATCTACTCAAGGAATTTAATGATTCTAATACTGTAACCATCACCGAAGATGAGAAATCTAACATTGTGAATGATTTATCGGCCAGCAATTCTGGGCCGGGTTTGACTGACGAAGAAAAGGAAAACATTCTCAATTCTTTAAATCAATAGTGATAAAAAATGCCCCTTTACTTTTGCCACCAAATGTGGTATTGTCTTGGCAGTAAAATTATAGTAAAAACCCGCCCGTACCGAACAGTACGTTCGGGCGGGCTCTTTAAAAACTAAATAGAACATGAAAAAACTAATCTTTTTATTCCTGCTGTTGAAGTTTGACTTCAACAGTGAGGCGCAAGGGACATTTCAGAAAACTTTTGGCGGGGGATCCGCTTATTCGGTAGAAAAAACCAATGATGGCAATTTGATCATCACGGGCGATCCGATGTTTCTCTTAAAGATGGATCCAAATGGTAATGTGCTTTGGCATAAAAGCTATTCTTCAATTTCTGGCGCGGTAATTGGTTCATCAGTAGTACAAACCACCGATGGCGGGTTCATCATCGCTGGGACATTAAACCTCGGCTCTCCAACTAGTAAAGTCGTACTTGTAAAAACTGATTCTAATGGCAACCCCTTGTGGTCAAAAACTTATGGAGGGAACAAGTCTGAATCCGCCAATGGAGTGATCAATACGCTCGATGGCGGGTATGCCATAATTGGCACAACCAAAAGCTTCGGCACGAATTTTGATGATATTTATGTCATCAAAACAGACAGCAACGGAAATTTGCAATGGTCCAGAGATATTGCAGACAGTCCGACTGATTTTATTGATTATGGAAATTCTATTGTGCAAAACTCTGACGGCAGTTATGCAATTTGCGTGAGAATTGGTAATCCTGTTACAAACAGTAATGATATTGGCGTAATGAAATTTTCACAAAATGGAGTTATGCAATGGGTTAAGTGCTACGGAGGCACGGGTGATGATGGGGGTAATTACATTACTACTACATCGGACGGCGGTTACGCCGTTGCTGGTTATACCGAAAGTTTTGGGGCTGGCAATAAGGACATCTATGTATTAAAAACAGACAATGCAGGAAACTTGAACTGGTCTAAGGTGTTAGGAGGAGTTAATAGTGATGCTGGTAACTTTATTGACGAAATGTCAGACGGCACATATTTTTTGACAGGATCAGCCTATTTGTCAGGGAACCGATGGATAGTAAATTTGAAATTCGATCCAAACGGAAATAACCTTGCTAATAATTTTTTTGGCGGTACTAATGGTCAGGATGGGTACGATCTTGTCAAAATCGGTTCTGGGTTCATAACCGTTGGTGTTACCACAAGTTTTGGTCCGGATGAAATTTATATTATTAAAGCCGATTCTTTGGGCAATAGTGGTTGTTACGAAAGTAGTCAAATAATAACTGTTACTTCACCCGCAACAGTTGTAACATCTCCATCGATTCAGGTTTCAACTCCACTCACGGTGGTTAATACTATAAGTTTCACCACCTCCAATGTCAGTACAGTGAATACCCTGTGTTCCTTGGTTTCAGTGCCGGAAGTTCATGATGATCCATTTGTCATGGATGGCGCAAAACTTGTCCATATTTATGATGTATTAGGCAGACAGGTGAATCAAGTTTACTTCGATAATGTCTACATATATCAATATATTGACGACAAAGGAAACAGTTTTTTCAGGAAAGAAATCAAGGTTCAACCTTAGATACAGCCCGTTATTCACAATTTGAATAGCGGGCTTTTTTATATTCCTGTATACTTTAAATACAATGCGCAGGAATACAACAAAAATCATAGCTTTGGCTTTATTGGTTTTTGCTGTCTCTTTTTATATTTACGGAACTAAATCGACGAAAGCGGCTACTCAAATAACTTCTCAACCAGCCCATAATGTTACCGGCCAAGCCTGGTCTTCCAACATCGGCTGGATAAATTTCAGCTGTGATACCGATCCGGCGGGTTGTGTCTCGGCCAACGGGAGTTATGGTGTGGATATTGATTCTTTAAACAATATTTCTGGTCAAGCTTGGTCTTCTAATATCGGTTGGATTGCTTTTGGGGCGAATGCGAAAGGTCCGACCAATGATCCCAATTATCCTCTTCCTGCCAAATATGATCCCACGACCGACAGCCTGACCGGCTGGGCTCGCGCTTGCGCCGGGCAGGCTAATGGTGATTGTTCCTCCGGCGCTTCTCGTGCCGACGGCTGGGACGGCTGGATAAGTTTGAGCGGAACAGGATATGGAGCGAAGTTTACTGGTGGCAACGGTCAGGGTGCCGCTTGGGGCTCGGATGTCTTCGGCTGGATAGATTTTTCCGGAGTTAAATTTTCAACGGAGGCTCCGATTGTTCAATTTACCAATTGTCCAATAATTATTCCACTAAACTCGACTGCGCCTTATGCGCCGACGCTGAATTGGAAGATTACCAATCCAGTTTCAAATTGTACCGCTACAACTTTTTCAACAGGCTCTGACTGGACGACCAGCCCGATCAGCACCACTACCCCAAACAGTAAAATAGTGAATATCTTCGACAATAATCTGCCAAAATCATTTACATTGACTTGCGTTAGCTCGACTGGTCAGCAGAGCTTCGATACTTGTGTCGTTTCTAAGACGCCGGTTTGCACTTCGGATATATGGACTTGCGGTGACTGGAGCGCTTGCGCAAACAATGTTCAAACCAGGACTTGCACTAAGGTTGACTGCCCAAGCGTTATTTCACGTTCTCCGTTGACAACACAAAGCTGTGTAACACCGCCCAAAAAACCAAAATATCAAGAATTATAGATTCGACAAGCTGGTTCGACCGATTCGACAGGCTCACGGCAGGCAAACTCACCATAAATCACTATAAATAAAATTATGAAAAAAGAATTTATTCAATTATCAAAAATCATCATCCTCGGCCTGATCCTTTCGGCTGGTTTAAGTTTCGCTGGCACTCAGACCGCCCCGCCATCTCCTCCTTTCAGTAATAATCCAGATACGCCGATAAATGTCTCGGCTTTTCCACAAGCGAAAGGAGGGTTAGTTACAACCGGTTCACTTTTAAATATCAACGGACTTCTTTCCTCAAACTCTCTGGCGATTTTTGGAAATGCTACCATTCTCGGTAACGGCAATCTCAACAACGGCACCATACGAGTTGATAGTTTAAGTCTAGCTAAAAATCTGTCGTTAGCGGTAGCGAATTATCCCGCTCCGGTTTGTACGGATACCGACGGCAAGCTGACTGTCATTGGTTGCACGACTCCTTCAGTTCCAACGGCCACCTACAACCTTACTCTCAATATGGTAAATACTGGAAACCATTATATTGGCGTTACCGTAAATCCTGGTGGCTATGGTTACACTCCAGATTTAACACCTGCTACTATGTCCTTTGCCGCCAACACAATCGTCACACTGACTGCTTACAGCGTACCGGGGTACCAGACGGTCTCATGGTCTGGCTGTACACCAGGACCAATATGGAACAAATGCACTGTAAACAT
>Ga0209521_10002907_pt1 | contig 13911 bp, 12 predicted proteins | sample Rifsed19ft4_FD_184016 | JGI IMG/M metagenome (GOLD analysis project Ga0209521, IMG submission 184016) | Soil microbial communities from Rifle, Colorado, USA - sediment 19ft 4 (version 2) | ecosystem: Environmental > Terrestrial > Deep subsurface > Rock core/Sediment | place: Rifle, Colorado... | reverse complement strand
CGCCACACACCCCGACCCCTTTTATTTTTCGGATAGATACTAAATATTTAGCCGTGATTCCTCCCAAGTTTGAACCTTCTCTTCAATTTCAGAGTAAATCCTATAGTGATTACACCCTTGGTTTCTTTCGCCGCGGGATGATCGCGCCGGCGAAACATCTAATATAGGGAAGAATCTCGTGGAAGGAGTAGGGTTCCTGTGACCAATTACCTGATCCGGCGTGCGTTTCAAATGATGATCGTCGTGCTCCTATCCTCAATGGCGATCTACATCTTGCTGAACATCGCCCCCGGCGGCCCGCTCGCCGGCCTGCGACTCTCCGCAGACCGAAAGAGCCGGGTTAGCGCAGCCGACATGGCCCGCCTGGAGGCTTATCTCGGTCTGGACAAGCCGTTGGCCATGCGTTACCTGGTGTGGCTGATCGGAGACGACTGGTTGGGCGCCAATTGGGTCTACGTAGGCTTGCGCCAGTATTCGGAGCCTAAACTCAGCAGGCAAGGTAATCCGATCGTCAAGATCGACCGCGACACAGGCGAACAATACTACGAGTATAACCAGTACCGTTTTTGGGCCGATCCGGGCGTTGCACTGCTCAACCCCGGGTATGTGCTGTGGGTGTGGGGGCAAGAGACCGCACCGGGGGAATATTTTGCCGAGAAAATTCAAGTAAAGCCACCCTCCACCGCCAAGATGCCGAGCGAGGTAGTCATATCTGGCAAAGTGCTCTCACAAAGCGGCCCGGAAGTCGTCCTCGAAGACTTGAACCGCAATAAATCCCTGGTAAAAACGGATCAGGAAACCGAATTTATTTTTCCACAAGGGGAGGGCCGGCCGCGCCCTGAGCAAGGGCCGTGGGCCAACATCTCCTGGCTGACCGGCGCTGGCGGCCTGCTGGGGAAGTACGCTGGCTACCATGCCGACAACCACGGCATGCTCCGCCTCGACTTCGGTTGGTCCTGGAAGCTGTCTCCCGGCCAACCCGTCTCCGGCCTCATGGCGAGCCGCATCGGCAACACGATCATTCTCATGACCACGGCGATTGCTCTTTCCTTGATTGTTGGCATCCCGATCGGGATTTACTCGGCGGTGCACCAGTACAGCAAGACAGACTATGTTGTTACCACTTTCGCCTTCTTTGGCTCAGCTATGCCCGTCTTCTGGTTCGGCCTGATGTTGATCCTGGTGTTCAGTTACCAATTCAAACAATGGGGCCTGCCTTTCTTCCCCGCCGGGGGGGTGACTATGGTGCGCGAGGCGCCACCGGACAGTTTGCTGAACGCCATGAACGTCCCGCCTGGCAGCCTGATCGATCGCCTCGTGCACATCATCCTGCCAGCCATCATGTTGAGCCTGTTGTACATGGCCGGTTGGAGCCGCTATTCGCGCTCATCGATGTTGGAAGTGCTGCGGCAGGATTACGTGCGCACGGCGCGCGCCAAAGGCCTGTATGAAAGGGTAGTGATCGTCAAGCACGCCCTACGCAACGCGCTGATCCCGGTGGTGACGATCCTGGTCTTCGACATCGCCGGCATCTTCAGCGGTGCCATCCTGACCGAGACCATCTTCAGCTACCCAGGCATGGGGCGCCTGTACTTCGATGCCCTGGGAGCCAGCGACTGGCCGGTCGTGATGGCCTATCTCTTCATCGTGGCAGTGCTGGTGGTGATCGCCACCCTTGTACGAGACATTATTTACACTATCGTCGATCCACGCATCCGATTTTCATAGACGAAGGACCAAGGATGAAGGACGCAGGTTTTTCGTTCACTCTTCGTCCTTCGGCACACATTTATTGATAAGGAGCACTGAACCATGGCAGTTGCCGAACTTGACCGTGAAGCCCTGGCCTCGATCGAAGAAGAAAGCCCCTGGAAGATCATTTTTAAGCGCTTCCGCAAGCACAAGCTGGCCTTAGCCGGCATCGTAACCATTGTTCTGATCGCTCTGGCTTGCTTTTTCGCGTCTTGGGTCGCGCCCTACGACCCAATCAGGGACATTGCCAAGGATGAAAACGGCCAGATTATCAAGAATGCCCCGCCTTCGCTGGAGCACTTGATGGGCACCGACAACATCGGGCGCGACATCTTCAGCCGCTTATTGTATGCCGGCCGGATCTCGCTCGCGGTGGCTTTCATCGTCACATTTATCTCAATCATAATCGGCGTGTTGGTCGGCGCCTTCTCCGGCTATTATGGGGGTTGGATCGACGACGTGATCCAACGCTTCGTAGAGTTCCTGATCACCATCCCCTTGTTGCCTTTGCTGCTGGCGTTTTCCGCCTTACTGCGCGGCACGACCATTCCGGGGCTGCCCCGCGAGTGGAGCAGCGCGGTGGTGATCACTATCATTTTGACTGTATTCGGTTGGATGAGCGCCTCGATCCTGATCCGGGGCATGGTGCTGTCGCTGCGCAACCAGGAGTTCACCGAGGCCGCCAGGGCGTTGGGTTTAGGGAACACCGGCATCATTCTACGCCATATGATCCCCAACTCGCTGGCCCCGATCATCGTTACCGCCACCCTGAGTTTGGGAGGCGTGATCATTTACGAGTCAGCCTTATCTTTCCTGGGCTTCGGCATTCAACCGCCGGTGCCCACCTGGGGCAATATGCTTTACGAGTATCAGAACGAGATGTGGACGCAACCGGCCAAGGTGTTCTTCCCGGGTATGATGATTTTCGTCTGTGTCCTGGCATTTAACTATATCGGCGACGGCCTGCGCGATGCGATGGACCCCCGCCTGAAGCACTAACCAAAGCATTGGATACCCAGCCCTCTTCACCGAGTCTACTGAAAATGGCTGGCATGGCGGTGCTGGTCCTCGCACCGCTCATTTATGGCATCATTGCCCTGAATACGGGTGACCTGTTATGGGTTTCGCCCGTTTTTAGCGCCGAACCGCAGGCGATCGTCATCCATTGCTATGGCAACGACGTCCCTTTGGAACCAGGAACGCCGGATTTCGTTGCATTAACCGATTTGATGAATGAAACCTTGTCAGGCAGCAAACGCTGGGATTCGCTCAGTCTGTCAGAAGTCACTTACCAGGATTACCGGAACAGCCCGCAAATGATGACCTTGGAATTGTTTTACGCTTCCCCATTTAGGGTTCATTCGCCATATAAGTACTTTTCGAACGTCGATGCGATTATAATTCCCCTTGAAGGGCGCCATGCTTTATCGATGGCGGTATTTGGCCGGCGAGGAGAGCTCCCGGCTGCCGGATCTTTTCATGTTGATACCACTGCGCCTCTGGGAGAATACCTGGCTGAGCAGGGCTTATGCCGTAAACCCTGATGCCCTGTGAAGCCCACAGGCCTGAATTGGAGAGACCAATTGTGAGCGTGCAAAATATTCAACCTTTACTCGAAGTGCAAGACCTGAAGACTTATTTTTACACTGAGGACGGCACCGTTAAGGCTGTGGACGGTGTGGATTTCGCCGTTTTTCCCGGCGAAGTCCTGGGGCTGGTGGGCGAATCGGGCTGCGGAAAAAGTGTCACCTCGCTCTCCATCATGAGGCTGATCGGCATCCCAGGCAAAGTCGTGAACGGGATAATATACTTTGAAGGCCGCGACCTGCTGCAGCTGTCCGAATCGGAGATGGTCGACATGCGCGGCAACCGCATTTCGATGATCTTCCAGCAGCCGCAGTCCAGTCTCAACCCGGTCTTCAAAGTCGGCGACCAGGTGGCGGAAGTGTTTCAAATCCACCAGAACATGGGCCGCGAAGAATCGTGGGAAAGAGCCGTGGATTTGCTGCGCCTGGTCGGCATCCCTGATCCAGAGAAAAAGGCGCACGCCTTTCCCCACGAAATGTCCGGCGGGCAGGCGCAACGGGTGATGATCGCCATGGCCCTGGCGCTCAACCCGCAGCTGTTGCTCGCCGACGAGCCAACCACCGCCCTGGACGTGACCATCCAGGCGCAGATCCTCGATCTATTGCGTGACCTGCGCACCCGCATGGGCACCGCGGTGATCCTGATCACCCACGACCTGGGCGTGATCGCCGAGCTGGCCGACCGAGTGGCGATCATGTACGCCGGCCGGATCGTCGAACAGACCGATATCCGCTCCGTGTTTGACAAGCCTTTGCATCCTTACACCCAGGGCCTGATCGCTTCGATCCCCGTCTTGGGAAAGATCAAAGATCGCCTGGATGTCATTCCTGGTTCGGTGCCGAACTTGATCAACCTTCCGGAAGGCTGCAAGTTCGCGCCACGATGCCGGGCACGCGTCGAAAATAAATTATCGATCTGCACCGAAATTGAACCCGATTTAATTCCAGTCCTACCCAAGCACACCGTGCGCTGCTGGCTTTACCAGAGCTACGAGGAAAAAGGACACCAGGCTCCCCTGCGCGCTTCCGATGTGAAGCCAGTGGCCTGATTTCGCTGATTAGAAGAGGCTTTCAATGAGTGAACAACCTGCTTTTAGCAAAAACGGCCATAAACGGTTGATTGATGTAAAAAACCTGGTGAAATATTTCCCAGTGCGCGGAGGCCTGATGCAGCGCGTCGTGGCCTGGGTGCAAGCAGTGGACGATATCAGTTTCTTTGTGAAAGAAGGAGAGACTTTAGGATTGGTTGGCGAGTCGGGCTGTGGAAAAACAACCGTCGGACGCACCATGCTCCGCCTGACCGAACCGACCGGCGGCCAGGTCCTGTATGACGGGACGAACATTTTTTCCCTGCGTGGCAACGACCTCAAAAAAATGCGTCGCAACATGCAGATCATCTTCCAGGACCCCTATGCCTCTCTTGACCCGCGCATGCCGATCGGCGAGTCGATCGCCGAAGGTTTGAAAATCCACAATATCGGCACCCCCAGAGAACGCTTTGAGATCGTCATCGAGAACCTGCGCAAGGTTGGTCTGGAAGACTACCATGCTCGCCGTTACCCGCATGAATTCTCCGGCGGCCAGCGCCAGCGCATCGGCATCGCCCGCGCCCTGGCCCTCCAGCCAAAGTTTATTATCTGTGATGAGCCAGTCTCGGCCCTGGATGTCTCTATTCAATCGCAGGTGCTCAATATTCTCAACGACCTGCAAAAAGAGTTTGGCCTGACTTACCTCTTCATCGCCCACAACCTGTCTGTCGTCGAGCACATTTCTCACCGCGTTTCAGTGATGTACCTGGGCAAAATGGTCGAGATGACCACGCGCGAAGAGCTCTTCCGCAACCCGCTGCATCCCTATACCCAGGCTTTAATGTCGGCCATCCCCATCCCCGACCCCAGCCTCAAACGCGAGCGCATCCTGCTCCCCGGGGACGTACCCAGCCCCCTGAACCCTCCCAGTGGTTGCCGGTTTCACCCGCGCTGCCCTGTGGCGATGGAACATTGTTCCCGGGAAGAACCGCCCTTAATCGAGGTCAGCCAGGAACACTGGGTAGCCTGCTGGCGAGTAGAATAGACCCCCCTAAGGATTGTCATCACCCTGGCGGGTGTGATACAATACAGCCCGCCCGGTTCCTCCGGGCCTCGCTGATGGGGCGTGGTGCAATGGTAGCACAGCGGACTTTGGATCCGCTTATCCTGGTTCGAATCCGGGCGCCCCAGCCTGATCGGCTGGTACGGAAATCTACAGTGTTGGTCAAAGTCCAAACCTCATACTCAAGAAAACTCGAGAGGCGAGCTCCGCATGGCTGATCTTCTGCCACACCGCTCGTCCTCTTTTCGTCCCTTCACTTCGCGCAGGGCAAGTTCTTCGTCATCCTTCGTCTTTCACCCTCCATCTACAAGTAGGAGTTTATTCGTATGAATATTACCGCTGTGATTCTGGCTGCCGGACAAGGCACGCGCATGCGTTCAACTCTCCCCAAAGTCCTGCATCCTCTTTTAGGCCGCTCACTGATCTGGTACACGCTCGAGGCTACCCGAGAGGTCACCGGGGCAAAACCGGTGGTGATCATCGGCCATGGGGCTGAACCCATCCGTCAGGCGATCGGGGATGCAGCTCAGCTCATCCTACAAGAACCGCAGCTTGGCACCGGCCACGCCCTAATGCAAGCTGAAGGCCTGTTGCAAGGCAAGAGCGATACCATCCTCGTCATTGCGGCCGATATGCCCCTGCTTACCCCCGTCACACTGAAGCGGCTCGTACAGGCGCACACTGCACCAGCCGGACAGAGAGAAAAAACGCCTGTCATTACCCTGCTCGCCGCCCTTTCCGACGATGCACACGGTTTTGGACGCCTCATCCGCAATGCAGATGGAGAGGTGCAGGCGGTTGTCGAAGAAGCGCAAGCCACGCCAGAACAGCTCCGCCTGCGCGAGTTGAACACCAGCGTGTACTGCTTCACTGCGCCGTGGCTGTGGTCCGCTCTCCACCGCATCCCCCTCTCACCCAAAGGTGAATACTATCTGACCGACCTGGTAGCCGTCGCCGTGGCAGACGGCCTTGCGGTGCAAGCCGTGGTGGTCGAAGACTCCGGCGAAGCCATCGGCATTAACACTCGCGTGCACCTGGCGGAGGCCGAGGCCATCCTCCGTCACCGGATCAACCAGACCTGGATGCTGGCTGGCGTGACTCTGATCGACCCCAACACAACTTACATCGAGCCCGGCGTAGAGGTCGGTCAGGATACCATCATCTGGCCAAACACCCACCTGCAAGGCGCGACCAAAATCGGAGAGGCCTGTAATCTGGGTCCCAACAGCTTGATCCGAGATACCCGCATCGGCGATCGCTGCAAAGTGCTCGCCTCGGTGGTTGAAAAGGCCGTGCTGGAAGATGAGGTGGATATTGGTCCGTACGCGCACCTGCGTAAGGGTGCTCACCTGGCGCGCGGGGTGCACATGGGCAATTTCGGCGAAGTCAAGAACTCTTACCTCGGCCCGGGCACCAAGATGGGGCATTTTTCCTATCTCGGAGACGCTACTCTGGGTTCCGGTGTAAACATCGGCGCAGGGACGATTACCTGCAATTTCGATGGCAAGCAGAAGAACCCGACCGAGATCGGCGCCGGGGCTTTTATCGGCAGCGACACCATGCTGGTGGCGCCCGTCAAGCTGGGCGAGGGCGCGGTCACGGGCGCTGGCGCTGTCGTTACTAAGGATATCCCCGCGCATACCCTGGCAGTCGGCATGCCAGCCCGCGCCATCCGGAAATTAGAAAAACGTGAATGACCAACATTTGCTTTTAACCATCGGATTGGTTGCTCTGCTCTTCGTGGACTTGCTGACGAGCGCGGCGCGCGCTGCCTTGCTCAAGACCAGCCCTGTCCGCATCCTGGGTCTGCGTGAGCAACCCCTCCCACAAGTCGACCGTATGCTCGCTTTGCTTGCCTCCCTCCCGCGCTTGCAAGCCAGCTTGAACTTGACCCAGGCTATTTTTCGCTTCCTCCTGGCTGGCCTGGTTCTGTTCCTCCTTCTTCCCTGGGGAAAAGCGCCTTTCACATTGTTACCCGCTCTGGGCATCCTCCTGCTCGCCGCGCTGGCCGGCTTCTTGCTTGAGTGGAGTGTTGAAAGTCTGGTCGCCCGCGACCCAGAAACCTGGGCTTTGCGCTTGACCCCCTTCGCCTGGATTTTAACCATCCTCACTTATCCAGTGGTCTATCTTACCCTCCTTTTGACTGGATCGTTGGGTATCGAACAAGAAAACATGACAGAGAATGAACTGATGAGCCTGGTGGAGGCAGGACAACAAGAAGGTGTTATTGAGCAAGGCGAACACAAAATGATTGTCTCGATCGTCAGGCTGGGTGACACCTTAGCCAGAGAGATCATGGTGCCGCGCATCGACATCCTGGCCTTAGATGTCAATACCTCCCTCAAGCAGGCTGTGGAAGCCTTGAACAGCTCTGGTCATTCGCGCGTGCCAGTTTATAAGGAGGGCGTGGATAATATCCTGGGTCTTTTATATTCTAAGGATTTGTTGCGCGTCTGGCAAGAAGGCCGGCAGATCGATTCCCTCGCCGATCTACAGCTGCGCACAGCTTACTTCGTGCCCGAGGCGAAGAAAGTGGATGAGTTGTTGACCGAATTGCAGGCGCAACGCATCCATATGGCGATCGTTGTCGATGAATATGGTGGTGTGGCGGGACTGGTCACTCTGGAAGACATTGTTGAGGAAATCGTTGGGGAAATTCGAGACGAGTACGACCAGGCGGAAGAACTGCTCTTCCAGGCTATCCACGCCGGGGAATACGTATTCCAGGGGCGAGTTGACCTCGATGACTTCAACGAGATCATGGGCACCGATCTACCCGGGAGCGAAGCTGACACCCTGGGTGGGTTCATCTATAGCCGCATCGGTCGGGTGCCAACTGCGGGCGACAAAGTTCAAGTTGATGACCTGCAGTTAACCGTAGAACAGGTCAGTGGGCAGCGTATTCGCAAGGTGCACGCCCAGCGTCTCCCGCCAGCCTCAAAAAATGGAGAGGATGATTCCAATGTTGACCCATGAGCTACGCCAAAAATTGGTGGACGCTGCCCTGCAAGCCCGTCAATGGGCTTATGCGCCTTATTCTGCATATCAAGTTGGAGCAGCCCTGCTCACTTCTTCTGGCAGGGTTTACGACGGCGTGAATGTCGAGAACGCCGCCTATCCGACCAGCATGTGCGCCGAGCGGGTGGCCGTCTTCAAAGCCGTGTCGGAAGGTGAGCGGCAATTTGAGGCGATTGCCGTGGCGACCAGCAATGGCGGCACACCCTGCGGCTCCTGCCGCCAGGTATTATCCGAATTTGGCCTGGAAATGCTCGTCCTGGTTGTCGATGGGGAAGGGAAAATCGTCCAGGAAGCCACGCTCTCCGACCTTTTACCCGGGGCGTTTAAACCCTCCGATTTACCCCAGGCCGGAAAAGCCTAAAACCACAACTCACAACCCGCAATTTTACCAATTCGGCGCGGGGGTTGCGGTCGCCAATAAAGTCGCCAGGATCCAGCCCTCTTTGTTATCCAGGGTACGCACATGCACCCAAGACCCTCCCCCCTCTTCTACAATATCGCCTGGTAATACCTGCACCAATGTACCATTGGCTAATAAGGCCAGGCTAGGCGATTGAAAGCCAGGTTCAGCGCGCAGATGAGCGCCCCCGGATTCTCCCGCAACCACCAGCGCCAGCACCGGCGTGGCAGTGGGCGTGGGCGTCTCCGTCGCAGTTGGAGCGAGGGTCGGCGTCACGGTCAGGGTAGACGTGGCTGTCGGAGGCACCGGCGTGAGGGTAGGAGTGACGGTGAGCGTGACTGTAGAGGTTGCCGTAGGTACAGGCGTTGGCAAGGCCATCTGGGCACCAAACACAGCTCCGGCCCCAGTGATCCCAATCAGCAATAGCACTCCTACCAGAACCACAACACCACCCAGCGTATAACCGAACAAGGTCAACGGGCGAAAACCGATGATCGCCAGGGTAAACGCTCCAAACATAGCTGCCCAGGCCAGGTGCAAAGAGAAAACTACCACGCCATCCGGCCATAAAAACATCTCGCCGCTCCCAAGGCCGATCCCCGCCGCGGACAAAGGTAGGTAAAGACCATAGGCTAACGCCACACTGGGCAAAACAGCGCTGTGCGCTGAACGCGCCAAGGCAGCCGCCGTCAGGCCTGCCCCCAAGGCGAGAACCAGGAAATTAAACCACGAGAGTTGCGCGTGGTAGTGGGCCATTGTCAGCGGCAAGGGCAGCCAGATGCGGACAGCATACCCCGCCAGCCAGCCTACCAGGAAAACCAGCAGGCTTCCGACCAACAAACCGACCAGGCTACGGAAGAAGAAACGCCCCGACCCGATCACCGTCCCAAGGGCAACCCCCACCGCGGGGGCCATGAGTGGAGAGAGCAACGCGCCCAGCACCAGGATCGCTGGCGCGTCGAGCAGAAATCCACCGGCGATCACTGCACCCGCCAACAGCGAAAACAGAAAAAAATCAAAAGAGGGTGAGGCGCGATGAGCGACTGTATCCAAAAAGGCAGCGCGTTCGTCAACCTCCACCGGCGCCAGCAGGCGGTGGGCGCGCCGCCGCCTGGCAGGAGGCAGGCGATCCGGGTCATCTGGGGTAGCTTTAGAGTTATATTGGTTCATTATTTTCGCAGAGTCGCCACAATGCGGAGGGGTTTTTCCAGCAAATCCAAAGCCGCGCCGATATCTGGCACAACCAAGTCCGCTGCCTGGAGGGCTTCCAGAGCAACACCTTCTGGAGAGAGGACACAAATTCCCAAGGCAGCTTCCCGAAGCATGGCCGCGTCGTTACCGCCATGTCCAATCGCCACCACCCGTCCGGCGCCCAACCGCCGCACATAATCAGCTTTTTGACGGGCCTCATCGCCAGGTTGGACGCGCAGCGCTTGAAGGTTGAGCTGGCGGTCGATGATATCCTGCCTCCCATGTGTGTCGGCCGTTAGCAGGTGGAGGTTTAGCCGGTCGCGCAATGTGGTCAAGGGACGCACCAACCCGTCAAGGAGCTGCCCATCTACAGCCAGGGTTCCATTGACATCGCACACCAGGTGTTCCAGTTCGATCAGGCCGCGTCCGGGGATGTTGAGTTCGATCATGAGTGTATTATACAGGAATTGGTGAACAGAGAACAGTGCTCAGGAGCAGAGCATGCGGATTTGGAGACTGGAGAATGGGAGCCTGCCGGATATAGTAAAATAACCATCAGCCTATGAAGAAACCCAATGTCCCATTCATCAACCGGCTGGTTCTGATCTTCTTCCTCTCGAGCACCGTTTTAACCGCTTGTAATTCAACCACGCCAGAAACATCGCCGCCGTCCGCGATGTCCAGTGAAGCTGGCTCGCCCGCAACGGAAACCCAACAGCCGACCGAAACGATAACTCAGCCTCCCTCGGCGACATCGCCTCCGTCCCTGGTGGTGCTCGTGGTACCTCCCGAAGCCGATCCAGCCCAGGCGGGCGCCCTGCAATCGGCACTGGCGAAACTCTCCGCCGCCGAGGGTCTGGAATTCGAAGTGCAGCCAGCGCTGGCGCCAGGCAACCCGACGCCTGCTCTCCGGCTCGTGGTAGCCCTCGCGCCTGACCCCGGACTGGCAAGCCTGGTCGCTGCCGCGCCGGACGTGCAATTCCTGGGCATCGGTATCCCAGGCTTAACACCCACCGCCAACCTCAGCTTGATCGGCTCCCAGGGTGTGACCCCTGACCAGCAGGGTTTCCTGGCCGGTTACCTGGCAGCGGTCGTCACGCCCGAATGGCGCACCGCAGTCATGTCCATCAGCGACACGCCGAGCGGTATGGCCACCCGGCAGGGGTTTCTAAATGGAGTGATTTTTTTCTGCGGCTTGTGTCGCCAAACCTACCCTCCCTTCTATACCTATCCGATGTACGTCGAGCTGCCTGGCGGAGCAAGCTCGCCTGAATGGCAGGCCGCCGCGGATGTCTTGAAGGATAAATTCGTCCAGACGGTCTATCTCGCCCCTGGCGCAGGCGATGAGACGCTCCTGACATCCCTGGCTGAGGCTGGCCTCCATCTGATCGGTAGCCAAACGCCCCCAGCCGCCATCCAAGCAGCATGGATCGCAACCGTGGGTCTCGATTACATAACCCCTGTGCAGACGATCTGGCCTGACCTGATTAATGGAAAAGGTGGCGCCAACCTGCCTGCCGCGCTGATGGTCAGCGACATTAATCCAGACCTGCTTAGCCCGGGGAGGCAACGCCTGGTTGAAGAACTGAGCCGAGAGCTTCAGTCAGGTTTTATCGACACCGGGGTAGCCCCTTGATATTAGACGAAGGCTATCTTCGCTCAATGTTGGTCTTTGGTCCTTTTGCTCTGCGTCCCATAAAAGTTTCATCTGGCCTGCCTTTGACCTTAAAACTACGTGTTAAACTTGCCAATCCACGGATTAGGCGATATACTTTATTCTAAGACTGGCGCAAAGAAAATATCCTTTCGATGGATATGCAAGGCTAAATGTTCACAAACTATTCCAGGTGAAAGGAGGACAACTAGCGATCAGACTTCACAATTCTTAGCTGACCATTCAAATTAACACCCACCTTTTCGTCTAAGAATCTTTTGTAGGAGGAGAGAAAGCATGTCGAAAAAATTGTTTTCCCTGTTGGCCATTCTTGTCGTGGCCTCCATGATCCTGGCAGCCTGTGCACCGGCTGCCACCGAAGCGCCACCCGCAGAGACAGCAGCACCACCAGTAGAAACCGCTGCCCCCGCCTTCCGGGTCGGCTTTGTCACCGACACGGGTGGAATTGACGATCAGAGCTTCAACACCACGCAATGGAAAGGCGTCCAGCGCGCCCAAACAGATCTAGGCGTCGCGGCACAGTTCATCCAATCTGACGAGGCGACCCAGTACGAACCCAACCTGACCGAGTTCGCCAGCCAGGGTTACGACCTGGTAATTGCGGCCGGTTTCTTCCTGGGCGGTGACCTAGCCAAGGTGGCTGCCCAATATCCGAACGTTAAATTCTCCATCGTAGACTATACCTACCCTGACGCGTTCGGCGTCCCTGAGGGCGTGGTGGGTAACAAAGAGTGCATCCCCAACGTCGAAGGGCAGATCTTCAAGACCGATCAGGCTGCCTTCCTGGCCGGCTATCTGGCGGCGGGCATGACCAAGACCGGCAAGCTCGGCTACTTCGGCGGAGCCAAGATCCCCACCGTGACTATCTTCGGCGTCGGCTTCCAGAAAGGGATGGAACTCTACAATGAAGTGCACGGCACCGACGTCCAGCTGGTCGGATGGGACAACGCGACTGGGGAAGGCCTCTTCACCGGCGACTTTTCAGACCTGACCAAAGGCAAAGAGGCCACCGAATCGCTGTTCGATGAGGGTGTGGACATCTTCATCCCGGTCGGCGGCTTAATCGGCACGCCCGGGTTTGACGTCGCCCGCGAGCGCGGTGGCTACGGCATCTGGGTCGACGTTGACGGGTACAACCTGCTCGAAGGAGCCCGGGACGTGATGTTGACCAGCGTGATGAAGAACATGGACAACTCGGTGTATGCCGTGATCAAGGATACCATGGAGGGCAAGTTCAACGGTTGCGGCGTATACGTTGGCGAGATGGCTAATGGCGGCGTTGGCATCGCCCCCTACCACGACCTGGACAGCAAAGTTCCTGCTGATCTGAAAAAGGAGGTCGCGGATCTGCAAGCCAAGATCGTCTCCGGAGAGATCTCGGATACGGGTTGCGTCTCCTTCCCGGAGTCCTGCCCCGGCGGGCTCTACCCGTAACTAAACTAGTCAAATTCTCGTCCTGAAACAGGTGGTGCCAGGTCAAAAACCTGGCACCACCTGGTGTGAATCATAGTAAGGAGTAGTCTATGCCTCCTGTCTTAGAGCTGCGTGGCATCACCAAAGCTTTCCCCGGAGTCCTGGCGAACGATCACATCGATCTAACCCTCAACGAAGGTGAAATCCTGGCCCTGCTGGGGGAAAACGGCGCCGGCAAGACTACCCTGATGAATATCCTCTACGGACTTTACTCGCCCGACGCTGGCGATATTTATATCCGTGGCTCCAAAGTAGACATCCACAACCCCCGCGACGCCATCCGCTTCGGCATTGGCATGGTCCACCAACACTTCATGCTGGTGCCGGTCTTCAGCGTAACGGAGAACGTCATGCTGGGCGTCGAAACAACCAAAGCCGGGATCGTTCTCGACCGGGAGACAGTCTCCCAAACCATTGAGGAGATCTCGGCGCGCTTTGGTTTAATAGTCGATCCGCACGCGCTGGTCGAAGACCTGCCTGTTGGGGTCCAACAACGCGTAGAAATCATTAAGGTTTTATACCGCCAGGCCGATATCCTGATCCTCGACGAGCCCACCGCCGTGCTGACACCCCAGGAAGTCGAGGAATTCTTCAAAGTGGTCCATTCCCTGGTCGAGCAAGGGATTTCGGTGATATTCATCACCCACAAGCTCAAAGAAGTGCTTGCCATTGCCGACCGCATCACCGTCCTACGCCTTGGGCGCGTGGTAGGGACCACCACCCCC
>Ga0209521_10002901_pt1 | contig 13923 bp, 18 predicted proteins | sample Rifsed19ft4_FD_184016 | JGI IMG/M metagenome (GOLD analysis project Ga0209521, IMG submission 184016) | Soil microbial communities from Rifle, Colorado, USA - sediment 19ft 4 (version 2) | ecosystem: Environmental > Terrestrial > Deep subsurface > Rock core/Sediment | place: Rifle, Colorado... | reverse complement strand
TGTAGGCCGAAAGCTCAGCGGACACCCTCTCGATGAATCGGTTTAGGGTGGCTCCAAGCTTTCCGCTCGTGTCGTACTTTAGGGCCCGGTGCTTCGACAGGGACTTTACCTTGTCCATCAGGTTTAGGGCTGTCCCATATGCACTTCCCATCTTGTCCGCAAACACAAGGTCCGCGGGTCGGGTTGCCTTCCGCTCCTTCTTGGCTTCCTTCTTTGGTTGCTCGTCCTTTGCTATGTAATCACCCCCTTTTTGTTTTATGATACCCGTATATCTCGGTGGATATATAATACCTTCGATTTCACTTTCACTTTTTCATTGCATAAAAAAGGACACGATGAAACCTACGATCATTAAGGAAACGATGAAAACCATACTGTTTCCCGCGAAGGTCCATCCTTCCCTGTCATCTTCCCATTGATGCTTAGCTCGCAGGAGCCTTATGCCGCGAACGCTGACAACGTAGGAAGCGTTCTCCGGGACAGGGTGTATGTTAGCGGGCCAAGGGGTCCAACGTCCCCTGAGCCCCACGTAGGTCCATAGGAGATACGTGCCCACGACTCCTGAAGCAATCAAGATGGCCGGGTAGGACTCAATAAGCCATTTCATACGTCGCTCAGGAACGCCTCAAGCTCCTGTTTAATGTCTCTTTCAGGTTTAGAAGGGGTCAGAAGTTTTCTACGTTCGTGGTCCATTTGGGCATGATATGGAGGGACACCGTTCGAGCAATAGCGGGCCTTCGGATGCATCCCCACAAGGCTCCTACCGCAACCTGCAAAGGCACACACCTTTTCCATGTAGGCTTTGACAGGAGCATCCTCCATCTTCAGATATTCCCTGAGAGATTTTTTGGGGTCATCGGAACCGCTGATCGCTGAGAAAATGCCTTGCACATCAACGTTGATGTCAAACATAGCGATATCATCCGTATCGAACGGTAGTGTCGTTTTGGGAAAATCCTTTACCGTATCACGGAACGCGAGAAACGGACCCCTCATTTCGATAGACACGACACCGCGCGATTCGCACACAAAGATATTCTTGGCAAACTCCATAATCAGATTGGGAACGCTATCTTCCCGTTGCTCGATTAGATTATAGGACCCTCCAAGCTTCCGCACACACCGCATAAGTTTGTCAAGGTCTTTCACCCTGCGGGTAGCTTGGTCCGGTTTGCTGTACGAAAGTCCCCCTTCATCGTGCGTAAAGAGCCATGCCGCTTCTTGTGGCAAGCTGGCTATCGCGGTGAAAAATGCCTTCGCGTCCCGAGTATAGATGAACCGTGAATCCGGTTTAAGCATACGAATGTTTCCGATGGCAAAGTGGTTCGGGTCTTTCGCGTATTCTTCCGCGATGACACAACCCGTATTTGTCTTTCCCGTTCCCGGAACCCCGCTGATACGTCCGAAATTCCCTTTCTCCTGATAGTTTGCTACCAAGATGGAGGGTGCATTACGATCATACAAACGCCATGTATGGTGTCCATCGTCCGGTTCAAAAACCATCGAACCAAGCCCTGTTACGCCCCCGGCATGATCAACGACATGGAACGATGTAGCCATACCAAGCCGAAGTTTTCGCTCAAAGTCTTTGATTCCGAGATACGGGGATGGGGCTCCATTCTCTATCGCAGCGTCAATCATATTTAGGAATGCTTCTTGCTTATCCCCTTCCCATATTCCCACGGTTACAAAATCCTTCGCATCTTGCCAATTCCACATCTTGTAGTGCCTTAGACGTTCAAGTCCCTGCGTCATCCGTCGTTCGGATTCGATGATTTTCCATCGGTCCATAGCGTCGGAATGACCGTTGTTACTAAAACTCATTTGTTCCTCCCTCTTTTTAGAACGTCCAAGATGCTTTGGGAAACAGGGGCGGCTTCCGACTTTGCAATCTCAACGACTTGGTTAGAACGCTTCCCGTCCAAGCTTGGAGCATGGGTTCGGATAGCTCGAACCACATCCGTTGAGAGACTTATATCTGGGGAAATCCCACGACTCATGGCAACCCATCCCTCTTGCTCGAAAAGACCGAGAACGAATCGGTACATATTTGGACGCCTCCCTGAAAGAAGCGTGATCAGGTCTATCCGCGCCTCTTTTTCGTCGGGATGCGGTACAATCGTTGTCAGGGCTTCCCGCTTCATTTCTGATAGAAATCGACTCGCGTCGATGATAGCGTATTCCTGATCGCGTCGGGACATCATGGTTTCACCGCATTACTGAGAGAGAGAATACACGACACCGATAAATGCGAGATTCACAACGATACTCAGAATGAGAGCAAAGAACAACCAATTTGTTTCGGGTTGAACGAGTCGTCGCAAATGCTCGCTCTTGGCATACTGAGCGATGACATCCCCGGAAATATTCGGTGCCCCCGAGTTTTCAGCGAGAAAGGGAACCGGTTCGGGGTCGTTCTCTTTCCACATTTGCACTTGCATATATTCCGTAACGAATCCGAGATATCTCCTTGGTTTGTATGGAATTCTTCGGAATTTCGTTGGGTCCACGACATACACTTTTCCGTCAAGATGAATTAGGCCGTTACTCACAGAAGGGGCCCGACGCATCCTTTCGGACAGGGGTGTCGCGTTCGTGATATTCCAATCACCATCTTTCGTTTCAACGATATATCTTCTCATGGTCCCAAATCCTTTCGTGTCAATCCGAGAACGAGTACCAACGAGCTTACACCTACAATCAAGAATGCAATGGGTCCGGAATCCGTAACGTCATACACGACAAACGCAAGGTAGAATCCGGCCACACCGCTCAATAGATGGAACGCGGGATGTAACGCGAAACCGAGTACAATCGTGATAATGAAGATTGCAAACAGCACCACAAGTAACCAATCAAGATCGCTCAAAACCGAAACGACAAGCGTGTAATTTTGCCACACAGTTTGAACCCCCTTGGTTGCTCGAATGGAAACATTGAAAGAGCCACGGGACGGGACGCCATACACAAATCCCGATGCATTCACGCTTAGCCAAAATGGAGCGTCATCAAGAGCGAAAGTTACTCCGCTTTGATTCATGGCAACCTGATACTCATACGATAGATTGAGAACCCAATCTGTGATAGCTTCCGACACGAACGAAAGCTCCTGCGCTAATACGTTGAGCGTATAATTGTTCCAAACTGTACCATTCGGGATGGCTTGGTCATGTACGGTTACATTTACATAAAACGTACCTTCGATTGTAAGAAATCCCCATACTGTACCGTTGATAGCACCGATATTCAATTCTGCATTATCCGTTTCAAACGTGTAGTAGATGCTGTCGTTGGGGTCCGAATCTACGGAATTGTAATCATGGGTGTAGGCACCAAGTCCCGTATTTTCGCTCGATTGAGTACCGCTTGTGAATGACGGATTCGTATTTGTTATAGTCAAGTCGAAATCATATTCATTGTAATCCGTTCCGTCCGACACACGCACAGCGACATTCCCACCCTGCGAAAGATCGTCGGGTGCATCCCCGCTAAGGATTCCCGTCCCGGAAGCCATACTTAGCCAGCTTGGCCCGGATTCCTTGGTCCATGTAAACGATTGGCACGTAGGGACGTCAATATCTGTAGCGTCGAAATCAAATGAATACGGGTTTCCATGAACGACCGTCAAAGGTGCCGAATCACCGTTCGATATATCCGGTATTGTATTGCTTACATTGAACGTTTGTGTTGGTGTGCGTATGGCCGACACCCCATCGGATGTGCTGTAGAAGAAACTGTAAACGTTGGGGCAATAGGTACTTCCAGCATCGTCAAGATAGTACGCCTTTCCGTCGCTGTATGTCGTATCTCCCGTGTTATTTTCCGACAGGGTGCGGTTCGTTCCCGCTGTGGTGATTGTCAGCTTGATGTATGTGGGTGCCACGTTCTCAATATCTGTGTAGATGACACCGAAATTGATTGCCATGTCGTATGTAATCGTGTATGGGTTCGCGTAATACTGTGTCAGGGTGGGTGGGTTGTCGGAAATCGTGTAATCCCGCACAATCTTGATTACGTCCAAGTCCCATGTGCTTTGTAAGGATTCGTCGGCTTGGTCCGAGTCGATAATACGCACGTTCGGAGAACCCCCGTCCAATTCATCCGTCGATAGAGCGTAACTACTGTATGTCGTATCTGCGTTCTGGTCGCATGTGTAGCGTGTTACCCATGTCGTTTCTGTCGAATCTACCACTTGGATTAGACCGTTCTCGGGGTTCGTTCCGCGCTTGCATTCAACGATAAGGGTCCATGAATTACCCGATGTTGAGATTCCCGAGAAATCGTATTTTGTTTCCACTTCATAGTCAGCGGGTAGGGCGGGTTTCAATGCAAGTACCATTCCTCCCCATCCATCCCCGGCAGTTACACCCGTACTGAAATCAACGGACACCGTACCCGTGGGTCCAGCGGTAGAACGTAATTCGCGTGAGAATGTAACCGCTCCATCGTCCCCTATGACGGTTTCAATGTAGCTTTCCGTGTACGTTGCGGGGTTCGTTCCCGTCGTAACAATTGCATTGTTATTGTTGTCAGAATATCCAAGAGGGACGAGAATCATCGCGTTTGCTGTGAGACTCGTTATTCCTGTCAATGTTGCGGGGTCCGTTGTACCTGTCCCCGGTGTCCCAATCGCTTCAAACGGATTTCCCGTTCCTACGACATTCCGGAATGTTATAGACCATCCGTATGTATCTCCCGTCGTTCCGGATTTGTCGAAAGTTACATCGACTTCCGAAGCCGTGGCACGCTTCCAGAATATCCAATATCGCTCGATTGTAGAACGGTCAAATGGGGTTCCGCTAACAGCGGTATACGCTCCATCCCCCGTTGCTGTCGCTGTATCGTCAACATCCCGCACGTATGCAATCACAACGATGATATCGTTTTCAATGGTTCCCGTGTTTAACGGAATCGTAATATCCACACCCGTTGAAGAACCCATCGTTAGACCCGTACCTACAAACGTGATTGTCCCTCCGCTTCCACCGTAATTCGATTCCTGCGGGGTCCGGTAGGAATCATCCGAAGTTTGGATTGCACCGGGGAAAGCGGCCCCACCCACAGTACCCTTAGTTGCTGTTTCTGTATCAGGAAAATAATCTTCTGTTACCGATTGCGAAACGGGGATAAAGAAAATCCCTGAAAGCAAAAGAGCAATGACGCTAAACAAAACAAAGGAACGATGCATTAGCATCCCAACGTTGCGAACCCTACGATTGCAGGAATGAGTATCGCGGCGAGAACGATTAGACATAGTAATTCTATTGTTAAACTCATGTATCCTCCCGCAGAATCCTTCTCACGAAATAGGAATACAAAGACAATCATCAAAGCGACACCGACACCAATCAAAATCGGTACCAAGTAATACAGGATGGAACCCATCGTGCTTTCTGAGAAACAGGAAACGGGGAATATCCATCCATCGTTGTTACCCAAATCGTTACAATTTACTTCGCATGTAATAACGGTCATATCAGCGTTAGAATCTTGCACCGATAAATTTCTAACTCTTATCTCGGTCGGATTCGCCGCTCCCCATGTAAAGAACCATTGCGAACCGGGAACCGATGAACGCAATACAACGGGAGTCTCAGGGCTTCCGCCATCAAGTATGAAAGTCCCATACTGATTTTGGGCACTTAAGATTCCTCCTGCAGAAATCATCAGGTTTACATTAGGAGCGTCCACTTGGAAATTGCCAATCACATCTAATAGACCGATGATAGATTTTGTTCCCGTTCCCCTAATGTAAACTGATTCATACGCATTTACCGAGCTTGGGTTAGTCCATACCTGATTACCGCCAAGCAAATACACATTTTTGAAATCGCCGGAAGAACCACCGGCGGCAACGGTCAAATCTCCATATAAATGATAGTTTGTGTAAGCCGAACCCGTGAATAATCCGTTTGATGCAACATTCAAATCTCCATCTACACGCCAAGTACCACCCGTTCCCGAAGCGGTTCCCCAAGAATTGACAGATAGATTTCCTTCTACCCAAGCTTCATTTCCAGCGGCACCAATGGAAAAGGACGTTTTGTTTGTGCCCGCACCGGAATCTTGTATCGTCAAGTTATTCATTCGCACATCGCCGGAAAGGGTCCATAATCTAAGTGTAGCATTCGGGGATTCCATCGTTACGTTGTACCACTCACGTATGCTTGCAGCGTACAAAGTAGATGAAGTCGTGATTGTGAAATTGTTTGTATTCGTGAAATTCCATGTCGATGTACCCGATGTCCAATTCGCTGTTTGGGTGCTTGCGTTCGTGTACCCCCCTGTCGATGTGATCGTAGCCGTTGCCATATCCATTTTAGACGATGACAGGAAGGACACCGCTCCAAGGGATACGACCGAACCGTTCATGTCGAAGGTTCCATCGAACGTGGTTGTGCCACTTGTGAAAGAGAAACTACCCGTGTCCCACGTACCCGTAAATCCTGTCATATTGAAAGATAACGAAACGAAAGCTGCGTTTTGAATCGCTGTCCCCGCTCCGGAAGAACCGTTCAAGATCACCGGGTTTGACGAACCGGGAACCCCGGCCCCTCCGGCCCCTCCCGAGCTATGGGACCAACAATCCGTATCCGTCGCTACGTTAGATGCTGTGCAAGCACCATCGCCAAGAACGAGATAGTGCGTATCGGACCCCGTCATCGGGAAGGGTCCGTCATCGTCATACGTAACGTATGTAATATAGTGCGCGGTGGCATTCTTGCGAGCGAAGTTAGAAAGGATGACATCCTGTGTAAGATTCACAGCGTCATTTTCGATAGGTAGTGTGAAAGATAGAAAAAGACTCAGAACCACAAAGATCATCAAAGCAAATATGGGCACGGAACGAGAATCCATCTACACACCCCTCCGCTTCTTTAGGAACCAAGCTCCGATGACCATCAAAGCAAGTAATCCAAAGAAAGAGAAGATATATGCTGGAAACAAAATATTTCGTTCGACATCGTATGCAGCTTGGAAATACACCGTATCTACCGTGAGATTGGCCCATGTCATATTGTACGTTGATATGTAGATGGACCCCGAGAAATAGAAACGAATCTTGGGGTTCCCTCCATCCCAATATGGGCTTGTAAGGAACCAATCGTAACAAGTATCTGTATCAGTCGTTCCATCAATTGCAAGAACGGAAACCCATGATGTAGTCGTTGTTCTGTATGCTTGCACAGCAATCGTGGCATTCGTTACATAGGCTTCTACACACAAATCTACTACACCATTAGGAAGATTAGTCCAGAAATATGTTACCGATAAAAGACCATCCGAAGGTATCACAGAAAAAATGATGTAAGACCATTTGCTGTTTGTGCTTTCAATATCAATCTGGATGTATTCGCTTGAAGCGTCCGCTGTCTTTGTGTACTTGCACCCCAACACATTGTTTGGAGCGAGTCCCGTACCTACACCCAACCGTAATTTAACATTCTTTTCTCCGGTGCAGGTTGCGCCGATATTCGGGGACACCGACAAATCCACCACAACCCAATCTTTAGGTTCCGTTGTAATATTTGCCATTACAAATTGTGTATCTCCTTGACCACTTACATTCCCACGGATAGGATAGGATTGGTCCACACCGTTAAGGACAGAAGTCAGTACTATAAATCTTGTAAGGGCGCTCGAAATCGTAACTTCCATCGTTTTCAATCCTACACTTGGATTCGCAAGGGTCCATACTTCCGTACTTACGACATCATCCCATTCATATCTGTAATAGAAACTAAGCGGAATTCCATCATACGTTGCAGAAACGACATCAGGATTCATCGTTATATGACGCTCTATAGATACACCAAGAAAGAGATAACGATTGTAACCTGCTATCGTTGTATGACTCCATGTAACGATACCACCGAAACCGGCAAAACCCGGTGCCCATGACTCAGAATTATAGCTCATGCCGTTCGATGTCGTTTTGTACTGCACGTATGCATCATCGGACGTATTGATATCTACGGGGAACGTGCCGCTACTTTGAGAACCATACATCACAGATTGCGATGATGGAGGATACGGAACAGGAAACGCAGAAACGAACCCTGCGGATGCAGAAATCATAAGGCTAAATGACACAAGCAATACACAGAACATAATCTTATTCATGGTCCGGACCCCCTTACAGCGCCGAATACAACGAAAGACAGGAACGCCAAAAGACCAATGAAAATAGTGGCTATGATACCTTGAACGAGCGGAGGAGCATCGGGTATTGCAAGGAAATAAGCAAGCATTGCGAAGAACGAAACCGTCATAACTCCGACCCACCAAATAATCTCTCCGAGATACACCGCTCCATTGACAACGAACCGAATCACTTTCACGAATGCATCAAAGAACCGCCCAAGCTGGCAACCCATGTTCTCAAACCAATTCCCCGTACATTGAGTCGAAGGGATGTACCAAATTTCAACCAAGATCGCCGTGAAACGTGCGTCCGCATCGTGGGCCCCATCCCTGCTTACGAAAAACGTAACGTTGTTCTGGAAAGCGTCCGAATTGATTTCGAAACCCGCCGATTTCGATAGCTGTCTATAATCCTCCGATGGACAAACAGCATACATCGAAAATGCAGCACCTTGGACCGCAGCACTAAGCTTGAACGGAAACGCAGAACCGTTTTCCGTCTTACACCACACCGAGATAGTAACGTCGAAAATCTGTATTCCCGAAATGTAAAACTCCGTCATATTCACCCCGAAAGCGGGGTTCTGCGAACCTACGTTAGCATCTAACGGAATATAGGAATTGTCCGAATCATCAGTTTGTAAGCAAAGATGACCATCCGCAAACGTGCATCCCACCGGGGGAGGCGTTTCGTATTCGTTGCACACACCCGTATCTCCGGTGTAACAGAAATCTTCTATCGGCAAAATGGTACTCGAAATAGTTTCGGAAAATGGATTTTTGAACGATGGAAACGTTGAAACCGTTTCGCTGAAATCGTCCCAAGCTGCGGAAGATTCTGGACTAATCGTTCCTACGAGAACAAACATAATTCCGAGAAGAACAACAATCTTCAAAATCGTTTTGCTATCGCTCATTCGCTATTTCTCCCACCAAGCGGGTTTACGATGATAAACGCAAGAATAAGACCGATGAAGATCACAACCCACACATCAAACCAACCCACAAGCGTACTGATCGTTACGCCAAGGCCAGCGGAAACAAGGAAAACAAAATTGTTTCCCTTCATTTCCTTTCCTCCGATGGCCCATTGCAAGGCGACGAGTAAGCATACCGTTAGAACGGAACCAAGAACGTAACCTGCAAGATCGGTTCCCATCCCTGTCCAATCACCGAAAGCGGTTGCCAAATCTGCGAAAGGGTCGGCCATGTTTTCACCATGAAAAGATTGAAACCGGAACGTGAGAAACGTTCCGGTTTTCGTTCGCTCCTACTCTTGTCCGCGCGGAAGGAATGCGTACACGAAAACGAGAAGCATTCCAACCCCTACGAGAATCGGGACGACCGTTTGCAGAATCGAGCCGAACGTTGTTTCGTTCGCTGCGTAATCCGCGAGAGCGTCCAGAAGCGGCGTAAACAGGGCCCCCACAACGATCAGCATGATCATTGCAGAAATTACAAGCCCCGTCCAATGTCCGACGGAAAGACCACCTGGCATTTTTCACCCCCTCCCCTTGCGAGAAGGGTACAGGGGTATGGTCCGGTGGGTACTTATCAATTTCCGCCGGGAGAATGCGAATCGGATTCCGGGATTGGTAACGATAGATAAGCCTACCACCAAACCTATTGATGACTTCCTCTATCTCCTGATTGAACGTGTTTACATCCTCCATATAGACATCAACGAGAAATGCAATTTTCAAAATCATACCTTCCGCTCTTGCTCGATGATGATTTCCCGAATCCGCTTCCGCAGAACGTCCATCGGTGTGTCTATTTTCGATTCGGCCCATGCACGGAATACACGACCTACCACACGCAGATATGCGGAGAAAGAAAGACCTACAGAATTGGCTTCATCGTCAAACGTTTTCCGTGTCTCAGAATCGAGATATAGACGTACATCCTGTCGCACGGATTCCGCCATGTCATCGTCCCGGTCCCGAGGATCACCCCCGGCACAGGAGGGGTATGGCTCGGTGGGTATATAAGCCTGACCTTTATTAGTATAGGTCCCACCTATAATAGTATAGGTCCCACCTTATTATAGGTCCCACCTATAATTTTAACGCATTATGAGATATTTCTCTATCGTCCCACCTATAATATTAAAGGGTACACCTGATACCTATAATAATATAGCACGTATCGTTACCACCTATATTTTTCAAGCGAAGGGTTCATCCGGCCATACTGCATACCCCCTCTTACCCACTTTCTAAAAGGATCGTGGGTATGGTGATAGAAGAATGCCGGGACTAAAAGATATCGAGCAATCCGTCAAACTTGATGACGGACAATCTTTCGTGGGCCTATACGACCCTACGAAAGATGTGGGCGTGCAAGAGAGCGAATTTGGGACGCGATACACTTTCCGCTTTCTCGCAAAGGATGGTCGGATGGTCAAATTGACGGGAGGGGCCCGCCTCTTTGACATGATCGTAGGTATCTGCGGAACGTCCGACCGACCGCGAACGCTCAAGATCACGGCGAAGGGGAAAGCCGCAACGATGGACCGAACGTACATCGTTGAAGAACCATCCCCCCCGTCCAAGTGATCGGCACCTTTTTTCGTGAATCCCATCCGTGGAGGCGTCCGATGACAAATGGCAGGGAACCCACCAAGAACAAATCAGACGCCCCACAATCTTTTTGTACCATTCACACAAACGAGAAACTATCTCATGTAGCGGACCGTATCGCCCACCGGAAAGTAAACGGTGTATGGACAGACATAGAAGAACCCATAATCGAATGTGTCAAATGCATTTTTTCAGATTAGGAGATTCAACATGAAATTAGAACATATACCGCTCGCTCTCGCTTCCATTCCAGCATTCCTTATGCTTATCGTTCGCTCAGTAAAAGATAGGATACCTAAAGATGATTACACAACCACAACCCTTGGCCTTGCCTTATTAATGATCATACAATTATGGCTTTACTCTTATATGCGTCTAAACCGCCATATCAGGGAGACACATTGATGGCCATTCTACGAATTAGCTGGAGTTTTTGGCGTTCCTTGACAAAGGACGCACAATCTATTCTTCTCGAACGCTACGAGATTCACACCGTAAGCGATGAAACATGGAAACAAACGCTCCATGAGATACACCATATCACGGGGAAAGCACAATGAGCCTCCTAACAGATTTACAAACTGTCTCCGAATACGAAACCCTCAAAGATGTGATCGTATGGCGGTGTATCTCCGCACATCGCAGATTCGGCACATGGGAATACCTGTTTGATGATTACGTTCTGACAACCCACATAGGGGAATACATATCTCTCGTAACCCGCCGTGGGACACAGCGAATCAGCTTGCACAACATAGGTCCCGTGAAAGACGCATTTGTTACGACCAAGAAACGACCCATGAAAGGTACTGTGTCCATCGCAAACGAACGCAAGCTATCGAAGCTTGAAGATTTCCAATGAACGAACAAGAATTTCTCGATAGCGTGATATGCGGCAATCCGGGGTGTGGTTCTCGCGTACCGCTGAAACTCCTACTGCATCAAGTAGGGCTCATTTTCAAAACGTGGCAATGCGAACGCTGCGGATGGATTTGTGATCGGATGACAAACCCGAAGGAAGTTACAGCATGAATCGCATCATCGCAAATAATCCGCATTGCCGCAATTGCCAACGAACCCTCATATCGAAAGCTTCCAGATTTTCATCATTCCAGCTATGCGGACCTTGTTACCGAGAAATATACAATCTCAGGATTCAATGACCATGACCGAATGCCCCATCGATACCAAGAACCACAAAACCCACGATAACAAAATCATCGAGCTTACCCAAATATGCGATACCTTTCGAATCTCCTTGGAACGCACACCCCGCATTCTCGCGGAAGAAATCCTGAAGTTACAAACAGAAAATATTAAACTACATAACAGCTTAGCACAAATCAAAGAACGTATCGACAAACACAACAAGATACGACATCCGAAAAAGGAGATTACGCGATGACACACAAGAAAGGCAGCGGGCGCGATAGCGGTCCCACTAATCGTGGCGAACCGGGGCGAAGTCCGGTAGAGCCTCAGGAAACTAAGCCTTCCAGGGCCGCCGCGAACCCCGCTACCTGTCAGCGATGGGACTCATACAAGCACGACGCGGATCTCCACGCTCGTATTGTCGTGCTGGAGGTTGACCTCAACATGGTTCTGGACCGCATCCGAGAGATGGAAACAAAACTTGATTCTCTCCAAAAACGAGAGGAACGACATTGATTCGCTGTTACCTTTGCGGCCTTTGGTTTGATGATAACAAAGGCATATGGGTTGAAGTGCTACCCACAGAACCGGGAGAATACGGTCCCATGTGCGCTTGTCCAGAATGCACAAAAAACGTACTTTTGGTGAATCAATGAAACTCTCCCATTTCATATGCCCATATTGCAAATACAGCGGGATTTTCCAGAATCCACCCGAGATTTGGTTCTGTCCCGTATGTCATATACGGATGGTGAAACAGTTTGGGAAAGCACACAGCACGTAGCTACGTATCATCCCACGTCTATCTCACCCCGACAGGGATGTATTACGATGACCGAACCGGAAAGCGCCTCACGGGACGCAGGGGAGCCGCATCGGGACGTTCGCACGAACGGATGAAAGCCCGCGTGAGGGACGAATCAAGGAAACTTTCATACAAACGCATAAAAGTAAACACAGATTTCAGGGACAGACAAGCCAAGGGCAAGCACGTAGGGAGTCCCAACAACGCAGATTTCGAAGTCGATACCATCTACGATAGCGACATCAACGAATCTCTCGCATCAAGCTATGTAGAAAAGCGTTTGGACCGTGAGGATGCAGAAAACGATCATTTCAACGTCTCTTTCCTTGGGGATGTAGAAGAATGACCCACCCCACCTATCGCCCCATCAAGATCATAGCACGACACACAGCGGAAGCGGGGTTCAAGAAGATAGAAAAAGAAACAGGAACCAAGCTCCTGCGTCCAAAATCAATCACTATCACGAACGAGCAAGCGACCGAGATAGCAAAAGACTTCATGCTTGAAATCTACGAATCCGACAGAACCGTTCGGAAGTCCATCGCTGGCTCCTTGCGCCGGAACGCAAACACGGTACACGATATCGACATTCTCATATCCCCACATTCCGAAACAGTACGGTCCCATCTTTCTATGCTTGGACATATCCTATGGAACGGTCCCGACAAACTTTCCATCCTATACAGCACCACACAAATCCAAGTCGATTTCCGCTTCATCGAACCCGATCATTGGGGCCCCGCTTTACAGTATTTCACGGGTAGCCGGGAACATAACATTTCCCTCCGTAGCATCGCAAAAAGTAGGGGATGGCACCTAAGCGAAAAGGGACTTTTCGATGGAGTAGGTAAAAGACTCGATGACAACACAGAATCCTCCATATACCAGAACCTTGATTTGCGGTGGCTTCCTCCCCCATACAGAAATCACGCCATCGGACGAAAGACGATGACCGACAAGGAACGGAACGAACCGAAAGAACGCTGTACCGTGTGCGACCGTCCCATACGATCATCCGACATACCAAGGCACATAGACGAATGCCACAAAACATGGAAGGTTTGACATGAGCAAACTTACGTTCCGAGAATCCTTCAAATGGGAAGAATATGTCGAAACCTTTGTACGTGAACGCATACAAGGTAAAAGTCTTAACATCCCTTGCGGAAAATCCAAGATAGGAGATGTACGTATCGACATAGCTCCTTTCGATCGAAATGACATCGGAGATATGTATCA
>Ga0209521_10002897_pt1 | contig 13934 bp, 10 predicted proteins | sample Rifsed19ft4_FD_184016 | JGI IMG/M metagenome (GOLD analysis project Ga0209521, IMG submission 184016) | Soil microbial communities from Rifle, Colorado, USA - sediment 19ft 4 (version 2) | ecosystem: Environmental > Terrestrial > Deep subsurface > Rock core/Sediment | place: Rifle, Colorado... | reverse complement strand
TGCGGGTGCGGCGGGTCACGGCTGTTCGCATCAGGCTGAGGGGGGCCGCCGGATACATGGGAGAGTCCGCGTGCAGGCTGACGCGGTGACCGCTGCGGATAGCCGACCAAATTGGCATCGCAAGCGCAGCCCGGGCGGGACCAAGGATGGCCTCCCGGAGCTCCGGGCCGTAGTAATAGATGTGATTGACGTGAAAGCTCAATGCAACACCAATCTGTGCGGCTCGCTCTACGTCGGCGCGGCTGATTAAGGCGCAGTGCTCCAGCCGCCAGCGCCGGTCTCGGTCTCCATGGTTCCTCAGCACCCGCTGGTAGGCGTCCATCACTTCCCTTGTTGCGCGGTCGCCCTGGGCGTGCGTGAGCACCTGCCATCCGCGGTCGCGAAACGACTCCAATAAGCCCACAAACTCGCCGAACTCGATGTTGGCGTGGCCGACCGCCCCCGGGGAAATTCCCAGCGTTTGGCGGCAAAGCGGCGAATCGAGGTACGGTTCATCGAGCAGCATCGTGCCCGAATAGGGAGACCCGTCGTACCAGAGCTTGACACCCTGCACGCGCAGATGGTCGTAGGAGCGGTCCGCTTCGGAGATGAATCCCTCGGCAACTCGCTGGTGTAGATAAACGACGGCGCGAACGGCCTCTGCGCCGGGTGCCGGTTCGAACGGCGGCGTCAGTTCTGGGTGGAGGAAGTGCCCGGCCACGCCGATCGTCGTTATGCCCGCGCCGCGGTAGCGCTCGTACTGATGCGAAAGCCGCTGTTCGGTCGCGGTAGGTGATTGGTCAACGAAGCGAACGAACAAGTTGATCGCAGGTTGCTCCAGGACGACGCCGTTGAGACGTCCGTCAGCCCAGCGCAACAGACGGCCTCCCCCCGGCGGGTCCGGTGTTCCGTCGTCAACGCCGGCTGCCTGAAGGGCTTTGGAATTGACGATGAGAGTGTGCATGGATTGCAGCATGACCGCCAGCGGGTTAGAGGGCGCGATCTCGTCAAGGACTCCCTTGTCCCATGTACCAAGGTCGGCGGTGAGCATCGGGTCCAGGCCGAAGGCGAACACCCAGTCTCCAGCCTCCGCTTTATGCACCGCCTGTCGGAGTGCTTCCACGACCACGTGGCGGCTGCGGTGTGTGAACCCGCTCACGTCGACCCATGCGTAGCACTGAGCAGACAGGTCGGGGTGCGTGTGCGGCTCGACGAATCCGGGTACCAAGACGGCCCCGTTAAGGTCATGAATCTTGGTGTCGGGTCCCCGCCAATCGAGGACCTCGGCGTTGCTACCGACGGCGGCGATGCGTTCTCCGGCTATCGCTACGGCTTCCGCAGGTGGCGCGGTTACCGGTATTACCGTCCCACCCAGGATGATGGCGTCTGCGCCCTCTGCCATCTCCTACCAGCCGATCTTCACGCTCTCACATCTTCGGTGCTGGGATGCGCGGCTCCATGGCGCACCCATTCTACGCCAGCTGATGAGTGTCGGCGTCGGGATACTTCGGGGTTCGTGGATGGCTATCTCGAGGTGGTCGGTTAATTGTCACCAGACGCGCTGAGAGCCAAATCTGTGGGGGGTCATGTCAGGATTCACGTGTGAAGGGCCGAAGCCGCCCCCTACCATTGCCATTTTCCCAGAAGGGTCTTGTCGTGGCTCACAGCGCGTCTGGTGAGGGGTAGGGTATGGGTCTCGGTCATCGTAGGTTACAGAAAGGTCGTGAGGGGCGCTGGCGGGCATTCACCTCCTCGGTACTTAGCGAACATCGTCCTTTACTGCGAATAACACCCGCTTGTGGCTCTGTCTGATGGTTTGTGGAGCGAAAGGCTGCAGACTCCTCACGAGAATGGTCGGTGAGGGGCGGGATAACGCCGCCGGCCAGCATCTGGCAGCCGCTCGTGCTCGCCTTGGGGATCTTGACCACGATCCGCACACGCTAAGGGGATCACGAGCTGGTCGCTTCTACCGTGACTCATCTTAGGGGGCACTATTTCGATTTTCCCCGCATAGTATTTCATCTGCGAACGAAATAGGGCGTCGACTTCCCCCGCGAGCAGCTTTTCGGCAAGCAAGAGCCGCCAGCGGCCGAGGCGATGACCAAGAAGCGGCTCCGACCCGAGAGCTGGGACGACCTCACGAGAAGGGCCGTCGTCCGCCCGCTGGTGACCGCCGCCAAGGGCAGGCAGGAGCAGCCGGACCATGTGCTTCTGTCGGGGCCGCCCCGCCTGGGAAAGACAGCTATGGCCTCCCTCATCCTGGCCGAGATCGGCGACGGCAAGCGGGCCTACGCCGGCCAGTCATCGGCCGAGATAACGGCTGAGCTCTACTCCCTGGACGGCGGCGAGGCGATCTTCGTCGACGAGCTGCACGCGCTAAGGCCCGAGGCGGCCGAGGTCGTCCAGCTGGCGATGGAGGGGGCCCCTATCGGCGGCCGCTTCGCCGACCCGGTGCCACCCTGGACGCTCATCGGGGCGACCACCAAGCTGGGCCAGAGCGAGGCACCCATCCGCGAGGGATTCGGCCTCCATCTTGCTTTGGGCTACTACTCAGTGGAGGACATCGCCCAGATAGCGCAGCGTTCAGCAATCAAGCTGGGCATTGAGTTGCAGCCGACGGCCGCGGCCGAGATCGCCAGCCGTTCTCGAGGCGTGCCGCGGATCGCCAACCGGCTGCTCAGGCGGGTGCGGGACGTCTACGACAACCCGACTCCCAAACAGGTGAACGAGGTCCCTCGTCGAGCTGGGCGTCGATAGCTGGGGTCTGGAGGGCTGCGACCGCGGCCTCTTGATGCTCATTTACGAGCGCTTCGAAGGGGGCCCCGTCGGCCTGCGGACAGGAAGACGACCTACCGCACAGTGAACCGTAGCCAACAAGCCTGAAGGATCCGGCCCCCGCCATGGTCGCCTCCGATATCGTCGATCCTCTGCTTGGGAAGAACCATGGTCGGGCTGATACCAGCGTCCAGTATCAAGTGTCAACCAGACCACCTGAATCCAAGTTCCCGCACCTTAATCGTCATCTCGGAGGCTTACCATCATTGGCGATTCAGGTGGTCTGGTTGACAAATTGTCAATCTTTTCTCGGATCGGCTGGTTATCGCGCTACTTCACCTTGAAGCGGACCGCCAGTTGGCAGACCGGGTCACCCCACTTCTTGTTCATGATCAAGTTTTCCTCGACGTCGATTCCGAGGGCGTCGTACCAGCCTCTGCGTCTGGCAAAGCAGCCACATGCAGTGAGGCCATGCCACCGCGGGTTGAGGAAATGGTCGTAGAGGGGGCAATGAGTTCCGTAGAGTCGCAACTCATCATCTTTGATGCGGCTGACCATCCTGCGTTCATCCGAACACAAGAAGACGTCGGCAGCGGCGATTACGAGATTCCTCGCCACGACCGTGTCGATTGGCCGGATGAGATGGAGGGCTGCCATTAGCGACTGCATTTCACGACGGCCGAAAGATCTCTGTGCGAAAGTTTGGAAGAGCAGGAGTGTCACGTGCTTGTCACCGTCGGCCCACGCCCAGGTCACGGCCGGAGCGCAGCTGCGTCACGCTACACCCCGACCCCGCGACCGCTCACGCGATCGTGGAGCATCTCTTGAGCTACCTTCGGTCGATTCCTCAGCGAGAAGAACGGTGACCCGCTATGGCGCCGCGCTGACTGAGCGGCTTTGTTCCATCCGCAGTGTGATCGTGGGAACCCTGCGAGGAGTGAAGGGCCTCGTTGGCAACGTCTGAGACCGTCTCGTGGGCAACGTCTGAGACCGTCTCGTGGGACAAAACCCCACAGCCTAACAGGCAGCGCCCGCGTTACGTCCCGGTCTCGCGACGGCAAGATCGTGGAAGGGCGTCTTAGAGGATCGTGGAGATGCTGGCGCTCTCCGGTCGTGTCTGCCCACTGGGAGGTGACAATGAGTAAGCGATCTAAAGCTGCAGACGCAGGTGGACACCCTTCCAGCAGTACGGCTCAGAGATACCGCGAAAGGTGGAACTGGGACAAGACGGCGTGGGCCAGCCATTGCATCAACTGCTACCCGGGGAACTGCCAGTACCGCGCATACGTGAAGGACGGGAAGATTATTCGCGAGGAGCAGGCGGGCATGTACAAGCCTGTCGAGGCCGGCGTCCCGGATATGAACCCCATGGGTTGCCAGAAGGGCAACGCCTGGAGCCAGATGTTGGGCAGCCCGGAGCGAGTGCTGTACCCGCTGAAGCGCGCCGGCGAGCGCGGCGAGGGCAACTGGATCCGCGTCTCCTTGGACGAAGCGCTCTCAGAGGTCGCGGATGCCACCCTCGACGCCATTCAAGAGTCTGGCCCGGAGTCCATATTGCAGGTCTCTACGCCGAACGAAGGTGGGCTGATGGCGGGGATGCTGTTCGGAAGAATCATCGAGAGGCTGGGGGGCATAACCACCGACGTGAACGCGGACATCAACGACTTCAACCCCGGGCTCTACATGACGTACGGGAAGGTCAACTCCGCCAGCAGCGTCGACGACTGGTTCCACGCCGAGCTCACGCTCGTCTGGCACCGCAACCCGGTCTACACGGCGATCCCCTGGTATCACTTCGTGCTCGAGTCGCGCTACAACGGCGGCGAGATCGTCGTCATAGCGCCTGACTACAGCCCTTCGGCGATCCACGCGGACTACCACGTGCCCGTCGAGCCGGGTGCAGATGCGGCGCTCGCGTTGGGCATGTGCCAGGTGATCATCGAGGAGGGCCTGTACGACGCGAAGTTCGTCCGGGAACAGACAGATCTCGCCCTTCTGGTGCGCACCGATACTCAGCGCTTCCTGCGCCAGACGGAAATGTCTGATTCCGGCCGCGACGACCAGTTCTACGCCTTCGACGCCAAGACCCGGGGCGTCGCGGAGGCGCCGAGGACGACGCTCGATCTGGGCGAAATCGAAGCTGCGCTGGAGGGCCGATTCGAAGTGACGCTGGCTGACGGCAGCACCGTGGAAGTGGTGCCGGTGTACCAGCTACTCAGGGATCAACTCGTGGACTACACGCCGGAGAAGGCAGCTGCCATATGCGGAGCAAACCCGGAGATGATCCGCTCGCTGGCGCGTAAGGTTGCTGCCCGTCGCACGAACGTGCTGCTCGGGTTCAACGCCGGCAAGTACTACCACGGAGATCTCATCGAGCGGTCCATGTGCCTGCTGCTAGGGCTCACCGGCAACTGGGGCAAGAAGGGTACCGGCACCCGCAGCTGGTCGGTCGGCATGTTTGACGGGGCGTACCTCTACTCCATGAAGGAGAAGGCCGGCCGCGAGGAGGCGCTTCGGGTCCTCCACATGCGAGACATGATTGCGCAGGGGGTGAAGGCGCGGGACCCGACGATGACAGACGAGATGGCGTCCTTCGAGCTGATGCGGATGTCGGCCCCCATGGGGAACACCGTGCCGCCGGCCTTCCTCTGGTACTACCACTGCGGCTACGCAGAGCGCTGGAACAAGCTGGACTGGAACGATCCAGCCATTGGCGACGGGTTCGACAGCAGGCTGCAGGAGGCGATCTCCAAGGGTTGGTGGCAGGGCCTCAACCGCCCCGGGCCCGAGGCGCCGCCGAAAGTAATGTTCGAGATAGGAGGCAACTTCCTCCGCCGCATGCGTGGAGGACAGCAGCTCCTGCTGGAGAACCTGTGGCCTAAGCTGAAGATGGTCGTCACCGTTGACTGGCGGATGCACACGACAGGCATGTACTCGGACATCTTCCTGCCCGTGGCGCTCAGCTACGAGAAGATGACCTTCCACATCCCGACGCCGGACATCCTCAACCTTACGCTCTCGGACGCGGCAGCAGACCCGCCCGGCGAGGCGAAACCGGAGTTCGAGATATTCCGTCTGCTCGCCCAGAAGATTGAGGAGCGGGCCGCCGCCCGGGGATTCGTGGAGTACCGGGACTCACGCGGCGCCACGCGGCGCCTCGACAACCTCGTCAATTCGTACACGCTCGGCGGGGAAATCGACAGCCCGGAGAAGCTGGCCGACGAGTGGATCCAGGACACCGCGGCTTTTGGCAACCTGCCCGAGGGAACGGACCTGCAAACGTTGCGGGAACATGGCTCGGTAAGGTTCACGAACTGGGGCGCCGTACCGTTCGCGATCGCCCAGGCCTCGGACCTGGAACCGGACAGCACGCACAATCCTTTCCGCTGGCACACGGAGAAGAACATGCCGTACCCAACGCTCACCCGCCGGGCGCAGTTCTACATTGACCACGAGTGGTTCCTGGAGGCCGGTGAGCAGTTGCCGGTGCACAAAGAGAACCCGCGGCAGGGTGGGGACCACCCCTTCATCATGACCAGCGGGCACGCGCGTTGGACTGTGCACACCACCAACGCCGTGAACATGTTAATGATGCAGACGCACCGGGGTGAGCCATCCGTCCTGCTGAGCCCGGCGGACGCACGGGGCCGTGACATCGGCTCGGACGACAAGGTGCGTGTGTTCAACGACGTGTCAGAGTTCGTCTGTGCAGCTAAGATATCACCCGCAGTCAGGCCGGGCCAGGTGATCATGTACAACGGTTGGGAGCCGTATCAGTTCGAGGAATGGAAAGACCCGGCGTCCATCGAGCCTGGAATGGTCAAGTGGCTCCATCTGGCGGGTGGCTATGGCCACATGCGCTACTGGCTAATGCAGTGTCAGCCGATACCGATCGACCGGGGTATCGCCGTAGACATCGCCAAGGCGTGACGCCAGCACGAGTTGGCGCCATGGCCTCGATAGTCCGCACCGTTCAATCGGTACTCCGGTTTCGCCGCTTCGAGACTGATCTGGCTGAGCGCCGGCTGTCCCGCGCCGCCAGCGTCAGCGATCTGCGCCGGATCGCGCGTCGCCGGCTGCCGAGGGGGGTGTTTGACTACATAGACGGCGCCGCGGAGGAGGAACTGACCGCGGCCCGCAACGCCGCCGCCTACCGAAACGTGGAGTTTCGGCCCCGTGTGCTGCGCAACGTGGACAGGATCGACACGTCGACAAGCCTGCTCGGCCAACCCCTAGCGTTTCCGCTTGTGCTCGCGCCCACGGGCTTCACCCGCATGGTCGACCCTGAGGGCGAACTCGCCGTCGCGCGCGCGGCAGCCAGGGCCGGACTACCGTACACGCTGTCGACGCTGAGCACACGATCGATCGAAGAAGTCGCCGCGGTTTCGGGTGGCCGCAAGTGGTTTCAGGTCTACGCCTGGCGGAACCGAGCTCTGGTCAAGGAGATGCTGGAGCGAGCGGCCGCTGCCGCGTACGAAGCCATCGTCATCACCGTCGACACGCCCGTGCTTGGGCGACGCGAACGCGACATCCGCCGCGGTTTCACCCTCCCGCCCAAGATGGGGCTCGACACCATCGTCGATGGCGCGCTCCACCTAGCCTGGACCTGGAACTTCGTGCGCTCCGAGCCGATCGCTTTCTCCAACGTCATCGGCGGCTCCGTCGCCGACGGGACTGATCCGGTGTCGCTGGCCGACTTCATAAACACCCAGTTCGATGCAGGTCTGTCCTGGGACGACATCGCCTGGCTTCGGTCCGTTTGGGGTGGCCCGATCGTGCTCAAAGGCATCCAGACGGTTGAAGACGCGCACCTCGCCGCGGACGCCGGCGTCCAGGCCGTCGCCCTGTCCAACCATGGTGGACGGCAGCTCGACGGTGCGCCTCCACCACTGCAGTTGGTGGGGCCGGTCGCCGAGGCGGTCGGCGGACGCGTCGAGATCATCTGCGACGGTGGCATCCGGCGCGGCAGCGACATCGTCAAGGCCGTCGCGCTCGGCGCCCGGGCCTGCATGGCCGGGCGAGCCTACCTTTACGCTCTTGGCGCCGGGGGCGAACGAGGCGTCGACCACGTCCTCCTGCAACTCCACGAGGGAGTCCGCCGAACGATGGCCCTCACGGGAGCCACGCACATCGACAACGTCACGCCCGACCTCGTGCGGTGGCGAGATCAGAGGAACCATGACCGCCACCCGGGCCAGATCGGAGGCTAGAGCCGTATGAAGCGACTTCTGCTCATCTGTGCGGCCTCAGCCGCCGGCGTTCTGGCATGGAGCCGGCGCGGACACCTCCAGAGCATCGGCGCCCGGAAGCTCGCGGCCGCAGTGTCCGATCCTCTAAGAAGTCGCGGCCTCAAGATTCGGATACCGGTCGAGCGCGGTGGCTGGATCCGGACGACGCTGACGGCGGACATCGGCCCGACGCTTTCCGAAGTGGTGGGCTACCAGTTGGAGGCGGCCGCTCATTCTCACTTCGGAGGGTTCAATCTGAGCGGAGTGTACAGTGACTTCATCAACCCCGATTCCGACTACTACCAGGCCTGGGTCGGCGCCTACGTTGTTTTCGCCGTCGCGGGAAGGCGCCACTTCGGTTTCGACGACGAAGGACGACCGCTTCAGCAAGACGTTCTCGACGTTCTCGAAGCTGATCAGCGGCTCGTTCTTGGCGGCGCCGGCTGTCCCCATTCGTTCTCAACCGGCCGCCGCGTGAGGCTGTTAGACGATCTGTCCGCCACGCAGGTCGAAAGCGGCGGAGCAACGTGGTGGAGGCTGGAGGGCAAGGCTGACACCTGGTCGGCATATCATCGGGGCACCGCCGCGGCTGGCCAAGGACGGTCCGAAGCGGTATACGGCCGCGTACCAGGCGACGCTCCGCACCCCGTGGACGACTTCCATCCGCTGACCTATACAGGGTCGTTCTGGCAGCGATACGTTCCAGAGTGGCAGGCCACGATCGCGAAGTTCTACATCTGCCCCACGTACGGCGCGAGAGACGGCCACGAAGTGGCCAGCAGCCAACTTCTCGTGGGGGAATGCGAGCGGATAGTTCAGGCGATCTCCTTCGCCATGGAGTGAGCGATCCTCAACCGTGCTGGAGATGATGGACGCTCAGCAGGGAGTGTTGACGGAGCAGCTATCGAGTATTCGCCTACAGCCATCTCCCGCCGATGCCTCAGATTAGCCCGCTCTGGCGGCTGTCATGACACCCACCTCCTCTTTCAGAGCCGTTAGCGGCGCGCTCTGTGCCGCGACGGCGACCGCATTGGCTCTCGGTGTGAACGGTCGGCCTCGCGGACGCCGCCCCTCGCTCAGTCGCGCTCTGTGGATGTAGTCCTTTTCGACAATATCTTTGGTCCCAGCCCAGCCCGCACGGGCAAGGTTTCGCTTGTGATGGTCAGGAGTACCGGATCGTTCCGGTAACGGTCCTCAAGAGTGTGGTGGCTCATCCGAACGCCCGCTCCTGTGGATCACCGTACCAGTCAGCGAAGTCGCTGAAGTCGAGCACGGCATGGATGGTGTTCATGGCGCGTCTCCATTAGGCCTCCAGGGGTCAGTAATGCCGCGATACCAGTTCCAAGCCCGCCGGAACCACGCAACCTGAAAAGCAGACTGGTTGCCGAAAAGCCACTGGTCTCTAACCCTCACCCTTCTCGGACGATGTGGAGATGCTGTTGCTGGTAGTTCGGATTTCATCCCCAAGGGAGCCCCGTTGAGACCGGGGGCCAGAGACCGCGCCCTCTCACAAAGGGGTTCGCCACGTGGAATAGCCGGCTGAGCCTTGTCGCCTTGGAAGAGCGAGTTGGAATGGGACATTTTCGAGCGTGCCCTAGACCAGGGATGGATCGAAATTCCTCCAGATATGGAGAAGTGGTATGCAAAGGCGGTCTTTATCGAACTCCTGGAGGCAGCGGGCGTGGCGTGGCTCCGGGACAGCAGCATATACAAGCGGGGCTGGTCCAAGCAGCGGATATAACTCAGCTGGACTGCAAACCAAATTGCTAACGAACGAGGCAGCAGAGCGCATCAGGAGGCGGCATGGCAGGGGCGGCTACACCGAAATTCCACGTTCGGGAACGACTTTTACGGCAGACTCCAGCATCGGGTAACATGGTAGTCGCCGTACTTTGAATCCCATAGTCCAGGTTCGAATCCTGGCTCGGCAACCAAGAGGCGTTACGCGCTCCCGGGTAGCTCAACGGTAGAGCGGGCGGCTGTTAACCGCTAGGTTACAGGTTCGAATCCTGTCCCGGGAGCCAATCTTGTCTAGCGGCTTACACCGGCTGCCAGTACCGTTTGCCCTCGCCCATCAACACACGCCCGAATGTAAGGCCGGGGAAGTGGGCCGCGGTGAGTAGCGCGCCGGTGGCTTCGGCCTCTCGCGCTACGACTTCTTGCGACTGACGCGCCAGCTTCGGATCCATGTCGCCGAGGCCTGACCATTCGGTCTCTGTCAACTGCACCGGACAGCTGATCGCGTCGCCGAGGATGAAGGCGCGCTCTGTGCCGGACGACAGCACGATCCCGGCGTGACCGGGAGTATGGCCGGGGCAGGCGATGACGCTGACATCGGGCGCGATGGCCTGACCGTCGGCAGCCGGTTTGAAGCGACCATCCATAGCCGCGAACATACCTTTCATGTAAGCCTTTTGAGCGGGGGTGACGAAGGCGGAGTCCAGCACCCCACCTGTCCAGTGCGCCTGCTCCTCTGCCGTCCACACGTAGGTGGCGTTTGGGAATGCGGGGCGGGCGTTCTCGCCTTCCACGTGGGCTACGGTGCCGCAGTGGTCCACGTGCAGGTGAGTGATGAAGACGGTGTCGATCTCTTCGGGCTTGACCCCGGACGCGGCGAGATCGCTCAGGAGCGATCCGCCGGTGAACCCCATCATGTTGATCGGGCCGAGGCCGGTGTCGATCAGCACGGTGCGGTCGCCGCTCCGGACGAGGAAGCAGGAGAAGGGGAACTCCACGTTGCCTTGGTGGTCAAGCCAGCGCTTATGCGGCTCCCACTGCTCCTGCGTGGTCCCCTGGAAGTACATGGTTCCGGGCGCGCGGCCGATGCCGTCAGAAACGACTAGGACTTCGAGATCGCCGATCTTGAAACTGTTTGCCACTGGCGGGCCTCTCTTTCCGTATGGGGCGTATGTGGCCGCATTTTACAACGTGACTCTTTCCCCTTGACATCGCGAACACATGTTCTTACAGTGCAAGGGAGAGGTGCCCATGCCCGCCCCAACAATCGCCTGTATCCACATCCCCCGCTTCGCCGTCGAAGTGGAGCGGCAGCGCAGGAACGATGCCGGCACGCGGCTCGTCCTGATCGGCGAAAGAGCGGTGTTCGACTGCTCGCTCGGAGCCGAGGCCTCGGGTGTGCGTCGCGGAATGCGGATGTCGGAAGCGATCGGTCTCTGCGGACGGGCGGTTGTGCTGCCGCCGGACATCCCCTTTTACGAGCGCCGGTTCGAGGAGATTCTGGACTTCCTGGGCGAGCTGAGCCCGGTCGTGGAGGGGGCCACTCTGGGAGTCGCCTATCTTTTGCTGCAGGGATTACCGGTTAATTCCGAAGTTTTCGCTGAGGAGCTTATCACCTCGCTGCACCGGGGGCTCGGCTTCATGGCATCCGCAGGAATCGCGAACGGTAAGTTCAGCGCGCGCGTCGCCGCGTGCAGCACGAGGCCGGGGTCGACGAAAGTGATACCGCCGGGCGGCGAGGGCGGCTTCTTGTCGTCGCTGCCCATCGACCATCTGCCGGCGGACGAGGCAGTGCGCTGGCGGCTGCGACTGCTGGGGTTGGAGACGATGGGCGACATCGCGCGGCTGCCGCTGGGCGGGTTTCAGTCGCAGTTCGGGCCGGCCGGGAAGCGCTGTTGGGAGCTATCGCAAGGCATCGACGGTGAACCGCTGGCGCCACGGGTGAAGGAGGAGACGGTGGTCCGGCGGCTCCAGATGCCATCACCGGCCTTCTCGCTGGAGACGATTCTGACGGGCATGGAGAGGCTGGTGCACGCCGCGTATGAAGACCGGGAGCGGGGAAGCCGCTGGGTGCGGAAAGCAGTGGTCCGCGCGATGCTGGATGGAGGGGGGAGTTGGGAGCTTCCGGTGGCGTTCCGGGAGGCGCTAGCCAGCCCGCGTGACGCCTGGTCCGCGATAAAGGGAGCGATCGTCCGCAGGCCACCGGAGCGTCCGGTGGAGGAGCTGGAGGTGGAGCTGGTGGGGCTGAGCGCAGAGTCCGGCAAGCAGGCAGCGATGTTCGAAGGGAAGGGAAAGCTGTGGAGGCAAGTCCAGGAAGCTGTGCATCAGCTCGGAACCCAGCGAGACCGGCCGTCGGTAGGGAAGGTGGTGACACTGGACGCGCGGTTGCGCATACCGGAGCGGCGGTCGGCTTTGGCGGATATGAGTGATGTATAATGTGATGTATGATGTAGAGCATGGGACGAATGGTTCGTAAGCAGATATATATCGAGGCGGAGCAGGAGGGATATCTGAAGCGCCGCGCCGAAGCCCTCGGCATTTCAGAGGCTGAAATCATACGTCGTAAATTGAAGGAACCGGAGCGACCCGGCATATCGAAGCCTCGCAATCCAAAAGCTTGGCAAGAAGAACTGGCTTTCATCAAGCGACGCGCCAAAAAGCTTCCAGCCTTGAATAAGCAGCGAACTTGGACCCGCGAGGAACTCTACGAGGAACGCCTTGGCCGGTTTTCTCGTTGACACGAATATCCTCGTTTACGCCTACGATCAGTCGGAGGAAACCAAACGACAACGGGCGATAGATGTCCTGGAAACTATTGGATTTGAGGAGAGCGGTGTCTTCTCGACTCAGATTCTCGGGGAATTCTTTGTCGCAGTCACACGAAAGATACCCACGCCGCTATCTCTCGGCGACGCCTCAAGCGCTGTCATGAGATATCTCGACTCGTGGCCCGTCATCGACATAACGGGCCCCATAGTGGTCGAGGCCTTGAGGGGCGTTGGTCAACATCACATGCACTACTACGACTCCCTCATCTGGGCTGCCGCCAAGCTCAATCAGATCCAAGAAATCCTAACCGAGGACGGCCAACATGGCCGCGTGACGGAAGGGGTTCGATACCTTAATCCCTTCCACTCGGACTTCAACTTATCGATGCTGCAGGCCGCACAGTGAGCACCCAAACTTCGGGCTCGGATACCCGCCTGCTCCACCCGCTACACCGGCCCCGTCCCGTCAAAATCGACGCGGCAGAGACCGGGCAGCCCCTTGCCCTGGACCTTTCAGGCCGACGGATCGCCGTCGAGTCCGTGGTCGAGAGCTGGCGTATCGATGACGAGTGGTGGCGGGCGAAGGCGGTGTCGCGGCAGTACTGGCGGGTGGCGCTGGATGACGGGCGAGTGGTGGACGTCTACCGTGATCTTGCAAGCGATAAATGGTTCAAGCAAGCTTACGGCTGATGGCCCTTCCCGAAGCGATCATCTTTGACCTCGACGACACGATCCTCGACGATAGTGGCTCGACGGAAGCCTGCTGGCAGGATGTCTGCCGCCAAGGCGCCGCGCGCCTCGATGGGACCGATCCCGCAATGTTGACGGCAGCGATCGCGCGACAGCGCAACTGGTTCTGGGGCGACCCGGCGCGCCATCGCGAGGGAAGGATGAATCTGAGGGCGGCGTCAAGAAGGATCGTCGAGCAGGCGCTTGTCGACCTCGGGTTCGACAGACCCGAAGTAGCACGCGAGATCGCGGAGGGCTATCGCGACCTGCGTGAGGAGAGGCTATGCCTCGTGCCCGAAGCGATGGAGACGCTCGAGCGACTGCGGACGGAAGGTGTACGCCTGGGGATGATCACGAACGGCAGCGCTGCGGGTCAGCGAGGGAAGATCGAGCGCTTCGACCTGACGCCTTACTTCGAGAGCATCCTTGTCGAAGGCGAGTTCGGGCTTGGCAAGCCCCACCGCGAGGTGTACGAGGCCGTGCTCGGGGAGCTGGCCTGCGATGGGGCGAAGACGTGGAGCGTGGGTGACAACCTTGAGTGGGATGTCGGCGCGCCGCAGGCTCTCGGGGTGTACGGCATCTGGGTGGACGTGGCCGGCGCCGGTTTGGCAGGGAGTTCGGTCGTGAAGCCGGACCGGACCGTGCGATCGATCCGAGAGTTGCTACCTACGGGTTGAGGCTGAATGGCGGGTAGCGATCAGTGACCATCACGAACGCG
>Ga0209521_10002895_pt1 | contig 13936 bp, 14 predicted proteins | sample Rifsed19ft4_FD_184016 | JGI IMG/M metagenome (GOLD analysis project Ga0209521, IMG submission 184016) | Soil microbial communities from Rifle, Colorado, USA - sediment 19ft 4 (version 2) | ecosystem: Environmental > Terrestrial > Deep subsurface > Rock core/Sediment | place: Rifle, Colorado... | reverse complement strand
CCCCGTACCGGGAAAGTAAAAAACGGCAAGACCAAAACGGAGCTTAATAAAATACCCTCTTGAGGTCTTTTATCTGGGGGGAAAATATTTTTGAAAGCTAAAACATAAGATTTTATAGATCCCCGCAAGTGAAGACATAACCCGCATATTAATTATATTTGATGGTTCATTTTATGACTATAATTAATAATTACTAAAATGCTCGCCAGGTATTTCCAGTTACATAAATTTTCCGGGTATAATTCTTCCGTACTTCGGCGTAACATATTAATGCACACTATTGATGGTTCATTATTCTTATTTGCAATTAGTTTCATTTCTGTAAGCACCGTTCTTCCCGTCTTTATCCAGAGAATTGGAGGAAATGCAATTGCAATAGGCTCGGTATCCGTGCTTTGGAGCCTGGGATTAAACTTGCCTCAACTCCTTTTTATAAGATTTTTTCACAAGGAAGAAAAAATAAAACCGGCAGTATTAAAAACCGGACTGATGTATCGTTTTCAGTTTCTTGTCATAGCCGTTGTTTGCTTTTTGTTCCTTGGCAACTTAGACGTTTCTGTCTCTGTACCTTTAATGCTGTTTCTAGTTTTTGTTACTTCAGTTGTAGGAAGCACAACGGGACCACCCTGGTTTCATTTCTTTTCCAAAACAACTCCGGTTAAATTAAGAGGAAGGCTTCTTGCGGTCAGGTGGCTGATTGGTTCAGCTCTTGGCTTATTGGGAGGCTACCTTGTTTCTGTTATATTGTCTTCAGTTATATATCCGAACAATTTTGCCCTGCTCTTTTTAATCTGTTTCGTAATTACAATGATATCATTTTATTTCCTAAATCGTATTGAGGAGCCGTTGGAAGAAGCGCCGGGCAGTGTAAAACCCGCTTCATTTAAAGAGATACTGTTAAGGTCAAAAGCAATTTTAAAAGAAAATAATGATTTCAAAAACTTTCTTGTTGCCGATGCTTTGATTTTAATGTCTCTTACTGCTTCTTCTTTTTATGCTGTTTATGCGGTAAGGGAGTTTAATTTACCTACTTCGTATGCCGGAGCTTTTACAATGATTCTAATGGCAGGTCAACTAATTGGAAATTTTATCTTCGGCTACCTGGCAGATTATTCCGGGCATAAAATTAATATACTTATTCTTGCAGCCTGCTCTGCAGCAGCAAGTCTTTGTGCTGTTTTTGCAAACAATATTCTTGCGTACGGAATTGTTTTTTTCTTCACCGGCTGCACTCTCGCTCTGCAGGGAATATCGAGATTGGCATTAGTTGTTGAAATGTGCGGAGAAACAGAAAGACCGATTTATATCGGTCTTCTCAATTCCATCACGGCACCGACAATATTATTTGGGTTAGTAGGTGGACTTTTGATAACAGTTGTTGGTTATGTGCCTGTTTTTCTGATTTACACTTTAATTTCTCTAACTGCAGTTTTCTGGCTTTATAAAAAGGTGAATGAGCCTAGGAAGTTAAAGATTGGGGATGGTTGAATGATTTCACATTAAATGCTCTTTGTTACTGTTTTTATGATTAATTCAATTGAATTTTTGAGTTATATTTACTTTATTGAATTAACATTGTATTGTTAAAAAACGGAGAATTAAATGAAAAACCCATTGATTGAACTTGAGAAATTCGGACAGAGCGTATGGCTCGATAATATTAGCCGCGATTTGCTTGTTAAAGGAGAATTGAAAAAACTACGTGATGAAGACGGATTAAAAGGTGTTACTTCAAATCCTTCTATTTTTCAGAAAGCGATGGCAAGCGGGCACGCTTATGATGACCAGATAAAGGAAATACTTTCCGATAATCCCGATATAAGCGCAGGCGATCTTTTTGAAACACTTGCTGTAAAAGATATCCAGGATGCAACTGATGTTTTAAAATTTGTTTATGATAAAACAGGAGGAGATGATGGATATGTTAGTATTGAAGTTTCGCCGGAGCTTGCTTACGATACCAATGCAACAATTGCCGAAGCAACGAAACTGCATAGTAAAGTCGGCAGACCGAATGTGATGATAAAAATCCCTGCTACACAGGAAGGTCTTCCTGCAATCCGCAAAATGATTTCCGAAGGTGTCTGTATAAATGTAACTCTTATTTTCTCACCGACAGTTTATGAGCAGGTTGTTGATGCTTACATAAGCGGACTTGAAGAGAGAGTTAAAAAGGGAAAATCAATAAAAAACATTGCTTCTGTTGCCAGTTTCTTTATCAGCAGGATCGATACTGCTGTTGATAAGCAGCTTCAGGCAAAGGGAAATAAAGAATTAGAAGGAAAAATTGCAATTGCTAATGCTAAGCTTGTTTTCCGGAAAGCAAAGGAATTGTTTGGCTCGCAACGCTTTAAAGAATTGGAAAAAGTCGGTGCTAAAAAACAAAGGCTGCTTTGGGCAAGCACAAGCACAAAAAATCCGGAATATTCGGATGTTCTTTATGTAGAAGAGTTGATTGGAAAAGATACGGTAAACACTTTGCCTCCTGCAACACTTAATGCATACAGGGATCATGGCAACCCCGCAAACAGAATTGAAACCGATCTCGGCATAGCAGAAGACCAGATGGAAAAAATAGCTAACCTTGGAATTGATTTCGAAGCAGTTACAAGAAAACTTACTGATGACGGGGTTGTTCTCTTCGCAGATTCTTTTAAAGAATTAATTAATGCAATTGAGAAGAAAAAGGGGGAAGTGCTTCAGACAGTTTAGAGAATTCGGTCTTAATTTGTATGGGGATGAAGTGTCACACCGAGCCTGTTGAAGTGTGACATCGGAGAAAAATCGGGCTTCGACCTGCCTTGCCGGCAGGCAAGTTCAGCAAGACATTAACCGTTTAGGATCAGAAAATTGGATACAAAATTTATGACTCGACAATTACGTGTGATCTGTCAATATTTGCCAACCGATGATTAAAATTAAAAGAAGAAATTTTATAAAACGAGGGTTAGCTGTTTTAGTCAGCACTATTCTCCTTCCCCCATTCTTTCTAAATCGCGTTAATTCTTTTGGTAGGGAAAAACTAAGTTCTGCTGATTTTAAGCCTACACCTGAACAGTGGAAAGAAAATGAAATCAACATTGCCTGGATCGGGCATTCCACAATGTTAATTAATTTTTACGGCACAATAATTCTTACCGATCCCGTTTTGTTTGAAAGAATAGGATTATACTTTTTCGGTTTAGTATTCGGACCTAACCGTTACTCTCTCCCCGCCCTTGAATTTGATGAGATTCCCAAACCTGATCTCGTGTTGCTTTCTCATGCACATATGGATCATATGGATTATAAAACTCTTGTTAGCCTTACAGATAAATTTCCCGGGATGATCGATTGCATTACAGCTTACAATACCAGTGATGTTATTTCAGATCTTGAATGGAAATCTTTAAGCGAGCTCGACTGGGGAGAAGAAAAAGAAGTTTTGGGAATAAGATTTAAAGCACTTGAAGTAAAACACTTCGGCTGGAGATTTCCCTGGGAAAAAGACCGTTCTAAAGGATACATGATTGATGGCAGAAGCTATAATGCATATCTTATTGAAAAAAACGGGAAGAGAATTCTTTTCGGCGGAGATATGGCTTTTTCCGATAAACTTGTTAAAGTATTGGGAAAAGCTGTTGATATTGCTTTAATGCCTATCGGGGCTTACAATCCATGGAAATATAATCACTGTAATCCTGAAGAAGCATTAATAATGGCTTCGGAACAAACCGGAGCCGGTTATTTTATTCCTATGCACTGCAATACTTTTAAACAGGGGGTTGAACCAATTGAAGAGCCGCTTACATGGCTTATGAATTCTTCGGGTAAGTATAATCTTAAGGTAGGACTAAAGAATATCGGTTCTACTTTTACCCTTTCCTGATAAGTCTTTCTTACCGGGTAGAATTTTTTTTCTGAAATCACTAACTACCTTAAATAGAAAAACCAACAGTAGCGAAAATAGTATTACGGTAAAAGCAAAGAGTAATGTTGTAGTAATTACTTTCATTTTACTTCGCCTTGCGAAAACAAATTTATATTCAGTAAATACATAAGAACTGTGCCAACTTTCATGTAATTTTAGACAGTGTTTTTTATCTGTTTGTTTAACTCACTTTGAGAAAAAAGTATGAGGGCGGAAACATTTACGTTTTTTCTTATAAGGAGATATTTTTTAATTTTTATTTCCTTTTAACAAGCTATGACAACACAAGATTTAGTAAATGATTTTATAAATGTTACAGTTGAGGTATATAAAGAAACAAAGGAATTTCTAAACTTTTCCTATAACCAGATTAACTGGAGACCTTCAGATAAACAGTGGAGTGTCGGCGAGTGCTTCGAGCATCTTATAAGGACAAACAGTAAATATATTCCCGCTTACCAGGAGTACGCTTTAACAGGTATTAAAAATAAACCCGAAACTTTCAGGCATACCATTATTGGAAAAATGCTTATAAACTCTATGAAACCGGAAAATAAAAGAAAAACTAAAACTCCCGGCGCATTCAATCCTTTTGGGAGTGTTATTAAAGAAAATATTGTTAAAGATTTCCTGCATCAGAATAATGAAGTAGTTGATTTGATTAACAGGATAGACAAGTCAAAGCTGAAAGAGAAAATCAGGTCGCCGTTTAGAAAATATATTAAATATAATGTTGGAGACAGCCTGATGATTATTGCTTATCACAGTTTGAGACATTTGCAGCAGGCGAAAAAAGTAACTCAAAGTGCCGGATTCCCTTCAGCTTAATGAGTTTTGTACACCGGATTGAGCTTTCAAGCCGTTTATCAATTACTAATTGACATCCATATTGATTTGAGGTAATTTTTGTTTGTATGATTGAAAGACTGAAAATATTTATGCTGGCTTTCCCGCTTGAAGGCTATATCTGGATGACCTCTCTTATTTTTTTAGCCCTGATCAATGCAGATTCCACTCACTTTACGGTTTGTCCTTTTCATAACCTGGGAATTGATTTTTGTCCCGGATGCGGCTTGGGAAGATCGATACATTATTTTATGAATTTTCAATTCACAAAGTCTTTTAATGTACATCCTCTCGGAGGAGTTGCTTTTATAATTCTTCTTTACAGAGTATTTACTCTGGTGAAGAAAAGTATAGAATATTCCGGAGAAAAGTTTTCTTATTAAAAAGGAGTTATTATGTTGAACCTTTTACAACTTTTGCCAAATGCAGAAAACGAGGAACTATCTTATATACAGGGGCTGGTTAAAAATCTGAGTGATGAACAGGTACGGCAGTTCGCTGTAATTTATAGCTCGAGAAGAAAAGATCCTCAAATGATACTTTTGCTTACCCTTGTAGGATTTCTCGGTGTTGCAGGAATCCAGAGATTTATCATTGACCAGATCGGGATGGGATTGCTTTATGTTTTTACCGGGGGTTTATGTTTAATAGGAACTATAGTGGATCTGATTAATTACAAAAGCCTCGCTTTTGAGTTTAACCAGAAAGTTGCACGCCAGGTTGCAGGAATGGTTGCCGCCTCAACGTAAAAAGGAAGTTTTATATTAGTCCGTTTGGTTGTAAGAAGTAATTGGATTTAAATTCTTTTTTATTGCCAAGGGGGGAATATTTTCTTAGAAGTCTATTTTCTATCTATTAAAATAGGGATATAATTTTCTCTCCTAAAAGTTATAAAATTGTGATAACTTCCTTCCCCCTTTTTAATAAGCTTAAATAGATAAATTCAGAGGTAAAGTGAAATTTTCCCGGTTAAATATCGTATTAGTTTTATTAGTTATTCAGCAGTTTCTTTATTCGCAGGATAAAGTAAATTTTTCAGTTTCAACTATTGATAACAGGGAGATAGAACTTTCCGAGCTTTATAACAAAGGTCCTTTACTAGTAAATTTTTGGGCATTATGGTGTGAACCTTGCAAAGTTGAAATGAGAGTTTTGAAGAAGCTGTATGAAAAGTACAAAGATAAAGGATTTATGATAGTAGGAATTAACCAGGATTCTCCCAAAAGTGTTTCAAAAGTAAGATCATATATCTCATCACAGAAAATAAATTTCCCCGTTGCGCTTGATCCTAATAACCAGTACCTGCAGAAACTCAATGGTCAGTCGATTCCCTATTCATTATTATTTAATGGAGAAGGGGAAATTGTCTACAAAAGTGTCGGCTACCTTCCCGGCGATGAAATCAAGCTTGAAAAAGAGATTCAAAAATTGCTTGCGGGAAAGTAGTGATTAAAAACAAAATGTTTTTTTGCTTAATGATGCTGCTTATTAATAAAAATATTATTGCACAAGGTGTAGTTCCTTCTGTTTCCAACATGTTAAGATATGGAGACGGGGAGAGAATATTTGGAAGCATTAAGCTGAAGCACAGGTATTTTGAAAATTTGACAGATGTAAGGCTTTCACTTCCCCAATCATTTACAGTTGGTTTCCGATTGCTTTATGATGATCCTCCCGAAGTAGGAGAAACGTTTCGGGGTATCAGCAGAAGATTTATCGAGTTTAACAAGGACGATATTTACCTGCGTGCCGGTAATTCCTCAGCTTTGTTTGGGAGAGGGCTTGCATTAAATCTTTTTGAAGACCGTGGACTTGCTTACGATACATGGATGGATGGGGTAAAGTTTAAATATAGCCCTGAATTTTTTAATGTCTCATTATTGGGTGGAACAATAGATTTCAGGGATTCCGTAAATATTGTAAGGCATGAAACATATAAAATCCGTGGGGGGAGTTTTGAAGTGCCGCTGGATGAAATATTATTTGGCTTTACCTATATATATGCGGAAGGTAATATTCCGCAGGGAGAAGTAACTTCAGCTATTCCGCCAAAAAATATTAAAGCAGAAATTCCGGAATTTTATTTTTCTTTGAATCTTGATGAACTTTCTCTCTATCTGGATTGGTCGAGAAAATGGGTAAATGTAACGGAAGATAAAACAACTTCCACTGGCTGGGGTTTGTACGGGGCAGTTTCTTACTTAGGTGATGGTTTCGGTATAACTTTGGATTACAAGAATTATAGTTTTGATATTCTCGACCCTTATGGGAGATATGATCTCTCGCGTGCAACAAGGATGCTTCCGTTTCAAAATCCACCCATTGTTCAGAAAGAACATTCTTATACTCTGCTTACCAGGGCTCTTCATGAAGTTGATTTTAATGATGAAGTCGGTTTCCAGGTGGATGCGTTTTATTCTTTAGATGAAAATACTACTTTGAATTTTAACACCGGTTTTTCCAGCATCCATAACAGGTATCAATTAAATAAAGACGGTTTTACCTTCAGCGAGATAGTAAGAGATGGAAATTTTATTCCAACTTTCGAAAAGGAATTTTTTCCTTATTATGAATTATTTATTGAGGGAGAACATTACTATGATATCTCCTCGGCGATAAGGCTTGCTGCCGCATTCAGAGAAAAAACTTTTTTCAATGAATTCTCGTTAGACAAAAGCAGCATAGTTACGAATTCATTTGTAATTCCATTGCAGGTTCAGCATGCTTTTTCAGAGAACTATAGCTTAACATTCCAATCGGAACATGAGTGGGTAAGTGAAACGTTTAACCAAACAGAAGATAAATTTTTTAATCACTTGATTACGATTATTAATTCCTTTTATTCTACCCTGACCGCAAGTATTCGTTACGAATATACAACAAGCAACAATGATGTTTCCGGGCGGCGTAACTGGATATCTGGTGAACTCGGCTACCGCCTTATGCAGTCACACGTTATCACTCTCTCATTTGGAATAGAGAGAGGTGGACTTATTTGTTCGAATGGTGTATGCAGATATATTCAGCCTTTTGAAGGATTCAGGTTAAATATTCTTAGTCAAATATGAAACAACAAGGAGGAAAAATGAAAACGATTATGAAAATATTTATTAGTGCAGTTTTATTCTCTACATTAGTTTTAGCACAGGAGGAAAAAAATGTTTTAGTGGAAGTTTTTACAAATTCTCATTGTCCCGTTTGTCCGCCGGCTCATAATGCTTTAGATTCATACGATCAAAACAGCGAGAATGCAGATAAAATAAATTACATTTTTTATCATATGGTTTATCCATATCCCAGCGACCCACTTTACCAGTATAATAAGTCCGATTCTGATGGCAGAAATGTTTATTATAATCCATCCGGTTCTACCCCCATAGCTTTTTTTGACGGAGTCAAACAGGCAAATAATTATAGTTCCTGGAGCTCTCTACTTGACGCACTAACTTCTGAAGAGAGTCCATTCAGGATTACACTTACGGGTACTCGAAGTGATAACTATATGGATATTAAAGCCGAAGTGCAGCAAAGCGGCAGCGCCGCAGAAAATAATTTGGTAATTAATTTTGTCCTTGTAGAGAATGTTAATTACCAGGGAAGCAATAGCATAGCTTATCATAAAAATGTTATGAGAAAAATGGTTGCTTCACCAGCTGGAGAAGCTTTTTCAATTGCAATGGGGGAAATAAAACAAGTGGATAAAACCATCGGCATTGACGAGGAGTTGATTCCCGATAACCTGGGAGTTGTAGTTTTTATTCAAAGCTCATCATCAAAGGCTGTATATCAATCCGGGTATATTTCGTATGCTGATCTTTCTTTGACCACAGGCACTGAGCCGACTTACGGAATTCCGTCTGAATATTCTCTTGAACAGAATTATCCGAATCCCTTTAACCCATCAACAAAAATTAAATACTATTTGCCCGAAGAAGCATTTGTTAAGTTAAAAGTTTATAATCTCCTTGGTAAAGAAATATCGACAATTGTTGAAAAAAATCAACAGACGGGTTTTTATGAATATACTTTTAATGCAGGAGATCTTTCATCCGGGATTTATTTTTATAAATTAAGTGCAGTGAATTTTGCAGGCAAAGAAACAGTTCAGACAAGAAAGATGACATTAATCAGGTAGTAAGTAGAGCTCTATTCTTTATTCGCAATTCTGATCTGGAAACCAGCTAATTTTAAAGCCCCCCACAATTTTTATGTGTGCTTGACTTTAAATTTAAGGTCACTTAAATTTAACCCACAAAGTTACTTAAAATATGCAGAATATATCAAAAGAAGATTATTTAAGTGCCATTTATAAGCATCGTGAGATTGATGGTACAATAAAAGCAAACCAGATTGCAGAAAAACTTTCTATATCCAATGCTGCGGTAACAGATATGTTAAAGAAGCTGGCTAACGATGGTTTCGTTGATTATCGGCGCTATAAAGGAATTAAGCTTACAAACAATGGTGAAGAATACGCAAAGAATATGGTAAGAAGACATAGAATCTGGGAAGTATTTTTGCACCAAATTGTTGGGATGCCATGGGATAAGGTTCACGAAGAAGCCCACAACCTTGAGCATGGTGCTTCTAATGAATTGATAAACAGGATGGAAGAGATGCTGGATTTTCCTGCTTTCGATCCGCACGGCGATCCTATTCCATCTAAAGAAGGTGTTGTCCCGAAGCAGAAAAAAAATATACCACTCGGCTTACTTAAAGAAAAAGGGAAAGTAAAAGTTGTAAGAGTTAATGACTTTGATGAAGGATTCCTTAATTATCTTTCAAAAATCGGAATTGAACTCGATAAAGAGATTCAGGTAAAAGAAATTCTGGAATTTGATCATTCTATACTTATTGAAGTTAATGGGAAAGAAACAAATATAAGCAGCACAATAGCTGCAAACATCTTTGTCGAAGAGAAGAAAGTTTAGAGAATTCATGGAGAAAATAAAAAATGATTGATCCGTTATTAGCTTTACTGGTTGCATTTGCTGTGTTTGGAATATTTGCCGTGTTGTTCTGGCCAGGCAAAGGAATTTATGCTGCTTATAAAAAGGCGAAGCGAAATACCTCGAGAGTATTAATAGAAGATACATTAAAACACCTTTATGATTACGAGGAAAGAAATGTACATTCAACTCTCCGGAGTATTGCAGGACATTTATCTGTTAGTAGTGATGATGCAACAAAACTCGTACAAAAACTGCAATCGATGGGTTTAGTTGAATCGGGGCAAGATGGGATTCAACTAACATCCCAGGGACGCTCGTATGCTTTAAGAGTAATAAGAATTCATCGCTTGTGGGAAAGATATCTTGCTGATGAAACAAGCGTTAAAGAAACCGAATGGCATCTTGAAGCGGAAGAGAAAGAACACAATATCTCGATTGAAGAAGCTGAAACTCTTGCAGCCCAAATGGGGAATCCTGTTTTCGATCCCCATGGTGACCCGATTCCAACTAAAGAAGGTGAAATTCCGAAAAGGCAGGATATTCCTCTTTCTGGATTGCGAAGCGGGGAGTTTGGAAGAATTACTCACATTGAGGATGAACCACAGGCAATTTATATACAGTTGGTTGCGCAGGGGCTCTATCCCGGTATGCAGGTAAGAATTATGGATGTCGGAAAGAACAGAATAAAATTTGAAGTGAACGGCGAAGAGTGCATACTTGCACCTTTGTTTGCTGCCAATGTTCATGTTGTTCCGTTGCTGAAACAGGAAGATATTACGAGTGAGTTTAAATCACTTAGTTCTTTAAGAAAAGGGGAGAAGGCAGTCGTAGCTGGAATATCAAAAGCTTGCCGTGGACCGCAAAGAAGAAGATTGATGGATCTTGGTATTGTGCCCGGAACTGTTGTTACGGTTGAACTTGAGAGCATCGGTCGCGATCCTGTTGCATATAACATTAAAGGGGCAACTATTGCCATAAGAAAAAAGAATGCCGACCAGATTTACATTCACCCCAAAGTTGGTGAGCCCCGGGCTTATAAGGAATTTTCTCAGGAGGAATTAAACTGATGATCGATCAAAGCAAATGTGAAACTTGTCCCGTTCATAACACAGGAAATCTGAAGAAACTCGGCATTAATATGGACAAATTTGATTTTGTAGTTGCACTTGCCGGAAATCCGAATACCGGGAAAAGCACTGTATTCAATAATCTTACTGGATTAAAACAGCATACAGGCAACTGGCCCGGTAAAACTGTAACTCGTGCGGAAGGTGGATTCGAGTTCAATAATAGTAGGTATAAATTGATTGATTTGCCCGGCACCTATTCTCTGCTTTCAACAAGTACTGATGAAGAGATTGCGAGAGATTTTATTTTATTCGGACAACCGGATGTAACAATTGTTGTAGTTGATGCAACGCGACTTGAACGGAACATGAACCTCGTCCTTCAGGTATTGGAAATTACCGACCGGGCGGTGATCTGTCTCAATCTCGTCGATGAGGCCCGACGGCACGGGATCACGATTGACACGCGATCGCTGATGCGCGAAACAGGTGTCCCGGTTGTCCCGACCATTGCGCGAACAGGGGAAGGTCTTCCGGAGCTCCTCGGCAAGATCAATGAAGTCGCAGCGGGCGAATTTGTGTGCAAACCCAGGCGCGTTTGGACGGAATCAAGGAAACTGAAGAAAGCCCTGGACGCCGTTGCTGAGCGGCTGTCGACAGAATTTCCGTCGCTTCCGAATGTCCGATGGGTCGCATTGCGTCTTCTCGAAGGAGATCAAAGCATCATCGATGCCGTCCAATCGGGTGAGCTTGCCGAAACGGCCGGCAGCAACGGAAACAAGAAAGGACAGAAGGTGGAGATTCATGGGACGGCGTGAAGAACTTCTTAAAACGGTTGAATCACTGCGGTGGGATCTCGGCGATCATTTCCATGATCACACCGTTGAAGCCATTTATGCCGAGGCGGCCCGGATTTCTTCGCGGGCGGCAATTCTTTCCGATGACGCCGGCCGCCCCAGGTTTGACAGGACTCTGGATCGACTGGTCACCAATCGGTGGACGGGATTCCCCCTTATGATCCTGGTCCTCGCGGTCGTCTTCTGGATTACCATCGAAGGAGCGAATATTCCGTCTGCGTTTCTCTCGGGAATCCTTCTGGACGGATTTCACCCCGTTCTCAAAAACGTGGGCGAGATTCTCGGCATGCCATGGTGGCTGAGCGGATTCCTGTTCGACGGAGTGTATCTCGCCATGGCCTGGGTAGTCAGTGTCATGCTTCCCCCGATGGCAATATTCTTCCCCCTCTTTACCCTGGCTGAAGATTTTGGCTATCTGCCGCGTGTTGCATTCAACCTCGACAGCATGTTCCGGAAAGCCGGGGCACACGGGAAACAGGCGCTGACGATGGCCATGGGATATGGCTGTAACGCCGCTGCAATCATCTCAACACGAATCATCGACAGTCCCCGAGAACGTCTCATCGCAATCCTGACGAATAACTTTGCGATCTGCAATGGACGATGGCCGACGCAAATCCTCATTGCTACGATTTTCGTGGGGGCACTCGTTCCACCCTCTCTTTCCGGCCTGGTCTCTTCGGTGACCGTCGTTGGTGTCGTGATCATCGGAATTATCATGACATTTTTGGTGTCGTGGGGACTTTCAAGAACAATTCTCCAGGGGGAAGCTTCGTTCTTTAGTCTCGAGCTTCCGCCGTACCGGCCCCCGCGGATCTGGCAGACCATCTACACGTCGCTCATTGACAGAACTCTCATCGTGCTGTGGCGGGCAGTCGTCTGGGCCGTTCCGGCGGGCGCAGTCATATGGCTCGTCTCCAACATTCATATCGGAGAACAAAGCATTGCCGAACATGTCGTCTCCTCCCTGGATCCGATCGGTATCGCCTTCGGTTTAAACGGTGTGATCCTTCTCGCCTATATTATTGCGATTCCGGCAAATGAAATTGTCATTCCAACGGTGTTGATGCTGACAGTTCTTGTCACGCGCATGGCCGGTGTGGGAAGCGGGGCAGGGGTGATGTTCGAGTTTGATTCAGAACTTGCGACTGCCCAGGTACTGAAAGCGGGGGGATGGACACTGCTGACAGGGATCAATCTGATGCTTTTCAGCCTTCTGCACAATCCCTGTTCAACAACACTTTATACGATTTACAAAGAAACACAAAGTGTGAAATGGACAACTCTTTCCGCGGTGATACCTTTGGTAATCGGGTTTGTCGTCTGCTTTGCCGTTGCCGTGGTTTGGCGAATCCTGGGATAGAATTCAGCTATTTTACAAGGATCATTTTTTTCGATGCTCTGTATTCGGGAGTGACGAGCGTATAGAAGTACACTCCGCTGGGCATGGATGAAGCGTTCCAGGTTGTGCTGTACGTTCCTGCCTGCTTTTCCTCATTGACCAATACCGCTACCTCTCGACCCAACACGTCGAAAACACTTAATTGTACTTTACTGAGAGCTGTTCCCGCCTTCGCGGGAAGCTGATAGCTGATCGCTGTCACCGGATTAAACGGATTGGGGAAGTTTTGAGATAGTGAAAAGCCGGCAGGAATGATATCATCGGTCGCGGGTACACCCGTGAGAGCGTCCTTCGCAAGCTGGATTGGACCGAGAGAGATCATCCCGCTGTCGGCACTGGACCCAGGTTGATATTGAAGCTGAATGCCTTTCAACGAAAGGAATCCATCGATTCTTCCGTTTCCCGTTCCGGCGGCTGCAGAATCGCGCTCGAGGTCCCATTCAACAAGCCTCCATCCAATCCAGTCAACCGGGGTCCACGCGCTCATTTCTTCTTCCACAACCGAACTGTCCGGTGAAACCACAAGGCTGTCACGAACAGCGAAACGAAAACGCGTATTTCCCCCATCCCCGTAGAGATAGCATTGGAGACGTGCAAGACGTTTATCCCACATGAGAGGATTGGCGGAATGATAGGGGAGGTCGAGGAGCCAATTGACGGCAGTTGTATCCCATTTGAAAGAGAGATGGGCCGCGCCCTGATATCCGTCGACAAGGAGGGGCGTCGCAGTGCTATAAGAGAGTAGAGCCGTTTGAACGCCGGTTGTGCGCGCACTCAACAGGGGAGAGGGCCAACGGCTTGCATAGTCAACCCCGAAATTCTCAATGGGAGAGTACAGGAAGGAGGAGGATGAAACGGAAAAATCCCAGGAAGAGATCCCGGGCAATAGATTACCCGTGATG
>Ga0209521_10002894_pt1 | contig 13937 bp, 15 predicted proteins | sample Rifsed19ft4_FD_184016 | JGI IMG/M metagenome (GOLD analysis project Ga0209521, IMG submission 184016) | Soil microbial communities from Rifle, Colorado, USA - sediment 19ft 4 (version 2) | ecosystem: Environmental > Terrestrial > Deep subsurface > Rock core/Sediment | place: Rifle, Colorado... | reverse complement strand
CAGAAATTCATCAATACTTTGTTTTACTTCATCCATGCTGGAATCGTCACATAAAATAGCAGATGTCATGCCAGATGCCTGCTCAAGCTCCTTTAGAGTGTGAGGATAAATATGAGAAGAATCAATAAAAATCATATCGAAAGTAGTGGGAAGTCCCTTGATTTCATCTTTCTGTAATGCCTTCATCACCGTGAGGCTATCGCCTTGAATGAAATGCCAAAAGTCATAATGCCTATATCTAAGCCATACATGAGATAAGGGATGCCTATCTACGCTAATCAATATACCTTCGTTTGTAATATTCGATAGCCAGTAGGTAAACATGCCTGTCGAATGTGCTGAATCCCCACCGGTGCCAAGTTCTAAAATTCTATGAGGCATGACTTTAGCACAAGCGGAAAGATATGAGACACATATCTGGACTCTAAGGACATTTATCCAGAATGTCTTATCCGCATCGGACTGGAAACAGCGTTTATCCAAATCTTCCGCCCTTGCTATAATGCCGGGATTGTTCTGATCATAGTCTTTCGTATCGGGCCATATTTCTGATAATTCTAATGGTCGTGCATGATTTAGCTGTCCAGTTACTTCGACAATTTCAGGTTTTAAGTCTACCGGGGGAGTGCTTTTCTTCTCGAATAACTGCCAGCCAGTCATCCAGCCATAGGCATAAACATCAGGATAAATGATATGATATCTTTCGGAATACAGATTATCTATGTTCATAGAAATTCTATTCCCCCCTTTTCATAATATCCCTGTATAACCTTAATCGCTTCTATTTCTCTATCCGTCATGGGCCGATTATACCAGCCATCATCTTTTATAAGTTTAAGTGTTATATCTCTTCTTTCTTTAGGCACTATCTGACACCATATTTCCGCTTCTCGCTCTAACCAAAATCCCATATTATGAGTAACCGTAGGGTCGGATACAGGATGTTTTAAGAGGTCAAGTGCTCTTGTTCCGCCCCATAAATGGACTATCTGAAAATTACCGTCTTCGCCATAAAAAGTTCCGGTTGGTATAGCTCTTTCAGGGCATATCTCGTGTTTACATGATACGGATATATATGACCAGTTTTTCTCTATTGCCCAATGATGTAATTGTTGTGCAGGTTCATACCAACCAGGGCCTCGTAATTGCCCGGATGGAGATGGGCCATTAAGTTTAGTTCCCGGAGGCCAGCCACGCTTTTCAGAGAATGGCCCGACATCTTCCAGAAATTTGTCATAATGGGCAAGAATATTATCTTTACGGGAAAAGTCAGGCCCCCAATACATATATGGGTCGCAATTTGCCTTAAACTCGGATAAGGCTTCCTTCAATGCCGGCATGCGATATAGTGTCGCCGAAGGATTGATAAACCCTTCTCCATGCCAATGACCGATAGAGAATACATCCGGCCTCATCTGGTCAACAAACCATTTAAGCCAATTATCCTGTAAGACCAGAACATCTGGTTCCATAGTAAATAAATAATCGGCATCGTAATATTCCACCACATAATCCAATGCCGTCCCATGCCATTTTGATGCTCGGTCATTTTCTGCTACCTCCATCGGTATTTGCAAACCATCTTCCATTGCCCAATCAATCATATTTTTTATAGATGGCGACCAGTCATAGGCATTACTGACTATAACTATCTCTACATCTCTTACACCAGGGTCAAATTTCTGTAATTGGGCTATACAACTATCTTGGAAAAAATATGTATGCGCAACGGGAATTGCTATTATTATTTTCATAATTTCTCTGCTTTCATAAAATATGGTTTATCCCTATCAAAAATAAATTTATATATGGGTAGTTCACATCCTTCTTCTATTTCATCAAAATATTTTGAAATAGCAATATATTCAATTTTATCATTCCAATATTGAAATTCTGCTCGAATAACAAAAACATTATAGAACAATCTTTTAAGTTCGTTTGGATATTCATCAATAAATATTCTATCAATATAGAATTTACCTAATCTACTATTTTTCATTTTTTTCTCCAGTCATCCAGACTGTGGAAGAATCGGCAAATTTATAAATCTTTTTCCGGGCATAATTACTAAATCTATTCACTGCCCGAAGTAATCCATCATGTTTCCCATCTTGCCTAAAATCATGCCAGATAATAGCCCAGCGATAAAACCGATTAATATGCTGCCATGCCCAGATGGAATCCTCCCAGACCGCGGTTTCAGAATGATCCCCATCAATGAAAATTAAATTTGGGTTTATATTGGGTTTTTCTTTTCTATAGTAAACTATACAATTATTCAACTTGGAGAAAAATCCTATTTCAACCTGCTTATCAGGCGGCAGAGAAGCATATTCTGCTATATCTATTGGGTAAATTTCGGCATAAGGATTCAGTCTATCTAAGAGAAATGTTCCCATACCTTTATCTGTCCCTATTTCAACTATTATAGAAGGCTTACACCATTTCGATAACCACGTTAATTCACGGGTATAAAAACCATCATCACGATAGGGTTCATTCCCTGGGGGTTGTCCCCACCACCGGATATAATCTTCCTTGCTTCGCCATGACATGAGATTCCTATCTTCACCCTGGTATTCGAGATATGGGTTGAAAGGGGATTTCTCCATACATTCGGAGAAATGACTATGCCAATAATTAAAGGCTTTTAACATATCAATAGGTAATTGTTCTTGAGTAATCTCTTTAATCATAAAAATTCCTCATGTATTATTGGCTTATTTCTATAATATGTTTTGCAATAATTCTTTTGATATATTTTCGCACATATCTTGCATCGTCTTCCCCCGTTTGATGTCAGTTGTATATTTTCTAATACAAATTCATGTCCATTTTTACAATAGTATTTTTTACCGTTTTTATCTCGTTTCTTTGCACACATATCACGATTATTATCAGTAATAGTTCCGAGAAATAAATGGTTAGGATTTACACATTCCCTAATATCACATCTATGACATACAAGTAATCCTTCTGGGATTGATCCAATATATAATTCATAAGATACTCTATGTGCTTGAAGAAATTTAGTGCTTCCTTCATTTCTTATTCTTCCATATCCATATTTTGGATGACAAAGACCAATCCATATCCAACAACCTGATTCTGGAATGGGAATACATAATTTTTCAAAACGATCCCTAATGGGGATTCTCTCACCAAGTTTCACAAAAAGTCCTCATGCTTAATAGGTAATATTAATTCAGATATTATTTCATTGTTATTCGTAAAGACACAATAATTACATGAATCAGTTTTTAAAGATTGATTTCCCCTATTCCGGTAATACTTCTCAATCTCAGTCCAATGACATATTCTGTATTTAGGATAAAAAGAAAACAAGGAATCTGCTTGAAGTGAGATTGCATTACAGGGATAAACATATCCATCCACTTCCAACCACGGTTTTACAGAATCCAGATAACATATTTTTGCTTGTTCTGGCATCTTATGTTGAAAGAAAAATGGATGTCCTAATTCATTACATAATTTATCATAATATTTATGTAATTCTAACATTTCATCTTTATCAGAATGACAATCCGGCACTAACCTAACAAAATCAGCATTATATCTTTTGGCATATTCCTTGATTTTATTTAATACATCTATTTCTTTATATCTTCGATGGTCATTATCATAGATTTTTTGTCCTACGACATAGGACATGCCGAGAGTAACATTTGAAGGAAAAGATTCAGGTAATTCTATTTCATCCTGATAATCCAGAGCGACCATACTGATACGAATCCAATCGTAACACACCAAGATATGCTTGGATATATCCTTTAATTTAAGACCGTTTGTAATCAAACCAAGTTTTAATCCCAATCCTTTGGCGAAATGAGTAATTGCACCAAATTCAGGATAAAGTGTAGGCTCTCCTCCTCCGCTGAATTCTATCGTTTTAATACCTTGTTTGATGAAACTTTGTATTACCTTACATAAATCCGGATAATCCCATTCCTGTTTTAATTCCCGTTCTGCTACGGAACAGAATACACAGGAGAGATTGCATCTATTATTTAGACTGACTTGTAGGGATTGCGGTCTGCCGATGCCTTGGCGTAATGATTCAAAGACTTGATAGGCTCGATGATATTTGATGCCGGTAGAAGTATAGATGGATTCTTTATCCATATTTTCGCTCATGATATTTAGGTGCTTCCAGCCAATACTTCTCCCCTGCCGCACAACCGATTAAATTCTCAAGCTCATAAGTATCGGTATTCTCGGTATCTTCTTTATAGAGGCGATTACATAAATCTACAATACTTTGCAGACGCTCAGGTGTTTTTAAATAACCAAAGTGTTTTATTATTGGATTGGATAAATCCCTATATTCTTTTTCTTTCTCAATCCCACGGATCTGCTCATGCACCTTCCGCACCCAATATATAGAATGCTTTACCCTGACCAATCTTGGCTGCCAATCCGCATAAACCGATATATCGGGGTTTTCGCATATCGACCTATCCCAAGTCCTGTAATGCTGTCTCGGAAGTGTTATCAAATCATAATTTAACTTGATTAAATCGGGAATCTTTGATACATCGGATAAATCCATTCGCTCATCACCATCTAAGATTAATGCCCAGTCTGTCCGGCAGAGATGGACTGTAATCGTCCGCATGGGGCCATAACCGGGACATTCACCGATGTCATATACTCTTGCCCCTAATTTTCTGGCTAATTCTCTTGTCCCATCAGTGGATGCGCAATCAACTACGACAATCTCCGAAATAACCGATTCGACACAATTAAAGACCGCTCTGAGATTTTCGACTTCGTTTTTTGTATTCATACATAAGGCTAAACTTGACATTCCGCTTCTCTCTTTGATTTTTGATTTAAAAGTTCTTTTAACTTTTTAGATACAGCCGAAACATCCTTTTTTTCTTCCCTGAATAAATCAGGCATAATTTGTTTAATAGCTTCTCTAACTATTTCAGGGGAATGCCTCTCTCCGCAGGGGCGTTTGCAATCGTAACTCCCGAAACAGGGGCCCACTATCGGACAGATTTTAGAATATACCGGTTCTAAGAATCTCTGCGCTCCATTAGACAGGGCTGCCGTAACTCTTGCCGCACCGGAACCAAATGTTATCACCATCGGGACATCAAACGCTCCTGCCACGTGCATGGGAAAACTATCAATTCCGACAAAGAGTTTCGCTTTTGATATAACATAAGCCGTCTGCCTAAAAGTGAGCTTTCCCCTCATATCAATAAACTCAAAATCCCCGTTACCGAGTATGAAGTCGGTTTTAGCCCCTACCTGGATTATTGGTAATTTACATTTATCAAGGGCTACATGAAAATTAAGATATGTTCTAAATGGGTGACTGGTAGTATGAACTACAATATATCCAGGAGGTAAATCATCAACAAGATCCGGAATAATCTGCGGCCGGCTAAATGGCACGCCTATAATCTCCGAATATATCCGGGTAAGAGTTGAATCACCTGAACCCCAGCTACCGGGCCAAATTCTAAATTCATGTGGCATATAGACATATTCATATTCATGAACAAGTGATGGCTGCCACATGATATGTTCTGAAACAAGTCCTTCAACAATATTATGATACTCATGTTTTGTCATATAGCATAGCGGGGTATCCGGGTGTCTCTGCCGGAGGCCGGGAAAGCAGGACGTGGATAGTAATATATCCCCCGCACTACCCCGCTGGACAAATAGGACTGCCTTCTTTTTTTCCTTCACCTGCGTAATATCTGATATAACAGGCATCCAATAATCCTTAAATACTTTTTCCACACCAAAAGCATCTATTGCCTTAAGGGATTGATCCAATACTTGAACTCGATATTTAGGTTTATTCCTATTCTCATAGGCTTCTATGATACGATTAACGAAATCATCTTCATCAATTCTATAAACCGGTGTATTGGCCACTCCTTCATCTTTAACCGGATATGACCTCACAGGATTTATCTCTGTGACTTCGCATATATATGAGAAACCCGTATGCCCCGGAATCAATACCGGTCTCTGGCAGGAGAGGGCCTCGATGGGGGTGACACCGAAGCCCTCGGAGAGGGAGGAGGAGACAATGAGATCGCAGCAATTATATATACGATTTAAGAGTCTATCGGACCACCCGTAATGAGGGGTAAAATTAACCGGAAAAGAGACATCGGAATCAAAATTAGACCCATGAGAAAGTCCTTCAAGGCGACATCTCTGGATAAGGTTAATGGATTCGCCTCCCAACCATTCATCTACTGCGGCGGTATGTAGATATAATCTTGCATTGGGAATCTCTTTTTTGACTCTCTTGAATGCGGAAATTGTGGCAATGATGTCTTTTCTCGGTGTATTCCGATTGATATTGGCAATAATGAAATGTTCAGGCTTGATACCAACAGAGGCCCGGTCTGATATTCGCTGGTCTTCTGTCTGTGGATAAAATATGGATGTATCCACCGTATCGGGGATATAAATAAGTTTTGGGACAACTTTTCTAATTTCCTCATAACCGGCACCATTCATAAAACCCAAGCCCCATTTGCTATGTGTAATGGGATAATCGGTAATTCTTAAGATATCAATATCTTCGTCATTTAAGGGATATTCCGTAGAATAATAACCGATAGTTTTGAAATTATATCTAAACTGCATCCTTTCCAACCATTCCCTAAACCAGCCCCTATAGAACCAAATATCTCCCATGACAAACAGGATATCAGGGGTGAGTTTCGGGAATATGGCTTGAAGTAATCCTCGCCCTTCCTGGTCTTTCGGGTCGCCTTGTATATTAGCCCTGAATATCTTAAATGGGAATCGCTCATCATAAGGATTATTTGGGTCGTCGTCCATTTTATTTATGCCAATAACTGAAAGTTTAAATCCATTGGCATAGAATCGGGTCAGAATATTTCGAGCTTGACGACTATATCCTGTAGCACCTGAGGGGTCATCGCAATAGGCCAATATATTCATATATTAATCCTCACTATATGGTTATTTTGTTTATTTTTAATAAAGATACATTTATGAATTTTTTTGAATGATTTGACTTCAGATTTATCGTTGGAATGGATATAACTACCGCAATTCGGACAGTAGCAGCTATATTTTGTATTAGTGGCCTCACCCATACAGGATATAGTGTATATCTGGAATTTTACACAAAGTCAAGCAATTTTAAAGTAAATTATTCTAATTTAAGATAATCTTCAGTTCTCCATGATACCTCGACATGAGATTGATGATGGCCTTTATGTTCAATGGGCAATTCGCACTGTATACTGACTTTTGCTGCGCCTGGCACTTCCGTCATCAAGGTGGCCTGACACAGGCGTCTGTGTTTCATGAACTCCATAAATTCTTTCAGCCATCCTACAGGGATAGGGGGTCTCATTAGAAATCATGCGGTTTGACATGGCCCATCTGCTGGGTGCGTTGAGTAATCTTACTTATCATGTCTCGATAGATAGTCAATTCAGGAATGTATCGGTCATCATCTTCATTTTGCAGGGTTTTTAAAAAAAATCCTTGCGTAAAGAGAGACCGCCACATCTTTAGCATATCCTGATGCGTAGCATTGGTATCGGCAATATCGGTCTGCATGATATTAACCCAGTATTGATATGGAAGAGGATAGGTTTTATCCGGAACTAATTGGATATAGAGTTTATCATGCCAGATTGTCCCCATCTCGGGGCGTTCCCGTTCAGTTCGGCTGGTTGTTCTATTAAAAGTTGTTAAATCGACAATATTAAGTGGATGATATTCAGTTACAATAAGATATTCCGTAGTGGAATTGGGATTAGTTGACCATGCCGAATCAACAGTGGCCACTTTTGTCGTAGTATTAAATGCGGTAATCTGCCTCTTTTGACTTGAGCCTGTGCCGGATAATGTCACAATCTCTTTACCGATACGGCCTTCTTCTTCAGATGAATCAGTTGAAATCAAGGTAATGGTATTAGTTGTCCCCGCTTGTGCTGTCTCTCTAATATCACCATCTAAGACTACAAAGGATTTAGGGGCGTCAAAATCGGTAGGAAGGTTATAGATATGTGTTCCTTCAGTAAGAAGTATGAGGGCATCGGTCTCCAGGAGCTCGTGTGATGCGCCATCATCAAACCAGATATCATTTTTTATCTCAGGCAACCACGCATCTAATGCCCTTGCCTGTTCACCTGAGCTTGGTGTGCGGCCCAGGGCCCGTTTCATTCCTTCGATAATCAGGGTCAGACCCGATGGAGCTATTGGTATCATCTATTTCCTCGATAATCGTAATATATGGGGCTTCATGGCTTGATTTAAGGGCATTAAGTTCGGCATCGGATACTTCTGTGGAAATTTCTCTATCTATGAATCTATGGTTTGAATTAACCGATAACCTGACTTTTCCTGTCAAATCCTCACGTTTCGAAATTATAATTTGAGGCATTCATTCCTCCTCCTCTATTTCGAGATTAAATCGTCTATTGACCATTTCCGTAGGGCCTTTATCTTTAAAATATGTTCCTGTATTGGGGTCAACCTGGCAAATAACCTTCTCTCCCTTCGCTGCCGGCATGATACTGACTGACTTCTCCGCATTAGCCAATATCTCCGCTATCTCTTTTGGCACTGTAGCCAGCTGGTCTCGATACAGCCGATAATTCTGGCCATTAAGTCCGATATCTACAGGTCTCTTACCATCCGGGGAATCATCCGAAGGGATACGTAGAGTGACAAATCCCGATGTCTCGGTTTCTCTACCTTCTCCGGAATCATTTGAATCCCCCATTGAGGACATGATTCTGTCTACTGTAGGGTCGGGTCTAAATTTATTCGGACGTTTAATCATACCTATAAATTTTATTTTGCCATCTATAAGTTCATATTTTGATGCTATCATTATATTAAAAAGGAGAGGGAAGGAGGAATACCCCTTCCCTCATAAATTATTTAGGGTCATGCCCTCGGAGAGCCGTCCAGAATATCTGGTCTCCTACAGTACCCTTAAACTGAGAATCAGGGCCGATGGAAAAACCGATATTAGTCCCATCATCAACGAGTTTTATTCCACTTGATGTGAGATAACTGGGATTAGCCGCTCCGCTCTGTCTTATACATGAGTCATCCGGCATACCTGCATTCCAAGTCATTTTCGCGACAACAGCCGAGTTAAAAGCCTCAACATGGGCAGGCTTAAAACCCAAATTCACTGTCACCCTCGCATTACTGGTAAGCAAAGCACCGGAGGCTCGAACATTCTGTGACATACTCATATCAGTCTACCTCCTATGATGGTGTCAGAGTCGCAGCCGACTCTATCCGCACCATAAAGTTATCATTAAGTATCTTGGTGGTCGTCTTTGCTTTCCAGCCGATTGTTCCAACCTGGTCCAGCGGGTCGGCAGTTCCGCCGGAGCCTCTTGCCTTTAAATGACTGGTTAATGCCGCTCCACGAAGTGGAATAATACCAAAGGCATTCATACCGAATACCACTGTGGCATAGACATCGGCTACACTGGATGTATTTACCATCGTAGTTGAGCCTGAGCCCGCACCAGCCCATTTCTTGGCATTGGAATTAATCAGGAACCGCACCCTGATTGCTGGTATCGCCCCGATTTCGGATTCGTGGATTTGTCGTAACTGCCCGTAATCCTCAATACTGATAAATCCGGTTAGTCCCCGTACATCCATTGCCACATCGGGATGCACGATAGCGACATAGGACATCGGGACGGCATCAGAACCGACATTGGGAGAGCCGGAGAGAATCCGTGTGATATATTTTACCTTATTTCTCTCCATAGTTCGTAGAATTGTCTTTAATGTCGGAAGTGTTATTGCCGCATTCTGCCCGGCACGTGTCGAGCCTGTCTGATATTGAATATTAGTGCCTGTAACCACCACATCCCGGCGTAGAATATCAAGTGTTTCGCCTGACTGCTCACCCAAGATGTCGTCAAATTCCGTAAGAGTCGGATCCGGATTGGTTAAATCCACATCATCTGAATACTCGATATAGGCCCCGAAAGTCTGAACAGTAGCCGTCACATCGGTATAGCTTGGGTCAGTGGAATTAGGTGGCACACCTTCGGTTAATGGTGTCGTAGCCACTCCAAGCGATTCGTAGCGTCTGAATTTGGCTATTTTGGAATTACCTTGCGGTAGTGGCCGGACTTGCCCGAATAGGTCGTGATTCATATAGGGTAGAGCTCGTTCCAATAGCTGGCGATTATAGAATTCCGTAATCGCTGATGGAATCTCTACTGTAGTCGTAAGCATCTCTTATCACCTCTCTTTATTTTTTATCAAACTCGCCCAATCTTACCTTATTCACATAATCGGTAAATTCCGATTTCGGCATGGACATAAATGATGGGGGTGGAGTTTGTGTTATTCCATCCGAGCCCGGTGCCGAAACATTTGCCGATTGCATATTCTGGACGAGTTTCATTCGTGCATCGGAGGCTGAGTGATTTGCCCCGGTGCGATATTTAGCAAGTTCTACCACGTCAGCCAGGATATCTTTTTGAGACCGGTTTACTGCTATGATTTTTGCTACTTCCTTCCCAAGTGGAGTAGTTGAATCAAAGGCATCGGAATTAGTGGATTTAAAATCGGAAATCCCCACTTCACCCAGTATCTCGGATTTCATTGCCGCCCTATCTCGGCTCCTTATCTCGTTTAGTGCTGCTGACGCATGGTCAGGATATTCGGATGAATGTGTAATAATATAATTTAAGTCAGTATCCGGCATATCAGCCCATGTCCGCTGAGTGGACGAACGCCTCTCAAGCTCTAAAACTTTAGCCTCTAATGCCTTTGCGGTCTCTAATACCTGGTCAAATCTTTCTCGTGGTATAAATTCGCTTCTCTGGCCTTCACCCTGGCCCTGGGTAGATGCCGGCGACACATCAGGGATACCGCCCGATTTATCCGGTGTCTGGCTACCGGCTGCCGCATCAGGAGGCGACCCTGATACCTGGTTACCGCCCTCTTTATCATCTAACATAAATCCTCCTATCTTTTTTTGGGTTTCTTTTTATGAACTCCCTTAATTTTGCCTCCCTTGGCAGAGGCATAGAAAACAGATTCGGCTTTTTCTGCATTCTTATATCCTTCCTTCATAGCAGATAATATCCTCCTACCTTTTTTTGTCAATGGCATTTATCCTCATCCTTCGGCATTTATCCTCATCCTTCCATTGGTATCATCTGCTGCTGCGGCGTTTGCCCCTGGTTCATTTCCGCTATCATGGCATCTTTACCCGGCCAATCGGACACGCTGATTAGAAGTTCAAGTAATGGTTTAGGTGGCGGTATGCCAAGTTTAGCCATTACTTCAACCAATCCAAGCGCCTGCTGGAATTGCCGCTCTCTATCCGAGCCAAGCAGCGGTGTCACATCTACTACGACATTATATTTTGCCTCTAATGCCTTCTCTGCAAATTGATATGCCATATTCTTCGAAATTCCGACTCTACTAATACCATCAATTCCTAAAATGTCAATTATTTTCTCCGGCGTATAGAATTGTTTGATAAGGTTAATGATTTGATTACCCAATAATTTCTGACTTCTAACAAGCGAATCAAAAAGCGGTGCCAGGATAGTCGCCCCTGATTGCTGTAAGGTTCTAATCGCCTTACCGGATTGATCACCGGCCCTCGCAAGACCCAGTAATTCTTGTATGGCACCTGATGTCTTCCTTATTTCATCTTCGGCTATCTGCATCAATGCCACAAATGATGTCGGGATATTTTGTCCCTGAATTTCTTTTGGTTCTCCGACAATCGGGTTGAACTCGAAATAGAATCCGGGTTTACCCGATTCGGTCGGCCATTTGGATAATTGCTCGGCTGAAACCGAGCGTTTCGGTATCTTCCAGCCCCCTTTAGCCATTGTGTTAATCATGTGCAGCATTTGAGACCAGCGTTTATTTTTCTCTCTCTGCGGGTCTTTTAGAGACCGGACAACGCCCATTGTTTTCTCGTCAAACTGATACGCTATTAATGGGATAATGGGGTATTCGTTATGATTATAGGGTGATAGGGAATCTTTCAGTATCTTCCATGCCGTAACATGGGCAATACGAGACTGCCTTATCACTCGCTCAACTATCTCGATGTCGGGAATGGTTTGAAATGATTGTGCAGCCATTCGTGCCACTGCATCCACAGCCTCTTTTGCCTGGGCGGTATTATCAAATCTCTGGACGCCGGTCTCCGTAATGACGAAGGCAACCTCTTTTGGCACTTTATACCAGAATTCAAGGATTCTCAGTTTACCTGTTCTCTTATCCCGCCAGTTATAATCAATAGTAGGCTCTCCGGTAAGTTCCGCCGGCATACCAAGCCAATCACCGGTTCTGATATCAGACATAGCGGATGGATAATAAATTTTAAGCATATCCTCGGAAACCCATTTAGCCCAAATCATATAATTGGCATCCTGCATATCATAGCGGGATGCGTTCTCATCCCAGAATACCGATAACGGATGGATGCGTTTTATCATAATTTCGCCTAACGGTTCATCCTGCTGATGATAATCGATTCCGGTATATAGGAATCCCCGACCGCAAATCACCATATCTTGAAAGGCATCTGAGACTTCGTAGGCAAGATTTGAAATATCGGCAGTAAACCGGTATGCCTGATTGGCTATTTGTGAATATCGGTCATCATCGAAACCACGAGGCTTAAATGTGATACCAAGCCTGGAGGCTCTCTCCTGGCCTGAGATAAGATTTATTACCGGCAAAATGGAATTCATTACCAGGGCGGGACGAGATTGCCTTGTTAATTCTTCTACTTCTTTTTGTCGCCATTGGCCGTATCCCTCGGTAAACGAATAATCTTCTTTGGCATCGATACGCCAAAGCTCGGAGGTCTTTTTGGCCTGATGGAAAAAGAACCGGAATCTCTCCAATCGGTCTTTAGGTAGTTCGGATGAGAATATAGTTTGCTCAGCCATTATGCCGCCATCCACGCCAGTCTATCAACGGGCTCAAATTCGTGCGATATTTTTACCGGTTTTTCATATTGAGGGCACCGGATATGACCTTGTATGGCCAATCCAAGTGCCATGACCCGGTCATCCTTACAACCTGCTTGCGCTTGGGCCTTACCTTTCTCATTGATAATGAATGTCCCCATCTCATCGAGTGTCCCCCGGTCGGGTATCCTTGTTGCCATATCCCGGACTGCTTTAGCGATTCCGTCAACCAGGATGGGTCTTGTAATCGTATTGGTATTCCAGCCCCATTTCCGGGATTCCTTTTGTCCCCATTTATCGAATGATTTCTCCGTATACATATTCGGATATTCGGCCTCTCGGACGTGTGATATAACGGCAAAACCATGATTATTGGTCTCGATAACAAGATATGCTTCATTGTATTCCTCAGCTAAGAGCAGGCATGTTTTCCCAAGTTCATCGGGGTCTATTTTCCCTACGAGTATACCTACGACTGAGGGGATTAAATCCCGTTTCAGGATTAGGGCCACCGAATTATCACCGTGTTCCAATCCCTCTGCCGAATCTACGCCGATAATATATCCGAAATCTTTATCGGGATTTTCATAGATTAGAAGTTTGGACGATATGGATATTTCTCTTATTTCTTGAGGTTCGGTGATTTGCTCTCTTAGCTTCTTAAGCCCTTCGTCACTGAAAGCGCACCGTCCAAGCCCTAAGGCGTAATTACCGTAAATTCGGACCTCCTGTTCCCAGGGCTCATATCGTGTTTTAAGGCGTTTAATAACGGATTCGGTAAGTCCCGGATTTTCTATAGTAGAACCTGTCCATATCCGTAAATCCTTAGGGTTAGTCTGTCTCTGCTCATTTTTTAAAATATCCTTATATGTCCATGTAAGTCCTTTGAAAGGATCCGGAGTCATAGCACCGCGGATTAAGAGATTCCGACCGGCCTCGATACGGATAGACACCTCCGAGTAG
>Ga0209521_10002891_pt1 | contig 13945 bp, 11 predicted proteins | sample Rifsed19ft4_FD_184016 | JGI IMG/M metagenome (GOLD analysis project Ga0209521, IMG submission 184016) | Soil microbial communities from Rifle, Colorado, USA - sediment 19ft 4 (version 2) | ecosystem: Environmental > Terrestrial > Deep subsurface > Rock core/Sediment | place: Rifle, Colorado... | reverse complement strand
GAAGCTAAAAGAACTACCCGGGAAAAACATCATGAGCGATGGGAGCAGTGTGCTTATTCATACGCTCATCGAAAATGATTTGGTGGATGAATTCAATTTGCACATCTACCCCCTCGTATTAGGAAGCGGCAAGCGTCTGTTTCCCGATGGCAAGCGCGTAAACCTAAAACTGACCCATTCGCAGCAGCTTCCAACGGGAGTCGTCTTCCAGAAGTATGAACTGGTCCGATAAATTATCTGCCGCGGACTATTTGGCTGTCTATTAACAGAAGACTTCGAACAGCCCTATATAATATCCGGGATTTTGAGGACGTTTCGTCCGATAATCCGGAATAAATATCATGACCCTCCTAACCCCTGATGGGAGTGTATGCAATTATTGATCAGGTTTTCGTAAGAACATTTATCAACAGAGTCCTCTCCCTGGTGGTCATTCTTTGTTACATATGATGTAATTTTATTGACTAAAATGACCATTATTATCTTATTCTTAGTTTATTTTTATCGTTCTTGACTTATACTGAAAGAACATATAGGTTAATAAAAATATCGGTTGAGACGCTTATCAGGAAATCGATCTCATGGATGAAGAAAAAGTTCATCTCCCTCCATCACGATCTGAAAATTGGCGGGAGCGTTGGCAGCGAATTAAAAAAACGGTTATTAAGTTGATCCCTTTTACTACCGGGATTGCTGCCACCCTTGTGGGTTTCTATATTTACAATGCCATAAAACCACCTCCGGAACCCCTCACCGTTGATCAGGTAAAGGACACCGTAGCGCAAGCCATGGCGGAAGCCACCCCGGCTCGTGCTTTCTCGGCACAGGTATACCAGGTCATTCAACCATCGCTGGTGTTGATCAGTACCAGCGGATCTGCGCCGAACGGCACCCATCTGGATGGATTGGGCAGCGGCGTGGTGGTGACGGACATTGGCCAAATTCTGACGGCTTACCATGTCGTTGAAGATGCCAACGAAATAAGAGTGTTTTTTGCGGACGGCACCGAGACCAGCGCGCAGCTGGAATCATCTCAACCCGAAAATGATATCGCGGTCTTGATGCCGGACCATTTGCCAGATATCCTCGTGCCGGCTGTGATGGGCAATCCGAATGCGCTTTCCATTGGCGACGAGGCTTATGCCGTCGGCAACCCGTTTGGATTGTACGGCTCCATGAGTTCGGGCGTCATCTCAGGATTTGACCGCACTTTCAAGGCCGAAGACAGTCCCTACACGATCGAAGGCCTTATACAGATCGATTCGGCGGTTAACCCGGGCAACTCCGGAGGTCCACTGCTCAATCGTTTCGGTCAGGTAGTCGGTATTGTTATTGGCATTCTCAATCCGACCGATGATGAATTTTTCGTCGGGATTGGCTTTGCCGTGCCCATATCCACTGCTGGCGGCGCTGCCGGTATGCCGCTGTACTGATTCCAAAGGTGAAAACTTAGAGGAGCAATCCATGGAGCAGATCGTACAATCTGAAAATCGCAGGCTAGTCGAGACAGTCCTTTACGAAGTCAAGAAAGTGATTGTCGGGCAGGATCACCTGCTGGAACGGATGGTGGTGGCGCTATTAGCCCGTGGGCATATTCTGGTCGAAGGCGTGCCGGGTCTGGCCAAAACCATGGCGATCAAAACTCTGGCTGATGCTATCGGCGGTGAATTCAAGCGCATTCAATTCACCCCCGACCTTGTCCCAGCCGACCTGGTTGGAACCCGGATTTATAACCAGAAAACCGGTGAATTCAACACTTCGCTCGGCCCGGTGTTCACCAACCTGCTGCTGGCAGACGAAATCAACCGCGCGCCGGCTAAAGTTCAAAGCGCGCTGCTCGAGGTGATGCAGGAGCGCCAGGTGACCATTGGGCGCGAAACCTTCTCGGTGCCTGATCCGTTCCTGGTAATGGCTACTCAAAACCCGATTGAAACGGAAGGCACATATGCCTTGCCGGAAGCCCAGGTAGACCGCTTTATGTTGAAAGTGCTGGTCGGCTACCCCAGTTCCACCGAGGAGTTTGTGATTGTCGAGCGCATGACCGGCTTCCTGGAATCGGTGCAGAAGGTATTAACCACTGAACAGCTGATTCAGCTGCAAAAGAAGGCCTACCAGGAAGTGTATGTCGATCCAGCCCTGATCGAGTATGCCATCCGCCTGGTGAGTGCCACCCGCAGCCCAAAGGAATTTGGTTTAAAGGATCTGCAGCCCTATATTCTGTTCGGCGCCAGCCCGCGCGCCTCCATCAACCTCATCCTCACAGGCCGGGCATTGGCGTTCGTGCGCGGACGCAGTTACGCGCTGCCGCAGGATGTGCTGGACATGGCGCCGGACGTTCTACGCCATCGGGTTGTTCCCTCTTACGAGGCACTCTCTGACAGCGTGAGCAGCGACGACATTTTGAATCAGATTTTCGAGCACATTCCGATTCCGGTCGTGCCGCTGCACGAACACCATAAGGCTCATGAAAATGCCCGGCAAGAATAAGGAAAAACCAGCCCCGCTGCCAGCTGCCAAACAGAGTTCCCCCGAAAGGATTCTGCAGCGGCTGGACTGGCAGGTCATTCGCCGGCTGGATGGCTTGCTGCAGGGTGATTACCGCAGTTTGTTTTACGGCTACGGTGTTGATTTTGCCGACCTGCGCGAGTACCAACCTGGTGACGATATCCGCTACATCGACTGGAACGTCACCGCGCGCATGAACACACCTTATATTCGCCAATACATGGAAGACCGCGAGATCACTGCCTGGTTCCTGGTCGATCTCAGTCCATCCATGGATTTTGGTACAACCTCAACTGAAAAACGCGGAGTACTGATTGACCTGGTTGCCACCTTTGCGCGTCTGCTCACGCGGCACGGCAACCGGGTCGGTGCGATTCTATTCAATGGTCAGGAAGCTGGGAACGGGTCCAATGGCGGCAGCCATAGAAAACACCGGATGCTGCCGGCCAAAGGCGGACGGAATCACGTGCTGCAGCTCATTCACGAGTTAATGAAGCAGCCCCGCCTACCCAAATCTCCCTTAACCAATCTCAATGCCCTGCTCTCCAGTGGATTGCTGACCATCAAAAAGCGCTCGCTGGTGTTCATCCTCTCCGATTTCATCAGCGCCCCAGGTTGGGAGCGGACCCTCAACCTGCTGGCGCGGAACCATGAAGTACTGGCGATCCGTCTGTGGGATCCGCGTGAGGTGGAGCTTCCGGACGCGGGACCGATTTGGTTGGAGGATGCCGAGACTGGTGAACAATTGTACGTGGATACCAGCGACCGAAAATTTCGTTCGCAGTTTAATGAGGCCGTCCAGCAGCGCGAAAACGGACTTAATGCGGCCTTCCGGCATGCCGGCGTTGAACCCTGGTCGCTATCGACGCATGAAGACCTGGTGCGTGCCATACTGCGCTATTCGGCGGTGCGCAAGCAGCTCCACCGCTTGAACCGCACAGCACACGCCAACGCACTATCCGGTGCAGTCAGATGATAGAAGGATAGAAGGATAGATATGACCTTTCTTTGGCCGGGTATGTTGGTCGCGTTATGCGGGGTCCCCCTCCTTTTTGGAGTGTATCTGGCGATTAACCGCAAGCGGCGCAACCGCCTGTCCAACCTCGGTTTTTCCACGCCAGCAAGTAAGTCAGCACCAGGCCTGCGGCGGCACATCCCGCCGGCTCTGTTCCTGCTCAGCCTGCTGATTATTCTGCTTGCATTGGCCCGACCGCAAGCCCAGGTAAGCCTGCCAAGGGTTGAAGGGACGGTGGTCATTGTCCTGGATGTATCAGCCAGCATGGGCGCCACGGATGTCGACCCCAGCCGCCTGGAGGTTGCCAAAGCTACCGCCCGCGAATTTATCCAGAGCCAGCCGGAGACGGTAGAGATTGGGCTGGTATCTTTCAGCAGCAGCGGTTTTACCATCGAATCCCCATCTCGTGACACTGGTGCTTTGCTGTCTGCCATAGACCGGCTTCAGCCTACCGCCGGCACCTCGCTCGGACAGGGTATTCTCACCGCGCTGCATACCATCGCCATGGATGCCGGTTTGCTGACCGCGGATCAAATCCCGACACCGTCTGCGCCCGGTGAACCTCAGCAGCTCGACCCAGGTGCAAGCGAGCTGTTGGAGCAGCTGCCGGAAGGTGAATACCCTTCCTCGGTAATTGTGGTTTTCTCCGATGGTGAAAACAATTTCTCCATTAACCCCATGGAAGTCGCAGCTGCCGCCGGAGAACACGGCGTGCGGGTAGACGCTCTGGGTTTCGGCACCAGCGCTGGTACTCCATTGGAGGTCGGCGGTTTTTCCGTTTTCACCGCATTGGATGAAGCCATGCTTCAAGGCATCACTGCTGCGGCAGGTGGGACGTATTATCCGGCTCAAGGGCAACTGGACCCGCAAGCTGTTTATGCAAATTTATCGCCGCAATTAGTGGTGAAAACTGAGACGATGGAGGTTACTTCACTTTTTGCCGGCGCGAGTATTTTATTATTGCTCATTGGCAGCACGTTCTCCATGGCCTGGTTCAACCGGCTGCTGTGACAGTTGAAAGCCAGGTGGATGGAATGAGAGGTGTGGCATGAATTTTCAATGGCCGGGAGCCTTTCTGCTGTTGGGGTTTATTCCCCTGTTAGCCCTTGCCTATTTTCTACGGCAGCGCCGCCGACGGAAGTATGCGGTGCGCTTTTCCAGTTTGACCCTGGTGCGCTCCGCCGTCCCGGCGCAATCCACCATACGTCGATATCTGCCCCTCGGATTGTTTTTTCTGGCATTTGCCACGCTGGTGATCGGAGTGGCACGCCCAGTAGCAACCGTTTTGGTGCCGGAAGGGCGGGCAACCGTGGTTATGGCACTGGATGTATCTGGAAGTATGCGGCAAACGGATATTCTCCCCAGCCGCCTGGGTGCTGCCAAGAACGCCGCCTTGGCATTTATTGACCGCCAGCAAGGCGATATTCAAATTGGCGTAGTGGCTTTTGCGGGCATCGCCCAACTCGTTCAGGAACCCAGCATTGATGCCGAAGAACTCAAAGAGTCCATCCAACATCTCACTATCGGACGCGGAACAGCCATCGGCAGCGGCATTATTGCCGCCCTGGAAACGATTTCTGAATTCAACCAGGGCGGCGATTCAGGTCCATCCAGCCAACCACCGCCGTCAACTCAAGAAGCTGCTCCTCCAGCGGAACTAGCCCCGGATATCATCGTACTATTGACGGACGGGGTCTACACGACCGGGCCTAACCCGTTGGACGCTGCCCAGGAAGCCGTCAACCGCGGAATTCGGGTGTATACCATTGGTTTCGGCACCCGGGCTGGCTCGGCGCCGCAGGGAGAAGATTTTTTTGGCGGGAGGCGCTTCCGCCGCGGCATTGACGAAGACACTTTAAAAGCCATCGCCGCCATGACGGGTGGAGAATACTACTCGGCCAACAGCGCGGATGAACTCATCAAAGTATTCGACAGCCTTCCAACCATTTTGAAGACTCGCGAAGATACCATTGAAATCACAGTATTTTTTGCAGCGATCGCGGCCTTGCTGGTGATCGCGGCCGTCCTGCTGGCTCAACTTTGGCACCCGCTACCGTGAAATCAGGACCAAAAAAAAGCGGTCAACCATATCTGGCTGACCGCTTTTTTATTGCTCACCGAAGTCTTGTTTATTTACTTAGTTGTCCACGCACCGCACCCGCCGGGAAGGCCGGGTTATGCACGTTTACATAGAACCGTTCCGGGAATTGGCGGATTTCCATGATCAAAACTGGATCAACAACGGCACAACCGCTGGACGATCCGCTGGTCGGTGCAACCAGGGGTACGACTACCGGGCCCTGAACGCCAACATCCGCCCGGTGAATGTGGGCAGCCGTGGCAGGGTCAATATTGGCGACGGTCAATTCAAAACAAATCTCACCCAGGCCTTGATTCAGGGTGAAAAATGCCGTACCAGTGCCGTCAGGGTCACCAGGGCCGGGAGCTTCAGCCGCGCCGGTCATTTCGACGAAAATTGGCCTGCCGCCGGCCTCTCCTTCGACAATCGCCGCCTGGACAGAACTGGTTGTGGTTAGAGTAAAGAGCAGCATGATGAGAGTTAATCCAGACAGCAGTTTGAACTGGGTAAATCCTTTCATTTGTCCTCTCCTTAGGTGAATAGTGGATAAAACTTATCATATTAATATACGACATGGATTTCGGATTGGATGTATGAAAATGCATCTTTTTTATTTGAAATCCGCTATATTACAATCCGGTTTTATTTCACAATCCGACTGCAATTTCCTACCTTCAACCTGGGAAAATCCCGCCAGCGTTCCCGTTTTCAATCACCCATGTTTATTTGAGGATTCCAAGTGATCGCAAAAACCATGAGAGCCAATATATCTTTCAAAAATCTGATCGTGCCAATGGTCGTTATGCTGGTATTTGTCGGCCTTGGTTTATGGGGATTTTTATCATCCGGCTACCTGCAGGCGTTATTGATGTTCGGCTACATCGGCGTCTCGCTTGGCGTGGGCCTTGGGATGTATGCCGTTCTGCCAAAGAAACAAAAAACGATTGGACGGCGGTTAACATTGGTGCTGATCGGCTTATTTTTGCTCGGGTACGCGATTTTTATGGGTCAGGAAAACGTCCAGATCGAAGGTGCGATTTTTGGGCTGTTGACAGGTGTCATTCAGATGGGGGTCATCCACTACGCTATCGCAAAAATATTTGGTCCGCTGCTTTTTGGGCGTATGTGGTGCGGTTGGGCATGCTGGACGGTGATGGTGCTGGATCTGCTGCCCTTCAAACGCCCATCTGGGCGTCTGCCAGGCCGCTGGGGTTGGATTCGCTATCTACATTTTGCCATCAGCCTGGCGGTCGTGCTGGTGCTGGTCTTCGCGGTAGGGTTTAAAGATGGCGCATCCGGTCGAATCGCGGTCTGGTGGTTTGTGATTGGCAACCTGCTCTATTATGCGATCGGAATCACCCTGGCGTATACGCTCAAAGACAACCGCGCCTTTTGTAAATATGTTTGCCCGGTCAGCGTGCCGCTCAAACTCACTTCGCGTTTTTCTTTGATAAAAATCGGCCGCGGCGCCGGTCAATGCAACGATTGCGATGCCTGCGAGAAGCGCTGCCCTATGGATGTGCGAATCAGCGATTATGTACTCAATAATCAGCGGGTTCTTTCCACCGAATGCTCCCTGTGCCAAACCTGCATCACTGTCTGCCCGCAAGAAGCTTTAAAACTATCCTTCGGCTTCGATCTAGGCGGAACGGAATTGCTGCGTGAACGCGCCCAGATAAAGAACTAGTCCTTTGACGGTATTGCTACTTGAAAAATAGCCCGATTTACTATAATATATTATGGAGTAGTTAAGTCATATTAATCGTTGGTAGCCTTTTAATAGAAATTGTCCAACTTCCCGTCTTCATTATCGCATGGACAGCTCGCAGCAGGTCCATACCTGCGAGGGTGGAAAAACAATCTGGTTGTCGGATCTAAAGCCAAAACAATCGTCAGCTTCATTTCATTAAGGTGGTTTTTTCGTATCCGACCGTCAGAATTTAATGGTTTGACTTCCAGTATTATTGGAATTTGGAGCGGGGATGAAGGCTGGGCGAATTAGAATTATGGTTGTCGATGACCACACGATTTTCCGTGAGGGTTTGATCAGTCTTCTCAAACAGCAACCGGATTTTGAAGTGGTCGGCGAGGCTGGCCTGGTTAAAGAAGCCATCGAAAAGGCTGTCAGCATACAGCCGGATTTAATACTGATGGATATCGCACTGCCAGACGGTAACGGGCTGGATGCTACCCGTCAAATTTCTCGCTTGCTGCCGGAAACCTGCGTCGTCATCCTGACCATTCTAGAATCCGATGAATTACTGTTTGATGCCTTTCACGCTGGCGCCCGCGGCTATCTATTGAAAAACACTTCGATCAATAAATTAATTGCCTCGTTGCACGGCTTGCAACAGGGGGAAGCTGCCCTTTCGCGCAAGCAAACCTCGAAAATCCTCGATGAGTTTTACCGTCTGGGGAAAACCCAGCTTCAGGATGAGGAAACCCCGCAAACCCTCACCCATCGTGAATTGCAGGTGATGGAATTTATTGCGGCGGGAGCTTCCAACCTGCAAATCGCGCAAGAATTGTTTATCAGCGAAAACACCGTCAAGAATCATGTTCACAGCATTCTGCAAAAACTCAAACTGAAAAGCCGAAATGAGGTGGTTGGATTCGCCCGCCGCCAGCAGCGTTTTCCCGTCACGATTGACACAGTCATTTCCCAAATATTTTTATCGGTCCTTCTATTAGACCAGTTTTCTTTTTTGAATTCGTTTAACTTGTAATCCTTTGGATGAAGGTTTGGAATTCCCAATACCGGCCGCAACTGGGTTGTTGCCGGTATTTTATATATCCCCATTGTCAAACGATCTAGTTACTACGGCTATTTACGTAACCGGATATAGTCCTTAACCCATCCTGACGAACCATAAAAGGTAATAGTCTGCGTGGCGGCTTTTGTCTAAGATTGTGAAAGCCGTAATCGACCGATCAGGAGTTCAGGATGCACGTCCTAATCGTCCAAAGCAAATCAATCTTGGTAGCCGGATTAATTAGCTTGCTGCAGCAGGACGAACGGTTCGAGGTTTCGAGTTCAATCTACAAAAATAAACAGCATCTGAAAGATGTGATCGATCAATACCAACCGGAAGTTGTCATCATTGACGCAAACCTGGGAAAATCCAAAATCGGAAATCTATTGTCCTTTTTGGAATCCCAGCCCCAGATTCGAATTCTTGTCGTCAGTCTGGGGGAAAGTCAGGTGGAAATTTACGAAAAACAAAATCAGGCGGTTAATTATATCGACGACCTGATCAAAGTAGTACAGGGTGAAGAAGTCGTGCAGCGGTAGTTATTTTTTGCTGCAGCGCTTTTTCCACAATCCATTTACAGAGGACGGCTTGACCACTCCAGGAGGTAGAATCCGATGTTCCGTGGAATTATCAACTCAAGTATTAGCTTCCGCTTTCTAGTCGTCATCATCGCGGTGGTCCTGCTTGTATTCGGCGTTTATCAAATGACGAATATGCCGGTCGATATGATTCCCGAAATCTCGCCGCCATACGTCGAGATACAAACCGAGGCACTCGGATTATCGGCCAAAGAGGTCGAGCAAATGATCACAATGCCGATGGAGCAGGATTTGCTCGCTGGAGTAGCCTGGCTTGATGTGATCCAGTCGGAATCAGTCCCTGGTTTATCAAGTGTCCTCATTTATTTCGAACCAGGAACGGACCTGTACCAGGCACGACAAATGGTTTCCGAAAGACTGTCTCAGGCAGCTGTCGGCTTGCCGCATGTATCTAAACCACCGACCATGATCCAGCCGCTGTCCTCAGCCAGCCGTTTTATGATCGTCGGGCTGTCGTCAGAAGAATTGTCGCTGATTCAGATGTCGGTGCTGGCTCGCTGGACGATCGCCCCGCGCCTCATGGGTGTACCGGGAGTAGCGCATGTTTCGGTTTGGGGTAACCGCGACCGCCAGTTACAGGTCCAAGTGGACCCCAATCGCCTGGAAGCGCAGGGCGTAACGCTGGAACAAGTGGTAGAAACAACCGGAAACGCCCTGTGGGTATCATCGCTCAGTTACCTGGAAGCATCGACCCCCGGAACTGGTGGCTTCATTGACACGCCTAATCAACGCTTGAGCATCTGGCATGTCCTGCCGATAACTTCGGCAGAGGAACTGGCACAGGTGCCAATCGAAGGCACCGAGTCGTTATTGCTTTCGGATATTGCCACTGTTGTTGAAGACCATCAGCCGTTGATTGGTGATGCCATTGTCAACGATAACCAAAATTTGCTCCTGGTGATTGAAAAACTCCCAGGGATAAATACGCTGCAGGTCACTCAGGATGTTGAAAGAGCGCTCGATTTGATGCGCCCAGGCTTCACAGCAATTAACTTCGATGCCAGCCTATTCCGTCCGGCAACCTTCATTGAAATGGCATTAGCCAACCTTACCCAAACTGCTGTTATCGCAGCGATTCTTATCCTCGTTTTGTTGGGGCTGTTTTTATACAGCTGGCGGGCAGTGGTTGTAAGCGTGGTATCCATCGCCTTCTCGCTTGTCGGGGCCTTGTATGTTTTGTACCTCCGCGGAGAATCGCTCAATGCCATGGTCCTGGCGGGGCTTGTGGTTGCGCTTGGGGTCATCATAGATCAGGCGGTTGTGAATAGTGAAATCTTGGTGCACCGCCTAACTCAAAACAGGCAAATGGAATATTCCATCAACCCCGGCGAGGTTGTTCGTGAAAGTCTTGCTGAAATTCATAATTCAAACATCTTCACGACATTAATCCTATTAATTATTGTGGTTCCCATGTTCTTCATTGGTGGTGTTACTGGATCTTTATTCCAATCGACCGCAGTTTCTTATTTGCTGGCTGTCCTGGCTTCATTGGTGGCGGGATTCATCATTACACCAGCATTAAGCTTCATTTTCTTTGCCAATACCCAGTACACCAGGCAGACCTCACCGTTATCAGGTTGGATCACGAACGGCTACAGCCGCTTCCTGAAGCGCTCCCTGGCAAAGCCAAATGCAATCTTCGCGACCGTGGTCATCCTGGTACTGGTTGGGGCAGCCTTGATACCAATCATCGGATATTCCCAACGGCTGCCGAAAATGAAAGAGCCTTATGTACAGGTGAGTTTGGAAACCGCTCCAGGCACCTCTCGCCAGGCCATGGATCGAATCGTTTCATTGGTCAGCAGTGATCTCCGCAGCGTCTCTGGCGTGGAAAATGTTGGCGCCCACATTGGCCGGGCTGTCTTTGGAGATCAGGTGGTTGGGATAAATTCTGCACAGCTCTGGGTGCAAATTACCGCTGATCGTAATTACGCTTCCACAGTGACCGCCATCCAGGATTTAGCCAGCGGCTACACCGGCGTAACTATGGAAGTCCAAACTTACATCGATCAGGTGTTGGACCAGCCGCATTTTGCGGCTGAGGAATCGATGGTATTACGAGTCTTCGGCGAAGAACAGGATGTACTGCGCGCTGAGGCGGAAAAACTTCAATTAGCTTTAGCTGGCATGAGTGGTGTGAGTAACGCCAGTGTAGACCTGCCGGTGGTTGAACCAACCATAAAAATTGAAGTCAATTTGCCAGTGGCACAGCAATATGGCATCAAGCCGGGTGATGTTCGCCGCACGGCTGCATCATTGTTCTCAGGCATACAGGTAGGCAGCCTTTTCGAAGAACAGAAGATTTTCGATGTGGTTGTTTGGAGTACCCCGGAGACGCGTGACAGCATTTCCGACATCCGCAACCTGATGATCGATATACCAGCGGGCGGACAGGTTCGGCTGGGAGAATTAGCTGACGTGCGCATGGTAGCTTCACCCACTGTAATCAAGCGTGAAGCAGTTTCGCCGTACATGGATGTTAATTTCACAGTAGCCGCGCGTGACGCCCAATCGGTCGCTGCTGAAATCAACAGCTACCTGCAAAGCTATCTCTTCCCGCTGGAATACCATGCCGAGGTGATGGGTGATTACTCAACCAGGCAAGCAACCCAACAGCAGCTTCTGATCTCCAGTCTGGTAGTGCTCATAGGCGTTTTCCTGCTGCTTCAGGCCGCAACACGCAATTGGCGATTGGCATTTGTGCTCTTGGTGACTCTGCCGGCAGCAGTGAGCGGCGGGGTCTTGGCGACTATGATTTCGGGAAGCCAGGTTACCCTGCTCAGTCTGCTCGGCATGCTGGCAGTTATGGGAATCTGCTTGAGATCCGTCATCATGATGATCAACAGATCTCAGGCACTCGTGCAGGCGGGTGAGAAGGTCACCTCAGATTTCGTTGCCATCGGAGCAACTGATCGTTTTGCTCCGTCTCTCATAACCATGTTGATGGCTGCATCGGTTTTCGTGCTCATCATAATTTTCGGAAACAACCCCGGGCACGAAATCCTGTTACCCATTGCGATATCCGCAGTCGGCAGCCTGGTTACAACTGCTGTTTATACCGCGCTTATCGCTCCGGCCTTGTATCTGCGTTTTGGCGCTTTCCAGGAAGCCGAATTGGAACTCACTCAAGAACCTGTCCCCCATTTTGGATAGGGTGTTGAGCAATGGGTCTACTCTGACGAATCTTTGGTTGGCTTGTTTTGGAGTTTCTTATGAAACCAGATAATACCGGAATTTCTGCAACGGAAAATCCAAAACCGTTACTGGTTGCAGAAAACATTCAGAAAACGTACGGAAATCGAAAAGCGGTGAAAGACCTGACTTTCACGCTGCTCGCCGGGCGTGTATTGGGCTTTCTTGGACCTAACGGGGCTGGGAAAACAACCTCGATTCGCATCCTGACCACTATTATGGAGCCCGATTCCGGGCACTTTATGGTGGACAACACCTCTTCCAATCACCCGGAACTGATCCGTCGAAAAATTGGTGTGCTGCCGGAGAACCTGGGTTTTCCTCGGCAAATGACTGCGTTTGAATACCTGCGTTACTTCGGACAGTTGTACAGTTTATCGCCGAAAGAGGCCGGTACAAACGCTTTCAGGCTGCTCAATGAGGTTGGGCTCGAGAACCGGGCTAAATCCTTAATCGGCAGCTTCAGCCATGGCATGCGCCAACGTCTTGGCATCGCCCGGGCATTGGTGAATAATCCCGTAGTCGTTTTCCTGGATGAACCGACCCTTGGACTTGACCCGCGAGGTCAACAGGAACTGCTTCAGCTCATTCAGCGGATTGCTCGGGAACACCAGACAGGTGTAATTTTGTGCAGCCACATGCTGTCCGAGATTGAGGGCATTTGCGATGATGTCATCATTCTGTCGTCAGGGCAAGTGGTAGCACAAGGTCCAGTTCAAAATGTAGTAGGTAATATCCAACGCAATGTTGCCAGGGTGCGTGTACCAGCAGTGAATGTTGAAGCGTCGCTTGAATTGTTACGCAGCCTGCAAAACGTGTTCAAGGTATCCCTTAGTCCTCAAATGCAAGGATGGATATCGGTCGAATTCGCAGATTTCGACGAGACCATTTCGCAAAACGAGAAAGCTCGAAACAGTCTCCTTAAGGCATTAATTCAAGCGGAAATCCCAGTCTTGAGTTATGAAGCCGAAGGCGGCCGACTTCAGGATGTGTTCCTCCAACTGACTGAGGAGGTAATTAAATGAATTTGACCTCAGTAAATGAAAAGGATGCGCAAGGGATGATGGCTGACCGGGCTGTTCCGAAAGGTCGTGCACGGCCTGCCTGGTGGTTGGTGTTTACCAGGGAGATGGCTGATCTGTGGATTGGTGGAAAAGCGCTAAACATGATTTTGATTTACAGCGTCCTTTTGGGTGTCATGGTTTATGTGTATTCGTACAACAGTGAATTAAGCCTCATCCCACCCAAAGAGATGGTGTATGAGATGCTGAAAAACGCCATGGCAGTCAGCCTGTTCATTGGCCTGGTCATCGGCGCAGATATGCTGAGTGGAGAACGCGAACGCAACACGCTCGAATCGGTGCTCCTCACGCCGGTTAAAAGAGGTCAAATCGTTTTTGGTAAATTCCTGGCAGGCATCTCTCCCTGGCCAGCGGCGCTAATCATCGCCATTCCTTATTTGATCGTGGTTTCGCAAGGCGATGAAGTTCTTGGCCCAGCAATCTTATGGGGCGCAATTACCGGCAGCGTCCTCGTTCCAGCTTATACCGGGCTTGGCATGCTGGTTAGTTTCTGGTCAAGCAGCAACAAGGTTAGCTATTTTGTCAGCCTCGGAATTTACATCCTGTTCCTGGTGCCGGCGCAACTACCCGGGCGCGCACAAACTGGTGCAGCTGGCCAATTCCTGCAATGGGTGAATCCCCTGGCAGCGGTTAACCATTTCCTGTCGAAGCACCTGGTTAATTACCGAACGCTGGCTGAATTTTGGACCTGGCTCATCTCGCCGGTTGTTTTTGTGTTG
>Ga0209521_10002883_pt1 | contig 13973 bp, 6 predicted proteins | sample Rifsed19ft4_FD_184016 | JGI IMG/M metagenome (GOLD analysis project Ga0209521, IMG submission 184016) | Soil microbial communities from Rifle, Colorado, USA - sediment 19ft 4 (version 2) | ecosystem: Environmental > Terrestrial > Deep subsurface > Rock core/Sediment | place: Rifle, Colorado... | reverse complement strand
TCGCGGCGCCTTCCCACCGCGGGTCGTCCGGCGGGAAATGCTGCCCGATGTCGCCGAGCGCGGCGGCGCCGAGTACGGCGTCGGCAATCGCGTGCAGGAGCACGTCCGCGTCGCTGTGACCCGCGAGGCCCGTCTCGCCGGGGAGTTCGACGCCGCCGAGGACGAGGCGGCGGCCTTTCTCGAAGCGGTGAATGTCGTAGCCGATGCCGGCGCGCATGTGGACAGGGTGATGGGTGAAGGGTGATGGGTCAAGGGGGTCAAGCCTCCTGCAGGCCGCGTACCATAGCCAGGTTCTCGGGCAAGGTCACCTTGATGTTGCACGGCTCGCCAGGAAACAGGCGCACGCTCTCGCCCAGCCCTTCGACCATCGCCGCATCGTCGGTCACATTCGCGCTCATCACGTGGTGTGCGCGAAGGAGCAGCTCGTAGCGGAAGACCTGCGGCGTCTGGACGGCCCACAGGCGGCTGCGGTTCAGCGTACGGAGAACTATGCCGTCGGGCCCGGCCTCCTTCACGGTGTCCACGATTGGCACCGCGGGAATCGCGGCGCCGGTCTCGCGCGCCGCCTCGATGCCGCGCTCGATAAGATCGGGCGTCACGAGCGGGCGCGCACCGTCGTGGACGGCCACGTAGTCGCAGCGGCCGAGCGCCTCGAGCCCCAAGCGGACGGAGTCCTGCCGGCGCGCGCCACCGACGACGACGGCGGAGACCTTGGTGAATGCGTATCGCTTGGCGAGGGCATGGCCGCGCTCCAGGTTCTCGGGCGACAATACGAGGACGACGCGTGCGATGGCAGCGGAATCCTGGAAGGCGGCGATCGCGCACGCGAGCAGCGGCCTGCTTCCGATTTCGGTGAAGAGCTTGTCGGCGCCGGCCATGCGGGTGCCGCTGCCGGCGGCGACGATGATGGCTCCAACCGTGTCTGGCATGGCAGCGTCAATTGTAGCCGAAGCCCGATTTGCGACCGGCGCGCTCATCTTTGGGCCACGTCCGCCCAGCGCGGACTGCGCTCGGGATCGCAAAACGACCTTCGCCATGCTCAGGACGAACGGAGCCTCGGTGCTACGCGAGAAAGTTCGCGAACAGGCCGACACCCAGCGCTCCAGCTGCGGCGATCCAGGTGTTTTTTATCACCTTGCCCAGCAGCGTCGCTACAAAGAAGCTGCGAAGCGGCATCTGCACCGCGCCGGCGGCCAGTCCGGCTATATCGAACAGCGGGTTCGGGACGGTCGACATCAGGAACATCGTCATGAAGCCGCGCTTGTCCATCCAGGCGTGGATTCGGGCGAATGCGGGGCGCTCCTCGATGAAGACACGCCCGCCGTAGCCGGCTGCGTAGGCAGTGAACTCGCCGACGGCTTCGCCGAGACCGGCGACGAGGCCGACCCAGACGAAGGCAGGCACGCCCAGGAAGTCCTCCAAGAGAGCGCCGCCGGCGAAGACGCTGGCCGCGGTCGGCGAGGGCAGCAGGATGGATGCGGCGCCGATGACGTTGATGAGGAACAGTCCGGCGTAGCCGTAGCTCTTTAGGCTTTCGATGTTCGCGCTGAAGTAGAAGAAGGCTATGGCGAAGAAGGTGAGCAGAATGAACACGCCGATAAGCAGCGTGTACTCAAAGCGCCAGACGAAGCCCGCCGTCCCGGCGACGGCTTGCTCCCGCTGCTCTTCCACGCGCATCATTCCGGACCGTTCTCCGATCACCATAGGCTCAGACAACAAAGTGGGCGAGAGGCCAGCCTCTCGCCCACTGTCTGGGTCAAACCAAGCCTCTCCTTCATTCGCCTGCGAGGTTAGCTGCCGGGTTCGGCGGGAAGGAGTCCGCCTGTGCCCGCCTTCGGCGGGCAGTTCACCCCATCGATTTTGGTTCCCCCGCTCCCCCGACTATCGGAGGATTCGGCACCTGTTCCGTTTCTAGATCCTTCCACACTATACCAACGCAGCCATGCGACCGGAAGTTACGAACACCCCGCCGCCAAGAAGTAAGTAAGAGCGGTCAGGCCGCTCGATGTTACGCGCGGGTGGCCAGGCTGAAGGTCTGCGGCGCCGGCTGCGGCTGCGGATCTCGTCCGCCCTCGGCTCAACCTTCTCGGCTCGTCCCACTCCGCAGGACCGCGCTGAGTGCTCGCTGGTGTGACTGGCCCTTCGAGGGGCTCAGGACCATCGATTGTGACCCCCCTACGGATAGAAGCCGCGGACGCGCGTGGCTTCCACGACGCGGCTGAGACCAAGCATCATGGCTGCCTCCCGCAGCGTAACACTGTGTTGTTCCGCCATCGTGAGAACGTCCCGGAAGGCGCGTGTGATGACGCGATGCAGCCGCTCATTGACCTCGTCTTCTTCCCAGAAGTAGAACTGGAGGTCCTGCACCCACTCGAAATAGGAGACGATCACGCCGCCGGCATTCGCGACAATGTCCGGGATGAGGGTCGCGCCCTTCTCCGCCAGAATGGCGTCGGCTTCAGGCGTCGTCGGACCGTTGGCGCCCTCCACTACATAACGCGCGCGGACTTCATCCGCGTTGCCGGCGTGTATCTGACCCTCGAGCGCCGCTGGGATGAGGAAGTCGACGGGCAGGGCCAGCAGCTCGCTGTTAGTGATCTGATCGCACCCTGTAGCCCCTGCGAGGGGAGAGTGATCGCGACTATGGTGCATCAGCGCGTCGATGTCGAGGCCCCGGCCGTTGTAGATCGCGCCGCTTGAGTCGCTCACCGCGACGACCATCGCTCCGGCCTTGCGCAGCAGCTGAGCGGCAACGGCGCCCACGTTGCCGAAGCCTTGTACGGCGACGGTGGCGCCTTCAAGCGCGAGACCAATGTGCCGCGTCGCCTCCTGCACTATGTAGAGCAGGCCGCGACCCGTTGCCTCCGCGCGGCCTAACGTGCCGCCCACGCTCACGGGCTTCCCGGTGACTACCCCCGCCTCGGTATAGCCACGGTGCATACTGATGGTGTCCATGATCCAGGCCATCACCCGGGCATCGGTGCCCATGTCGGGTGCGGGGATGTCTTCGTTGGGCCCGATGATGATGCTGATCTCCGTGGCGTAGCGGCGGGTGAGGTTCTCCAGTTCTCTATCTGATAGTTGTTTCGGATTGACGATGACGCCGCCCTTGGCGCCGCCGTAAGGAATGTTGACGACGGCGCTCTTCCAGGTCATCCACATAGCCAGGGCACGCACTTCGTCCAGAGAAACCGCAGGATGATAGCGCAGGCCGCCTTTGGCGGGGCCGCGGGCGAGGTTGTGCTGTACGCGGTAGCCGCTGAACTCACCGATGGTGCCGTTGTCCATCCGGACAGGGAAGTGGACGGCCAGCTCGCGCTTGCAGTGACGGAGCACCATGCGGATGCCGTCATCCAGCCCCAGGCGGTCCGCGGCGGCGTCGAACTGGGCGAGCGCTGTCGCCAGCGCGTCGGTGGTTGGTTCCGCTTGCCGCTCCTCAACGACCATCCATCGCCTCTGGTCCATTATAGGACGAACAAAAGGGGCGGGTCCGTGACCCGCCCCTGCAGCAGTCGCTCGCTTGAGCCCTTGGAATCAGAGGGGCTTCTCATCGGGCGGTTCTGACTGCGGGCCAGCGCCGTTCTCGCCGGCCTCTGGCTCGGTTACTTCCTCAGCCGTCGTTGGTGGCGACTGTTCGAGGAGTTGTACTTCGACTGCAGCTCCATTTTCGCCAAGGTCGCCATTCTCGGCGCCGAGAGTGTCCAGGGGCTCTTCGTCGAAGTCATCCTCGCTCCAATCCTCGTCCAGATCGCTCCCGAACTCATCGCGCACTTCATTCTCATCGGCGAAGCCGGGCGGCAGGACCATCTCCGTTACTCTCATCGGTTGTTCGACAGTGATTTGTGCCCGCGCCGGGATCAACTTGCCGATGATCACGTTCTCCTTGAGCCCGAGCAGCTTGTCCACCTGCCCCTGGATGGCAGCCTCCGTCAGCACGCGTGTCGTCTCCTGGAAGGACGCCGCCGCCAGGAAGCTCTCCGTGTTCAACGAGGCCTTGGTAACGCCGAGAAGTACGGGCTGGGCTGTGGCAGGCTCGCCGCCCTCGGCCAGCACGCGCGCGTTTTCGCTCTCGAACCTGAAGCGGTCCACCAGTTCGCCGGGCAACAAGTTGGAGTCACCGGACTGGTCTACACGCACGCGGCGAAGCATCTGTCTCACGATGACCTCGATGTGCTTGTCATTGATCGTCACACCCTGAGATCGGTATACCTTTTGCACCTCTTCAACGAGGTAGATCTGGACCGCCTCCGGCCCTTGGATGCGCAAAATGTCCTGCGGGTTGAGAGGACCCTCAGTGAGGGGCTGTCCGGCGTGGATGTAGTCACCTTCGTGGACTTTGAGGCGCGATGCCGCGGGGATAACATAGTCTCTCTGCTCCCGCTCCTCGTACAACACGGCGATTCGCCCCTTCTCGATCGAGACCTGTCCGGAGGTGCGCGCGATGATATCGTCGACGGGCGCGAGCGCTTGGGCATCTTGGCCCTTCTTGGTCTTTCGCTTTGGGAGTGTGGCCAACAGCATACCCGGTTCGATGTCTTGCCCGTTTTCGACGACGACCTTGGCGCCCTTAGGCAGCGGGTAGTCGTCCCGGTAGATCTCAGCACTGGTGATCTTCATACGCCGGGTGTCGCGGTCGCGGCTGATCTCGACAGTACCGTCAATTTCGGCGATCTGGGCGGCGCCCTTTGGGACGCGGGCCTCGAACAGCTCCTCTACGCGGGGGAGACCCGAGGTGATGTCCAGCCCCGCTACGCCGCCGGTGTGGAACGTGCGCATGGTCAGCTGAGTACCAGGCTCGCCGATGCTCTGGGCCGCGATGATACCGACGGCCTCGCCGTGTGTGACGAACGCCCCGTGCGAGAGGTCACGACCGTAACAGAGGGCGCAGATTCCCCGCCGGGTCTGGCAGGTGAGGGCCGAGCGCACGTAGACCTTGTCGATACCGGCGGCGATGGCCCGCTGGGCGGCTTCCTCGTTCACCTCGTTCGCCCGCTCAAGGATGATCTCGCCTGTCTTGGGGTCGGCGATATCCGCGGCCGCCCAGCGGCCGACGATACGCTCGCTCAGGGATTCGAACAGACCTTTCTCGGACGGCTCACCGACCCAGATGCCGGCGGTCGTCCCGCAGTCCTCTTCGACGATGATAACGTCCTGGGAAACATCGATTAGCCTGCGGGTGAGATAACCGCTGTCCGCCGTCCGCAAGGCTGTATCGGCAAGACCCTTGCGGGCGCCGTGAGTGGAGATGAAGTACTCCAGCACGGACAGGCCCTCGCGGAACGATGAGCGAATCGGCAGCTCGATGATGCGGCCGGCCGGGTCGCTCATCAGACCCCGCATGCCCGCCATCTGCGAGATCTGGCTGATGTTACCCTTGGCGCCGCTGACGGCCATGATATAGACGCCGCCGTACTCCTCCAGCCGCTTCTGAATCACGTCCTGCACGCGCTCGGTTGTGTCCCGCCAGACGGACACAGCCTGGGTGTAGCGCTCTTCGTCCGTGATAAGGCCCATGTTGAACTGATCTTCGATCTCGGCGATCTGCGCGTCCGCATTTGCGAGGAGCTGCTCCTTCTCCTCGGGCACACGGAGGTCGTTCATGGCGATCGAGATGCCGGACTGGGTGGCGTAGCGGAAGCCGATGTTCTTCATCCGGTCCACCATCTCCGCCGTGCGCGCATTGTCCAGCTTGTGACAACATTCGCTCACAAGCTCCTTAATCGCCTTCTTGTCCATAAGGTGGTTACGGAAGCCGAGCTCTTCCGGCAGCACCTCGTTAAAGATGACGCGGCCGACAGTTGTCCTGATCCGCTCACCGCCTGTCTTCGCGTCGCGCACCGTTATGGGTGTGCGCAGGTCCAGGCTGCCCAGGGCGTTCGCAATCTTGGCTTCATCGAAACTGCTGTAGATGCCACGTGGCTCTTTGGCTTTTCCCTTCTCCAACTTCTCTTCGGTGAGGTAGTAGCAGCCGAGCACGATGTCCAGCGTTGGCGCCACTACGGGTTCGCCGCTCGACGGGTAGAGCAGGTTCTGGCTGGAAAGCATGATCTGGCGCGCCTCTGCCACCGCAGCGCGAGATAGGGGGACGTGCACCGCCATCTGGTCGCCGTCGAAGTCGGCGTTGAAGGCCGTACACACGAGCGGGTGAATCTGGATGGCGCTGCCGTCGATAAGGACGGGCTCGAACGCCTGGATGCCCAGCCTGTGAAGCGTGGGCGCGCGGTTCAGCAGGATTGGGCGCTGCTTGATGATCTCGTCCAGGATGTCCCAGACCTCGGGGCGTGCCCGCTCCACGATGCGCTTGGCGGACTTGATGTTGTGCGCCAGACCGCGGGCGACGAGCCCATGCATTACGAACGGCTTAAATAGCTCCAGAGCCATCCGCTTCGGCAGGCCGCACTGATGCAGCTTCAGCTCCGGGCCGACGACGATTACCGACCGACCCGAGTAGTCGACGCGCTTGCCCAGCAGGTTCTGACGGAAGCGGCCTTGCTTGCCCTTCAGCATGTCCGACAGTGACTTCAGCTTGTGGTTTCCGGCGGTGGACACGGCGCGGCCCCGGCGCCCGTTGTCGATCAGGCTGTCCACGGCCTCCTGGAGCATGCGCTTCTCGTTGCGGATGATGATCTCGGGGGCACCCAGCTCAAGGAGCCGCTTGAGCCGGTTGTTGCGGTTGATGACGCGGCGGTAGAGGTCATTCAGATCGCTGGTGGCGAAGCGTCCGCCGTCGAGCTGTACCATTGGCCTCAGGTCCGGCGGGAGGACGGGCAGTATTCCCAGCACCATCCAGGCCGGCTTGTTGCCGCTCTTGCGCAGCGCTTCCACCACGCGCAGCCGCTTTGTCGCCTTCTTCCGGCGCTGCCCGCTGAAGTTCTGGATCTCGGAGCGCAGCTTGACCGCCAGCTGGTCCAAGTCCACTCGCTCCAGAATCTCGATGATCGCTTCCGCGCCCATGCCAGCCTGGATCAGACCCGGGTGCTTCTCGTTCAGATCCCGCAGGTTCTGCTCCGGCAGGAGCGTGCACTGGTCGTCGGGAATCGGGTCCTTCAGGTCTTCCAGTTCTTCGATCTGCTGCTCAAACTGAGCCCTGATCGCATTGCGGTCTTCGTTGACCTTCTTGCGCAGCGGCTCCATCTCTGCCATCGCGCTCTCGCGCAGGCGCGTCAGTTCAGCTTCCAACTGCGACTGGGCCGCCTTCTGCTTGGCGGCGCGGCTGGCTTCCAACTTCTCCGCCCGCTTCGTCACCTGCGCTTGAAGCCGCTTGAGTGCATCCTTATGCAGCGGCTCTCCACGGGAGGCGATGACGTAATCATCGTCCAGGGCCAGCTTCTTGGCCGCGTTCTTTTGGCCTGTCTTCTCGATGTCTGCTTCTAGGGCGGCGCCTTTCTCACGAAGCGCAGCGATCAGCGCGTCGACGTCAGCGTCCGCCTTGGCCAGCCGCTCGGTCCGGGTCTTCTCCAACTCGTCCATGGCGCCGGCCGTCGAGCTCTCGATCTCAGCGATCCTCGTCATCTGGTCGGACTCACTGCCGTCAACGGCCTTATCCATCTCCTCGCGGAGCCCGTCGAGAGCTGCTTTGCGGACGTCCTCGTTTACGGACGTCACGATGAACTGCGCGAAGTAGAGCACCCGCTCCAGACTGCGTGGCGAAATGTCCAGTAGCAGGCCGATGCGGCTGGGTGTGCCCTTAACGAACCAGATGTGCGCGACCGGTGAGGCGAGCTCGATGTGGCCCATGCGCTCTCGGCGGACCTTTGAGCGTGTAACCTCCACGCCGCATTTGTCACAGACGATCCCCTTGTAACGCACGCGCTTGTACTTGCCACAGTAGCACTCGAAGTCCTTGGTGGGCCCGAAGATCTTCTCGCAGAAGAGCCCGTCCTTCTCCGGCTTCAGCGTTCGATAGTTAATCGTTTCCGGCTTCGTTACCTCGCCGTATGACCACGAGCGCACCTGCTCGGGTGAGGCCAGCGATATGCGGATCGCGTTGAAGTCGTTAACGTCCAGAGCCAACTAAGTCCTCCCCCTTCTCGAATCCGCTGAGGTCGATCCCCAGCTCCGGCAGGTCCTGGGCCGACGTTTCGGCCAGCAGAACGCGTTCCTCTTCCTCGTTCAGCACTTCCACCGCCAGGCCAAGGCTTTGCAGCTCCTTGACCAGCACCTTGAAAGATTCCGGTACCCCCGGCTCTTGGATGTCCTCGCCCTTGACGATCGCTTCATAGGTCTTCACGCGGCCGACGACGTCGTCCGACTTCACGGTGAGCAGTTCCTGGAGGATGTGAGCGGCGCCATAGGCTTCTAGTGCCCACACTTCCATTTCGCCGAAGCGCTGTCCGCCGAACTGCGCCTTCCCTCCCAGCGGCTGCTGCGTGATCAGCGAGTACGGCCCGGTCGAGCGCGCGTGGATCTTGTCTTCGACGAGGTGCACGAGCTTGAGCATGTACAGGTAACCGACCGTGATCGGCTGATCGAACGACTCGCCGGTCCGTCCGTCATGAAGCTTCTGCTTACCATAGATGGGCGCGGCCTGGCCGCTATTGAGGAGGATCTCCTCCGCCATGTGGTCCAGCTCCTTGTAGGACTTTCCCTTCACCTTCTTCTTCCCCTGTTGCTCCAACCACAGCTCCAGCCCAACGCGCGCGGCCTCACCCACCTGGCCATCGTCGAACACACTCGCGGCGTCGTGACCCTTGGCCTCCAGCCACTTCTGAACCTTCTCCACGTCCACGCGCTCGCCGATGCCATTCGTGCGGCCGTCGTGACCGTTGGGCGACTCGATCAGTGCTCCTGCCTGCTCGCAGATCCACGCCCGGCAAAGCGCGTCTTCGATCGTCTTCGGATTTCCACCGTCGAAGACCGGCGAGATGGCGCGGAAGCCCATGCGGCGGGCCGCCCATCCCAAGTGTGTCTCCAGCACTTGGCCGATGTTCATGCGGCTCGGCACGCCGATCGGATTGAGGATGATGTCCACGGGCGTGCCGTCTTCCAAGTGCGGCATGTCCTCTGGCGGCAGGATGCGGGCGATCACACCCTTGTTTCCGTGGCGCCCTGCCATCTTGTCGCCTTCCGCGATTTTCCGGCGCTGTGCGATAGCGATGCGGACGACGGCCTGAACGCCCGCCGGAAGCTCGTCCGTAATTTGAGCGTAGTGAGGCCAGCGGCAGTGGTGGCCGGGCGCGCCGTGCGCGGGGCGGGCGGTCTCGTTATCCACCCGCGCGAAGAAGCGCGTATCGATAACCTTGCCGCGCTCGCCGTGGGGCACGCGTAAGGAGGTGTCCTTCACCTCCCGGGCCTTCTCGCCGAAGATCGCGCGCAAGAGCTTCTCTTCTGCGGTTAATTCAGTCTCGCCCTTGGGCGTGATCTTACCGACAAGGATATCTCCGGACTGAACCTCGGCGCCGACGCGGACGATGCCGTACTCATCGAGATCTACAAGGCTCTCCTCGCCGACGTTCGGGATGTCCCGCGTGATCTCCTCCGGGCCCAGCTTCGTATCCCGCGCCTCCACTTCGTGCTTCTCTACATGGATGGAGGTGAACTTATCGTCTCGCGAGACCGTCTCTGAAATGATAATCGCGTCCTCGAAGTTGTATCCTTCCCAGCTCATGAACGCGCACAGTAGCGTTTGGCCCAGCGCGAGCTCACCAGAATCTGTGGAAGAGCTATCGGCAAGGGTATCGCCCCCGGCGACTTGCTCGCCTCGGCGAACGATGGCGCGGTGGTTGATGCAGGTGCCTTGGTTGGAGCGAATGAACTTGCTCAGGGGATATGTCCGCTCGCTGCCGTTGTCGTACTGAACCGTGATCGCGTCGCCGGTGACGGAGGCCACGACGCCGCTCCGCTCCGCCTTGACTACCTGCCCGGAGTCGCTCGCTGTTTGGCGCTCCATGCCCGTACCAACGAGGGGGATCTCCGGCCGCACCAGCGGGACAGCTTGGCGCTGCATGTTGGCGCCCATGAGCGCGCGGTTTGCGTCGTCGTGTTCCAGGAAAGGTATGAGAGATGCTGCGACGGAGACGATCTGTTTGGGCGATAGGTCTAGGTAATCGATATGGTCGGCGTGGGCCGTGCTGAACTCTCCGCCCGACCGGACCTCGAGTCTCTCTTCTAGGAAGTGACCTTGAGCATCGAGTGGCGAGTTCGCCTGCGCGACAACGTAATTCTCTTCCTCATCCGCCGAGAGGTAGTCCACCTGCTCGGAAACGAACGGCTGTACCGGGATGAGCTTCTCGGCAGAGGACTCCAGCTTGTTCGACAGCGCGCCGTCGATTACCTCGCCCGCCTTCGCGATCAATTCCCCATCAGCGGCCTTTACGTCCTCCCGCACGGTCAATCCGGCCAAGACATTGGACCCCTTGTCGACCTCACGTACGACCTTGCGATATGGGGTCTCGATGAACCCGAACTGGTTCACGCGTCCGAACGTTGCGAGACTGCCGATAAGACCGATGTTCGGACCTTCCGGCGTCTCGATCGGGCAAATCCGCCCATAGTGGCTGAAGTGCACATCACGCACGTCGAAGCCGGCGCGGTCGCGCGAGAGACCGCCCGGTCCCAGCGCCGAAAGCCGCCGCTTGTGAGTTAGCTCCGCCAGTGGGTTGGTCTGGTCCATGAACTGCGAGAGCTGTGAGCCACCGAAGAACTCTTTAATCGCGGCCACCACCGGGCGGATATTGACCAACTGGCTGGGTGCCGTCTCCTGCGGGTCTGTGATGGTCATCCGCTCGCGGATAACGCGCTCCATGCGCAGCAGGCCGATGCGGAACTGGTTCTGGATCAGCTCCCCCACGGTGCGCACGCGCCGGTTCCCCAAGTGATCAATGTCGTCCGACCTGCCGCCGCCATCGTTCAGGCGCACGATTTCGCGCACGATGGCGAGAAGGTCACCAGGGACCAGCACTCGCTCTTGCGTGCCTTTCGGCCGGCCGAGCCGCTTGTTGACCTTGTAGCGACCGACCTTGCCCAGGTCGTAGCGCCGAGGGTTGAAGAACAAAGAGCTGATCAGACCCTTCGCGTTTTCGATCGTCGGTGGGTCTCCCGGGCGCAGCCGGCGATAGAACTCCAACAGCGCTTCTTCTTTATTCTCGGAGCTGGGATCGCGATCAAGAGTAGCCTTGATGTAACGGTGGTCCGGGTGGTTGTCCACGTCTTCAAACAGCGCTAGGACGCGGTCGCTCGTGCCCAGCACCTGGAGCAACTGGTGGCGCAGCTTGTCCGCCTCACGCTCCGTCTTGGCGTTCTCGATCTTCGCCTCTATCTCCTTAATGTCCTTTGCGCTCGGGTGCTTCGGCAGCAGCTCAGGCTCGTCGATGGCGCGCAGCAACGTGGTGATGGGTATCTTGCGCTTGCGGTCCACCTTGACGGCGATGACGTCGCGGTTCGAGGTCTCGAACTCCAGCCAGGCGCCGCGATTCGGGATTAGTTTGGCGTAGCAGAGGTCTCGTCCGCTGGTCGCGTCGCGTTCGAGCGTCAGATACACGCCGGGGGAACGAACGAGTTGCGAGACGACGACGCGCTCAGCGCCGTTGATGATGAACGTTCCCATCTCAGTCATGAGCGGGAAGTCGCCCATGAAGATCTCTTGCTCCTTGATCTCGCCTGTTTCTTTGACGAGGAGCTGGACGTTCACGCGCAGGGGCGCCGCAAAAGTCGCGTCCCGTTCACGGCACTCCTCCTGCGAGTACTTTGGCTCGTCGAAGCGGTAGTCCGAGAAGCGCATCTCCAGCCGGTTGCCGGTGAAGTCCTGAATCGGCGAAATCTCATCGAGGAGCTCCCGCAGCCCCTCCTCGATGAAGACCTTATAGGAATCGACCTGGATCTGGACCAGCGGCGGAAGCTCGATTACGTCAGGAATACGCGAGTACGACTTGACTATGTGGGGGACGCGGAACTTCTCGTAGACGACTTCTCGGGGGACAACCATGCACACCCTCTCCTTAAGAGGCTAAAACGTACCTCTCAGCTAAGGACTACAGCCTACCGGCAAAGATAGTTAGACAGGGAATAGAATACGGGAACTCGCAGCCATCCGTGATGATAATTTAGCATCGGACAGGCAAAATGTCAACGCCTCTAATCTGTAAGTGTCCTTGGCCTGAGACGAGGTCTGGGCTGTGACGTGAGCCTAGAAAAGAGCGTCAGTCAATCGCGACCCCCTCAGCCACCGGCAGCCGCTCGCGCGCCGGTGCCGGTCCCCGCATTACGGCGGCAACCCCGGCGATGATAAGGGCCGCGCCGAAAAGGGTGTTCACTCCAATCCTTTCGTCCAGGACAAGCCAACCGAGGAATAACCCCACGATCGGAATAATGTAGGTGACCAGCGAAGCGCGTACGCTGCCGATTCTTTCGATCAACCAAAGGTAGGCGATGTAGGCGAACCCGGTTCCGAAGATGCCCAACGCCAGCAGGCACAGCGCGCCCTCTAGGCTCATCGAGTAATCGGGTGAGCCTTCGAAGAGAACAACCAGGGGCACAGCAATCACGGTGCCGACGACTAATTGCAGGATAGACAGGCTGGCCGGGTCGCGCCCGCCGAGCAACATTCGCATGTAGACGGCGCCCGCGCCGTAGCAGGCGGCGCTCGCGACGACGGCCAGCTGGCCGAGGACGCTCGAATCGGTGATGGCGAGGACATCGTTGCCGGAGAGAGCCACAACGCCTGCAAAACCCAGTGCCAGGCCGGCGGCGCGAGCGGCGGTGAAGCGTTCCTCCGCCAGGATCGCGGCGGCAAAGACAGCAGTGAAAATGGGCATGGTGCCGTTCAGCACCGAGGCGATGCCGCTATCGATGTGTTCCTCCCCCCAGGCGATGAGAGCAAAGGGAAGGATGTTGCTCACAGTGGCTGTAATGCAGATGTGGCCCAGCAGAGACCGGTCAACGCTGAGAGGCATCCGGCGCAGGCGCATGATCAGCGCCACGGTCACAGCGCCGAGGAAGAGCCGGGCGGTGACCAACTCGAGCGGGGAGATCTCGTCGACCGCTACTTTGATGAAGAGGAACGAAGCCCCCCAAGTGCCGCCGATGCCGAGCAGGACGGCCAGCGCGCGTGGGTCGCGAGGGCCGTCGCTCATCTCGCCGCCCCGGATTCAGCTGTCCTCGCCAACACCGATTGCCGGACGCCTTTCATCATCCATGTCTACCGCCATCATCAAGGTCAGCCTCGCGTTGATCATCGCGCTCACACCCAAGGATCCTGTGATGGGGGCCAAACTATCAAGAACTCGCGCTCAAACCATGATAGTTGAAGTAGACGCCTTGAAGCGGGGCGCAGGTTTGCCCGGCTCGCAGGTTTCGCGGGTTTGAAACGACACGATCAGTGATACTATCCAGTACGCAACAGCGAATCGTGGAGGTGCAGCGTGAAGTTCGGAATATTCCATGAGATCTCTGTCCCTCGCCCGTGGGACCGCGAGTCGGAACGGACCGTCTACGAGCGGGCTCTCGAGCAGGTAAGGCTCGCCGACGAGCTCGGCTTCGACCAGGTGTGGGCCGTTGAGCATCATTTTCTGGAAGAATACTCGCACTGCTCGTCGCCGGAAATATTCCTAACGGCCTGTGCGGCTCAGACAAAGAACATTCGTATAGGTCACGGCATCGTCGTCTGCGTGCCGCAGATGAACCACCCAGTCCGCATCGCGGAGCGCGCCGCCACGTTGGACATCATCTCCGGCGGACGGCTGGAGGTGGGGACAGGGCGCTCAGCGACCTGGACTGAACTGGGCGGTTTCTGCGCGAACCCCGACGACACGAAGAAGAGCTGGGACGAGATCGTGCGCTGCCTGCCGAAGATGTGGACCCAGGAGCGATTCAGCTATGAGGGATCCGCCTTCAGGATGCCACCGCGCACGATCCTGCCCAAGCCCTACCAGAAGCCGCACCCGCCGATGTGGGTCGCCATCACGAGTCCGGGCACGGAGCTCGACGGCGCGGACCGCGGCCGACGCGGCGGCGCGCGCGGCGATCTTCGAGTCACG
>Ga0209521_10002881_pt1 | contig 13975 bp, 8 predicted proteins | sample Rifsed19ft4_FD_184016 | JGI IMG/M metagenome (GOLD analysis project Ga0209521, IMG submission 184016) | Soil microbial communities from Rifle, Colorado, USA - sediment 19ft 4 (version 2) | ecosystem: Environmental > Terrestrial > Deep subsurface > Rock core/Sediment | place: Rifle, Colorado... | reverse complement strand
GATGGGAGTCTTACAGACAGTGAGGCAATTACCATCACTGTGACGAATACAAATCTTGCGCCTGTACTTGATCCAATCGGTGCGAAGAGCGTGAACGAGGGTTCTACCCTTAACTTTACAATTACCGGTAGTGATACAGATGGAGATACACTGACCTTCAGTGCAAGCGGCTTACCTTCAGGCGCTACGTTTAATACATCTATGCGTACATTTAACTGGACACCTGGATATAGTCAATCCGGCAGTTACAGTGTGACCTTTACAGTAAGTGATGGTTCATTAACGGATAGTGAGGTTATTACCATTACTGTAAATAACACCAACAGGGCGCCTTCAGCAGATGCAGGTCTTGACCAGACTGTTTATGAAAATGGTAATGTTTCACTCATCGGCAGCGGTAGTGATCCGGACGGAGACACTGTAACATACAACTGGATACAAACAACAGGGATTTTGGTTACACTTATAGGGGCAAATACTAACAATGCAACCTTTACTGCACCTGTAGTAAGCATTGATACTACCTTTACCTTCCAGCTCACCGTAAGTGATGGAAGTCTGAGCAACAATGATTCGGTCAACGTTCTGGTCAGGAATGCTGTTGATGCGGATTCAGACGGTTATGACAGCACAGTAGATTGTGATGATAATAATGCTGCGATCAATCCAGGTGCTGTTGAGATCCTGGATGGAATAGATAATAACTGTAACAATATTATTGATGAGGGTTTTGATAATGACGGCGACGGATATTCCATATTGTCAGGTGATTGTGATGACAATGATCCTGCAATCTATACAGGGGCACCTGAGCTTGTAGATGACAAAGACAATGACTGTAACGGTGTTGTTGATGATAATACAGTGGTTGGAACCGGTGTACAGGTAACACCAGCTTCAGGAATAACATTAACATTTGACGAGGTGATTGCAACAGGGACAACTACTGTTACTGCAATCAATTCAGGGCCGGCGATTCCTCTTGGTTATAAACTTCCCTCGACACAGACCTACTACAATATAGAAACAACAGCAAACTATAATTCCAGCCGTATTACTGTTTGTATAAATTATAACGAAGGTACCTTTACAGGAGTAAGGATCTCTGAAAGGACAATCCGTATGTTCCACTGGAATGGTATAAGCTGGGAAAATGTTACAATAGCAAGTTACCCTGATATAACAGCCAACAGGATCTGTGGCAGAACATGGAGTCTGTCACCCTTTATACTGGTTGGAGAGTCAACTACATCTGCAGGTGTAGCAATGGATTCAGATTCTTATAATATGAATGGACTGAACTACACTTCCGGTCAGATAAACCATGAAGATGTTGCAGCTACAACATCTTCTCTTAGCAGCCAGCTTACTTCGACAACATTGGACCCTCCGGCAGTATCAACGCAGACACCTGAAAGAATAGTATCCCGGACTGAAACTATAGACCAGGAAGATTTACAACCCGGTTCCATTTTAAATCTCCCTGTTGTTATTGAATCTGCACCATCTATTCCGGTAAAATATGAAGATAATCAACCTGCGGTTGCTATCATAAATCCCCCCGTGTATAAAGATCTATATAGTGTTAATATTTATCCACAACTGACGAATATAGATGAAGACATTAGTTTTGATAAAGTATTGTCCGGCACTGCCTCAGGGGCAGAAGGGAGTAAAGATATAAGTTTCAGGATATCTGATGAGTCTGGAAATGAATATAGAGTTACAAGAGTCCATGAAGCGGATCGTATCTATGCCACAAACAAGGGTCTGGATCAGAACCGGCTCTATATGACAGCAACCCCGGGAGAGGGTATAATCTCCCTCGAATGGCTTTATAGTGGGAAGGTTAAGGGGTTCTATGTACTCCGCTCAAATACAAAAGAAGGACCGTATATTAGAGTACAGGAGTCAAGACTCCATGCACTTGATGCAGAGGGTATATACAAATATGTCTTTACTGATCACCAGATTAATGGAGGGGATACCTATTATTACCGCATTGAGGTCCTGGATCAGGAAGGCAAAATTATACTTACCGATCCTGTTCTGGTTTTTAATTCACTCCAGTAACGCCTTCGGAGCAGATTTAACCTTTCAAATTGAGATTACAGAAGAAGGAATATACTACATTCACTATAATACCCTCGGTAATATCCTCGTAAACTCTGGATATTCAACAGAGGAGGCTGCTTCTGTACTGCAATCCATTGATTCTAAAACCATAAAGATTAAGAATCGTGGAGTAGAAATCCCTATCTATGTATCTACAAATACTAACTTTACCCCCCAGGACTATATTATCTTCTTTGGAACAGGAATCCAGAAGAATACTGTCAAAGAAGATAATGTAACGCGTTTTACAAATGAGTATCCATTTACTAAAACAAATATATACTACCTTATTACAGAAGGAAAAGATGGTTTAAGGATGAAGGTAAGGGATGGTGCGCCGAAAGAGGGGGGGGGACCGGCAGGCTTTATTGAAAAGTATCATGGGGAGATGGATACAACCTACTGGGAGACACTTCCTGATGGGGAGAGAAGGGACCACTGGTTCTACGGGTCACGTATCTTTGGAGGGACACAGGTTTCCTTTCCCCCTTTTAATCTCAGCAATATAGCAACAACCACTGAACCCTTTATACTGCGTTATTCCCTTCAGGGAAGAACTGATAACTTCAGTATGACACCTGATCACCATACTGTTGTATATTTAAATGGACAACCTGTTGATGATGATTACTGGGATGGTCAGAGAGAAAGGGAAATAGAGATCATGAGTTTTCCTCAGGCGGAGCCCTTTTTAAAAAGTAACGATAATATTCTGAGCATAGCCAGTATGGTAGATATGAACGTAGGAAATGGAGATAGTGGTTTCTGTATTGGAGAGACACATTCTGATAAACCATGTGATGCGGTCTTTTTAAATTATTTTGAGATTGAATATATTAAGACTTATACAGCAGAGAATGATCTTTTGATATTTAACAATCAGACATCACCTGGGTACACATTAGTTGGGGCTGTTCAATTTAAGATCAGTAATATGAACACGGGAAATGTTAAGATATATGATATAACGGATCCGTTGAATATATATAAGATCGAGAATTTCTCTTATGATTCAGTTGCCAAAACCGTAAGGTTTTCTGATAATATTCAGAAAAAGACAAGGTATATTATACTTTCAGTCAGTAAAATGGTTAATAATATTCCGGCCATAACTTTTACACGGCCTTCAAATCTAACAGATAAAACCAATAGTGCAGATTATATTGTCATTACCCATAAGGATTTTATCGAGGCTGCAAGGTTACTTGCCGGTCATAGAGAAGGCAGGGGCTTAAAGGCTATGGTTGTGGATATCGAGGATGTCTACAGGGAATTTAATTATGGAATTATCACTCCGAAGGCCATAAAGGACTTCCTTCAATATGCCTATCAGAACTGGCAGTCTACTCCTCTCTATGTCCTCCTTCTGGGCGATGCCAATATAGACTACAGAGATAACTGGGGATATCAAAATACAAATAATGATAAGAATTTTATCCCGGTTGCAATGATACAGAGCGCCACTCCTGGTGTTGGTGAGATCCCCTCAGACAATTGGTTTGTAACAATAAGGGGTGATGATCCGATTCCTGACATGTTTATTGGGAGGATCCCTGTAAAGACTAATCAGGAAGCGCTTGATGTGGTTAATAAGATTATTTCTTATGATACCACCTTGCCAGGAGATTGGTCGAAGCGTGTAATGTTTATATCAGGAAATAGTAGTGATCTCTATGACACCCAATATTCCAACCCTGAGTTTGTGGCCCTTGCCGATGATTTATCAGCACTACTGTCAGTTGGATTTCAACCTGTTAAGCTTTATGCTGATAATTTTGGTGAGGCAGTTACAGAGTTTAGTACAGCCATTATAAATGGTATCAATGATGGGTCCCTGCTGGTCAATTTTATTGGTCATGGGAATATAGACCTATGGTATGCTACAATTAAGGAAATTTTCACTTCAAATGATGTATCTGAGAAACTTAATAATTCAGGGAAATACCCTTTTGTAATAGCCTTAAACTGCCTTAATGGCATGTTCCCATTTCCAGGAGAAGGAATTGAAGAAATAGCCGTGGTACCTCTTTCAGAGGCATTGATTAAAGGTGCGAATCATGGTGCAATAGCTGTATGGACGGTTACAGGTTTTGGATATGCATCTGAATATACAGCTATTTCTAAAGAATTGTTCAATAATCTCTTTAAAAAGAAGAATCTTATACTCGGCTCTGCAACTACTCAGGCTAAGGTCACTGCCTACTCTAACTTTGGTGTAGACAGGGAGAACCTGGATATATTTATTCTTATTGGAGATCCCGCGTCATCCCTTTTAATTGAAGGAAGTGATTCCCCGGTACAATCAGACAAAGGGTCAGAAGGTGGAAAGTGTTTTATAGCAACTGCTGCTTATGGGTCTTCATTAGCCCCGCATGTAAGGATATTGAGAGAATTCAGGGATAGAATCCTAATGAAATTTACATTAGGGGAAAGGATTGTAGGTGTATATAACCGATATTCACCACCATTAGCAGTCTTGATCGAAGAGCATGATAGCCTTAAACCAATTGTCCGATTAATACTATTACCAATAATTGGTTTGGCATGGTTTACTATTAGTGGCACTATTACACACATCTTTATTGTCCTTACCCTTACAGGTTCGATATTAATGGTTATCAGTTTAAATATTATAAAGAAGATATGATGAAAATGCATAGCTAGCGCAATCCCTGCAGCTTGCTGCAGGGAGCTTCAATCTACTTTTTAGCCGGAGGTGCGGGTGGCGGTGTCTGAGCCGGCGGTCTCTGCTGTCCCTTTGACATCTCCTTCGCAATATTATTTGCCTTATCACGCTGGTCCTTGGAAAGGATCTTATTTTCAAGAGTTATGGTCTCGAGGATAGTAAATTTCATATCAGCCTCGAGGGTGGCGATATTTTTCAATAATTCCTTTGCCTTTATAAGATCTACATCCTCCTCCCTTGTGAGTGCACTAAGAGATTGCTGTGCCTTTGTAACTACAGTGCTTATTTCTTCAAGTTTTTTCTGTGCACCCTGCTCTATATTCAACAACTTCTCTTCCTGTTCTTTTGTAACCTTTATCTGATCTTTTATGGAGATATAAAAATTAGCCGGTCCTATGCTCCTCTTGATTCTTTCCTGTGCGTTTGAATTCGTGGTGGTTAATACAACCACAAGAATAGCCAACAATCCGATTACAATCTTTCTTTTCATAAAGCACCCCTTGTTAGGATAAGGTTAATTGTAAAATTTTAGCTTAATTATAGAAAAACGTCAATTTAAACTTAAAATCTCTGTACCTGCAAGTCCTTGACAGTAAGTGTCCCATTTCCTTATAATCCCTTAGAATGAAATTTCAGGAACTTATCCTCTCTCTCCAGAGGTTCTGGGCGGACAGGGGCTGTGTTATTCAGCAGCCATATGATATTGAAGTAGGTGCAGGTACTTTTAATCCTGCCACATTCTTCAGGGTTTTGGGTCCGGAACCATGGAGGGTGGCGTATGTAGAGCCATCAAGGAGACCTGCGGACGGCCGTTATGGCGAGAACCCCAACAGGCTCCAGCATTATTATCAGTTCCAGGTAATACTGAAGCCTGCACCTGCGGATGTGCAGGACCTGTACCTGCAGAGCCTTACAGCACTCGGTTTAAAGGCAGACGAGCATGATATACGTTTCGTGGAAGATGACTGGGAGTCACCGACACTTGGCGCCTGGGGGCTTGGCTGGGAGGTATGGCTCGATGGCATGGAGATTACACAATTTACTTATTTCCAGGAGGTAGGAGGAATTGAATTAGATCCGATTTCTGTAGAAATAACCTACGGGCTTGAGCGTATTGCCATGTACCTTCAGGGGGTTGATAATGTATTTGATCTCATATGGACAGAGGGGGTTAAATATGGGTACATACACCGTCAGACAGAGGTAGAGTTTTCCAAATATAATTTTGAAGAGGCTGATGTGGAGATGCTTTTTTCATGCTTCAATATGTTCGAAAAGGAGGCAATTAACCTCCTTGAAAAAGGATTGATCCTGCCGGCCTATGACTACTGTCTTAAGACATCCCACTTTTTTAACCTGCTCGATGCAAGAAAGGCGATAAGTGTGGCTGAGAGAACAGGTTATATAGGCAGGGTGAGGAACCTCGCGAGACGATGTGCTGAAGGGTATTGTGAAAAGAAGGCATTGGTAAGGGTCTGATAATGTCATCCAACAATATGGTCTTAGAGATCGGGGCTGAAGAGATACCGGCAAGGTTTATACCTGCCTCTTTGAAAGCTATCAAGGAGTCCGCAGAAAAGCTATTAAAAGAAAACCGTATTCAATTCAATGATATGGTTGTATATGGTACACCGAGGCGCATGGTCCTGATTGTAACTGGATTGAATGAACTTCAGGGGGATATTACTACTGAGGTATCAGGTCCGCCGAAAGATATAGCCTTTGACAGGGATGGAAAACCAACAAAGGCAGCTATGGGATTTGCCAGGGGTCAGGGTATAGATGTCTCTTCTCTCAAAGTAAAAAATACGGACAAAGGTGAATATGTATATGTTGAGAGACATGAAAAGGGGAAGATGACAAAGGATATCCTGCCAATTGTCCTTGAGAACCTCCTTGTATCCATTTCATTTCCCAAGTCAATGCGATGGAATGCAACAGGTGTACGATTTGCAAGGCCCGTCAGGTGGATATTAGCCATTTTTGGGAAAGAACCCCTTGTTATCAGGTTTGCAGGGATGGAAAGCGGGAACGTTACATTCGGACACCGCTTTATGAAGCCTGTCCCCATAAGCATTAAAGATACGAATGAATATACAGAAAAGTTAGAAAAAAACTTTGTTATAGTGGACCAGATTAAGAGGGAGAGGATCATTGAAGAGCAGATTCAGAATATCTCGAATGAAAAAAAAGGGAGGATTATCCGGGACAGGGAATTAATTGAAGAAATAACCTATCTGACTGAATACCCTCTGGCAGTTTGCGGCAGATTTGATGATGATTTTTTAACACTTCCAAAGGATGTTCTGATAACAGTAATGAGGGAACATCAAAGATGTTTTTCACTTGAAGATGAAAACGGAAATATACTACCTTATTTTATCGGGGTAAGTAATACTGTACCCAAAGATTTAGATGTTGTGAGGAAGGGTTATGAAAGGGTATTAAGGGCAAGGCTCAATGATGCCAGATTCTTTTTTGATGCGGATATTAAAAAAAGGCTTGAGGCACATGCTGAAAAACTCAAACAGGTAATCTTTATGGGAAAACTCGGGACTATGTGGGGAAAGGTCCAGAGGATAAAAGATGTATCCGGTAGTTTATGTCTATTGTTAGGGTGCGGCGATATTAAACCTCTCACAGATAGGGCTTCTGAATTATCAAAGGCTGACCTGATGACTGATATGGTTGGTGAGTTCCCGGAGCTGCAGGGGATCATGGGAAGGGAATATGCCCTGAGGCAGGGTGAACCGTATGAAGTGTCAAATGCAATATATGAGCAATATCTGCCACGGTTCTCAGGGGATTTGCTCCCTTCTGCTCAAACAGGAAGGATACTTGCCATTGCAGATAAGATAGACAATATTGCAGGATGCTTTGGTAGTAATAATGTACCCACCGGCTCAAATGATCCATATGCACTAAGACGACAGGCGCTCGGAATCCTGAATATTCTTATAACAAGCAGATATTTTGTCTCACTAAAGGATATTATTAAAATAGCCCTCACCGCATATCAGGACAGGCTAAGCAGGGATAAACATGGGGTAATAACAGATGGTGTGCTGGAATTCTTTAAGGAAAGACTTGGCACCCTGCTCGTAAGTGAAGGGTACAGATATGATTGTGTCAGGGCTGTGCTATCAACAGGTATTGATAATCCATATGACTCATTTCTGAGGATCAGCAGCCTTGACAGGTTCAGGCAGGGCACTGAATTTGAACCACTCATTATATCTTTTAAACGTGTTATAAATATAATTCCCGCCGGTTATGACGGGGAGGTTAATAAAGAATTATTCAAAGAAGCTGAGGAGAGAGGACTCTACGAGGTATATACTAATACTAAAGATAAGGTGCTTGGCGCTAACGCAGTCCATGATTATGAAAAATCATTTGGGTATGTTGCTGAACTTAAACCCTTTGTTGACCTGTTTTTTGACAAGGTGCTGGTCATGGACAAGGATATGACATTGCGGAATAACCGGTTCAGTCTGCTGAATAATCTAAAGGGCATGTTCTCTACACTTGCTGATTTTTCTCAGATAGTAGTGGAAGGCCAGACCAGGAATTAAATGGACCAGGAATTAAACGGAGAGGAGATTAAGAGGTGCTATATCACACCCTGATAGATGCTATTGGTAATACCCCGCTTGTAGAAATAAAGAGTCTAAATCCAAACAGGAATGTCAAAATTTATGCTAAACTCGAGGGGTTTAATCCTACAGGGAGTGTTAAAGACAGGATTGCGAAATATATGGTTGAAAAGGCTGAAGAGGAAGGAAGACTTAGCAAAGATAAGATACTGCTTGAGCCTACAAGCGGAAATACGGGTATTTCATTAGGGATGATTGCAAAGATAAAGGGATACAGACTTGTTGCAGTAATGCCTGAGAGTATGAGTCTTGAGAGACGCGAGATACTTAAGGCATTCGGGGTTGAAATAGTCCTCTCACCTGGAGAGCAGGGCACAAATGGCGCCATTAGAGTTGCAAAGGAGATGTTGAAAGAAAATCCTGACTATATTATGCTTGATCAGTACAGTAACCAGAATAACCCGCGTGCCCACTATGAAACAACTGCTGTTGAGATCCTGCGCGATGTATCAGAACCCATAGATTACTTTGTTGCCGGCCTCGGTACCGGCGGGACCCTTATGGGTGCAGGTCAGAGGTTAAAAGAGCATAATCCAGGTACCCGGGTGATTGCTGTCCAGCCCTATCCAAAGAGCGGACTTCAGGGTTTGAGAAGCCTTCTTGAGGGTTATGTGCCGCCAATACTTGATTTAAAAAAACTTGATGGGAATGAATTCTGCAAGGATGAAGACGCATTCAGGATGGTAAAGGAGCTTGCTGATAAAGAAGGGATATTTGCCGGTATCTCATCAGGTGCGATAATGTTTTATGTTATTAAGATTGCAAAAAAGATAGATTCAGGGGTAATTGTTACACTCCTGCCTGACGGCGGTTGGAAGTATGTCAGCGAGCGCCTCTGGACAGAGGATGTAAAGGCAATAAGTGAAAAGATACAGGGTCCTTTATGGTAAAATCATTACAGATGGTCTCGTAAAAAGTACCTAAAGTGGACGGCTTTGTAAAAAGCTCCATCACCCACAAAAGTGGGTACCCGAAGGCGCGCAAATTCTGAGGAATGAGGCGTACTTGTAGGTACGCCGCAATGACGAAGAATGCAGCGCAACGCAGCAGATGGACTTTTTGCGAAGCCGTCATTACAAAAGGGGAGGATCAGTTTATGACAGCAAAAAAGTATGTCTACTTCTTTGGTAAGGGGAGGGCAGATGGCAGGGGTGATATGAAAGACCTGCTCGGAGGCAAAGGGGCGGGGTTGGCAGAGATGACCAATCTCGGCATAAGGGTCCCCCCGGGGTTTACCATAACAACAGAGGCATGCATTGAATATTTTAATAACAGGGAGACATATCCTGCAGGAATGTGGGACCAGATTGTAGAGTATCTTGGAAAGGTAGAAGATGCAATAGGTTTCGGGTTTGGTGACCAGGATAACCCGCTCCTTGTATCTGTCAGGTCAGGCGCAAAGTTATCAATGCCGGGGATGATGGATACGGTGTTGAATGTCGGTCTTAATGATAAAACTGTCCAGGGACTCGCAAGAAAATCCAATAACGAGAGATTTGCCTATGATGCCTATCGTCGTTTTATTACTATGTTTGGAAGTGTTGTCATGGGGATCGAAAGGGCCAAGTTTGAAGAGATGCTGCAGGAGAAAAAGGATGAGATAAAGATAAAACAGGATACAGAACTCAATGCAGAGGCGCTTAAAGATATGGTTCTAAGATATAAAAAACTCGTAAAGAAAGAGACTGGCAAGGACTTTCCAATGGATCCCATGGAGCAGTTAAAGATGGCAATAAATGCTGTATTTGAATCATGGAATGCACAAAGGGCAATAACATATAGAAAGATACATAACCTCCCAAATAATATGGGGACTGCTGCCAATGTTGTGGCAATGGTGTTTGGAAATATGGGAGAGACATCAGGCACAGGCGTGGCGTTTACAAGAGACCCAAGCACAGGGGAGAAGATGTTTTTCGGTGAATGTCTCATGAATGCCCAGGGTGAGGACGTTGTTGCCGGGATCAGGACCCCGTTCCCGATAGAAGATCTTAAGAAGATAGTCCCCGGCGCCTATGACGAGCTGATAGATATATATAAGAAACTGGAGAAGCATTACAAAGAGATGCTCGATATTGAGTTTACAATACAGGAAGGGATCCTCTACATGCTTCAGACACGCTCGGGGAAGAGGACGGCTGCTTCTGCCCTCAGGATAGCAGTGGATATGGTTGAAGAGGGACTTATAGATAAAGAGACTGCCATTATGAGGATTAATCCTGACCAGTTAGACCAGCTTCTGCACCCGATGATTGACCCTGATGCAAAGGTAAAGGTTATAGCAAAGGGTCTTCCGGCCTCCCCGGGCGCAGCAGTAGGCCGGGCTGTATTTACTGCTGAGGATGCAGAGAGATTCACACGTGAAGGGGAGAGGAGTGTACTTGTCAGATTGGAGACTTCACCGGAAGATATAGGCGGAATGCATGCAGCACAGGGGATTTTGACATCAAGAGGTGGAATGACATCACATGCTGCAGTAGTTGCGAGGGGAATGGGAAAACCTTGTGTTGTTGGATGCAGTGATCTGCAGGTCAGGGAAAAAGAGAAGTATTTCAAGGTAAATGACCTTGTTATAAAAGAGGGTGATTATATCTCAATAAATGGTTCAACCGGTGATGTTATTCCGGGTGAGGTTAGTCTGATAAAACCCAGGATGAGTGAAAGTTTTGCAACTATGATGAAATGGGTAGACAAGATACGTAAACTAAAAGTACGCGCTAATGCTGATACACCATTGGACGCACAGGTAGCAAGGGATTTTGGTGCAGAGGGGATCGGGCTTTGCAGGACAGAGCATATGTTTTTTGAACCAAACCGGATCAAGGCAGTTCGTGAGATGATACTTTCGGATGACACAGATGGGAGGAAGAAGGCCCTTGCAAAGATATTACCAATGCAGAAAGGGGATTTTAAAGAGATATTCAGGGTTATGAAGGGACTACCTGTTACCATCAGGCTGCTTGACCCTCCGCTCCATGAATTTCTCCCGCATACAGATAAAGATATTGAAGAGTTATCAAAAGATATGGGTGTGCCTGCTGAGAGGTTGATGGCAAAGAACAAGGCCCTCTTTGAGTTTAATCCCATGTTAGGACACAGGGGGTGCAGGCTTGGAATTACTTATCCTGAGATATATGAGATGCAGGTAAGGGCAATATTTGAGGCTGCATGTGAGCTTGAGCGTGAAGGGATGCATGTCATACCTGAGGTTATGATCCCTCTTGTTGGTTTCTCAAGGGAGCTCGGGACAATTAAGGAGATGGTGGACAGGGTTGCCTCTGAGGTGATAAAGTCTTACAAGGTCAGGACAAAATATCAGGTTGGGACAATGATAGAGCTTCCGAGGGCGGCCCTCATAGCTGATGAGATTGCTGATCAGGCAGAGTTCTTCTCCTTTGGTACGAATGACCTGACGCAGACTACCCTCGGACTGAGCAGAGATGATTCCGGCAAGTTCCTCCCATTCTATATCGAAAAGGGGATTTTTGAGATGGACCCCTTTGTCAGTCTTGATCAGGATGGTGTGGGTCAGCTTGTAAAGATCGGGATAGAGAAGGGACGCTCAAAGCGTCAAAACCTGAAGGTTGGCATATGCGGAGAACATGGAGGTGATCCAAAATCCGTTGAGTTCTGTCATAAGATGGGGATGGACTATGTGAGTTGTTCTCCATACCGTGTCCCTATTGCACGGTTTGCAGCGGCCCAGGCAGTGATCAGGAATAAAAAATAGCGCGGGGTACCTGGTAACACTATGCATCAGGATGAAAAATATATGCGTATTGCCCTGGCAGAGGCAAAAAAGGGCGAGGGGCAAACCAGCCCTAACCCTATGGTGGGCGCTGTATTAGTTAAAAATGACAGAATAATCAGCAAGGGATATCACAGGGGCCCGGGTAAATTACATGCAGAGGCGGTTGTTCTTAAAGATGCAGGTCCTGATGCAAGAGGTTCCACGCTATATATAAATCTTGAACCATGCTGCCATACTGACAAAAGGACTCCCCCTTGCACAAAAGAGATTATCAAATCAGAAATAAAGCGGGTGGTCATAGGTATTGAAGACCCCAATCCCCTTGTAAATGGCCGTGGTATTAAGGAGCTTATAGATGCAGGTATCGGGGTAGAAGAAGGGGTATTAAAAAAAGATGCCACAAGAATAAACGAGGCATATGCTAAGTTTGTCACTAAAAATATCCCATTTGTAATACTGAAATCCGCATCGAGTCTTGATGGAAAGATAGCCCTTCCATCAGGGGAGTCGAGATGGATTACAGGTAAGATTGCGCGCAGATATGCACACAGACTGAGGCTAATGGTGGATGCAGTGCTTGTAGGAGTTGGTACTGTGATAGCAGATGATCCACTTCTGAATGTCAGGCATATAAAAAGCAAAGGGAAACAACCACTCCGTATTGTATTAGACTCAAGACTCAGGATTCCCCTCACATCAAAGATACTTGATACAAGGAGTGGACAGGATACTTTAATTGTCACCACAAGATCGGCTTCTGTGGAAAAGATTGAGGAATTGAATAAGTCAGGTGTAAAGACTGTTATTGCAGAGAACAGGGACGATGGTGAGATTAGTTTGAAATCCCTGATAAATCAACTTGGCAAGTCAGGCATTATGAGTCTTATGATAGAAGGTGGTTCAACCATCAGTTCTTCAGCCCTTATTGAAAATATTGTAGATAAGATAATTATTATCTATTCTCTGCGGATTATCGGCGGGAAAGATTCGATCAGTATGGTCAGCGGACCTGCACCCAAATCTCTCAATGATTCAGTCTTCTTAAAGGATGTAAGGATTAAGAGGTTGGGAGAGGATATTATGGTTGAAGGCTATATTAATTAAAATAAGATGTTCACCGGGATCATAGAAGAGGTTGGTATTATTAAGGAGATAAGGTCTCAATCAGGAGGGGTGAGACTTACTGTCGGGGGCAAGATTGTATTGAAAGATATGAAGATCGGGGATAGTATTGCAATTAACGGTGCATGTCTTACTGCAACTGAGATCAAAACTCCACATTTCTCAGCAGATGTCTCCGGAGAAACGCTGGATAAGACTAATTTAGGCAAGTTAAAACCAGGAGATAAGGTCAATCTTGAAAGACCATTAAGACTCTCTGACCGTCTTGGTGGACACCTCGTTGCCGGTCATGTAGATGGCATTGGCATAATCAGGGGTATGACTAAGAAAGGAGATACATCTATCCTGACATTTGAGGCACCAAAAGAGGTAATGAAATATCTTGTCTATAAAGGTTCAATTGCAATAGATGGGATAAGCCTTACAGTTAATGATATACAGCGTAACAGATTTAATGTCACGATAATCTCCCATACTGCAAGGACAACAACCCTCGGGATTAAAAAGATCGGAGAGATTGTAAACTTAGAGGCCGACCTTATTGGAAAGTATGTAGAAAACTTTTTAATTGTCACCCACGCTGATGAAAAGGATGTAGGGACAGACCTTTAGGTCTGTCCAAAACCGGCATAGAAGTGGACAAAC
>Ga0209521_10002879_pt1 | contig 13986 bp, 18 predicted proteins | sample Rifsed19ft4_FD_184016 | JGI IMG/M metagenome (GOLD analysis project Ga0209521, IMG submission 184016) | Soil microbial communities from Rifle, Colorado, USA - sediment 19ft 4 (version 2) | ecosystem: Environmental > Terrestrial > Deep subsurface > Rock core/Sediment | place: Rifle, Colorado... | reverse complement strand
AGCCGAGCAGAAGGCGTAGCCCTTCGTGAAGTTGGCGCTCTGGCCGGGCGCGGGCATCCCCGGCAGTCCGATCGGCCCCGACTCCCGCACGATCTCGATCCGTACCGGCAGCAGCGGGAAGCGCGCTCCGCAGTGGTCGCAGGACTGCATCAGCCCAGGTAGTGGTCGCCGTCATCGCGCGAGTGACGCTCGATGAAGGTCGGATCGTTGTTCGGGTCCTCGCCCGGCGGCGAGCCGCGGTGCGGCGCGAAGTCGACCGGGCAGATGAACGGGTACTCGCGGCTGATCTTGCGCAGCTCCTGCATCCGCCGGAACGGCTTCTCGGGGGGCATTTCGCGGTCGGTCATGGGCGGGATGCTACCCGATGCCGAGCCGCATGCCTCCCGCACCCGGGAAGCCCATCTCGGCGATGCTCCTGCGGCCACCGGGTGGCTACAACGGACAGCGAACGGCATCTGCTTGGCCTCGACGGCCGCACCGTGACCATTCGGCCATCGAGCGCCACATTCCCTGCCCATCCTGGCCGTTGTAGCCATCAGGTGACCGGGCGCGACACGGATTGTGGCGCGCGGAGGTGCCGCTAGCCGCGGCTCCGACGCCGCGTCACGATGCGCTCGCGCATGAGCGCCGTCTGCAGGGCGGCCCGCACGCGCGCCAGGTCCACCGGGTCGTGCACCTCGCCCAGCTCGGCCTCCGCCTTGCGACGCGCCTCGACGGCCTTCGCCTCGTCGATCTCGTCGGTGTGCTCGGCGAGGTCGGCCATCACGATCACCCGGTCGGCACGCACCTCCACGAAGCCGCCGGAGATGAAGATCGCCTGCTCGGTGCCGGCCTTCTTGATCCGCAGCTCACCGATGCCGAGGGCGCTGATCAGCAGGGTGTGGTGCGGCAGGATGCCCAGCTCGCCGTCGATGCCGGGCACCGTCACCATGTCCACCTCGTCGGAGTAGGTGCGACGCTCGGGACTGACGATCTCCAGCTGGAGTGGCATCGGTCTACCTCATGCCTTCCGCGTTGGCGAGCACATCCTCGATGGGGCCGGCCATGAAGAAGGCCTGCTCCGGCAGCGCGTCGTGCTTGCCCTCGAGGATCTCGCGGAAGCCGCGCACCGTCTCCTTGCGCTCGACGTACTTGCCGGCGCGCCCGGTGAAGGCCTCGGCCACGAACATCGGCTGGCTCATGAAGCGCTGCAGGCGCCGTGCCCGCGAGACGGTCACCTTGTCCTCCTCGGAGAGCTCGTCCATCCCCAGGATGGCGATGATGTCCTGGAGGTCGCGGTAGCGTTGCAGCGTGCGCTGCACTTCGCGGGCGACCTCGAAGTGGTCATCGCCGACGATCCGCGGGTCGAGCACGGTCGAGGTGCTGGTGAGCGGGTCGACCGCCGGGTAGATGCCCAGCTCGACGATCGAGCGCTCCAACCGCACCGAACTGTCGAGGTGGCCGAAGGTGGTCGCCGGGGCCGGGTCGGAGTAGTCGTCGGCCGGCACGAAGATGGCCTGCAGGCTGGTGATCGACCCCTTCTTGGTGGAGGTGATCCGCTCCTGGAGGTCGCCCATCTCGGTCGCCAGGGTCGGCTGGTAGCCCACCGCCGAGGGCATGCGCCCCAGCAGGGCCGATACCTCGGCCCCCGCCTGGGTGAAGCGGAAGATGTTGTCGATGAAGAGCAGGATATCGCGCCCCTCGACGTCGCGGAAATACTCGGCCATGGTCAGCGCAGAGAGGCCGACGCGCTGGCGCGCGCCGGGCGGCTCGTTCATCTGACCGAAGACGAGCACCGTCTTGTCGAGCACGCCCGAGTGGGTCATCTCGCCGATCAGGTCGTTCCCCTCGCGCGAGCGTTCGCCCACGCCGGCGAAGACCGAGTAGCCGCTGTGCTCGGCGGCTATGTTTCGGATCAGCTCCTGGATGATGACTGTCTTCCCGACGCCGGCACCACCAAAGACGCTCGCCTTGCCGCCGCGCCTGAAGGGGGCGATCAGGTCGATCACCTTGATCCCGGTCTCGAAGACCGTCGCCTCGGTCTCCATGTCCACGTAGGCGGGCGCCTTGCGATGGATCGGCATGGTCTCGGACTCGACAATTGGGCCCTTGCCGTCGATCGGCTTCCCGAGCACGTCGAAAACGCGGCCCAGCGTCACCGCCCCCACCGGGACGCTGATCGGGGCGCCGGTGTCCACCGCGTCGAGGCCGCGGGCCAGGCCATCGGTGCTGGACATCGCCACCGCACGCACCCAGTTGTTGCCGAGGTGCTGCTGCACCTCGACGATGAGGGCGTCGTCGAGCCCGGCGGTCGAAGTGGGCCGCTGGATTTCGAGCGCGTGGTAGATGGCGGGCAGCTGGCCCGGCGGGAATTCGACGTCGATCACGGGGCCTGTGATCTGGATCACCTTTCCGGTGGCCATCGGTTAGTTGGTCTCCTCACTCATGCCTGGGTGCCTAGCCGGCCATGGCTTCGGCCCCGGAGGCGATCTCGATCATCTCGCGGGTAATGGTTGCCTGGCGGGTCTTGTTGTAGACGAGCGTCAGCTCGCCGATCAGCTCGTGTGCGTTGTCGGTGGCGCTGCGCATGGCCACCATCTGGGCCGACTGCTCGGACGCGCGGTTCTCGAGGACGGCGCGGTAGATGTCAACCGCCACGTAGTGCGGCAGGAGGCGGCTGATGACCGCCTCCGGCGAGGGCTCGAAGAGATACTCGTCGTTCGACTCCCGGGCCTCTTCGCCCATCGTCTCCGGCACGACCGGCAGCACCGTGCGGATCTCCGGCCGCTGGGTGAGCGTGGTGACGAAGGTCGAGTAGGCGATCGCGATTTCGTCGTAGGCGCCGGCCAGGAAATCCTCGGTCACCAGGCGGGCGATGGGCGTCACTTCCGCAAACGCGGGCCGGTCGCCGAACTGGGCGAAGTGCGCCTTCACCGGGACGCCGGCCCGCCGCAGCGCGTCGCGTCCCTTGCGACCGACCGTCACCGCCGCTATCTCGACCCGCTCGGCTCCCTCCGCGGCGGCGCGCTCGGCGACGTGGCGCAGCACGTGGCGGATGGCGTTGGAGTTCAGCGAGCCGACCAGTCCTCGGTCGGTGGTGATCACCACCAGGCCGACCCGGTGCACCGGTCGTCGAGCCAGGAGCGGGTCGATATCCTCACCGGCCGCCGCCGCCACGCGGCCGAGTGCACTGCGCAGCTCGTCGGAGTAGGGCCTGGCGGCGAGGATGGCGTCCTGGGCGCGCTTCATGCGCGAGGCCGCGACCATCTGCATCGCCCGGGTGATCTGGGCGATGTTGCGGACGCTGCCGATCCGGCGCTGGACCTCGCGAAGGGTCGCCATCTACGCAGCGGTCCCCTTCTTCGGCTTGGCCGCCGCCTTGCGGGCGGCAGGCTTCCGGGTCGCTTTGGGGGCCGCCTTGCGAGCCGCCGCCTTCGGGGCCGCTTCGGACTTCGCAGGGGCGGGCGGCTCGACCGCGGGCGGCGGCTCAGCGGCGGGCGGCCCGGCCGCGGGCTCGGCCTCCCCCTCCTTGCCGAAGTCGCTCTGGCGGCGGTACTCGACGACCGCCGTCTGCAACTGCTTGATCATCTCGCCGGAGAGCGCCTTCTCCCTGGCGATGGCCGGCAGCAGCTTCGGATAGGTCGATTCGATGTGGCGGTAGAGGCCGGTCTCGAACTCGCGGATCCGCGGCGTCTCGACATCGTCGAGATAGCCGTTGGTGACGGTCCAGATGATCACCACCTGCTTTTCGACCGCGAGCGGGGCGAACTGGGGCTGCTTGAGGATCTCCGTCGTCTTCTCGCCGCGGGTCAGCTGGTCGCGGGTCGCCTTGTCGAGGTCCGAAGCAAACTGCGCGAAGGCGGCGAGCTCGCGGTACTGGGCCAGGTCGAGGCGCATCTTGCCGGCGACCTGGCGCATCGCCTTGATCTGGGCGTTGCCACCCACCCGGCTGACGCTGATCCCGGCGTTCACCGCGGGCCGCTGGCCCTGGTTGAAGAGGTCCGACTGCAGGAAGATCTGCCCGTCGGTGATGCTGATCACGTTGGTCGGGATGTAGGCCGAAACGTCGCCGGCCTGCGTCTCGATGATCGGCAGCGCGGTCAGCGAACCGCCGCCGTTCGCCTCGGAGAGGCGCGCGGCCCGTTCGAGCAGGCGGCTGTGGGCGTAGAAGATGTCGCCCGGGTACGCCTCGCGGCCGGGCGGGCGGCGCATCAGAAGGGAGACCTGGCGGTAGGCCCAGGCGTGCTTGCTCAGGTCATCGTAGATGCACAGGGCATCGCGGCCGGTCTCGAGGAACTCCTCGCCCATCGCCACGCCGGCGTACGGCGCCAGGAACTGGAGCGGTGCGGGGTCGGAGGCAGAGGCGACGACCACGATGGTGTGCTCCATCGCGCCGTGCTCCTCCAGGCGGGCCACCACCTGTGCCACGGTCGACATCTTCTGACCGATGGCGACGTAGATGCAGATCAGGTCCTGGCCCTTCTGGTTGATGATCGTATCGACGGCCACCGCGGTCTTCCCGGTCTGGCGGTCACCAATGATCAGCTCGCGCTGGCCGCGGCCGATCGGGATCATGCTGTCGATCGCCTTGATGCCGGTCTGCACCGGTGTGTCGACCGGTTGCCGCACGATGACGCCCGGAGCGATCCGCTCAACCGGGCGCGTGCCGGTGGTGGCGATCGGTCCCTTGCCGTCGAGCGGCTCACCGAGCGGGTTCACCACGCGGCCGATCAGCGCATCGCCGACCGGGACCTCCACCACCCGTCCGGTGGTCTTGACCTGGTCACCCTCCTTGAGCGCGGTGTAGTCGCCCAGGATCAGGGCGCCGACCGTCTCCTCTTCGAGGTTGAAGGCCAGCCCCATCACGCCACCGGGGAACTCCAGCAGCTCGGATGCCAGCGCACCCGACAGCCCGTAGATCTGGGCGATCCCGTCGCCCACCTCCACGATGGTGCCGACACCGGAGATATCGGCCCCTTCGTCGAAGCCGGTGATCTCGCTCCGGATGATCGAGGTGATCTCGTCGGATCGAATCGTCATGCAGGTCCTCGTTCTCTTGCCTAGGCGGCGGTCAGCCGAGCGCGGAGCCGCTCCAGGCGGCTGCGCACGCTCGCGTCGTAGAGCCTGTCGCCGATCCGCACGGCAATGCCGCCGATCAGCCCAGGATCCACCGTTTCTTCCATCTCGATCCGCTCGCCGGTGAGCGCCTCCAGGCGCGCGACGATCGCGGTGCGCTGCTCGTCGTCGATCGGCAGCGCCGTGCGCACCTGCGCCAGGGCGATGCCGCGCTCGCGGCGAAGCAGCTCGCCGAAGCGGGCGACCATCGGCGCAATGGCGCCCGGCCGTCCCCGGCGAATCATCAACAGCACCAGGCTGACCGCCCCGGGCTCGAGCGCGTCCCCGGCGACGCGGCGCAGGACGCGCTCCTTCTCCGCGTACGGCACCGCCGGGTGCTCCATCAGGCGACGCAGCTGCGGGTGCTGCAGCGTCGCACCCAGGGTCGCGAGGTCGCGCTCCCAGGCGTCGAGCGTGCCGGCGGCGCGGCCGATCTCGAAGGCCGCATCGGCATAGCGTCGGGCCGCGGTGACACGTCGTGCCATCGGCTCAGTTACGTCCCGTCTCGCCCGGCGAGACCTCGGTCAGGAACTCCTCGACCAGCCGGCGCTGGGTCGGGCCGCTCATCTCGGCGCGGACCAGCTTGCCGGCCGCGTTGAGGGCGAGATCGGCCACCTGGGTGCGGAGCTCGGCGATGGCGCGCTCCTTCTCGGCGATGATCTCGTCCCGAGCACGGGCAGAGACCTTCTCGGCCTCGGCACGAGCCTCGGCCACGATCTCGGCGCGCGAATCGTCGGCGATCTTGGTGGCGCGCGCGATCATCTCGTGCGCCTCCTTGCGCGCTTCGGCCACGGCCGCCTCGCGCTCGGCACGCGCCAGTTCACGGTCGCGCGCAGCCGCCTCCGCCTGCTCGAGCCCCTCGCTGATGCGCGACTTCCGCTCATCGAGCCGGCCGAGAGCCGGCCGGAAGAGGAATCGATTCAGCAGGTAGAGGAGCAGCAGGAAGTTGATGATCTGGAACGCGAGCTTCAGCGGATCGACGCCGAAGGCGCCGAAGAATTCGCCCATTGAGGGGTCCCTACGCCGGGACGACGAAGATGAGGAGCAGCGAAACGACGAGCGCGTAGATGGCGATCGCCTCGGTGAGCGCGATGCCCAGCACGTACGGCACGAAGATCGCGCCCGCCGCCTCCGGGTTTCGGCCCAGCGCCTCCATCGCCTTGCTCACCGCGATACCCAGGCCGATGCCCGGACCGATCGCGCCCAGCCCCATGGCGAGTCCGACTGCAAGGTTTGAATCCACGAGTCCTGTTCCTCCTGTGGTGCCCTGCCTGGTTGAGAGCAGGGCTGATTTCCCGAACCTAGGCCGCCCCTTGAGTGGGAGCGGGATGAGCAGCGACCGCATCGGCGCCCGGCGCTTCCGCGTGATTGTCGTCGTGCGTGGCGTGCTCCGCGATCGCCATGCTGATGTAGGTCATCGCCAGCAGCGCGAAGACGAGCGCCTGGACGAAACCGAAGATCAGCTCCAGTCCGAGGAAGATACCCGGAACGAAGAAGGCGAGCGGAATGGTGAAGGCCGCAAAGGTGGTGATCGCCAGCATGGTGGCCAGCAGGACCTCGCCGGCGAACACGTTGCCAAATAGCCGCATCGACAGGCTGATCAGCCGGCTGAGCTCACTGATGACGTGGATGGGCGCCATCAGCGGGCTCATGTAGCGCGGCTCGCCGAGGAACTCCTTCAGCCAGCCAGCCAGGCCGTTGGCCCGGATCCCGAAGCCGACAAATACGACGAAGGTGACCAGCGCCAGCGCGAGCGTGAAGTTGAGGTCCGCCGAGGCGGGGCGCAGGAAGGGCACGATGGTGTCGTGCTCACCGGCGAGGCCGATGGTGCCCACGCCCGGCAGCAGCCCGATCCAGTTGGCGACCAGCACGGTCAGGAAGATGGTCAGGATGAAGGGCACGAAGCTCCGCCAGCGCGTGCCGCCGGCGCCCTGCACGATGTTCGCCATCCACTCGATCGGCAGCTCGATGAGGCTCTGCCGGCGATTCGGCACGAGCGCGGAGCGACGGCTGAACCAGAGCGCCACGGTGAGCAGGATGGCGGTCGTCAGGAGCGCACCGACCATGCTGTTGGTGAACGTGAACGGACCGATCGCGAAGAGCGGTTCCGCCGCGATCTCCACGTGTACCAGACTTCCGCCTTCTTCCACGAGCGCGCTATCTCCTCATTGCCTTGCTGGCCACGTCCCAGATCGTGTACATCGCTGCCGCAACGCCGAGCACCATCCCCACCAGCGTGAAGATCGGGCTCGTCGCGAGCCAGTTGTCCACGACCAGGCCGATGCCCAGCCCCAGGATGACCGAGACTCCCAGTCGCACCCCCAGGTCCAGCGCAATGCCCCACGGTTGAGGCTGCGCGGCACCGGGTGCCCGATGCGGGCCGTCAGCTGGCATCGTTCCGACGCCCAAATGCGCGGATGAAGAGCCAGATCCCGACGATGGCGACCAGGTTGCCGACCCCGAACCCGCCCAACACGTACATCGGTGAGGTGCCGAGCTGGCCATCGAGAACCAGGCCGGCCACCGTGCCCCCCACCATCGGCAGGACCACGATCGCGGACACCTGGCCCAGGATCTTGATCAGCCCGGAGGGCGTCAGTTGTGTCATTTGAGTTCGACTCACAGCGGTCGGACGGCCCGAGTATAACGGAGCGTCCGGCAGGTGCGGTTGTGCCCACCGATCGCCATCAGGCCCGGCTCGTGGCCGCCAGCGTCTCCGGCAGACCGGGGACCGGGAACCGATCGGTGATCGCGGCGACGCGCTGACGGATCTGCTCCTGGGCCGTCACGTCGCCGCGAGCGGCAATGCCGTCGACGATCAGCCCCGCGATGTCGCGCATCTCCGCCTCGCGCATGCCGCGGCCCGTGACCGCCGGCGTCCCGATCCGGATCCCGCTGCCCACCATCGGCGGGTTCGGGTCGTAGGGGATGGTGTTGCGGTTGACGGTGATGCGCACCTCGCCGAGCGCCAGGTCCGCCTCCTTCCCGGTAACGCCGAGCGGGCGCACGTCGACCAGCATGAGGTGGTTGTCGGTACCGCCGGAGATGATCGAAGCGCCCCGCTCGGCGAGCGCGGCTGCCAGCTCGCGGGCGTTCGCCACGGTCTGCGCCATGTCGCGCCGGAACTCGGGGCTCATCGCCTCGCGGAAGGCGACCGCCTTGGCGGCGATGACGTGCTCGAGCGGCCCGCCCTGCAGCGCCGGGAAGACGGCCTTGTCGATCGCCTTGGCAAGCTCGGCGATGCACAGGATCATGCCGCCGCGAGGGCCGCGCAGGGTCTTGTGGGTGGTGGTGGTCACCACGTGGGCGTGGGGGATCGGGCTCGGGTGCACGTCAGCCGCGACCAGGCCGGCGAAGTGCGCCATATCGGTCATCAGGTAGGCGCCCACCCCGTCGGCGATGGCCCGGAAGGCGGCGAAGTCCCAGAAGCGCGGGTAAGCGGTCGCCCCGGTGACGATCATCTTCGGCCGATGTTCGAGCGCCAGCGCGGCAACCTCGTCCATGTCGATCAGGTGGGACTGCGGGTCAACGTGGTAGGCGACGAAGTTGTAGTACTGGCCGGAGAAGTTGACCGGCGAACCGTGGGTCAGGTGGCCGCCCTGGTCGAGCGCCAGGCCCATCACCGTGTCGCCGCGCTGCAGCAGGGCGTGGTAGACGGCCATGTTGGCCTGCGCTCCGGCATGCGGCTGCACGTTGGCGTGCTCGGCCCCGAAGAGCTGCTTGGCGCGGTCGCGGGCCAGGTTCTCACCGACATCCACGAACTCGCAGCCGCCGTAGTAGCGGCGCCCGGGATACCCCTCGGCGTACTTGCCGGTCAGGATCGATCCGGTCGCCTGCAGCACGGCCAGCGACGGGTAGCTCTCCGAGGCGATCAGTTCCAGGTGAGAGCGCGAGCGCTCTTCCTCGTCGCGGACCACGCGGTAGATCTCGGGGTCCTCGGTCTCGAGCGGTGCCCAGAAGTCCATCGTTCGACCTCGTCTCGCATGCTGGGTGGTGCTCCGCAGTCTAGACCGATGGTCAGCCCCTGCGGCCGTCGGCCCAGGCGATCCGCTCGTCCACGTGGCGGTGGAGTCGGTGGTGGGTCGGTCGGAAGCCGAGCGCGGTCCAGGTCCGATGCGTCGGCAAAGACGCGGTTCGCCAGTCCGTGATGCAGTGCGTTGCGCCGGCCTCGTGCGCCTCGGCGAAGCCGGCCGCCACCACGGCCCGCATCAGGCCGCGGCCGCGCGCCTCGCGACGCGTCATCGCGACGGACAGCTCCCAGGCCGCGTCGGGCACCATCGGTCCGGGGTCGGCGGCATAGAAGGTGGCCATCGCCAGCACCCGGTCGCCGTCTTCCGCCAGCCAGTGGTGCGCGTTCGGCTCCTCGAGTTCCTCGGCCCAGGAGTCGCGGTAGGTGGCGACCTGCTCGGGCAGTCTGATGGCGTACGCCGGTGGGCGGGCGAGTGCCTCGGCGATGAGTGGGAGCAGGTCCTCCAGCCGATCGATGTCGACCGGGAGTGCACGGCGAATCGTGACCCGCTCGTGCGGCGGCGCCGTGAGCTGCAGGTCGCGGACCGCGTGTGCCTGCATGGCACCGAACCCGGTGCGGAACCAGGCGGCAGCGAGATCGGTGTCGTCGGAGGGGACGTGGACGTACTGCCGGAAGTAGCCACGCTGCACAAAGTGCTCGGACCACGCCGCGTAAAGATCGCGCATCAACTCGGCGTCGGTCCCATCTGCGAGCGCACTCCCCTCGATCGGGCTCCAACAGGCACGACCCCAGATCGGCTCGCTCCGCGAGTAGCCGACCAGGAAGCCGACCAGCTCTCTCGACGCCATGCCGGCCACCCCTCTGACTCCCTCGCGCTCGAGCAGTGCCGTAAGCGCGGGGATGTGAGCAGCGGGCTCCTCGAACGCGGAGGGGAGCTCCGGACGGATGGCGCGCAGCCGGCGCTGCCGGCCAGCGAGCAGCCCGGCCGCCGAGTCGAGGTGCTCGGGCTCAAAGGGCACAACCTGGAACGGCGATCTCACGGGGAGAGAGAATACCGGCGCTCAGACCGGCGTGATCTCCCCATCGTCGCTGATCGTCACCACCTGTCCATCCGCCACGCCGGCGAGCTCCTCGGGCGCCACCACCACGATCGGCACCCGCACGCCGTACAGCTCCTCGGCGACCGCCGCCCCGACCGCCAGGATCAGGTCCGGCTCCGCGAGGAGGATCCCCGCCGGGGCGCATCCGGCGCGCGCGGCTTCGGCGAGGACCGATGACGACGAGGACGAACCGCGCGCGGCTGGCATGACCACGATTCGTCCAGCCAGACTCTCCCCTCGCTGCGGGTGACGTGCGTCGATCACCCTGCCGGTGGCCGGATCCATGCCGCCCCACAGCGACAGCGGCTCGCGCAGCACGATCGCCCGCGCGGTCACGCTGCCCGGGGCGAGCACGCGGCCCTTCACGCCGCACCCCACAGGTCGGGGTCGCGCCAGACGGACCCGCGGACGGCTGACCGCACACATTCCCGCAGGCTGCCGAAGATCACCTCGACGCCGATATTCCCCGGGGCGTAGAACGCCCACTTGCCCGAGTCGGTCATGGCCGGGAGCGGGCTCGGCCGCAGCACCGGCGCGATGTAGCTGCAGGTATCCACCAGCAGCTCGACCCCCTGCGCCCGCAGCCGCGGGGCCAGCCCATCCCCTTCGGCCTCGGCGAGCAGGTGGCGCCCGGTCGAGACCATCAGCTCGACGCCGGCCGCCGGGCGGTCCCCGGCCAGCTCGCGCTCGACCGCGCGCAACTCGGCCAGCGACGCGTGCGGTGTCCCCAGCGACACGGTGCCGATCGGTGTCCCCGGCGCTCCGCCGGCGGCGGCAGTGGTGAGCTCGTCGCGCGCGGCACGCAGCTCGGCCAGGCCGATCTCCACGGTTGCGTCGGGCGGGCCGCCCTGGAACGCCGCGTCGAGCGTGGCGGCCTCGGGCGTCGAGCCGACCGCGTGGAACATGGCCACCGACCCCGACGACGCCGCGGCGGCGCCGATCGCCTTCAGCCGATCCTCCGATTGACCGGCCGGCAGCCCATCGATCGCCGCCACGCGGCCACCGGCGCGACGCCCGAGCACGATGCCCAGGACCGGATACAGGGCGTCGTCATCGAGCAGCGCCGCCGGGATGTCGGGCGCGAGGCGCATGACCACGGTGGCGCGCCGGGCATCGGTCCGGTGCAAGCCGGCATCGGGCACCAGCCCGGTGATGGCGCAGGCGATATCGGTGAAGTCACCGTAGCGCTCGGTCCGGGCGCCGAGCACGCTGTTGCAGAAGACGATCGCGTTCGACTCGGCCCAGGCGACCTGCTCTCCGAGGGCGGGCCGGGCGAAGGCCAGCTGGTACGGGGCGCAGGTGTAGGTCGGCGTACAGCCCAGGCGTCGGTAGTGCCCCATCAACAGCCTGCCCCGCTCGGCGGTCCGCGCGTCCCCGCGCCACAGCTCGGGGTGCAGCAGGTCGAGGGCACCGACGTTGAGGGTGGTGGGCACGCTGACCTGTGCTCCGCCGTTCACCAGCCGCTCGACGAAGTCGACGGTCGCCTCGCCGTGGTAGAGGCACGAATCGACGTGCGCCGAAGTGATCGGGATCAGACGTTCGGCACGGAGCGCCTCGGCGGCGCGAACCACCAGCCGCATCGCCAGCGCGGCGCCCGGTCCGGAGTCCCCCGCGAGCAGCCCGCGCTCACGCTCGTTGAGGACGAGGCTCAGTGCCCGGCCTCCTCGGCTTCGATCCGAGCGATCTTCGCGATGCGCGCCACGTGGCGGCCACCCCCGAATCCGGCGGTCAGGAACTCGCGCAGGCAGGCCTTGGCCACCTCGGTGCCGACGATTCGCCCGCCAAAGGCGATCACGTTCGCGTCGTTGTGCTCGCGCGCGAGGCGGGCGACAACCGGGTTGGTGGCCTGCACGCAGCGGATGCCGCGGACCTTGTTGGCCACGATCGCCTCGCCGGTGCCGCTCCCCCCCAGCACGACCCCGCGCTCGTAGTCCCCGCGCGCCACCGCGCGCGCCACCGGGGCGATGAAATCGGGGTAGTCGACCGTCTCGGTCGAGAAGGTGCCGAAGTCGTGGTACTCGATGCGCAGCTCGTCGAGCAGCGTGCACAGCTCGCCCTTGAGGGCGAAGCCCGCGTGGTCGGAGCCGATGGCGATGCGCATGGCGTCGCCTAGTCTATCGGCCCGATCAGCGCCTCGATCTCTCCGCGCGCCACGGCGCCCTCCCGCACAACCCTGGGACGATCTCCGCTGAGATCCACGACCGAAGAGGCGACTCCACCGGGAACCCGTCCGCCGTCGACCACCGCAGACGGTTCGTCGCCGTCGGCGAACGCGATCAGGACGTCGTCGGCGTCGAGCGTCTCCGGTTCGCCGGAGCGGTTCGCGCTGGAGGTCGCCAGGGGGCCGGCCGCGGCGAGCAGCGCCAGCGCGACACGATGATTCGGGGCGCGGAACGCCTGGCCGGCGCCGCCGGTCGCCGACGGAAGCACCAGCGTCAGGCCGCCCGGCCAGAAGTGCGCGGCCAACCTGGCGGCCTCCTCGTCGGCGACGAACCCACGTTCGACCGCGGCGGCGAGGTCGGCGACGAGCAGCGGGACCGCCTTCTCGGGCGGCCGACGCTTCGCTGCGAGGATGCGGGCCAGCGCATCGGGGTCGTCGGCGCGGCAGCCGATGCCGTAGACCGTATCGGTCGGGAACGCCACCAGCTCGCCGTCGCGAAGCAGCGCGGCTGCCCGCTCGATGCCGGCCGGGTCCGCGGAGAGACGATCGGTCACCGGCAGCAGTCGCTAGCGACGCGCGACGCGAACGACGCGCTCGATGCCGACCAGGTCGGGCAGGATCGTCACGGCCACCCGGATCGGCAGCGCCTCGGCGATCTCGCGCACCGCGGCGGCCTGCGCGGCTCCGATCTCTAGCAGCGCCACGCCGCCCGGCGCGAGCCGGTCGGGGAGCCGGGCAATCAGACGTCGCAGCAGGTCGAGGCCGTCGGTGCCGCCGTCCAGCGCTCCCCGCGGCTCCCAGGCGAGTGACCCGACGCCGGCGGCCGCCTCGTCGCTGGTCAGGTACGGCAGGTTTGCGACGACCAGGTCGACCGGGCCGCCGGGGAGCGCGGGCGGATCGAGCAGGTCGCCACACGCCAGGGTGACCAGGCCAGCCACCCCGTGGGCCGCGAGGTTTTCGGCGGCAAGCTCGAGCGCCTCGGCAGAGACGTCACTGGCGGCCAGGCGGACCCGGGCCAGCGCCGCCGCGGTCCGGAATCGCAGCGCCATGGCGAGGATCAGCGCACCGCTCCCGGTGCCCACCTCCCAGACGCGGATCGGCTCGTCGTCGCGCACCAGACGCGCGGCGATCTCGCTGATCGCGGTCGTGGCCAGCAGCTCGGTCTCCGGGCGCGGGATGAGCGCTCGGGAGTCGGTGGCGATGCGCAGGGAGAACCACTCCTTGAAGCCGCGGATGTAGGCGATCGGCTCACCCGCGGCGCGACGGTCCACCCACCCGGCCAGGGTCACCGCGTCGGACGTGGCGAGCGCGGCGTCGGGGTGCGCGTGGAGCCAGGCACGGTTGCGGCCGTAGGCATGCCCGACCAGCAGCTCCGCGTCAAGGCGCGGACTCTCCGACCCCGCCTCCCGCAGGCGTGCCGCGGCTGCGCTGATCAGCGTGGCGACGTCTGGCCCACCGACGGTCAGCGCCGCCGCGTCAGGGACCGGCATCGGGTCCAAGCTCCGAAAGGCGTCTCGCCTGGTCGGCCGCCGCGAGCGGATCGACAACGCGATCGAGGTCCCCCTCGAGCAGGCCGGGCAGGTTGTGCACCGTCAGGCCGATCCGGTGGTCGGTGACCCGGTCGTCGGGGAAGTTGTACGTGCGGATCTTCTCGGCCCGCT
>Ga0209521_10002875_pt1 | contig 13993 bp, 12 predicted proteins | sample Rifsed19ft4_FD_184016 | JGI IMG/M metagenome (GOLD analysis project Ga0209521, IMG submission 184016) | Soil microbial communities from Rifle, Colorado, USA - sediment 19ft 4 (version 2) | ecosystem: Environmental > Terrestrial > Deep subsurface > Rock core/Sediment | place: Rifle, Colorado... | reverse complement strand
ATCGTTATCGACTTGCGATGCTGCCAACCAGGCTTCCAAGGTTCTGCACGTACAGGCTGAACGAGAACTAACAAGGGGCCAGCAAGAAAACTGACTAGAAGAATACTCACAATAGCCAAAACAAGGCAACGTCTCCGATAACTTGATTTTAACATTACTACATCTCCCTTCTCGTATCCTTACAATCTTCTAAATTCCTAAATAAATACCTATATGAAACAATCTTCTATAAGATTTTTCAGGTTCTTTGTCTGTGCAACAGTGTTCAAGCGCGCGAATGCGCACATGAATGGACTCCAGTAACAGGTTATGAGGTGACAGTTAGCTAACACAATGGTAAACTCCAAGGATTCATTAGAGCATACTTATCCACATCTGCAGCAACGACGACGTACGGTGTATCTCCTATCCCATCACCATTGGCATCCACGCCAACATAGTCACTCCAGTAGTTGCCGCCAGAAGGATACCCGTTATCCCAAACGTTCGCCGAGTTTTCAGCGTAAACCTGCACCGCATTGTCAACAAAGTTGTTATGGTAAACAAGATTGTCTGAGGATCCACTAAAATAAACACCGTAACCGTTGCCTGTTATCACGTTTTCAGATATCACATTCTCTTCAGTAGGAGAATGAAAAGGCATCCAAGTAATGAGCGCAACGCCATAGTGGCCGTTATCTGCTATGATGTTTCCAGAAATAACATTGCCAACCACATACCCCTCCATAACAATCCCATTTTCATTGTCTGCTATGGTGTTTCCAGAAATAACGTTGTTAAAAGACGAAAACTGACCAAAACCGCTAACTCGGACACCGTCCCCGTTGTTTGTTATGGTGTTTCCAGATATTACGCCTTCATTAAAGCTGCTGAGTTCAATACCAACGGCAAATTCCCTGATTTTCACATTCTTTATTGTTACATTCACATAGCTTGAAATGGCAGTAACATCTATTCCCGTTCCGCTTCCTGTTCCCTGAAGAGTATAGCCTGCCCCATCCACCACAACATCACCTTTTAACAACACAACAGAACCATAAATGTCACCAGCAAAGGTATAGACATCCCCAACACGCGAAATAGGCACTGTTGAAGGGTCAACACTCCCATCAGCCCCAATGCATATAGTTCGCGGCGCTTCAAAGCTATCGAATTCAACGTCGACGACAGATTCCTCGATTTCCACATTCTCTATTGTTACATTCGTACAACCTGTGCCTTGCCTATCCACCACAACATCAGCTTCTAGCAACTCACTGGAATTATACATGTCATCAATAGGAGCATAAACATCCCCATCGCTTGGAATAGGCGCTGTTGCAGGACCAACACTTCCATTGGCTCTAATGCATGAGGTTCCCGGCGCTCCAACTGGTTGAAAATCTAATGTCAAAGCTAACATGCCAGTCAACAGAAGCGCCAACACCGCTCCAGAAGCTATTCCCTTCAACAACTCCATCTCTCCCAATCCGAAATAGTCAAATTGAAATTTACCACTTGTGAAGAAATTTACCATTCCCTCTGAATTGAATCTGCAGAAGCAGACATTACATTCAACGCCGCGTCTTCCCCTTTTTGGCAGTCTCTTGATAAGTGTAGTTGTGTCGAACGGCAAACCCAGAATATTTATTAAACGCCAAAGAAGGTTCTTCTATTAAATCGTACGACAACAGTCGTACTACAACATACGCCGCCGCAGCGGTGAGGTGAGAGCTTGAGACCAATCCGATTCAAAAAAGTGACGTATCTCTCTTTTTCACTTATGATTCTGGTTTGTCTCGCGACGTTTGTGGTTTTTGCTTCCGAGAGTTCCAACGTCATATCGACGACGGGTTACATCAGCTACTCTCCAGTTGAGCCTGCAAAATGGAACGGATTAACCATAGCATTGGATTCGCTTAGTGGCGCTACTCCACAGACAATAATTAACTTCATGAAGCAATGGCACTACAACGCCCTGCGCATTTACATGGGTTGGTGCAGCAGTTTATGGACTGGAGATGTGAATAACCCCATGAACACAAAAACACAGGACACTATTGATGAATTATGCAGGTTATGCGCAGAAAACGATTTTTTGGTAGTTTGCGCAGTTAGTATGCAAGTGACACCTTGGAAAACATTTGCACATGAAGAAATACAAGTTGGCCCGAACGGAGAAGAAAACAGTCAAGCTAACTGGGTTTGCCCAACAGGTCCAAAGTTTCAAACTTTCGAAAAGAACTTAATAAAAATCTGTGTTAACATCATGGAGAAATACGCTACGCCAAGGATAAGCGTTGACGAAATAGTCTTTGTGACAGGCGGGGGAAGACCAACATTCTACAGTGAGTCCATGAAAGCTCTGTATATGCAGCGAACAGGTAAGGACATACCAATATTTACTTCAACTGGAGGCTCATACAACAGCGAGCAACAGCAGTTCATAGAGTTTGCCAAAGGCACTATAAGGGAGTTCTTCCAGATGATGGAACAAACCGCAAGGGCTGAGAATCCAAACGTCGTAATCTGTGCTTTGATTGATCATTATTGGGTTTATCCGATGACAAGCCAAAACACTCAACCTTGGGACTATTACGGCACTGTAGATGAGCTCGTTTATGAATGGTTCTACGCCATTCAGGAAGAAAGATGGTCAGATTTAACAGATGGTCTTAGAAGAGCTATAACCGTCAATCCTACAGCAATACATACTTTCATATATGGAACTCCGACAATGACAACCAGCACTAACATGCGTGAAGCTGTTAGATTAGCTATGGCAGAAGATTACGATGGTGTGTACCTATATCGTTACCCAGTAAATGACCCATTTGACGTATCTGATTTAATACCCACATAATCACCGTGATTTCAACCGCCTCAGCATGCCTACGCGTGAGTCAACTCTTCGCATGAAGGGTCGCTCAAGGTTTTCAGTTGTAAGGTATTAGCACTGCGCGATGTACGAGTGGTGTTTCAATTCTGCTTTCGTTGCTATGGTAATGACGTTTCGTTTGCGTGCATAAACACACGAAAGCTCCCGTCGTCATAAACTCTATCGAATCTATCGAAGTCGACCTGATCAAGAGGATCCTCTCTAAGAAAATAGAGATAATAATTACGCTGTAGGTCCGAACGGATTATGTATTCTGCCATAGACACTGCTTTCTGGACAGCCGTTGAGTTAGGAACCGATGTGAACGGCAACGTGCCAGGGATGGATATAAACTCAACGTTTTTCAGCGGATCGAAATATCTTACATGTGGATAAAAGCTGTAAAGGCACGATATGTTTTGGGGTGTAGAATCAACGAAGAACTTGGTGCCAGTGAGAACAGCGTCGGTCGCTAGCCTATACGTGTCCGATCCATACAGAGCTGGGATGCTCAGAAAAAGCAGTCCACCAAGAACCAGTACCAGTATCCACGGTTTCTTAGAAAGGAGTTTGACGCAGAGATAAGTCAGTGGTATCAACCCAAACATAAAGGCACGCTGATAAGCTTCGTTTGATCCATACACCGCTGTAAGCGCAAACACAACAACCAACACTAGCCAGATCGCCATAAAAACAGAAAATCCTTCGTCGTTTGTTTTCTTGTGCGAGCGAAGATCCTTCAACACGAAGAGCACTTGAACCGCAGCGATGAAGCCAGTTAGGAGAACTATGCTCCAGGAGGTTACATAGCTCATTGTCTGTGCCGGGGAGCCAACAATGCGGGTCAGCTCCCTGCTGATACCAAGGTTCCAAATTTCCATGAGAGCTTGAGCTATTTTTTCAATACTTAGATTGAAAAAGCCTGAAGCAGCGAACATATTGTAAGATAACCAAAACAATGCAGAAAACAGGAGTAGTCCAGATGTGATCGCGGACGGCCTTTTATGCAGGAATCTATGCGCCAAGTACACCGCAACAACAACTACTAACGCTAGAAATGAAGTTAACGCATGAGTCATTGTGGTTGCTATGAACGTGAGAATATAAAGTCCTGCCAACGTTCCCTTACTTGTTTGGCTGTCAAAGAAAAGCTGAGACACGAGCCAGACGATTAAGAGAAAGAAGATGTATGCTATGCCCTGTGGTCCAAAGTATTGTTGACGAGTGAAAAAACTACTCAGCAGAAAAGCCGCACCAAAGACTGCGAATGAAGCTTTTAGTTTCAACCTCAATATCAGAAAAGTCAATAATCCATACAGCGAAATTGTTAGTAAAGGAAAGAACTTCAGTATGACATCGGGAGGCATGGCCGTTACAAGTGTGAAGGCACTTGCAAAATACACAAATAAAGGCCAATATTGATAGCTTGTAAGCGGGGCATAGGCACGATAGACCATGTGCCCTTGCGAGTTGATCAACACGCTTTCCCCGAAAGGATAGTAAGATTCACTGATCCACACAGGCACCCTAATAATAGCGGGGGCAACGAATAAGTACGATACAGTGAGCCCAAGAGCCAAAATTTGATACTTTCGCGGACCCCTTAAACAAAAGCCCCAAAGACAGACCAAAAGAACTAAACCAATCCAGAACGCTATCGGTAGCAGGCTAACCAGTCCTAGTTCCGTCGAGGAAATCGAATACACGGATGTAGATGCTATAGTATAGATCAGCAAGATTCCAGCTAGTAGAAAGATGATCAAGCGAGCAGATTTTGAAGTTCTTGAGTTAGACATTTTATGGCCTCTTCAAAAGTACTATGGTAAACCAAATATCATTACGATGCTTCTTTATCCTTTTTCTAGCAAGCTTTCTCCACATTTTTTCTCGATTCGTAGTCGGTTCCTAACATTTACCTTGGGGAGATGCTGCGAAGCTCTTTTTGAGTTCTGACACAACTGCGCTAAACTTGCCAGTCTTGTCAAGTGGAATATCCTTTTCAAATTCTATCTCGAATGTTACTTCATCTCGATTCACGTTAAACATTTTTCGGAGATGCGTAACCAATTCATTTTCCATAGTCTTTTCGTCAATAGCGTTATTCTTCTTTTTGATGTGAACCTCGAAGAGATCCGTTTTTCTTTGTATAATCCGAAACTGGTCTATATCTCTACTCCATTTGAACATATTCATAGCAACAGTGAAAGCCCTTGGTGATAATGGCCGACCGTCAGGAAGAAGCAGCAACGAATCTTTTCGACCCTCCATCACCTTCATTAACGGAAGTGTTATACCGCATGGACACTCTTCATCTGATGCTACACCTATGTCGCCAACGGCGTATCTGATGAAGGGCATTGCATAATTAAACAGACTGGTACAAACTATTTCGCCTTTTTCCCCTGCTGAAACCTCCTTTCCATTCTCATCAAGAAACTGCATGATGATCGAATCGGCATCTATGTGATATTGCAGCTTTGCGGTGCATTGCCAAGCTATTCGGTCGAGTTCCACAATCGCATATTGATCATAAAAAGGGGCGTCGAAAACCTCCTCAATAGATTGGCGAGAGAAATCATCTATAAGCTCGGCGCCGCCAAGAATAAATCTTGGTTTAATGGTCTCTATTCCTCTTTTCTCAACCTCTTTGGACAGCAGCGAGAGAGAACTTGAATATCCAGCCAGCACATCTGGGTCTTTTTTTTCGATGGTCGAAATTTGCGTTTCTACGTTATCGAATATCGATACGAAAGTTCGATTATAAACACTTATGACTCGTAGGAGCCTAGGTACTTCTCCAAAATGTGAAGGCGATGTTATTGTAACATAGCGGTCTCTGGGTTTTTGTCCGCAGATTATATTAGCCGTTAAGTGTTTCGCCTTTCTATAATCATCTTCCTTGTTACTTATGAAAACATCCAACGGCTTCCCTGTTGAACCACTCGTCGAAAGCTTACGAAGATTGTTAATGTCGAATTTTTTGGAGATTATGCTGCTGAGGTTTTTTCTTATTTCGTCTTTCCTTATGATTGGCAGCTTACATAAATCCTTCACAGTTCTTATGTCGCTTGGTTTCAATCCCTCATTCTTGAGTTTCTGATGGTAAAAAGGAACGTAATCATATGCGTATGTGACAACTTCTCTAAGATTCTTATTTTGATGTTCTATTAACTTGCCGCGGTCTGAATGAGCACGTTTCATCATGCCATGGAGGTAGTAGAGCACCCTGAAGTAATTGCGCATTTGCTATCACCTTGTAGACTCTGGAAAACCGTCATCAACAATCTTATCGTTCATTTGAACGGAGAAGGCTAAGGCCTCTTTCACAGCTTTCCTTATATCCTCTTGCATTACAGGGATGCGTGTCTGCAGCGAAGCCACGATTTTCTCTCTTTGTCTCCAAATAGAATCTATTTTTGCTAATATTCTTTCGCAAGAAATCTCTGTTATGGGAATTGCGAAATCCTCCATACCTAGATGTTTAAAGAGACCAGTTTGTTTATGGTCATAGGCGATAAATAAAGTGGGCACATATCCTGATACTCCCATGACTCCGGGGTGCATCTTCGAAGTTATGATCATGTCCATGTGATCTAAAAATGACTTGAACTCTTCTACACCGTTTGCAACAAAGATTTTCGCTCGGTTTTTGTTCTTCATCTCGTTCAGTATGAGTTTACATATTTCCGAATCATCATACTCAAGGTGACTTACATAATGAGGAGAAAGAACCACATTAAACCCGTAACGCTCTATTGCCACATCAAGGGCCTTGGCGTGGTCCAAGATGTAATTACGAACTTGTTCGTCGGATAGGCTGTATCTGTAAATGCCTGGGCATACGCCAATCACAGGATGAGAGAAACTTTCTGACGTTGCTCCTTTCGTTGCCTTAAAAAGTAATGCCGTGTCGGCGGTTAGAATTTTTCGAGATCCTATGCCTAGTGAATTGACTATTTCATAAGAAACGGGTTCCCTTACTAAGACGTACTCGCAATGATTAAGTGCGAGCCTTGATAGAAATCGGCCTACCCAAGTCTTAAAAGGTCCAATGGAGTTTGGAAACACGATAACTGGCTTGCCGATAAATTTGGCGACAGTAATTTCAAATGTTCTTTGAAACAGCATTGTCCACCATGTCATGATCCAGTAGAAGTTCGAGGGGAGCAAAGAAGCTGCTTCTTTGAAATTCTCGTCGCTGCAGGATATCACTAAGTCGCAGTTCTTCATGTGGGTCAAAACTTCACTGCGGTAAAAAGTTTTCAATCCAAGTTTCGTGAAGAAGGCGGAAACCACTGACAGCGTCGTTTGGATAAACAAGTAAATTAGGCTGGCTGCTGCAAAAACTTTGTACGTGAAAGTGTTCCTATTGATCCCTGCTTTTCTGGCTAGGCTGTCTGCTGTTTTGTATGGTACGTCAACTATTGTGGGCAGCACTGCATTCAAAGGAAGATTCAGTTTTTTCACTCCTTCGACATTAACCGTAGAAACAGAAAGAGAGACATCTCCCTTCATGACTTCCTTGATCACGGAAACGTCGCTTCTTAAGAGCACTTCGCTTCCTTTGTTGTCCATGTCGCCAACATGAATTATAAGTATTCTAGATGGAACCAAGAAAAATACCTTCTTCACAGCCCTCAGATAAGAGAAAGAAACTTGAATATTCCGAAGTACAACCTGAAAAGCGGAAACGGAACATATTTCAGCAGAGATTTGACATGCTTATTTGATGACAATAGAATGTTAAGATACGGGTAAAAAGCCTTTAAGAAAGTAACAGGTGACCAAACAGGGTCTATTTGAATATTGAATTTTGGTGTTTGCTTTCCAAAATGCCTAAGTAACGCGAGCCGAGTCCCAAAGAAGTCCTTTTTAAATTTAAGCAGCAACTTTTGTGACTGTTTAACCTTTGTAGGATCAACAGCCATTACAGATATTGCTTTAGTCGAACTCATAAGGGAGAGAATATCCTCAGCAATCTTCGTTCTAGTCACAATGACGGATCTACCGATTTTGTCACAGCGCAGCTCAGGAAGCCACGCGTCGCCAAGTGAAATGTCTGATAGCTCGGCAGTATGATCGGGGCACATTATGCAACGAATCGGAGTGAAGAAGTAGGAGGAGAAAACCGACCAATATGAGCCCCAGGTACCGAAAAGTGGAATAAACGAATTGGAACCATTCTTCAAGGTAACTGTCATTCCTCCTGGCCATCCTTTACTTCGATAACTGATTGTCTTTACGCATGTCTTGTCAATCCCTAGTTTTTCAAGAATAAGTTCGGTTCCCACAGAATTGACGATGTGTGAACACATCAGCCCGATGTGCAAGACGATTCTTTCTTTTAATTTTTTGTTAAACTCTTCAGCCTTTCGAATCCCGTGAATGTGACAGGGCAGACCAACAACTGCAAATTTTCCGTTTTCATTGAGAATTTGCTTCAACGCCTCGTTTGATGCGACTGGACAATATTTGGATTTTGAGGCTTGAAGGATTTCATCCCTTGTTCGAGCGATGAACGCTTCTGTTTCAAGAGGCCTGTCGCTCTTCATCCGCACAACAAGCGCGCCATCGATTATGCCTCTTTCCAAAGCAGAAATCAACAGTTGACTTGCTATGCCTCCGGAAGCAGTGTTGTATCTGATGTCAATATCATTTGAGTATCCAATGTAGCATTTCAAGTAATTTCCAAGTGACCTATCATCTGGCTGTCTTCCGAAAATTTGCGAGTTCAAATGCTCAAAATCCACCGAATAGCCGGGACAGGACTTGACGCAAAGTCCGCAGTTAATGCATTTCTCTTCCTCGATCTCGGGTACGCAAACTCCTTCAGACACATGAATCTTTATTGCTTCAGTTGGACATACTCCAGCGCATGTTCCGCACCCAGTGCAAAGGCGGCTATTTCTAATTTGCATAATCACTTTGGTATTTTTGCTCAAAATATGCCGCCTCAGCTGACTATTGCGCCTGTGTAATGCATCATCAAGTTCTTATCTTGCTCCGACAAGTAGCTAACTGCTTCCACTAGTCAATAGCCTTTGCGTCTGAAGATTGACTAAAATTAATCGATACAATGCAATTCTTCCTTTTGTGAGATATGTGAATTTCCGAGTTGACTTGTGTTATTGCACAACGATATGACTTTTCTTAATTTTCCGTTGTGGTCTTTTGGTATTGCGTCTAAAATTTGGAAATTAACCTCCATGTCTTCTCCAAAAACTCTCCGAATTTTCTTTTGTGCTTTCTCAAGAACATGGGCACTGTTTGTGAAATTTTCGTTTGCTGCTATCTGGATCGTTATTTCGTTTCTTTTTCTTTGAATTACTCTGAATTGCTTTATACCTTCGAAATTTGCAAATGGGTAAGGAAAGAAAATCGTAGGTGAAACCACGCGGCCTTTAGTAGTTACCAAAAAATCATCGGTTCGTCCTTCTACAATTTTCATGAGAGGCAGGGTTCTACCGCATAAACATTGTTCATCAGTAGGAACGCCTACATCGCCGATTTCATAACGTATAAAAGGCATCGCCATATTGAACAAACTAGTACAGACAATTTTGCCTCTTTCACCAGAAGCAACGGGCTCTCCGTCATCAATGAACTCCATTACCGTTCCATCTATATTCGTATGGTAGCCCATGTGTTCTTGGCATTCCCAAGCGAGAAGGCTTAACTCGTTACATGCATAGTTATCTAACACATCCGTTTGCCACGACGAGTTGATACGTTTTCTACCTGCATTGTCCAAAAGCTCAGCACTCGTGAAAACCAACCGTGGTTTAAAACCGTACCCGTCACGGTCAAGTGCTTCAGCCAACATTACTAAAGATGATGGATAGCCTTTGATGGCTTGTGGCTTATAATCCTTAAGCAACGCCAACTGCTTGTTAACGTCATCAAAGATTGAAATATACTGTCTATCCATAACTCTCAGGTGTTGATAAACGCTTTTTCTCTTGGGAAAACTTCGCGGGTCGGCAACGACAGCCATCTTGTCATAAAATCTCAGATCATTCTCAAAGAAAGCTCTTGCCCAAATAGCACTTTCCAGATATGAAGCAGCAGAGTCAACAAAAATAGTCAATGGGATACCTGTTGAGCCGCTTGTTGTTCTTTTGACGCATTTATTCAGGTTAATGTTTTTCGCAGTTATGTCTTTTAAGGGAGCTGATTGGATTTCGTGTTTAGTCGTTATAGGAAGTTTTGATAGGTCATCGATTGACCGCACATCTTCGGGTTTAACGCCGACCGCCTTAAACTTCCTGTGATAGAGTGGTACGTTTTCGTAGGCATGTTTGAGTATTAACTTAAGTCGTTTACGTTGCATTTCCTGTAACTCTGAGTAATTCAGCCGCAGGTTTCGTCTGAGCTGATATAAATAAAACAGAGTGCGAACGCTCATTATCCAACACGCATCATTAAATTTTATGTGGTAGAAAGCATGCTATAGGAAAAAAGACTCAAAACCCACTTTCAATAACTTGATCAAAAACCGTCGCTAAGTGATCAAAATCATACTTTTGACAAACAATTTTTCTACTATTTTGTTTCTGCTGGATGGATCTTTCACTGTTCTCAATGAGCTTCGTTACAGCGGATGCCCAACATTTCGGATCATTTGAGACCAGAATAACATTAGAGTCTTGACAAGTAGCCTCTTTGATTCCACTAATCGCGCTTGCGATTACAGGTTTTTCCATGGCTAAAGCTTCAAAAAGTTTCAAAGGGCTGATCCCGTGGCTAGCAACACTATCTGGAAATGGCACAAAAACACAATCTGCCGCGGCAAGGTATTCTGGAATGCCTTCCTTAGGGATACGTCCAGTGAGGATTACGTTATCACATTTTGATAGTTTATTCAACATTTCTGGGTTTCCTTCTCCAACGATCATAAATTTGATTTTCTCTTTGTTCTTCAATAACTTGGCAGTTTCAAGAATTATTTCTGCTCCCGCAACCTCATCAATTCTACCTGCGTAAACACAGAGCTTTTCTCCATTCTGTACGCCATATTTAGACTTTATTTCCTCCCCATTGACTCTAGTAGGATCAAACAGACTTGTGTCTACGCCATTCGGAATGACTATAATATCCTTTCTAATGTTTCTGTTCTGAGCGTAGTTTTTTATGAAGTCTGTGATGGTCGTGACTTTCCAGCCATACCTAACCAAAGTATCCTCTACTAAGACTAGTATGCGACCTGAAATCGGCTGCAAAAGTCTATTCATCCTTTTTCCAATGAGTTCGGTAGTATACAATCCCATTAGGTCATTGTAGTCTACTAGAACTTTCTTATTCATTATTTTGCTGCAGATAAACCCAAGTAAGCCCGTGTAAGCAGAAGTATCATTGATGATGACGATGTGAGGTTTTAGCTGAGCCATCTTTTTTAGCATCTGAAGACAGAGATAAACTTCAGTCACTACAAATGCGATTAGAAAGCTTTTTGTCCAAAACCTCGAAATCGGTTTCGGCAAACTTAGCCTGTGGCCGCTCATCTCTTCACATATAACCTTACGCTTCTGGTTATCATAAGAGTCTATTTTTCTGATGAAAAGAGTGTATGACGGAGGCAATGTAATGAAGTGGATATCGTACTTCTTGGAAAGTCTTTTCATGAGCTCGAAAATCCTCCTGTCTGCACCCAATCTGGGAGGGAAACACTCCGCTATCACGGCTATTCTCCTTTTCATGATTTTCGGCACCTTAAGTGTTCACATAGTAGGAATAGACTCAACGGTTCATGTCTAAAAGAACTTCAGAAGACCAAACTAAAGTTCTCATTCTAGGAACAAAAATAGTGTCAATCTATTTTATGCAAAGACTTCATGAATAATAGTTTTCAAGATGCGGAATCCATCTTTAAATGTACTTAGGTTTGACTTGCCATGTTTTCTTCGTAGTTCAATGCTTGGAACTTCCACTACTTTTAAATCCAGTTTTTTGGCTTTGATGAAAATTTCTGTTTCAATCTCAAAGTTTTTGGACCGTAAATGCGGATAAAGTCTCTCGACCGCATCTCTTCTAAAAGCTGCAAAACCGTAACACAAATCCGTGTAACTAGTGGAGCACAGAAAATTAGTCAGCAAAACGAACAAATTGTTTCCTATCCGTCGCGTAAAAGTCATGTCTTCCGAGTGCCCTCCTGGCATAAAGCGGGAACCCTTCACCAAGTCTACGCCATATTCTAAGGCCTCGATAAGCGAAAATATCTCTTTTGGGTTCATCGATCCGTCAGCATCCATTATTACGATGAAATTTCCATCGAGTCCGTCATGGCTGAATGCCTGACGCAGAGCTTCACCTTTTCCTTTTCCATTTTGATGAATCACAGTAACTCCAAGTTTTTTGGCAATCGCAACCGTTCTATCGTTAGAATTGCCATCTATGATTAAAATATTCGACAAACCTGTAAGTTTTAATTCTTGGATAACTTCTGTTATGTTCCTCTCTTCATTTAAGGTGGGAACGATCACCGTGACATCTAAATTTTCAGCTTTCTTCAGTTGTTACCACCCTAAACTTCTCTGTTTCAAACTCGCACGCACAATTATCAGTAACATTCTCGACCTTGGACGAGCTCCCATTTCTCTCCTTTTCTCCTCCAACTAGCCGCTACACATAGTAGCGCTCTTTTTGTACTTAAACTAATAAGGACAAAAGCTCTATAACAAAATTCTATAAGAATTTTCTCTGAACTCATTTATTAACATTATTTTTTTGCGACCAAATAGTAAAATCCATTGGCAACCCAGCTTGTTCATTCCTCACTGTCGAACATAGTCCTTCAGAACTTTCACTTAAAGCGTTATGAAAAACTTTGCTTTTAGATGATAAAATCTCCCAACAAAGCATTAAACAGTTCTTGTAATGTTCAGCTGAATGCCCACAAACCGGTTATGAAACTGAATAGTCTTAGACTGAGTGTTGTAAATCCATAATTCCAAGAAAAGCTGGTAGTAATAGCCCTTGTCCTCCGCATCCCACACAGCAGCCTTATCAACGCTAAAGGCAACATCGTTCACCGTCAAACTCTCAACCAAAGATCTGTTCTCAGAAAATGAAACTCCGGAAAATGAAAACGTCAAGGGGATTTCCCAGTCGTCGCCGTCTTGAAGAAACACATAATACGTGTACAAAGGCGGAACAGGACTTGGTGTTTCAGTTTTGTCATTCGGCAAAGACTCAGTTTGGTTCTTAAACTTCACATAAACAACATAATAAGCTGAAGACTTCATATGATTGCCGACACCCGCATAAACCAAATACTCCTCGTTAACCGTGACATCAAAGGTATAATCCGCAGTCATATGATTCGACCCTAAAATCCACAATTCAGAAAACCTTTCACCTTCCGGAAAAGTAACAACCAAAGCCAAAGTCGGCGCCAAAATAATCAAACATAACGCAACGCACGAAAGTGCATAAAACAACTTCAAATTTCCAAAATTCACTGTGCACCCTCCACTTGAGGTTTCATATCCAAAATTCGCCTGAAATACCGCCGCTTCAAAAACTTCCACCCCAAAAACCCTAAAACCAAAAGCAAAACTAAGCCCACACCTGACCACATCGCAGTAAAAAGCAATCTGTCGCTTTGCGCTTTTTCCGCATCCAACTTTAAACTCGCCGCATCGTCAGCAAGCCCTTCCACAGTATGGCTACAGTCTACAGCGAGCGGATTTGCATTTTCGTAATCACCAGTTCCAAACGCCGCTTTAGCCTCTGAGAGAAAATCGCCCGCAATGTCAAGTTTATTCAGCAAAGCAGAAACATCCGCTCCAGCACTTTCAGCCTCAGCAACCATAGCGAAAGCCAAGCCTAAATCGCGTTCAGCCTGGTTTATGGCGACACTCGCCTCATTAGCGTCGACAGCCAAACAAGTAGGCACAAGCCAAACAGCGAGCAACATCGACACGGTTAGGCAAATAGCAACGCTTCTGTGACTCTTCGTTTCACGCTTCATCTAAAATCACTTGTAGAGTTGAAAGTTGCCGATGATTGCTTTTCCATTCACAGATTTTCGCAGGCCCAGAAACTGGATGATTAACGAAGCGTGATTATTTGCTTGAACACAGCTGTTCCAAGAGGTTCCTTTTTGTGCGGACATCATTTAGCCGTTTCTCCACATGC
>Ga0209521_10002874_pt1 | contig 13997 bp, 15 predicted proteins | sample Rifsed19ft4_FD_184016 | JGI IMG/M metagenome (GOLD analysis project Ga0209521, IMG submission 184016) | Soil microbial communities from Rifle, Colorado, USA - sediment 19ft 4 (version 2) | ecosystem: Environmental > Terrestrial > Deep subsurface > Rock core/Sediment | place: Rifle, Colorado... | reverse complement strand
ATTTGAAATCCGATTGGCTATTGAATCCCTTCACCGGTGAATTGGAGCCAGCAATCCCGGAACCATAGTTTTGTCTCAGAAAGCGTCTGAAAAGTCGTCTTATTTCGCCTCGGGAGTTTCCTTTGAAAACCTGGTATTTGCTCCCATAACGATCATCCTGGCTTTTTGCGCGCTCAGGCTGCTCATAGAAAAGTGACCTCAACATGCATCCACATCACACCCAATCAATCCATAATGTCGCAGAATATTTCCAGCGCGATCCCGGAGTGCTGGCCCTGCTCCTGGGCGGTTCCATTGCACATGGCTTCGAAAGCCCCACATCAGATGTTGACATCATGATCTTTGTTTCGGATGAGAACTATCAACAACGATTTCAAAAGGGAGAAATCCATTTTTACAATAAAGAGCTATGCACCTATGAAGGCGGATATGTGGACGGCAAGTATTTGAGTCTTGAATTTGTAAAGCAGGTCGCGGCTGGAGGGAGTGAACCCGCACGATTTGCTTTTGCAGGGAGCCAGGTTTTGTTCAGCAAAGTGGATGGGTTTGCGGGACAGGTTAACAAAGCAGAAGAGTATCCCGTTGCGCAGAAAGAGGAACGCATTAAACGCTTTTACGCGCAGTTCGAAGCATGGCATTGGTACAGTAATGAGGCTTTACGGTTGGGGAACCAATATCTGCTTGGGACATCGGTCAGCAAGTTCGTTTTGTTCGGTGGGCGTTTGATCCTTGCCCACAATGAATTGCTATATCCGTATCCCAAATGGTTTCTCAAAGTCCTGGAAGGGGCAAAGGATAAACCAGCTGAACTTCTGCCTTGCATTTACCTATTGAATGAATCACCGACAGCCGAAAAAATCGAAGCCTTTTACGAGAAGATCAGAACCTTCCAACCATGGACGGATACTCCATTTAGCTGGCCGGCACAGTTCATGCTCGACAGTGAATTGAATTGGATGGACGGAAGAACGTCAGTTGATGATCTGTAGGGCAAATTTGTAGTTATTCCTTCTCCCCACTCACCTTCATCCACGCTTTTTTCATATTCAAGGCATCCTCTTCCATGATGGGGCTTTCACACAGGATGCGTCCCGCGCAACCGAAATCCTTCAATGCCTGAAAGAGAAAGTTGAGCTTCAAATCCGATTCTGCAAGCGCAAGATGTTTCTTCTCGCCTTTCGGCCCGTACTCGATCCCTGAGAGGTGGATATGTAAACGCTTCAGGGCTTTCTTTCCCAGCGCTTTTTGATAAGACTTCAACAGGGCAGACCATTCGTCATAAGTGTTCATCGTCCCATCGCCCGGACGCGCGTGCAGGTGGGCAAAGTCAATGCACGGCTGGACGCCTTCAATGGCTTTGCTCATCTCGAGCGTATCTTCCAGCGAGCCAAGCATGGCAGATTTGCCCATGGTTTCAGGCCGCAAAGTGACCGGGTTGCCTGCCTTGCGCAGCTCATCCACACAGCCCTTCAAACGCGGGATGCCAAGCTTCAACACTTCAGCAGGATCGTTCCCAAAATACGAACCCGGATGGAAGATGATATCCGTCGCGCCAGCCAGGTTGCCGAAGATCGCCGCGTCCATCAAACGCTTTCGGGACTTCGGCCACTCTTCATCGGTCGCGTTCAAGTTGAAAAAGTATGGCGCATGGATGCTCAGTGAGACATTATGTTCATCAGCCCTTTGTTTGATCGCCGCGCAGGTGACTTCGGTCACGCGCACCGATTGCACCCAGCCGAGTTCAAACGTGTCCAGCCCGATCGATTTGCTGAATTCGATCGCGCCGACGGAACCGCCCGGCTTTTTAGGCGTACCCAGTGGTGAACCAACTGTGCCGAATTGAAAAGATAATGTCATGGAATCTCCAGTGTTCAGTGATCGTTTATCAGTGGGCAGTAATCAGTTACCAGTGAAGAAAGGAACGAATCTCGCCCATAACGGCGGGCCAAGGATCAACAAGCCAATTACTGCCGCCGCCAGCGCGGCCACAAGAACTGCGCCCGCACCCACATCCTTGCCCACTTTTGCCAGCGGATGATTCACAGGGCTTGCCAGATCCACAACAGCTTCGATGGCGGTGTTGATAAATTCAGCAGTAAACACCATTGCAATCGTTAATACAAGGACGGCCCAATCATGTGGCGGCAACCCCAGCCACAGACCCAGTACAACGATCAGGCTGGCAACAACCGAGTGGATCCAGGCATTCTGTTGGGTTTGGAGTACATGCCACCAGCCGCGAAAGGCGTGTCCAAAGGCGGCAATGCGTGAGCGGATGAATTTTTTGAATGACATTATTCTTCTCGAATCTGAATGAGACCCAGCCCGAGTCTTTCCAGTATCTCGGCCTGCGCTTTCCACATCCGGGCTTTTTCTTCGGCCTGGGCGTGATCGTGTCCGAGCAAATGCAACACTCCGTGAACGACCAGCAATTGCACTTCCGATTCAAGCGGGTGCCCTGCTGCATCGGCCTGTGCCCGCGCGCGAGGGATCGAGATGAGGATATCGCCGATATAACGCGCGCCAGTTTCCGGGTCCGTTTCTGAGGCGGGGAAGGAGAGCACGTCTGTCGGCGCGTCGATTCCGAGATAATCCCGATTCAATGCGTGCAGACGCGCATCATCCGTCAATACAATGGTTAACTCAGAGTCAACAGATGCGGATTGATGTGCGAGCGCGGCGCTCACCGCACGCTTAAGCAGGTCTTCAGAAAAGGGGAATTCGGATTCAATGTGGATCATTTTCTATAAGACACGGTTTTATGAGGCCCGGTGGCGATGTCCTGAGCCGCAGAGGATTCCTCCGTTTTTGGGTACATAATGCGTGGATGAAAGGTGCCGCGCAGGATATGGACGAACGCATCTGTCACAATATTCAGGTCACGCAAAGTCAACTGTGTGTTGTCGAGCTGCCCCTGTTTCTGCGCCTGCTCGATGGTGGAGACAACAATTTTACGCATGGCATCGTCATCCCGCGGACTTTCCGCGCGGGCGCGCGCTTCGGAACCGTCTGCCAGCATGAGCAACGCGGTCTCGCGCGAGCGCGGTCGTGGCCCCGGGTAATGGAACCGCTCGATATCCACCCTGGCTGCATCGCCGCCTGCGGCTTCCAGGGCCTTATTGTACTGATAGCGCGCGATCATCGTACCATGATGCTCGCGGATAAAATCATCAATGCGTCGCGGCAGGCGGTGTTTGCGCGCCAGTGCCACACCATCGTGAACGTGCGCAATAATGATGCGAGCGCTTTCAACCGGATCAAGCTCATCATGCCTGTTCACACTCCCTGGCACCTGGTTTTCAATAAAGTATATCGGGTTCATGGCCTTGCCCACATCATGGAAGAGCGCGCCCACGCGTGTGAGCAACCCGTCTGCGCCGATAAGTTCAGCGGCCTGCTCGGCGAGGTTTGCCACCTGCAAGCTGTGCTGGTATGTGCCGGGTGCGTTCCGTAAAAAGAATTGTAATAACGGGAAATCGGGCCGTGAGATTTCAATCAGTTGCAAGGCGGTGGTGAGACCAAGTGTTTGCGCGAGGAAATACTGCAATAACAATGCGATACTCGCGGAAGCCAGCCCGCTGAAGATTGCCGCGCCGGCCAGTTGAAGTAAGGCGATCCCATCATAGGCCATGAATGGCACGCGGAACGCCAGCAGCATGGTGATGCCCGCGCCTGCAATTCCCATGCCTGCCCGGAAGAACGTCCATACGCGCCGCGCCGCGCCGAGCACGAGCACACCCATCAACGCTGAAATGAGATAATAGGGGGTCAGGTCCAGCGCGTTGGGCATGCCGTAGGATGCAAGCAGAGCGAGCGCCATCGAAAAGACGATCCCGGCCTCGAGGCCGAACAGTGTTGCGAGCAATAAACCCAGAGCGGGCAGCGGAAATGCATAGGGCAGGACCGTGCGGTTCTGGATTGTCATGCGCGCGCTGATAATAAACAAAATAAAGATCAGGGCGATCACAACCAGGCTGCGCGCCTCGAACAGGAACGGCAACTGCCTCCGTGAAAAATATAAATTGATAAAAATGGCGATGGTTATGATCAGCGCGCCCGCACCTGCATAGGACTGCCACGGGCTGGCCTCTTCGATCAAGCCGAATTGCTGCAAGGCTTCAAGCTGCGCAGGGGTGAGGATCTGCCCGCGCAGGACAATGGTCTCGCCCTGTTTGTATTCCTGCATGATGGGTTGCAGCGCTTCGCGCGCGGATGTTTTGGCTGCTTCCGTTAATTCAGGGCTGTACACGCTGTTGGGCACGACAAACGCTGTCACCAGCTCTGATACGATAGCCGCCTGTTCCTCGTTCAACGCAAGACTCACCAGAGATGGAATGCTGCGCCGCACAGATTCCACATCCTGATCGTGAATACTGCGGCGCATCATCTGCTCGAGCACGCTCAACGATTCCTGCTGGATCGTATCCCAGCGCGCGGCGGGCAGTGCAAGGATTTTCTCGATCGTCTGCATTCCCAAGGCGACATCACTTAAAGAGGCGATATCTGATATTTTTTGTTCGGGGGTGGAATTCTGGTCTTCACGGACCAGCGTGATGTATTGCAATGAGGTGCGCAGCCGCTCAAGTTGAGTGCGCGCAATGGATGGGTCGGGAGAGGCATACACAGGCGCGACCGCGTTCTCCGCCGCGAAACGCGCCTCTTCTGTCCGTACTCCGCTCTCGTATGTAATGGACTCCGGCGCCTGGAAGTCACTCGGCGAAACGTCACCTACCTGCAACGGCAATGAGGCCGGGCGCAATGCCACCGGCAGGATCAAGGCTCCATACGATATGATACTCACAAGGATGAGCAGGATGACCTGGAGCATGCGGATGCGTCCAGGTGTGGGCCTGTGCAGCGCGGGTACGATCCCCATATTAGTTCAAAAAAATCAGCCACACACCTGCCTGATTTGCTAAGCAAATCACGGGCGGCGCCAGGGGAGACACGGAGTCACGGAGATTCTTAAAAAGAATCCCTCTGTGTCTCGGTGACTCCGTACCAAAGAATTGTGAAGCCATGGATTACCTGGGCTGGAGGAGTTCCCGCACGGTCGTGCTAACCCTGTCATTCGGCGCGCGCCCCGCCACCCTTGCCATGACGATCTTCATTACTTTCCCCATATCCGCGGGAGAGGAGGCGCCTGTTTCATTGATGGCAGCTTGCACCAGTGCGCGCAGTTCTTCGGCGGGCATGGCTTCCGGCAGGAAGGCCTCCAGTACATTGATCTCGGCTTCGTTGGCTTCCACCAGGTCAGTTCGGTTCGCTTTCTTCGCTTCCTCCAGTGACTCGCGGCGGTTCTTGATCTCCTTTTGAATCAGATTCATCACAGCCATATCGTCGAGTTCGGTCCGCTTATCCGCAGGATTGCTTCGCTTATCCACTTCCGCCTGCTTGACCGCGGCCAGCGCCATACGCACCGTGCGTTTGCGCACTTCGTCTCCACTCCTCATGGCATCTTTCATGGACTCGTTAAGTTGAGATTTTATAGTCATGGGCGGATTATACCCTTTCGTTTATCCGCGTTCGGGTCAATTTCAAGCATCCCTGCACGTACCATGCCTGTAAAATGTCTCCACTTTTGTTGCACTGATGGCACTTTTAAGTACTCGGAAGATGAGACTTACTTCTTCGAGCCCGTTAACGCAGTCGTGATCCCCAAACCGACATAAACAAGCCCTGCGAAGTATCGCTGTCCCTTTTGGAAATGCCTGCTACCTCTTAGCTTCCCGGCGAGCGAGCTGGCTAATAAGGCATACATGCTATCGGTAATGATCGCCATTCCGACAAACAGTGCGCCCAGCAACAAAGTTTGTTCCGTGACGTTTCCTTTATCGGGGTCGACGAACTGGGGCAAAAAGGCAAAGAAGAACAGTGCGGTTTTGGGGTTGAGCAAATTGACCACAAGTCCCTGCCAGTAAATGCGCGAGAGGCTTTCCGGTTTGATCACTCCATTCCCTGCTTCCTCCTCTGAAACGAGAAGCTTTCGAATGCCAAGATAGATCAGATACGCGGCGCCAAGATATTTCACCACATCAAAAGCCAGGGCTGAAGATAACAAGATCGCCGAGAGTCCCAGCGCGGCGGCAATCGCCTGAAGGAAGTTTGCGGTTTCAATTGCAAGCACAGAGATGATGCCCGCCATGTGTCCCTGATTTGCGCTTCGCGCTGTGATGTACAACACCGCAGGACCGGGGATCAAGAGCAAGGCTAACGCCGCTCCCATAAAAAAGGTGAGTCGCGAGATTTCGATCATATGGGCAACTTACCAATATTTTGCAGAGACCAGACCGAGATATTCTCCTCTACCGGATAGTTGTGACTTCCGGGATACATAATCCACAAGTGAGAAAGACCCAGCTCTTTCACGGCATTTTTCATCGAGGAAGTAACGTCCGGCGCTTCGGAGAATCTCACCTCGATCCCATAACGATGCCCGTCATGCAAAAACATCAAGTCAAGTTCTGCGCCGCTATGAACTCCCCAAAAGTATGCCTGTGGCGGTTGGAGGATTTGCAACACCTGTTCAAGCGCAAATCCTTCCCACGATGCGCCCACTTTAGGATTCCCCAACAAGGCATGATATTCTCGAATATCCAACAGGCTGTGCAGCAGACCCGAATCACGGAAATATATTTTTGGTTTCTTTATCTGCCGTTTACCAGTATTTTCATACCAGGGTTGAAGCTGACGGATCATGAACGTACCCGTAAGAATATCGAGATATGAACGGATCGTTTTGTCCGACAGGCCCATGGAACGCCCGATCTCAGAAGCGTTCCATATTTGTCCATGATAATGGGCAAGCATGGTCCAAAAACGGCGCATGGCAGACGCAGGGATGTTGATTCCCAATTGAGGGATATCGCGCTCAAGGAAAGTACGAATGAAACCTTCGCGCCATGCAAGGCTGTTTTCTTCCGACTCAGCAAGAAATGAACGCGGGAAGCCTCCACGAAGCCACAACCCTTTCCAATTCTCCAGACCTGTTTCCAAAAGATCAAATCCGGTTAATTCCACGAATTCCAAACGCCCTGCAAGTGTTTCGGATGTCTTCTTGATGATCTCAGGAGATGCGCTTCCCAAAATCAAAAAACGGGCTTTATTTTCAGGACGATCAACCAACACCCGCAAGGCCTGGAATAACTCAGGCATGGTTTGGATTTCGTCGAGAACAACGAGATTATCCAATGCCCCAAGAACAAGTTCTGCATTTTGCAGACGGCGCCGGTCAGGTATGGACTCAAGATCAAAGAAAATAGATTTTCTGCTTTTGGAGAAATCACGGGCAAGTGTGGTCTTGCCACATTGACGTGGTCCTAAAAGTGCAGTGATGGGGGATCGTGAAGTAGCTTTGGCAAGTTGTTCAAGGTAATAGGTTCTTTCTATCATAATGGCATTCTAACATGAAATCTCGGAGCTGAACTCCGAGATTTCAAAAACCCTGCCGTTCTGTTTGCTCAATTCTGTTCTTCGCCAGCGCCCTTATGATGAATTACCAGTAATAATGCACCTGCGGACGAACCAGCCTGTCATAGACCGCGCGTACCTGGGTTATTGTTTCATCCGAAAGCGGAGGCAGGTCCGCGGCCCTTACATTCTCTTCGACCTGTGAGGGACGCTTCGCGCCCGGGATGGCGCACGTCACCGCGGGCGACATCAAAATCCAGCGTAATGCCATTTGAGCCATGGTCATATCCGATGGCACAAGTGGTCGCAGTTCTTCCACAGCCTGCAAGCCAACTTCATACTCCAACCCGGAGAACGTCTCGCCGCGGTCGAAGGATTCGCCCTGACGGTTGAACTGCCGATGATCATCTTTATGAAAGGAACTTTCGCGGCTCATCTTTCCGGTCAACATACCGGAAGAAAGCGGCACACGCGCAAGGATTCCCACCCTGCGGCGCTGCGCTTCGCCAAAGAACAGATCCAGCGGGCGCTGGCGGAACATATTGAAGATGATCTGCACAGTTTGCACATTCGGATATTCAATCGCCTTGAGCGCTTCTTCCACCTTTTCCACGCTCACACCGTAATAACGGAGTTTGCCCGCTTTCACCAATCCATCCAACGCATCGAATACTTCCGGCATATAGTAGACTTCCGTGGGCGGGCAGTGTAATTGCAGGAGGTCAAGCGCTTCCATTTCAAGGTTTTTCAAACTGCGCTCGACGAACCCGGTCAAATTTTCCTTGTTGTAGCCACTCGCGATATGCGGATCGAGTCTGCGCCCCGCTTTGGTGGCGACATAATATGTTTCATTCCGCTCCTTTCGGAGTTTAGCCAGCAACTGTTCGCTGCGCCCGTCGCCGTATACATCCGCAGTGTCGAAAAAGTTTACACCCAGGTCGAGCGCGCGATGTAAAGCCGCAAGCGACTCTTCATCTCTCACATCGCCCCACGTTCCGCCAATTGCCCACGCGCCAAAGCTGATGGTGGATACCTTCCAGCCAGTCCGTCCAAGTTCACGATATTCCATGATGCCTCTTGTCCTTTTTGTTGAAAACATTCAATACGCTGAGCTGCTTGCAGTTCGGTTTTGGCCGCAGATCATTTGATAGCCCACAGATATGCCACCGCATTGATTGGCTCAAAGATCGATACCTGCCCGCCAGCTTTGAGGAGCCGATAAAACTCCCTGAACGCCTGCCCCTTGGCTGAGACGTAAATCAGCACCGAGCGCGTCGTCACCGCGTCAACCGATTCATCGCTGAGCATTAAGAGATCGTCGGCTGAGGCGCGCACGAACTGGCAGCGATCCTGAAGGCTCATCTCTTTCGCAAGTGTCTGAACGTGATTGAGCAAATCCTCTGAGATGTCACTGAAGATGACCCGGCACGTTCCGAATTTCTCCAAGGCACCAAAAGCAATCAGACCATCTCCGCAGCCTACATCCAGTAGGGTTTCACCGTCGCCTAAATCGATGTGACTCAATACCTTGTTCCGGACAGGGTACAGGCACTCCAGCATCTTTTTCATGAGCTGGGGATCACCGCCAAAGCGCCGGTTCAACAGCCATTGACTCCATATGTCCTGTGGTGAATCCGGCATCCTTACCTCTGCCACTGCCGGATACGCTTTTGTGCGAGCGCAGTGTATTCCTCATTTATCTCATACCCCATAAAATGACGTCCTGCCTTCAATGCGGCAAGCGCCGTCTGACCTGAACCCATAAAAGGATCAAGCACGACCTCATTCGAGAACGTATAAAGTTGTATTAAGCGGTGCGGCAACTCAACAGGGAACGGCGCGGGATGACCAATCTTCCTTGCCGATTCAGATGGGAATGCCCAAACCGACTTCGTGAATTCGAGAAACTGATCTTTTGGGATCGTATTCTCACGGCCATCTATTTTCTCGCGGCGAAACCCTCCTTTTGAAAAAACAAGTATATATTCATGCGTGTCGCGCAGGGTGGGGTTGGTGGCCGATTGCCATGAGCCCCAGGCGGTGGATGTGCTTGCGGATGCGGCTTTATCCCAGATGATCTCCCCGCGCATAAGAAAACCAAGATCGATCATGTCGCGCATGATGAAGGCGTGCAATGGGATATATGGTTTGCGTCCGACGTTGGCAACGTTGATGCAGGCGCGCCCTCCTGAAACGAGCACACGATAGGTCTCCCTCCACACCTGTTTCAAAAACGCCAGATATTCCTCCAGCGAAAGGTCTTCATCGTAATCCTTGCCCACGTTATAGGGCGGCGATGTGACCATGAGATGCACAGAACAATCGGGCAGTTCCTTCATCTCTTCAGATGTATGATTGATGATGACCTCCATTTCATCAATCGGATTCTCGACATACGCCTCGGACTTGGCATGAGGCTGATTCGTGTATAGCCGCCCGTTATAGAACGCCGACGAGTCGTGTCCCTGGCGCCCCGGCGAGCCAAAGGATGACGTGGATGTATTTTTGCTTTTATGCTTTGGCATGTTTTTTCCTCCGGGATATCCTGTCCAGGGCGGCAGGTAGGCTGCCTCTACATATCAACGAACAATTTTAACAAATCCTGCGGAAGATGGGGTACCGTTTTATCCAACTCGATCTTCGTCCTTTTCACTGCTGCCTGGAAGGCATATTTAAAGTTGGGACCTTGTTCGGCTGAATCAAGATTCATCCATGCGTGCGAATCGCGCGGCAACAGACGCAAAGCAATCGGCCTGAAGGCACGGATAAAATATAAGGCGTCGAGCGGAAGATAGATCCTGCCGGAGCGCAGCGCACGGGTGTCGATTAAATCTTCGTCAAGAGGGTCAACTTCAGCCGGAGTCGGAAGCGCTCCGTCCGGCTGGCAGGCAAGCCACAGATCGATGTAATTGCTGTGCGCGTAAAAATCCTGCGCGGTGTGGATCAATCTTCCAAAGGCAGACCATGCAGAGTGAACATCACTGGCTTCGAGAGAGGAGACCGTGAGGGCGCGCTGCTCTTCGAGATACGCATACGATTGAGCGAAGGCGTTGCCATCAAAGTGATATTCATCGTGACCGATCAAGGCGAGCAATCTATCCTGACTGAGATTGGCGGCGATGATGGCCCCCAGCGCCCGATCGCTGAAATTCCCCGCGAGTGCGTTGCGCGTGATCTCGTCATGAACAGGCTTGAGCATCCTTCGATTATAAGCGAAGCTATCCTGTGGATAAGGCACACTTTGGTTATAATGACGACATGACTTTCTATACATCCAAAGGCGATGATGGGACGACGAATCTATTGGGCGAGGGAAGGGTGGCGAAGTATCACGCGCGCATTGAAGCTGTGGGGACGCTGGATGAATCAACCGCAGCCCTCGGGCTGGCGCGCGCTCAATGTGCTGATCCACACTCGGGCGCGATCCTGCTCCACGCTCAACGCGATTTATACAGGCTCATGGCTGAAGTCGCTGCTACCCCTGAAAACGCGGAACAATTCCGGTTTATCGATTCTGCGCGCATCGCATGGCTTGAAGAGCAAACCGACGCGCTGAGCAAACTTGTGGAGATGCCAAAGGAATTCATCCTGCCGGGTGACTCTGTCGCTGGCGCAGCGCTTTCGCTGGCGCGGACGATCATTCGACGCGCGGAACGGCGTGTGGTTGAATTGTTCGACGCAGGGGAAATTACAAACCCCGATCTACAGCGCTATCTCAATCGTTTATCGTCCTTGTGCTTTGTGCTGGAGCTGTTGGAAAACCAGGCGGCGGGACATAGGACCACGCTGGCGAAGGATCAAAAATAAGCATTGTACCGAGTTAAGCGTTGGGAGCGGATTTCATCACGAAAGAGGTCCATTTATGAACCCTGAAGAGTTTCGGCGAATCGGTCATCAACTCATTGATTGGATCGCAGATTATCGAGCCCGGGTAGCCGATCTTCCTGTCAGGTCGCCAGTTGAGCCGGGCGCAGTGCGCGCGCAGTTCCCGTCCACGCCGCCTGTTCAGCCCGAAACATTCGAGGGCATCTTCGACGATCTCGAACAGATCATCCTGCCCGGTTTATCTCACTGGCAGCACCCGAATTTCTTTGGCTACTTTCCGGGCAATGGGGAATTGTCATCCGTGTTGGGCGACTATCTCAGCACGGGATTGGGTGTACTCGGGCTCTCCTGGCAATCCAGCCCGGCGTTGACCGAGCTGGAGGAAGTGGTTACGGATTGGGTGCGCCAGATGGTTGGCCTCTCCGATTCCTGGAGTGGGGTAATCCAGGATACCGCCTCGACCAGCACTTTGGTCGCCCTCTTATGCGCCCGTGAGCGGGCATCGAACTACTCTCTGGCACGCGGTGGCTTGCAGGGCGAAGCGCAGCCATTGATCATCTATGTTTCCAGTCACAGCCATAGCTCGGTGGAAAAGGCCGCCCTGCTTGCCGGGTTTGGCCGCGCGAATCTGCGCGCGATCCCTGTTGATGAGAATTACGCGATGCAGCCCGGGGCGCTGGATGAAGCGATTCAAGCCGACCTTGAGCATGGTTTCACTCCCTGCGCCGTTGTTGCCACGACGGGTACCACCACGACCACCGCGCTTGATCCCGTTAAAACGATTGCGGAGGTGGCCCGCCAACACGGATTGTGGCTGCATGTGGACGCGGCATTGGCAGGTTCGGCAATGATCCTGCCTGAGTGCCGCTGGATGTGGGAGGGGATCGAGTCTGCTGATTCGCTGGTGTTCAATCCGCATAAATGGCTAGGCGCGGCATTCGATTGTTCGGTTTACTACGTGCGCGATCCGGAGCATCTCGTGCGGGTGATGAGCACGAATCCAAGCTATCTGCAAAGCGCGGTGGATAGCCGCGTGAAGAACCTCCGTGACTGGGGCATCCCTCTTGGGCGGCGTTTTCGCGCGCTCAAATTGTGGTGTCTCATCCGTGAACAGGGAGTAATGGGATTGCAAGCCCGCCTTCGCCGCGATCTTGCCAACGCGCAATGGTTTGCCGAGCAGGTAAGTGCCACACCGAACTGGCGCGTCCTCGCTCCTGTCCCTTTACAGACGATTTGCGTGCGGCATGATCCGCCCGGGCTGGAAGGTGAAGCGCTGGACAAGCACACGCAGGCATGGGCGGAACGCGTCAACAATTCCGGTGGTGCATACCTCACTCCAGCGATCCTTGACGGGTGTTGGATGGTGCGTGTCTCCATTGGAGCGATCCCGACAGAACGCCAGCATGTGGATGCACTCTGGGCATTGATGCGGCGCGAGGCGGAAGGCGATTGAATTTAGCCAAACAGAGTAATGGTCAATATCCCCACAAAAATAATGATAGCACCAAGTACTCGTATACCACCCATATTTTCACCCAAGAATCGCCAACCCAGGAACGCCCCAATGACCACACTCACTTCACGGATCGCGCCTGAATAACTCAGCGGTGCCAATCTGTAGGCAAAGAGGGCAAACAAGTAGGCGAGCACACCCAGAACGGCGGCTGCGATAAGAGGGACTCGCGGGCCGTTCCATGCCTGGAGGAAGCGTGTCCACCCAAAACGCCGCACATTGTACGTTGTGGTCAGAATGGGGACCAGCATGAACATGCTCAACCCATAGGACAAAGGAGGTCCTTTTTTGACAGCCGTTCCATCAACCAGAGTGTAAATGGAGATGATCAGGGCAACGGCTAACGCGGTGGTGATCCCTTTGAGGTGCAGTCTGCTCCCCCGATTTTGTATCAGGCTGGTCGCACCGATGATGATCATTCCACTTACGATCATGCCGATTCCAAGTACACCTCCTGTGGTGAGTTTTTCATGCAGGAACATAACGGACCAGATCATAAGCAGGGCAGGCGCGGTCCCGCGCGCGATCGGGTACACCAGGGAAAAGTCATTGTCACTGTATGCATTCGAAAGCAGGATGAAATAGACCGCCTCGAGTGACATGCTGAAGATGGCGAACATCCACATGGAGCGCGGCGGCAAACCTATGAACATTAATACGATAAACGCAAAGATGCCGCTGACGATCACCTGCCAGCCCATGGCAATATATTTTTCCTGTGACTGTTTGAGGATGAGGTTCCAGATGGCGTGCAGAAGGGCCGAAGTGAGCAGAAGAAGAATGGCAAGGATGGGCATAATGCGAGTGAATGTACCACAAAAGAACTTGAATATGGCTGGCGATTTGTTAGGAGAGTGCAATGTTACGGTATTACATTTTGATTAACGCGTGCTATACTCTTGGTATACACTCAAAGGAGGATGTCGTGAAAACACTAAGACCACTATTATTTTTCACTAGTTTGCTACTCATAGTAGGGCTGGCTTGCGGATTAACTGGAGGTGGTAATACTCCTCCCCCCGCGCAGCCCACACAGCCTGTACAAGAACAACCTACACCGGTTCCCCAACCCGAAAGTGGCGCTGTGAGCGATGTGGATGAAGTAAGCAGTGCAACTATCCAAATTGAAGCACAAGGCACGTTTGTTGACCCGGAATTTGGTTTACTTGTTAATGCGGCTGGGCGAGGAACAGGTTTTATCATTGATCCCTCCGGGATTGCTGTGACCAATAACCATGTTGTAGCAGGC
>Ga0209521_10002870_pt1 | contig 14013 bp, 5 predicted proteins | sample Rifsed19ft4_FD_184016 | JGI IMG/M metagenome (GOLD analysis project Ga0209521, IMG submission 184016) | Soil microbial communities from Rifle, Colorado, USA - sediment 19ft 4 (version 2) | ecosystem: Environmental > Terrestrial > Deep subsurface > Rock core/Sediment | place: Rifle, Colorado... | reverse complement strand
CCTGTTGCTCAATCCGGCCCTGGAGGACTACAATAGGGTGAATGGAACCTCCATCCGATGATGATGAACCAGAACATAACAACGGCTTCCTGAATCGCGTCGCCAGGTACAATCCACAACATGCCTGGCGTACCTGGCTGATCGGCCGCCCTCTTCCCACCGCCGCCGCGCCGCATCAAACACTCAGCAAGGCCGTGGGATTAGCAGTCTTTGGGGCAGATGCGTTGTCCTCCATTGCTTACGCTCCTCAAGAGACGCTCGTGATCCTGGCCGCGGCTGGCACACAGGCATTTGGCTACGCCTTCCCCATTTCACTGGTCATCACGGTTTTGCTCGCCATTGTCACCATCTCCTATCAGCAAACCATTCATGCCTACCCAAGCGGTGGCGGTGCATACACAGTGGTGAAGGAAAACCTGGGAGAGCCAGCCGCGCTGGTGGCTGGTGCGGCCCTGCTCACCGATTACATCCTGCTGGCCGCGGTTGCGATCTCTTCTGGCGTAGCTCAGATCGTTTCCGCCTTCCCTGATCTCTTCCCTTATCGCGTCTGGATCTCAGTAGGGCTGCTTGTTTTGATTGCTGTCGCCAATTTGCGGGGCGTGAAAGAATCTGGGAATACTTTTGCCGCGCCCACGTACTTTTTTCTGGCCATGACTGTGCTGGCAGTAGGTGCCGGCTTCGTCCGATACCTGAGTGGCACGCTCGGCATGGTGATAGATCCGCCGCCAATAGAGACTCTCCATGCCGAACCGTTGACTCTCTTTCTGCTGTTACGCGCCTTCTCCAATGGCACGACCGCTCTGACTGGTGTTGAATGCATTTCAAACGGTGTGAAATCCTTTAAAGAACCGCGTGCACACAATGCGGCTCTGACCATGGTCTGGATGTCCACCCTTCTGGGCGTACTCTTTCTTGGTATTGTCTACCTACTCGGCGTGATTGGAGCAGTGCCCTCGGAGTCCGAAACAGTCATCTCTCAACTGGCTCGCACGGTCTTTGGGAATCGCGGGTTGCTTTATCTGGGCACAATGATAGCCACAACAACCATTCTGATTTTGGCTACGAACACTGCCTTTGCAGGTTTCCCAACCCTAAGCGCCATCATCGCTGAAGATGGATACATGCCGCGCCAACTGGCCTATCGCGGCAGCCGTCTGGTGTTCTCACGCGGAATTGCCAGCCTTACGGCGATTGCCGCATTTCTTATCGTTATCTTCAATGCCAGTGTAACTGCCCTCATTCCGCTTTGGGCGGTGGGTGTCTTCCTCTCCTTTACCCTTTCCCAGGCCGGGATGGCGCGTCACTGGTGGAATAACCGGCTCCTTGCGGACAAGACGATCGTTGAAAAGGAGGCGACGCGTCTTTACGATCCGGGCTGGCGATGGAAGCTGGCGATAAATGGCCTCGGCTCCGTCACCACCGCCATTGTCACGTTGATCTTCGCCATCACCAAATTTGCCGACGGCGCATGGATCATTGTCCTGCTCCTGCCCACAGTTGTTATAAGTTTCTTTGCCGTCCATCGACATTACGTGTACCTGGCTCAGGATCTTTCTTTGGAGCACTACGGCCAGCCTCCTCCAGCCAAACGCCATCGGGTGATCATGCCAGTATCCGCAATACATCACGGCACGCTCGAGGCGTTGGACTATGCCTTATCTCTCTCCCTCGATGTGACAGCAGTGCATATCTCGATGGATGCAGTCCAAACGGAAAAGCTGCAACAGAAGTGGAACGGGTGGGGCAAAGGAGTACGGCTGGTGGTGATCGAATCACCCTACCGAACCTTCCTCGAGCCTTTTTTGGAATATGTGAATGAGCTGTGCGCGATATTACAGCCAAACGAACGCTTGACGATCGTCGTGCCGCAGTTCATCCCAAAGCTCTGGTGGCATAATTTATTGCATACTCAGACAGCTTTCTGGCTGCGCTTCGTGCTGTTGAACAAGAAAGGGATCGTCATCACGGAGGTGCCTTACCAGGTACGTTAGTCCATGGATGACAAAAAATGATATTTATGATTTTCTGTAAACACTCTTCTTTTTGGCGCGTGCACCGTCAGTTCGTCCTCCCAGAGTTACAATGACGTTGTGTTCGCGGCCATCGTCTTCCAATAATAATTTTTCATCCTTGAGAAGTTTTCCATCCAAAGTTAACTTTATAACACCGGTGTTCACGCCCTGCGGGTTTTCAACGCGCAGGTGATACATCGTGCTGCCAAAACGATAGTGGATTTTGTATTCGCGCCAGTCTTTGGGGATGCATGGCTCAATCCTCAACGTCTTTCCTTCACGTTGCAAGCCGAGAATCTTTTCAACTGCCAGGCGAGTCATCCAGCTGGCTGAGCCGGTGTACCAGGTCCAGCCGCCGCGCCCGATATAAGGGGCGACGCTGTATACATCCGCAGCGACTACATATGGCTCAACGCGATATCGTTCCGCTTTCTCAGGTGTATCGGAATGATAAATGGGATTGATGAGGCGGAGGAGTTCAGCCGCGCGGTCACCCTGACCGAGTTCAGCAAAGGCCCAGATCGCCCACAGCGCGGCGTGAGTATATTGACCGCCGTTTTCACGAATGCCTCGCGGATACCCCTTGATATAGCCGGGGTCGCGTGCGGTCCGTTGAAAAGGCGGCGTGAACAACAGGATCAGTTCATCCTCAGGCCGCACCAGGTTGTTATAGACTGCTTCCATGGCTTGCATGGCATGATCGGGAGCTGCACTCCCTGAGATGACTGCCCAGGATTGCGCGATCGAGTCGATCTTGCATTCATTGTTCGTAGATGATCCAAGCGGCGAGCCATCGTCATAGTACGCTCGCAGATACCATTCGCCATCCCAGCCATTTTTCTCAAGCGCCTTGTGGATATCGCCTGTTTGCGCTCGATAATCATCTGCTCGTTTGTGATCACCCATCAAATCACAGACCTCTGCAAAATCTTTCAGTGTGGAAGAGATGAACCAGCCCAGCCAGATGCTTTCACCTTTTCCGGCCACGCCAACGCGATTCATACCGTCATTCCAATCGTGTGCGCCGATCAACGGCAGCCCATGCGGACCGACTGTCATTCCTTTGGCGAGCGCACGGCAGCAATGTTCATAGAGTGTTCCTGTCTCCCCGGACGGGAACTGCCCATAGCGTTCGTGTTCTCCGGGTTTCAACGGTTCCGCACTTATGAACGGAATCCTCTTGGCAAGAATGGATCGATCTCCGGTCACGCGTACATAATGGGCGGTGACATATGGCAGCCAGAGCAAATTATCAGAACAACGTGTACGGATCCCGCGCCCCGCAGGGGGATGCCACCAGTGGAGCACATCGCCCTCCTCGAACTGGTGCGCCGCGGCATCGAGGATGTGCTGGCGAACCAGATCAGGCCGCACGTGGATAAAGCCCATCACATCCTGCAACTGGTCGCGGAAACCGTATGCGCCGCTGGATTGATAAAAGGCTGTACGCCCCCAGAAGCGGCAGGAGAGCGACTGATAAAGCAGCCAGCGGTTGAGCAGCAGGTCCATCGCGCTGTCTGGAGTATTGACCTGAATTTGCCCGAGAATGTCATCCCAGAATTCGTCAAGTGCCTGCCGCGCGGCTTCCACATTCTGGATGTTTTGATAATGGCTGATGAGCCTTTCTGCATCGGCGCGGTCGGCGCCCTGACCAAGCAGGAAGGTGACCTCTTTCGTTTCGCCGGGCTGCAGCCAGAGCAATGACTGAAACGCGGCGCATGGATCAATGCCAGATTCGACGCGCGGTGTGAGGCCCACGCGTTCCAATGCGGCAGGCCGGGTATAACTGCCAAGGTTCCCGAGAAATTCCCTGCGGTCAGTGGTCACACCGGTCGGTTCACGCGTGGAAGCCAGAAATGCCACACGCTGTCCAAAGTCTGTGTTGTACAGGTTGCGCGCCAGCAAGGCAAAATAATTGGAGGCAAATTCAGGAGCAATATGAGCCGCGGTATTTTCGCGTGCTGCACCAAGCACCCATTCAGCATAATAAGTTACATTGATGCGACGCATGCGTTTGGTCGCATTGCGGAGTTTTAACCGGATGATCTTGACCGGTTCGTCCGGAACGACAAAGACGCTCATGTTCTGTTCCAGGCCGTGGCTTGCGTGCTCGAAAACAGAATAACCTGCCCCGTGGCGGATGAGGTACGGTGCATCGGCGCGGGCGGGAAGGGGAGTGGGTGACCAGATTTGACCTGTATCTTCGTCGCGCAGATAAATGGCTTCTGAAGGCGGGTCACTGACTGGATCATTACGCCAGGGCGTTAGACGATTCTCTCCACTATTCTGAGACCATGTAGGTCCCATACCTGCCTCCGAGACAAGACATCCAAACTCCGGCGTGGCAATCACGTTGACCCAGGGCGCCGGTGTCCACTTCCCACGCTCGAGATAGATCACGTATTCGCGTCCATCCGGGGTGAAGCCGCCCAGACCATTATCAGAGAGGAGGTCCGATGGCCGCTGTATTTCGAGTTCTATATCCATCGGTGGGATCAGTGGTTCGATTGGTATGAAGCGCGGGAGGCGGACAGGATCCGCATCCAGCCTGGATAGCTGACGTTCGAGTGGACCAGCTTCCCCGTCCAGCACGACGCGGGCAACGGTCGTCAGCAGGATGCGCTCTGATTCGTTCATCTGATCTTCACTGAGGATGAAAACGCCGCCGCGTTTGTCGAGCCAGGTGTCGCTGGCTGTGCGTTCAAGCAGACGATGGATCCTGCTTTTGAATTCCTGCTCATAACTGGTTTCGCGCTGATTAAAGATGACCAGGTCTATCATCAAGCCGCGTTTGCGCCAATAGGTGTGGGCGAGGAGCAGGTCGCCGAGCAGATCAAGATCCTCTTCACGTTTCATGCGCGCCAGCAGGATGGGACAATCACCGGAGATGCCGAACGACCACAAGCCGGGCTGGCCGAGTGTATTAGTATTGAGTATCACCGGATCAGCACGCAATGCATTGGAGAGATACAGTAACGGTGAAAGCAGCTTTTGAATCTGTTCAACTTTTCGTGAAGTAAGTTCGAGCTGCGCAAGTTCATTTTCAGCCTGCACGCGTATGTCCCGGATTGTTCTGCTGAGCTGTGACCAACGGCGGTAGCGGCGGGCGAGGTCAATGGCTTCTTTGCGTGAATGAGCTGCCAGTGTGATAAAGGCGACTTGAGCCGTTTGATACGGCTCAAGCACGACCTCAGCTTGCAGGGCACAAATAGGATCAAGGGTTGCGCCGGTTGTGCCTGAAAGTATGGACGCTTGCGTGGAAGCAGTGAACACCGCTGGGCGCCGGGGCGTGCCGCCGCGCCCGAGGAATTTCGCTCGATCCGTTTCATAGCCGGTCAGGCTGACCTGTTCGTGATTGGAGGTAAAAAAGTGTGCCAGATAAACAGGTTTTTCATCTGCAGAACGCGGACGGCGGCGGAAGAGCAGCAATTGTTCCTTCTCGAGGAATTCACTTTCGATAAAGAATTTGTTGTAGGCAGGGTGGCGCTGATCCACTGACTGTTGTGCAAGAATGATCTCGGCGTAACTGGTGAGCGCAAGAACGCGCGAGTGGTTGCCATGATTAGTGAGGCTCACCCGTCGAATTTCCACATCATCATTCGATGCCACATTGACAGTTGTGCGCAGGACGATATCCCCATCCTGCCGTTCGAATTCCACGCGGTGAGGGTAGAAGTTTACTTCGCTTCTATCAGGAGGGGCCATCGTTGGCTGGTGTGTGACAGACCATAACTGACCATTATGGCGGTCTTCCACGTAGATCCAACTGCCGAGATCGTTCAAAGTGGGGTCATCACGCCAGCGCGTCAGCTCAAGCTCCTCCCAGCGGCTGAATCCAGAGCCTGAAGCAGTTATAACCAGACTGTACTTGCCATTCGATAAACAATGGACTTGGGTGTAAGGAGCATCCGGCGAGACGCGCCACGGGTCGAGTGCGATCGTCGCGTAGGAATTGCTCATCGAATCCATTTGCTGATGGCGGGGATGTTCGGTCGGCGCGTGAGCCGGGGTTTGTTCCTGCAAGAGCAATTCAACGCTCTCGATGCGCGGGTCTGCATGAAAGCGCCTGATCATGCGTTTGTTGAACAGATAATTGCACAGGGAAAGCAGGATCATTCCCTGGTGATGTACCATGAAGGAGCGAATGACAGCATGACTCTCACCCGTCTTTAGCCGATCAGGTGTGAAATCCACTGACTCATAGAAGCCATAGAGTCCCCACATTTTGAGGCCCTCGAGATGTGAAAGGTTTTGCATTACTGCCTGAGGGATAAAAGGCAGGGCCAGAATGGATGCGTAAGGCGTGACCACCAAATCATCGGATAAGCCGCGCTTATACCCCAGGCTTGGGATGCCAAACGCCTTGTATTGATATACCCGGACTGCATCGAAGTTATAGTAAGCGGCTTCTGATGTTCCCCAGGGAATACTATGCTCAGTGCCGTACCGAACCTGCTCTTCAAGTGCCACGCGGCAGCTTTGATCCATGAGCGTGTCGGGATAACTTTCCATGAACAAGTTGGGCATGAGGTATTCGAACATCGTGCCGCTCCACGAAAGCAGGGCGCGCTTGCCGTTCAACTCGGTCAGCGGACGGGCGAGATAAAGCCAGTGATTCTGTGGAACATCGCCGCGCGCGATCGCGATCAGGCTGGCAATGCGCGCTTCAGAAGCCATGAGGTCGTAGTAATTGGGATCGAGCCGTCCCGACTCCACATTGTAGCCAATATGAAAAACGCGGCGTTGTGGATCAAACAGGAAGCCAAACGGCATGGACTGGAAGAAGGATTCGGCCCTTGAAGCGAGAACAGAATAATTGTCCAGTAACGAGGCGACATTTTTTCGCGCGGAATCAAGATCATAAGCCAGGGTGTCGCACCAATCAAACGCGGCTTGATCACCTGCATCCAGCAAACCAATGATCTCCTCAATAATACGACCCGCCCGTTTGCAAATGTCGGGAATCTCGCCGAGCCGGGGATGTAAAGAGAGGCTGGCCTTCAGGCTGTTCCACGCCTCGGCAAGTTCGGGATTTATATCAGCCTGATGAGTGAAGTGGGGCGTGTCCGCCATGACTAGTAACCACGGAGCGAGCACTTGTATGTCAATGCGGATGCGTCTCAATTGATGGCGCACACGATCGATCCAGATCGAAAGCTTGCGCAATGCGTCCGGAGCGACTTCTTCATCTGACTTTTGAATCGCTTCCCAAAGCATGGCTTCCAATTCGGCCTGGCCCTTTTCGAATAACTGCATTAGCAAGGTTGGTGAGAACTGACCCGGATCATTGAGAGCCTTCACCTGGGTCTCTATTGAAGCGATGGCAGTTTGCAATTCGTCGGCGGCATGATCCAGATGTGCCTGTGCCAGCGTCAGTGAAAGCATGCTGAGTGTATCCAGCAGCCCATCCCAATTCACCACCTGGGTTTGAGCCGTTTCATAGCATCCCTGTCGCAGGGCAATCAAACATGCGGCCAGATTCCCGCTATCCACTGTGGAGATATAGCGCGGAGGCAGTGGAGCAAAGGTGCGCGTATCGTACCAGTTCAGAAAATGACCGCGGACGCGTTCCAGAGAATCCATGCTGTCGAAAGAGTCGCGTAAGCGTAGTGAAAGTTCGAGGGGACCGATGTAGCCCAGATCATGGGCCGAGAGTGTGGCAAGCAACGTCAAGCCGATATTGGTGGGAGAGGTATGATGTGCCACCAGCCCGCGCGGACTCTCCTGAAAGTGATCGGGTGGAAGCCAGCGATCGTCCGGGCCAACAAAGTGCTCGAAGTACAGCCAGGTGGAACGTGCCAGCAAACGGAGCTTGTGTTCCTGGGCAGGGATGATTTTTCTAACAGGTTTCCGATCGGGCTGGCCGATGCGGGTTGCAATAAAAGGTGAAAGGATCCAGCCAAGCAAAAGTGGGGAGGCGATGAATAGCGTTGGAGGATGCAGGAACAGCAATAAGACGGAAAACACAAACGCAAACGATGGTGCAACGATCATTGCCTGCCATGCTGATTTCAGATGCAGTCTTTTTCCGAAAAGTTGAACAGTATGCGCGGCGCTCACCCATTGAAGCATTCTTTTGTGTGTAATGAATAATCGCGTCAATGTGGTTGTGATTGCGTCAAGAATGATAATTGATTCATGAGGCAGGAAGACAATCTCAAGCAGTGAGCGCAGCGCTGCCAAACGCAGGGGACGCGTTACGACCGTGGAATGCTGTTTGGAGAAACTGTGGCCGAGTTCTGCGATGAAGTTGGTAACAATGGACGTCAAGTATGGTGAAAGCGCGAAGCTCATCCATACCAGGCTCGATCCGGGCAGCAACAGCAATCCACTGATAAGCAAAGTCAGAACCGCCGGCGGCACCAAGCTGCGGCGCAGATTATCAAAAAGTTTCAAGCGGTCGATCAATGAGAGTGTATTCGGCGCCTTGCCTTTCGTGCGGTGTGGCACTTCATTCTTCAGCCAGGGCAAAAGCTGCCAGTCGCCGCGTACCCAGCGATGCAAGCGATCGGTGTAGATCAGGTAATGAGGCGGATAATCTTCAAACAACACCACATCTGTCACCAGTCCACAACGTCCCTGCATGCCCTCGAACAGATCATGGCTCAACAAGTGGTTTTCAGGGATTTTGTCGCGCAGGCTCCTTTGGAACGCCCGGACATCATAGATGCCTTTGCCCACGTAGTTGCCTTCATCGAACAAATCCTGATAGACGTCGGACACGGCGCGCGTGTACAGATCAATGACCGAATCTCCGGAATACACGCGTGTGAAGAGAGATTGATTCGCGGCGGCGGGCCGCACCTGAACCCGAGGCTGGAGTATCGTGTGACCGGCTTTTATCTCCCTTGAGGCCGGATTGAAATCAGCCTGGTTCAAGGGATGTGCCAGCGTACCGATCAACTGTCGGGCGGCTTCACGCGGCAATACTGTATCAGCATCCAGTGTGATGACATAGCCAATGGTGGGTAAGACGCTTAAGTCTCCGACTCTAATGATGAAGCTAGTTGAATCATTGCCACTTAGCAGCTTGTTGAATTCCTCCAGTTTGCCGCGTTTGCGTTCCCAGCCCATCCAGCATTCTTCGCTCTCGTTCCAGGTTCGTTCACGGTGGAAGAAGTAAAAGGGATGATAGCCATCAGTGCCATATTTTTTGTTCAACTGATCAATCGCGGCTTTGGTCTGTGCCACGGCTTGATTGTCACCGGGCATTTCTTTTTCGGCTGCATCTGCAAAGTCGGTGATCAGTGCGAAGAATACATTTGGATCGCTGTTGCCAATAAAGTGATGTTCGATCTGACGGAGCAGGAAAGGCGCGTCCCGCTCCGTGCCAAGCAGGGCGGGAATGACAACCATTGTTCGGTAGTCCGCTGGAACCCCGTTCTCGAAATCCAACTTTGGGAGCGTGCGCGGCGGGATAATGGATATGACCAACCCATTGATGATCTCAATGGCTACTGAAGAAACTGGTAGTATGGTGAGAACTCCGGCCACAAGAAGTTGGAGGATATTTCCCCCCACTTGGGATGTATATAATATGATGAGGAAACAGGCCAGAAGAGTCAGGGCAGCGATGCTTCCCAGATATGCGAATGTGGCATTCTTTTGGATATACCGAATTACCGAGCCTAACAGCTGCGGGCGGAAGTTGATGCGGGCTTCAAGTGTTTCCCTGCCTGGTGCGATGAGATAATAACCAACGTGTTTTTCCCGGGCTGATGTTCCAGCCTGTGCCAGTTGAATTGTTTGCGTGGCAATACTGGCCTCATCCAGGGATGACCCGTCTGCCAGTTCTTCTATGACACTGCGATAATGATTGCGTGTCTCAAAATCCATTTGGGTGTAGAGGCCAGCCGGGTCGTCGCGCAGAAGTTTTTCCAGAATACTTGTTGATTCAAAAAACGCCTTCCAATCCTGCGTCGCCAGCAGGCGCAGGTCCAGGATGGAGTTGGCGACTATTGACTCGGAAACAGCCTGAGGGGAGAGGGATGCGGATGTTTCGAGCCTTCCCGAAAAATTGGGCTGGGGTATCGTCTCCCATGTGAGCTTGGTGATGGTTGCCAACGCTTCCGCGAGTGCTTCGAACATACTCAATCGCAACATCAGCGGCAATGCCCAGAGTTCGCCAGTGCTGAGCGGGGTTACGTTCTGAAATGTTTGAAGGAAGTTTTTGATCTGCTCAATATCGAGTCGCGCATCCTCGTGCTGTGTGTTCGCCAGGGCAACAATGTAAATCCGTGCCCAGCCATCGCGCGTTTTGGGCAGGCGCTGATAGTAGTCCGCAGGCAGGTCTTCCTGCACCTGGCGGATGGCCTGTTCGATAACATAGAAATTATCCAACAGCCATTCCGCTGTCTGTGATATGGAGACCTGTGCTTTGGTGGCTTCATCAAAGTACTCATAACATTCCTGGAAGAAATCCATAAACTGTTTCAGGCGGGCAGGAATATGAAAGCTTGCACGCCGCGCTGTGCATGTGGCTAATTTTTGTGCCAGTTCAATAATGGGTTCTTCCAGTTCACTGTGAGGTATTGAGGTATTTCGTTTTACAGCAGCAGCTTGCTCCATGGGCGCGGTGTTCTGCATTGATTAATGTCCCTTACCTTCCCTTACTGCTATTTCGGCACGTGTCTGGTGGATTTCTGTTTCAGGCAGGTCCTGCATGATCATTAGTGAGGTATTACCATAGACAATAAAACTGGTTGTTACACTTCCATAGGGCCAGCGCCTTTCGCCTGAATAGCCGTGTGCGACCAGCATTACCAGATCGGCATTGGATTCCTCTGCCAAATCGTGCAGAACAGAAATGGCATTTTCACCAATGGAAACGTGAGCCTTTAGCTTCAATTCCTTTGTCGGGAATTGGTTGAGGAGTTGTTTGAAGTAATGGGTGGCTGCCTGGTAATCCCTCTCAACAAACTTGTTGATCAATTCTGTATCCTCCTCGGAGAGAGGAAAGCGATTGATGGCCTGCGGTCTTTCAACGACGCATTCGAGAATAATCTGGGATTTGTGGAACTGTGCCAGGCTGATGGCGAACGGAAGGACAAATTCGGAGCGGGGCGAACAATCCATCCCCACGAATAATCGTTTGTAGCGGATCTTGGTCATGCCTGTGGATGGGGACAAATAAGCGCGCACCAGCAATGTGGATTTATGGGAGCGCAGGAGAATTTTTTGAACCACACTGCTGACGTTCCACCCGCTTAATCCGCTCTGGCCATGGGTACTGAGTGCGATCAGATCCACGTTGTTGTTACGCGCGAAATCGATCACACCGTTGGCAGGGTTCCCTTCCAGAACGATGTGCTCAACGCCCAGCACGCCAGATTTACTCAGACGGCCTGCAATCTGCTCAAGATATTTTTCTGATTTTTGTTTTTGCAAATGCCAGTCTACCGGGTCAACCGCGGCAGTCCCGCGCCCATTTTGCGGATGTTCCATTACATGCAGGAGCGTAACGTGTGCATTTGTGACTGGTGTGATTGCCATTACGTGAGGCAGTACACATTCGGCCAGTGCAGACCCATCCAAGGGAATAAGAATATGGTTAATCATGGTTCCTCTAATAAATCGAACACTGTTTTGCTGGCGATGAAAGCAACGTTGAATTGGCCCTAATAGTTTGCTTCCCTTATCCAAGGATATTTATACAGCATTTCCCAACTTAGTTCAAGGCCTTGTGCCGGGCGGATCGTTCAATATTCAGACGGGTAACAAATCTCACATGGAAAATGTTTTCGGTTCATACACTCACCGCATGTTCCATCGCCCCCACGAGGCGGTCAGCGATTTCCTTGACCCCTCTCGAGTAGCTTACGAAAACCTGCCCTGCGTTGCATGCGCCTTTGGACTTAATACGCGAATGACACTTCCAGAAAAAATGAGATGTCAAAAGCAGTCCTTTTATGTAAAATTGCCTCATGCAACCAATGGGATTTTTGATCATGGGCGTTTCCGGCTCGGGCAAAACCACTCTGGGGAAAGCCCTTGCTCAAAAACTCGGATGGGATTTCTTCGATGCGGATGATTTTCATCCTCCCGCGAACATCGTCAAAATGGCAGCCGGGATTCCGCTCAGTGATTCAGACCGCGCCCCGTGGCTTGCTTCGTTGCACAAGCAGCTTTTGTCCACGCTGAAAGCGGGTCGTCACCCTGTGCTGGCTTGTTCCGCGCTCAAGGATAAATACCGCGCCCAACTCCTAGAAGGTATGGATGGGATTGCCATTATTTATCTCAAAGGAAGCTATGACCTGATCTTCTCACGCATGTCCATTCGGGAGGGACATTATATGAAGCCGGAAATGCTCAGGAGCCAATTCGATGCGCTGGAGGAGCCGAAGGATGCGGTTGTACTGGATGTTGAGATGTCACTGGAAGAGATGATTGATACAATCATCGGCAGATTTTGAATTTGAGCAGGGGTTCAACGGGTGAAACAGGAACAACTGGCGGCTGGGAAGGCGCGCGGTATCTTCATCCGCTTGTCAGGGAAAGGATTTGAGTCTATACTCAAACCAATCTTAGGAGAGAAGGAGAGGCTGACCATGGCAACCGTTCGAGATATGATCCGTAAGAAAGGGAGCGAAATTTTCGCGGTCACGCCTGATGTGACCGTTTTCGAAGTCCTGACGTCGATGGCAAAGCGCAATATCGGGGCGCTGCTGGTGATGACAGGGGAGGATGTGGCAGGCATTGTTTCCGAGCGTGACTGTGTGCGCAAATTGGAACTGATGGGCAGGAACGCAAAAGACACAAAAGTCAGCGAAATCATGACAAGTGAGTTGATCACCGTGGATTGCAGCCAGCCGTTGGAAGAATGTATGGCATTGATGAATGAGAAGAACATCCGTCACCTGCCTGTTTATGACGGCAAAAAATTGATGGGCCTGATTTCTGTCCGTGATGTGCTCAAGGAAATGATAGAAATGCAGCAACTCATGCTTTCGCAACTGGAGCGCTACATAACGGGTGGCGGGCGATGATCCTGCCGGAATGGACCATCTCTGAGCTCCAGGAAAAGATGGAATCTGGCGAGTTGACGGCACGTCGACTCGCCGAGTTGTATCTGGAGCGGATCGCTGCCATAGACAAAAGCGGACCCTGTCTGAATTCGGTGATCGAAACAAACCCCAATGCGCTTGACATTGCCGATGCACTGGATGCAGAACGCAAAGCAGGGAAGACGCGCGGCGCTTTGCACGGGATTCCGGTTCTTGTCAAAGACAATATTGATACCCACGACCGGATGCAGACGACGGCGGGTTCGCTTGCGCTTGAAGGGAATATCTCAGCAAAAGACGCATTCATTGTGAAGCAATTACGTAAGGCAGGCGCGTTGATTCTGGGCAAGACCAATTTGAGCGAATGGGCAAACTTTCGCGGGAAACGCTCCGTGAGCGGATGGTCATCGCGCGGCGGGTTGACGCGCAATCCGTACGCGCTGGATCGTTCTGCGTGCGGTTCTTCATCCGGGTCGGGCGCGGCGGTCGCGGCGAATCTATGTACGGCCGCAGTTGGCACCGAAACGGATGGCTCGATCATTTGCCCCTCACAGACGAATGGGATTGTGGGCATCAAGCCTACCCTTGGCCTGTTGAGCCGCAGTGGGATCATTCCCATCGCGCACAGCCAGGATACGCCTGGCCCGATGGCGCGCACAGTTGCAGACGCGGCGATCGTGCTTGGGGCGCTGACGGGAATCGACGAACGGGATGCAGCCACACGGCTGACCCGAAGGGGGAAGCGGGGCTTATCCAATTACGCAAAGTTCCTTGACCGCGAAGGACTCATGGGCGCGCGGATTGGCGTCGCGCGGAACATGGTCGGTACGAATGCTCGCATCCTCAAGATTTTTGAACACTGTATCGAAGTGATCAAGCATCTCGGCGCGGTCCTTGTTGACCCCGCCAACGTTCCGAACTTTGATAAATTCAGCAAAACGGAATTGGATGTTCTGCACTACGAGTTCAAAGCGGACCTGGACAAATATCTTAAGAGA
>Ga0209521_10002868_pt1 | contig 14017 bp, 28 predicted proteins | sample Rifsed19ft4_FD_184016 | JGI IMG/M metagenome (GOLD analysis project Ga0209521, IMG submission 184016) | Soil microbial communities from Rifle, Colorado, USA - sediment 19ft 4 (version 2) | ecosystem: Environmental > Terrestrial > Deep subsurface > Rock core/Sediment | place: Rifle, Colorado... | reverse complement strand
CCTTGAACAAGAGATTGTTATTCCTGCTGGTGTGTGGCACGGATTTCGGGTGTTAGGAAATGAATCAGCGGTATTATTATACTATGTAACCAACAAGTATAATCCAAATAATCCTGATGAAGAACGTATGGCATGGGATACATTCGGCCCATGGGAAACGGAGTTTAAATGAAAACAGAGACTTGGATAATCGGCTGTCTAACCGCTATTTTTCTTAGCCTGCTTTTGGCAGTTGGTTGGGGACTTCTTGTATCATTTCTGTGGAATGCGACGATACCTTATATCTTTGGGTTGCCTGAAATTACTGTCGTACAAGGAATTTTCCTATCATTACTGTCAAGTATTCTTCTAAAGAGTGGTCGAACATACAGTGAATTGACAGGTAAGAAATGAAATCTTGGAACCTTAATCATCAAAGAAATTTCAAAGTAAAGGTTTGGGAAAATCCTGATGGGATGGACCCACTAGATACGAAAAATGGATGGAAACCCATGCGATTATATGGATGGGAAATAACCGATGCTGGTAAAGATGAAGCTGAGGGGGGATACTGGTTTACATTTAGCACTGATGATGGGCGAAGGTTTGGATTTAGTTTAACAGATGACCAATTATTAGATATTTATACGCATAAGAGAGACTAGATGAAAGTACTGATTACTGGAGCTACTGGATTTATTGGGACTAACTTATTTCAATATTTAGCACGGGAGCAAGATGCAGCAGACCTTTGGCTCTTTGATAAGCGATACGGACAAGATATCCGAAACTATGACCAAATCAGACAAGCCGTTACGAGCATGGATTTGGTCATCCACCTTGCAGCGTCAACGCATGTCGATAATTCGATACCAAATCCGTTACCGTTCTTTTGGAATAACACGGAGGGTACGGTTCAAGTCTTAAGAGCCGTTCAAGACGAAGGCTGTAAGATGATTTATATCTCATCAAGTGAAGTATATGGTTCTCTTGCAGATGGTTATGCTGATAGTCATACGGAAATTGTTGGACCAAATTATGAAAGATTTTTTGGTCAAGCAGAGGACCACCCATTAAATCCACAATCACCATATGCGGCTGCAAAGACCGCAGGAGATAGAGCCTGTTATGCATGGTGGCAAACTTACAATACAGACGTGGTTATTGTTCGTCCATTTAATCAGTATGGCCCATATCAGGCAGCAGAAAAAGCAATCCCTTTCTTCATTGACTGTGCTATTAATGGAAAACCCTTACCCGTGTATGGTCACGGTGAAGCAAGCCGAGACTGGCTTTATGTTCAGGATACAGTTAGTGGAATATGGGCTGCAAGAAACGCCCCCTCTGGCGAGGTATACAATCTTGCGACAGGTAAAGATTACACCTTGGTTGAGCTTACCAACATTATCCGAGATGTATTGGATGTCAAAGGGTATACCGTTCATGTGACCGAGACAGCCGACCGTCCGGGGCACGTCCAGAGGCTCCTTGGCGATGCTAGGAAGGCTGAGAGGGACCTTGGATGGCGGGCGCAGACAAGTCTGCCAGAAGGCATCCTAAAGACCGCAGAATGGCTTATATCGAACGGAAAGATTATGTCACCTTTTAGCGTAGAGTTGAGAAATGCTACGCCTTCTTGGAAATAACAAATGATTCCAGTATATAGTCAAAACAATGATGATTGTTTTACGGCTTGTATTGCATCTATTACAGGAATTCCGTATAAAGAGATACCAATTAAGCCTCCTAAATTTACATATACATTAAACTTACTTACAAAAGAAAGAATTATCGGGGATGATGAAGGGCACTTAAAATGGTGGGAAGAATGGCTTTACTCCAAAGGTTGGAAAGTTAACCTATTTTCGAAACCTATTGAAGAAGAATGCATTATTTGCTTGGTGCCGCTCTCTTATCCCTATCAACTTAGGTCTATAGAGGTTTTTGCAATAAGTCATGCCGTTATTTCCCGTAATCATAAAACTATTCATGACCCCACCCCTTCTCATCAACTACCTTACGAGTATAAGTCTAAAACTAGATATAAGATGTTTTGGATGACTTTTAAATTTTTTGAAATAAAATGTTAGTAACTGATAAAATCGAGGTAGTGATTGAAACGAAAAAACTGTTACCTTATTTTTCTATCGCGTTAGAAACAGCCAAAACTTCTCCTTGCACACGTAGGAAATATGGGGCAGTCATAGCATCATTATCTAATGATGTGTTCTATACAGCCGCAGCGAATTATGGTATTAGTAAATGCTGTCAAGGAAATGTGTGCGCAAGAGATAGGTTAGGTATACAGCACGGACAACGTGTGGAAGTTGGTGGGGAAATTCATGCTGAACAAGCCGCACTAATCCAATGGAGAGGATATAATGAGCAAACCGCACTTAATGATTTTACTTTTATATTAGTATGCATAAAAGATGAAAAAGAGTTATATGGGAGAGCCTGTTACCCCTGCCATTCGTGCGCTTTGATGCTTAAATATGCCGGGTTCAAGCATATCTATATTAAAGATGATTATATTAAGGGAGTAATTCATCCCGTATCTATTAATCAAGTTATTGATTATCGAGAATTAGAGTGGGAAGATGGAGAATGATGGTCGTTATTGGCCGGAAATAGATGACCCAATAAACATCTTTGAGTTCTTTAATGAATGTCCTGATATTCGCCCGCCCGAAATAATGCAAGATATTCCAAGATATTTTAAAGCTCTTTATCAATCGGGGCAATATGGGTGGTCCTCATATTTTGAGGGTTTTTACAATAGGTTGTGCAGAGCTATTGAAGAAGAGGTTTCAATTAATGCTTGATATGCCTAAGTTAAAAAAAGTAACTCAACGTTTTCAACGCATTGCTTTTTTTGGGCCGATGTGTAGCGGTAAAACATGGTGCGCCAGCTATTTAAAGGATGATTATGGTTATAACACAATAGCTTTTGCAGGTAAGTTAAAAGCTATTGCATATGATTTATATGGTATCCAAGATAAAAATGGTCCTAATAGAGCTATCTTACAGGAGCTTGGTGGAGTAGACCTTAGAAAGCCTGACCCCGACGTATGGATTAAACACGCGCTTTATAGAGCACAATATTTAGAGGAAATCATGAAGGGGCGTGGTTTGGTTTTAGATGATTTGCGTTATCTAAATGAAGCTAGGGCATTAAAAAATAATGGCTTTGTACTGGTAAAAGTTAATTGTGATGAAGATGTACGCCAAAAACGTATAGAACGTCTTTATCCTGATTACTCGCAAGATGTTCATAATCATGCGTCTGAGATAGGTTGGAAAGAAATGACACCTGATTTTGAGATAAATTCTACTACTGGTTATGAAACCATGGCGCAGTTGGATGCGATGGTGGGATGAGAGTAGCGTTTGTAGGTAAAAAGGCGGCGGGAAAAACATTTGCTGCTAGGTATTTGGCAACAAAATATAATTTCAAACACCTTTCTTTAAAAGACCCTTTATATGATATTCTAAGAAAATTATATTATTATGGTGAATGGAAAAGAATTTCTTGGGAGCAGGAAATAAAATTTTATGATGCTCTTTATAAATTAGACCTAAATATATGGATAGGATATTTAGAACGTAGATTGCGCACAACTACTATGGATGTTGTAGTAGATGACCCAAGATATATCAATGAAGTGCAGGCATTAAAAGAATTAGGATTTATATTAATTCGAATAGATGCTCCCGAAGGTGAAAGAAGAGGAAGGATACCGGCACATCTACAAGATGCGGCAGCAGGAAGTGTTGCCTTAGCAGAATATTTTCATAAAGATATATCAGCAGCTTATAAAACTGACTATTCGATTACAAATACAGATAAAGAATCTACACGTAAAGCTTTGGATATTATTTTACAAAAAGAACATTTGTTTTAATTCCCCTTGACATGAAGAACATATATATGATATAATCTTCTTGTTAGTCAACCTAATGACTAGCCGTTATTAGTAGGATTAGCGGAGGATTAGTAGGATTATATGAGGAAACGTTCAGCACATTTATGTAGAGTTTTAATAGAGGGAGTTAGTTCTTACTCACCATATCGCGGAGGAAGGCTTTCCTATAAACGAGAATATGACCCTACACCGATGATAAACGTAGACCTAACCACAAAAATGGATATCGAAGTAGCTGTTAAGACGTTGCAGAAACGGGGACAAATTTCAAAACAAGAGATACAGATGCTTAGATATGTCATGATGGATGGACGCTTAAGTAGACGTGATATATCTAAGATGATACAGGAAGAAGAGGGTTATTACGTAGACCAGCGAACAATATCCAGAAGGTTAGATTCAGCTTATCAAAAGATAGCTAAGGAATTAGGTTTCGAATATTCTGACGGCCGTGTATTTAAAATGATAGCGCGGGCCAGAGGTTACCCGCCTCCCTATATCTTAAGCGATGACGAGATTGATAAAATCCAACAGATATGGGAAAGAATCTAATGCCTAGAGGAAGGCCAAAAAAGCTACTTTCTAATATATTAATAAAGGAGATATACGAATTTAAGGAAGGTTGGGTAGAAAAAGATTCGATGGTTTGTATGCATCGAGCTAGTAATCCTCATACAAAAACATGTAGTACGTGTAGATTAATGTATGGTAAAAAAAGGAAGAAATCAAATTAAAAGATGGGAAATTGTGTGGTTTGTGAAACTAAAACATCGGGCTCACTAGAATTTTGTGGTAAACATTATAGAGAACATAAAGAAGATATAAAATCAAAACGTCCGTGGGTAAAAGTTTTAAAAAATGATGCCCAACGTGAACGTCGTAGACGTGAGAAAGAGTTCGATAATCAATCATTAGATGAGATTCTTAACGGTGATTATTATCGAGAGAGTTGGTAGGAGTTGATTCTTTGGATGAAAATATGAGATGGTCTAAGCATCCTAAATTACTTCAACGATTGTTGGAGTTGGATGCCCGAGGATATACACAGCCTCAGATGGCCATAACACTAGCAAGTGAAAACCCTGAAATATTTTTATACCCACCAACTAGAGATGCAATAAAAAATGCTCTTGGTAGAGCACATGAGAGGGCTGAATATATAAGAGAAAGACCAGTAGCCGATATATCTCCTTATTTTAATAAATATCGTAAAGAGATTGAGGGAGAGATTATTGTTGAGAAGAATTCTACCTTATTGGCACAAATTTTGGCGAAACCAAGACGTAAAATACTTGTACTCTCAGATATACATGTACCGTTCACAGATGAAGCAAAATTACAACAGGCGATAGACCTACATCGTACCGCAGATATACTAGTATTAGCTGGCGATATCATGGATATGTACGGATGTAGCAAACATCGTCACAGAAAAAATGTTCCAATAGAAGTAGAATTAGATAATACTGTAAGATTATTAGAGTATCTATCCCAAACTTTCCCCGTTATTTATATGTTTCCCGGTAATCATGATGCGCGGGCTAAGAAAAAGATTCAAGATACTTTACCAGCAGATTTACTCTTTTTATTCGATGAAGAACCATTAGAGATGCTTAGTAAGCCTTTCGACAATATCTTCTACCATGATGACTGGTTCCTACAGCTTGGGGACGCCGTGTTCGCCCATGCCGAGCGTTCTAGCACGATTGAGGGCCGTCCTGCCATCCTCCTAGCAGAGTATTTCGAGCATAAGGGCTGGGCTAAGAGATTAGAGATGGGAAGGGTGCGCTGTTATGTCCAAGCTCATACGCATCAATTATCGGCAGTTTATCGAGAAGATATGAAGATGATGGAAAGTGGATGCTTGGCCCAAATAATGGAATACGTACTCGACTCAACAGCAGTAATGCGTCCACCAATGAGTGGTTGTGTTGCTGTTGTTCAACAGGACGGAAAAACTATATTCAATGAGACTCGTGAATATATCCTATGAATGAGGTACTTTTAGCCAGCACCCTTATAATAGTTATTGGTATAATTGCTTTTATTATTGAAGCTATTCAGTACCGGAATTTCAAGGAAGCCGTTAAAGTATTTAATGCTGCTTCTACAGAATATTTTGAAGCCCTAAAAGAGACTAGAATAGTTGTAGACGGTAATGCAGAAACTTTGCATGAGATTGGTGTAGCTACACAGCGTCATGATGAGACAGATGATTTACACACAACGATTCTTGAACTTCATACCTTGGCTATCAAGACATTGACTTCGTTGTTTGAAGGAATTAAAATGCTTGACATGCGTGATAGTAGTGTGGTATTATCAAAAAGTCCCGTAGCAGGGGTGAGTGAGCAGCAGGCAGATTAGAGGTGTGACAGCTTTCTCTTCCCGAGCAGCCGATAAAGAGTAAGGGAATGCTAATCCATAAGCCTTACTCAAGAAAGGAGATTATGGAAACTAAAAAGGTAACTTTGCTAGAAATAGCAGAAGCTATGCAAAAGAATGGGTATAAAAAAGGTAAAAGAAGTTACGTACAAGGTGCTGGAGACAAGATTGAAGCTTGTGCCATTGGTCAAGCGGCACTTAATCTAGGCGTAGACCCCCATAATTTAGAAGCCGAATTAAATAGAATAGAAGTTTTTGGGTTAAATAGTCTTTTGGGCGTGTCTCTTAACTTGGGCGCGTCTATTATTCAAATGAATGATAGTACAGATATGAGTGTAGGAGAAATCGGAAAATTAGTTACTAAATATGCAAAGAAATGGCCTGACCTAGAGTTTAATCTTCCAACTAAGACATATAATTAAGGAGATAATCGTGGGTCAAATGCGAGTAATGGGTCTAGGTGGGGATGATAAGCTGATTTGGGATGCCGATAATCCTGACTCAGTAGCGAAAGCTAAGGCTCGATTTACAGAGCTTTTGAAAAAGGGTTATCGAGCTTGGAGTGTAAAAGGTCAAGGAAAAGGTGAACCCATCACCGAATTTGACCAATATGCAGAGAAAATGATTGTTGCTCCACCGATGGCTGGCGGATAATGCCTACGAATCTTTTAACAATCGGTGATACAGTATACTATATAGATACTGCTCAATCATTTTATTCTACCACTACTGCTAGTACTACTACTAATTCTACTACTACTAATTGGTCTGGAACAGGAGAATACAGAGCTAATCCTTGGTGGGCTAATTATACTCCTGTTTTTGCTACGATACCGATACTATATGACACGGATTTCGGCCCACCATATGTGCCAGATGAGAAAGAGTTAGTAAGAAAAGCGAAAGCAGGAGCTAAAGCCAAGTCATTACTATTAAGTTTCCTAACTCGGGCGCAAAAGAAAGAATTCCACGAAAAAGAATATGTTCACATTATGTCCCAATCAGGAAAAAATTACCGTATAGGCAAAGGCCGAGTACGAAATGTTTCTCTTATTGAGGACGGAAAAATCAAAAGGAGATATTGTATCCACCCAATAGAAAATGTGCCCAATGAAGATAATATGTTGGCACAAATTCTAATGCTACAGACACAAGAAGAACAATTTTTGAAGATTGCGAATGCTAGTGCAGCTTGAATGGGTACTTTGGGATGAGGGGCGAACACTAAAAATACCTTTTCGTATGTTTAAAATAGCGCGGGAAGCTCAGTCCTACGCCATGGGATTGTATTTAAAAGGTGAGCGAAATTATTTACCAACATTAACTCTTAGATTAAATCGAAAAAAGAAATGATAGCGCCGCCTAAGCCTTTGTTCGATTATGATTATTGCGCCGCATGTTTCCACGCTAATCATCCGGGCTGGGAATGTACCCATCAATTAGAAAGGGACCGTCCTCACGGCACCTTTATCAGAGGAATTTGTGGTTGTATTGAACCAACAAGTGAAGAAGAACGCGGAGAAAAAATCGTAACGCTTGGTAGTTGTGAAAATTGTGGTCACCAAAATCATACGGGGTATGGTGCATGTTGGTTTAGGGATACATTTGTAGATAAAAGAGGAAAATTGTTAAAAATTCCATGTGAATGCACGCAGTAAAATTTTGGGCCGATAGTTCAATGGCCGAACGGCGGATTTTTAACCCGCGCGCATGTAGGTTCGATTCCTACTCGGCTCACCAAAGGCCGACGTAGCTCAATTGGTAGAGCAATTGTTTCGTAAACAGTAGGTTCCCGGTTCGAGTCCGGGCGTCGGCTCCAAATCTTAGGAGAAATAAATGTATTCTAACGTAGAAGCTCTAGATAAATTCAGTGATGATGAATATACGTATGGCGCTACGCTTGAACCGGCAATGAGAATAACAGACCCACAAGAAGCACAAGAATATTTGGAAGAACTTATTGTTCAAAATATGAAAAGGTGGGGTCAAACACGAGAACGTGCGACAGAGGTAACAAAGATTAATCTTGGCTATTTTGCCGGTTACTATAACAATGAAATAATGGCACGAGTGAATAAATTATATAGTACGGTACATCCTATTTTTGGTGCAACAGCACCAACGTCAAAAGAAGCATTTGAAATGGGAAAAAAGATAGGTGAGGCTATGAAGAAATGATAAATCTAGATACATATTCATTATATGAGATAATTGTACAAGAATATTGTAGCGATAATAGAGGAAGGGACGATACTCCCCAAAAAATACAAGATGATAGAGAAGATGCACAGTTATTAGCGGAGTTAATTATTAGGCGAGTAAACGCTGCGGCAGAACCGCCTAGACCACAATATAATTGTAGTTGTGGGAATCCTTTCCCACAATATAGGTAAAAGGAGAAGGCTTAAATTGACAGATAATGACATTATGATAAACGTCCTATTAGACCGCTCAGGTTCAATGGGTGGGCTAGAAAAGGATGTTATCGGACATTACAATGCTTACATCAAAGAACAAAGGTATCTACCCGGAAGGGCAACGGTTTCACTTGTTCTATTTGATGATAGATATGAAGAAATATATGTAGGTAAAGACATTAAGGAAGTACCGAAACTCACAAAAGACACGTACTCTGTGCGAGGAAGCACAGCGTATTTGGATGCTATCGGCAAATTAGTTAACTCAGTAGACGCTATCAAAAACAAACCCAAAAAGGTTATCTTTGTTATCAATACTGATGGCTTAGAAAATGCCAGTCGTGAGTTTACTGCTAGTAAAATTAAAGAGATTATTACTGAGCGCCAAAATAATCACGATTGGCAATTTGTGTTCATTGGCGCGGGCTTTGACGCTATTAAAGAAGGTCTGAAATACGGAATACCTGTATGGACTTTATATTCCGCAGCAGCCGGTCCACAGGGCATCACCGACTCCTATACCATGCTGTCAAACAGCACTATAGCCTACAGAGCAGGCGATACCGTAACCATGGACATGACCACCACCCCAAGGAAAAAGACGACGGACGACACTACAACGCCCGTTGTTACCAGCTAAAAATTCGGGACTATCAAACGAAAAAATTTCGGGGCCAATATTTCCAACTTTTTAGAAAGAAAGTTTTCGTAGCCTATTGACAAGCTCAGACAAATCTGTTACTTTCTCCTCGCTATTCAGGAGGAATATAAAGGCCGATGATGCCCGCACCGATGACGATGGAAGAAACTAAAGTTACTCAAATTAAAACAGAGAAACTTAGTCGAGTTCTTCTTGGTGATGGCTGGCACGATGTAGCTAATTGTCAGCTTACATATTTTACTGTTGGTTCTAGTCCTCAGACAGACCCGCGAGTTGGGATTAAGTTTAAGGATGGTAAAACCAGCAAGTATATTGTCGCTAGGCTTGATTCAATTCAAGCTTATGAAGAGGGTATCTAAACTTATAATTTAATTTCCTGAATAGCAAAAAAAGGGAGCAGAATTAAAACCTCTGCTCCCTAATTTTTTATTCCTCTTCTTGTATTCTCCATATAATCCCATCAGGATATGCATCTAACCATTCCAATAAGGCATCGTTTGAAACATTTTCGATTGCATCTGTCCAAAAATCATCGATAGTCAATGTTTTGTTCTTTTTGGAAAGTTGTGTATCCCAAATTTTCCACAACCCGTTAATATAATCAAATTGTTCTGGATAATTTTCTAAACATTTATCACGCAAATTTTGATACTTTTCGCGTACTTTAGCAATAGTTATTTGCTTCATTCTTTTGCCCTAAAAATCATAACACCACTTCTTTCGCCAAAAGTTATTTTTTGAATTTCTTTCATATTTGGAAAAACAGCACTTTTTTCTTCTGGATATTCAAACCCTTCTTTTTCCGTATCCACTAGAGTTACCCAATCTCTACCAAAACATGAAATCCAAACTCTATCACCATCCCACGCATATGCATAATCAGTTATAGAGCTTGTTTCCCACGGCCAAGGCCAACCTTGTTCGGGTCGTGTTGCGTCATCTCTTTGTTCAAAATTTCTCTCAACGTGGTATAGATATTCCTGTTCTGATAAACTGGCGCAAATAATCTTGATTCTATCATCATCAGGAAATCCGTCCCATGCTGTTGAACCAAGCCATTTTGCATTTAAACCCCGACCAATATAATAATCTGCTCTTGTTCCCATTTATAATTCCTCAATTGTACGGATACGTGATTCTCTTACACGATATCCTATTCCGGTGTTTTCGACCTTACCTCTTAAAGTTGTTGGGCCTGTTGTTCCATATTTAAGTGGTTTTCCGTGTTGATGTCCCCAATCTGCCCCATATGACTCAATATCATAATCATAAAATCCAACATAACCTTTTTTAATCAAATAATCTTCAAAAGATTGTGCTGCTGGTTTAATCTTTTCTTGCCATTCATCAAATTTAATCTTTTCTTGTTCCCAAATTTCATTAACTTCTTTTACAGTTTTATCAGGATAATTTCTATAGGGAATTTGACTATATGGCTGGTAGATTAAAACTGGACCTTTTTTATTTGCTATAGCAATTGCTGTGTCTTTTTCATATTCTCTTTGAGCATTGATAATATCTTTTTCAATTTTTGGCTCTAAAAAACCGTCTGGTGCCCAAAGATAGCTAGCTCCATCATAATCTGCGCAACGCGAATGTTCAATTTTAATAAGTTTCATTTCTTATCCCACATTACATCTTCAAACCAGAGTGACATTAGATAAGCAAGTGCTGCAATTTTATATTCATGTTTGGGGGCATATGACCCTAATACTGTATGAATATGCGTATAAGCTATTTCAGGGTCAATTCCAACGCGAGGTTGAAGCTCAATCCCAGCAGAGCCTTTACCAAATATACGGTCAACAGCGCTTGTCCATTTGTTTTGTGGATAACCATCAAACTCGTCAGGAATTGCTTCTACTGGTGGTAGGCAATTCGTAATCTTGTCAGCCGCGCCAAAAGCTTGGTCAACTTTTGACATTGGTACAGGCAAAAAAGGTTCTTTCATCGTGCCTTTTGGATACCAATTAGGTCGATTCATTTATTTAAGCTCCATTTCCCTCACGGAGTTGGGGTATAAGATGGCGCGGGCTGCGGCACAAGCGTCTGAATGGCCGTCGTCATCCTCGTCGCAGTAGCAGGAGGTCCCGTCAATGCCGAGCGTGAAGTCGGCGACACCGACCAGCGCCTCCCGCAATAGCCTCTCGCGGGCCTCCACATCATCTAGAAGCTGTTGAGGACATAGGTTATCACGGCAAGAGCAGAGATAAATATCATTCCATTCTATTTTGTGCGCGTCATCAGGGCTTCCTCCACAGAAACCACAAACGCGATGATGTCGTGCTCTAATTCCTTCTAAATCAATACTCAATTTAATTTCCTTTCGATAGAATCTTGTTGTCGTTCTCTAAGAAATATACGAGTAAATTCTAATATAGCGTTTATAAAATACTCAAAGCAACTTTCATGAAAATAGATATGACTAAATGTTTTTACGGAAACATACTTTGGTCCGTCTGTTACATCAATACCCTCATCGCAACCGAAACAAGATTTTCCTGAAATTATCTCGGTATCACAGTATGCGATTTGGAAAGGCATTAATGTGTGCCAGCAAGAAGCTCTTCGCGTGTTTCCTCTTTAGTCTTACTCTTAAGATATTCAATATCTCGTTTATAGGCAGCTACATCAAATTCAAGCATTTGCTTTTCCTTCTTAATTTTTTCAAATTTCGATAGGATTTCTTGATACATGCTGAGAATAGCGATAGCTTCTTCGCCTAGTGGTTCGGGTTCAAATTGAATAATTGCTGGGTCAAGTCCTGCTTTAGCAAGATTTTGTTTTGCTTCTTCGATTGCCGTTCTTTTTTGAAGGTATTTACTTAATTCAGGCATATTCGATGTAATCTCCTTATGTGGGGATTTTCCGTTACCATTTAATTGAGTAGACGCCCTTTTGGCAGCCCGATAATAAGTTTTTCCTGTCGGTTCTACACGAATTAACTTGGCACCGGCAACTTTTTCTTTGCCATAAGCTCCGATTGGTTGCTTAATCAATTCGATTTCTCCTGCTTTTTGCAATCTCCAAAGAGCTTGATAAACAGAAGGAGCATCTGAGCCGACTTTTCTTGCGATTTCCTCTGATGTAAATCTAGGTTCTCGTTCGTGATATGAATTCAAAACAATTCGCACACGTTCTTGAAGAGTTAAGGATGCATCTAGAGCTTTTTCAATATTGATATCCATTATTATTACCCACTAAATTTCTCCTAGTTTGATTCGGCCTCTTGGAGTTCTGTCAATCAGGCCCATACGAAGCAAATATGGTTCTACTTCTTCTTCGATTGTATCGTGGTCAATGTTAAGCACGGCTTCAAGATACTGCAAACCTACCGGCCTATCTTCTTTAAGAGCGGCCATATACTGACGGTCGCGCTTAAGATAACCGTTTGCATCAACACCAATCTTGCCAAGAACCTCCTTTAATGTAGATTTATTCAAGACGGTTTCACCTCTAACAGCCATGTAATCAAAGATTGTGGCTAGGTAATTTATGCCCGTCCGTGCTGTAAATCTACTACGTTTTGCAACTTCTGTCAAGTCTGCTGTACTAGCGATAACACCTTTTCGTTGGACTACTTTAGAGAGAATCGTGGTAAGCTCGGCCACGGTGTACGGCTCTAGGTGAAGGCTTCTGAAACGGCTCCTGAACGCGCCTGACAAGGCCCCTAGATGCGTCGTACAGCCGATGACGTGGATGAGTCCTTGGTCTAGAATGACATTGAGGGTATCACTAATTTCGGGAGGAAGATTGTGAATCTCATCAATAATTATTGTTCCACTGGTGGGAATTTCTTGTGCGATTGTTGCGCCATCATATATACGCATCGGAAGATTTGCGTGCTGTAAAATCAATCGTGCAAGTGTTGTTTTACCTAGACCAAATGGACCATCAATCATGATGTTTGGTAGAGGCCGGTGTTCAATACGAGCGGCCTCAATCATAATTTGAGCAGCTTCTTTTGCTTGTTCTTGTCCAATATAGTCCCCAAAGGTTTCGGGTGCAAATATATTTCTTTCTTTAATTACCTCTGGATGAATAATACGGCTAAGAAAATCCACTTTTTCTCGAAATCCTTCACTCAGAGCTTTTGTGATAGCTTCGGTATCTTCTTCCGTAAATATGTATACAACATTAATATACTTTGGCACTCGACACCAACGTTATCTTATCTCCATGTTGGGGGAAAATAATAACTTCCCTAAATGGAAAATCTGAATCAGTTAGTGTGCATACGATACCTTCATCATCCCATTTACATCGGTCTGTTACCACAGCTAGTTTTATACCACGAAACGTATCTTTTTTTTCGATAGCTACAACACTTCCTATGGTGAAACCCCCTACAACGTTAATTGGCGGTATTTGGCGTCGTCTAGTCATACTTTTGGCATATTTTTTTCATTATATGGATGAATAAGAGAAAAGAAATCTTTTGTTTGCATGGTTAGGATAATTTCATGAGGTTGAAGGTCCTCTTTAAGCTTGCATAATATCATTGCCCGAATTTCTTCTACTCCATTATGATACATCCAAAAAGTTACAACGCTAAATCCTTTAGGGTCTAATTTCAATAAAGCATTTCTAATGTTTGGTTCTTTAATACTGTGGATATGTTTTAGCCATTCATTGCCATAAATAATATT
>Ga0209521_10002861_pt1 | contig 14037 bp, 13 predicted proteins | sample Rifsed19ft4_FD_184016 | JGI IMG/M metagenome (GOLD analysis project Ga0209521, IMG submission 184016) | Soil microbial communities from Rifle, Colorado, USA - sediment 19ft 4 (version 2) | ecosystem: Environmental > Terrestrial > Deep subsurface > Rock core/Sediment | place: Rifle, Colorado... | reverse complement strand
CCGGTTCCCACGAAAGGGGTGAGGCCGCGGTCCCGCGGCGGCTCCGGTACTGGCTCAACTCCTTCCGGGGCTTCGCCACGTATGACGTGCGAGGCCGTGACGACCGCGCGCGCGACTGACCCCCCTACCTTTTTATTGCACGGAACAGTCCACGGCCTTCGTGGTCGCGGTCACGATCCGCTTCTGCGTGCCGTGCCGGTATCAGTTCAAGGCGATCCAGGACGCGGACGCGATCCTCCGAGAGTTCGGGCAGCGGCTCACCTCCCTCAGCCTCGAGACCGGCGACCACGGCGTCTACGACGTGCTCGTCGACGGAGACCTCGTGTTCTCCCTGGCAGAGGCAGAGCGATTCCCCGAGGGGAGCGACCTCGTCGACCGGATCCGGGCGGTGCTCGATGCCCCACGAAGGACGCGGGCGCGGAAGCCCGAGAAGTAGGGCTTGACGACACCCGCTCGGCCGCCCGGTTCCGGCGCCCATCGGGCGGCGAGGCTCATTCGACCCGAAGCACGACCTTCCCGAACTGCTCCCTGCGGTCGAGGCGCTCGTGCGCCCGGCTCGCCTGATCGAGCGGGAAGCTGCGGTCGACCACCGGCTTCAGCCGGCCCATGAACACGAGCTTCATGACCTCCTCGAACTCCGGCCGGGATGCCATCGTCGAGCCGAGGAGCGAGACCTGCCGCCAGTACAGGTACCGCATGTCGAGCTCGACGAGGGGCCCGCTCGTCGCACCCGGAGAGACGAGCCGCCCGCCTTTGCGGAGCGCGCGGACGGAATCCTTGAACGTCGCCTCTCCGATGTGGTCGAGTACGACATCGACGCCGCGTTTCCCGGTGAGCTCCCACACCGCCTGCGACCACGGCATCGCCGTCGAGTTGACGAGCACGTCCGCGCCGAGCTCCTTCGCCTTCCGGAGCTTCTCGTCGCTCGAGCTCGTCACGAAGACCGTGCAGCCCGCGAGCTTCGCGATCTGGACCGCGGCGGTCGAAACCCCGGACCCGGCACCGAGGATGAGGACGTCCTCCCCGGGTCGGACCCGCGCGCGCGTCACGAGGAGACGCCACGCGGTCATGAAGACGAGGGGCGCGGCGGCGGCCGGGACCCATTCGAAGTCTGCCGGCAGGCGCGCGACGTTCCGCGCCGGCACGGCGACGAACTCCGCGTACGTTCCCGGGAGGTGCTCCCCCAGCACCTGGAAACCGACGCACAGGGAGTCCTCCCCCCGCGCGCATGCCTCGCACCGCCCGCACGAGATCCCCGGATTCACGACGACGCGCTCGCCGGGTTCGAGATCCATCACGTCGCTCCCGACCTCCGCGATCTCGCCCGCGGCATCGGCGCCGAGGATGTGCGGGAGGGAGAGCTTGAGCGCGGGGATTCCCGCGCGGATGAGGAGATCGAGGCGGTTCACGGAGGCCGCCCGGACGCGGAGGAGGACCTGGTCCGGTCCGATCACCGGCCTGGGATGGTCCCCGACGTACGTCAGGACGTCCGGATCCCCGTACCGAGGCAGGAGGACCGCCTTCATCGCCTCACCCGTGGACCGGCACTCGCGTACGCGGCCCGCATAGATAAGCCGGCGCCTACGCGACCCGGTAGCCGCGTTCCTGGAGGATCCGGACGACGTCCTTCTTCCGGTCGCCTTGAAGGACGATCACCCCGTCCTTCCCCGACCCTCCCGTCGCGAGCGCACGCTTTAGCTCCCGCGCGAGCTTCTCCGCCTCCTCGACGTCTGACTCGAGGCCGCGCACGACGGTCACGTACTTCCCGTATCGGCGCGTGTCCAGCCCGACTGTGAGCACCGTGGTCTCGCGACCGAGGTCCTCGCAGACGCAGATCTCCTTCGGTAACCCGCACGTTGGACAGATTTCCGCGCTCACGAGGCCTCCGCCTTGCTGGGGACTCCGGCGAGGGTATCCTTCAGGAGCCTATAGTGCTTGCGGATGGTCACCTCGCTCACGCCGGTGAGGCGCGCGATTTCTGCCTGGGTCAGGGAGACGTTCCCCTGCTCCGCGGCGAGGTACAGGGCGCCCGCTGCGATGCCGACGGGCGAGTTCGCCTCCAGGATCTTCGCGTCGTTCGTCCGACTCACGAGGCCCATGGCCCGTTCCGCGATTCCCTGGTCGAGGTTGAGCTGGCTCGCGAACCGCGGGACGAAGTCCTCGGGGCGCGACGCGCGTGCGACGACGCCGAGCTCCCGGCCGACGATCTTCGCGGTCAAGGAGATCCGGTGGACGGTGACCCCCGTCGCTTGGCTCAGCTCGTGGAGCCCACGCGGGGCGCCGAGCTGCTTCGACGCGAGGTACACGGCCGCCGCGACGATCGCGTCCATGGAGCGGCCGCGGGACAAGCCCGCTTCGATCGTCTTCCGCAGGAGGATCGCCGCGCGCTCCCGGTAGTCCGACGCGATGCCGAGGCGCGAGGACAGGCTCGAGAGCTGCGACAGGCCGGGCGCGAGCGCCCGCTCAATCCGGTCGTAGCGGGTCCACTGGCTCACGCGCCGCAGGCGGTTCAGCGCCGCGACGCTCCGCGCGTCGATCGGGTTCCCCTTCGCGTCCCGAAGGCCGTTTCCGACCATCGAGCCGAGCCCCTTGTCCGGGACCATGACGCTCGCGGGCGGACCCGCGCGGATACGGTGGTCCCCCTCGAAGGTGGTCCAGTCGGGGCCCTGGTCGACGAGGCCCTCGTCGACGACGAGTCCGCAGGTGTCACACACCCGCTCGCCGCGGACGGAGTCCACGTAGAGAGCGAAGCTGCCGCAGTTCGGGCAGCGGAAGTGCTCGGGACCTCTCGAATCGTCTCCGAGTTCTTTGCCAAACATCGAATCCTTCACGTTCATGGGTTCGTTGAACCGGCTCATGCCGTCACCTTCCTGGAATGGAGATGATCCTCCATAACCCACCTCGACGCCCAGTGCTCGAGCCCGCGAATCGCATCGAACAGGTCCGAGCCCATCGGCGAGAGACGGTACTCCACCGCGACGGGACGGTCGAGCAGCACCTTCCGCTCCGCGATCCCGGAATCCTCGAGCTCCTTGAGGGTCTTCGCGAGGGAGCTCTGGCAGATGCCCGTGGCGAGACGGAGTTCGTTGAACCGTTTCGGGCCCGCCAGGAGGGAGTGGAGGACGCTGAGCTTGAGCTCTGAGCCGATCATCCCGATCGCGAGGAGCACGGGGCACCCGGGTCCGTCGCACGGGGCGTTCCTCTTCGCCATGGTCTCTGCCGTTCCTTGGCAAGGGAGAGTAGTACGACGTCATATATAGTTTTGTTTTCGTACCATGTTTCAAGTCAGAACTTAGTACAAACATGAAACGTGATGGCACGAACCACGGCAGAGCCTGACAGGACCTCCTACGGGCGTCAGGCGCCCAAGCTGCGGAGCCGCGCCGAGTTCCGCGCGTTCTCTTCCGCGAGCTTCCGGAACGTCCGGGAGGCCTCGGTGAGAAGCGCCTTTGCCACAGTCCCCGAGTCCGCGTAGAATCGCTCCGCGGTGCCCTCGAGCGCCACGGCCCGGGAGAGGACGCGATCCCTCGGTGCAGGGCTCGCATCGAAGACGTACTTCGCCCCGTCGAGGCCCGTGATCGGCTCGAGGACGACCTCGTTCAGCTTCTGCTGCCGCGTCCGCTCGAGGAGCTTGTGTCGGTTCGCGTGTTGGGCGGCGAGCTCCCGCGCGAGGGCGGCAGGGCCGTCGGGCTCGAGCTCCTTTGACGCGCGGTCGTAGAACGCGGCGGTCGCTGCCTCGATCTCGAGAGCGAACCGGAGGACGGCACCAAACGTGCTCAGCTCGGGGACCGGGGACTCCATCGGATCATACCCAGCGTGTGATGACGACCTTGCTCTCCGTGAAGAACCGGATCGCGTCGCGGCCTTGCGGGTGGAGGTCCCCGAAGAAGGAGTTCTTCATCCCGCCGAACGGGAAGTACGCCATCGCCGCGGCGACCCCGATGTTGATCCCGATGCTCCCTGCCTTCGCCCGGTACCGGAAGTCCCGCGCGGCCTTCCCGCTCGAGGTGTAGATCGACGCCGCATTCCCGTACGGACTTCGGTTGATCCATTCGATCGCGTCGTCGAGACCGTCCATCTCGAGGACGCTCGCGACGGGTCCGAAGATCTCCTCGTTCGCGACCGCCATCTCCGGGGTCACGTCGTCGAGGACCGTCGGACCGACGAAGTACCCGGGATATCCGGCCACCTTGCACCCCCGGCCGTCAAGGGAGACCGTCGCGCCTTCGTCCTCGCCCTTGTCGATGTGCCCGAGGACCCGCTCCTGGTGCTTCCTCGAGATCACCGGGCCCATCTGCGTCGTCTCGTCGAGCCCGTACCCGATCTTCAGCTTCGACGCGTGCTCCGTGAACTTCCTCGACACGGGTTCGCGGGCCTCGTCGATCCCCACGATGACCGATCCCGCGAGGCAGCGCTCCCCCGCGGTCCCGTACACGGACGATATCATGTTCGGGACGATCTTGTCGAGCTTGGCGTCCGGCATGACGACGAGGAGGTTCTTCGCCCCGCCGCCGCACTGCACCCGCTTCCCGTGGGCCGCGGCGCGGGAGTACACGAGCTTCGCGATCTGCGTCGAGCCGACGAAAGACACCCCGCGGATGTCCGCGTGGTCGCAGATCGCCTCGACGGCCTCCTTCGCCCCTTGGACCATGTTCACCACCCCGGGAGGGAAGCCGGCCTTGTCAATGAGGTCGAAGATATACGACTGGACGATCGGGTCCTGCTCGGAAGGCTTCGCAATCCAGCAGTTTCCCGTGGCCACGGCGTACGGCCAGAACCACGACTGGACCATCGCGGGGAAGTTGAAGGGGCTGATCCCCGCGAACACGCCGAGAGGCTGGTACAGGACCTCCTCGTCGATCCCCGCGGCCGCGCCGTCCTCCAGGGTGTAGCCCATCATCAGGCTCGGGATCCCCGCGGCGACCTCCACGTTCTCGATCGCGCGGCGGACCTCGCCACGGGCCTCGTCGATGATCTTCCCGTGGTCCTGCGTGACGATCCGCGCGAGCTCTTCGAAATGCTGCTCCATGAGGTCGCGGAGCGCGAAGAACACCCGCGCGCGGCTGATCGGCGGCGTCTCCCGCCACTCCTCCCACGCCTCGAGGGAGGCTCGGACCGCGGCATCGATGTCCTCCTTCGGCGAAAGGGGGACACGGGCAATCACCTCGCCCGTCGCGGGGTTCGTGTCGTCGAGCCACTCCGTTGCCGACGAATCCACCCACTGCCCGCCGATGTAGTTCCTCTGGTCCCCGTAATGCCTCTTGACCTCGGGGAGCAGGGTCGTCTTTGCGCTCGTCAGACCACCCTCCTCAGGCCGCCTTCCCCGCGAGGGCCATCTCCACGCTGTCCTCGAGGAGGCCGAGCGCCTTCTCCATCAGCGGCAGCGGGACGTTCAGCGGCGGTAGGAGCCGGATGCAGTTGTTGAAGTACCCTGCGGTGAGGAGCATGAGCCCGTTCCGCAAGCCCGCGAGCTGCACCCCGCGCGCGAGCTCCGCGTCCGGCTCCTTCGTCTTCCGGTCCTTCACGAACTCGAGGGCCCACATCGCGCCGATCCCCCGGACCTCTCCGACCCGGTCGAACCGGGCGTGCATCTCGCGGAGGCGCTTCGCGATCAGCGCCTCGAGCCGCGGCACCTTGGGGAGGGCGCGCTGGATCTCCTTAACGGCCTCGAGGGCGGCAGCGCAGACGACCGGGTTGCCGCCGAACGTGCCTCCGAGGCTCGCGGGGGCCGGGGCCTGCATGATCTCCACCCGACCCGTGACGCCGCCGAGCGGGAGGCCACCGCCGAGCGCCTTCCCGGACACGAGGAGGTCCGGCACGACGCCCCAGTTGTCGATTCCCCACAGCTTCCCCGTGCGACCCATCCCCGCCTGGACCTCGTCGTCCACGAGAAGGATCCCGTGGTCGTCGCACAGCTTCCGGAGGAGGGGGAAGAACTCCTTCGGGGGTACGACGACGCCGGCCTCGCCCTGCACGGGCTCCGCGACGAGCATCCCGACCTGTCCCTCGACCTCGGGCCGCGTGAGCGCGCGCTCGATCTCCTCGACGCGGGCGCGGGCGCAGTCCGCGGGCGCCAGGCCCTGCGCGTCCCGGTACGGGTATGCGTAGTCCATGAGCATGACCTCGCGGACGAAGGGTGCAAACCCCTCGCGGTAGGGCTTCTCCTTGCCCGTGAGGCTGATGTCGAGGAGCGTGCGTCCGTGGAACCCCGTCCGGAAGGAGACAATCCAAGGCTTCTTCGTGTGCGCGCGCGCAAGTTTCACCGCGTTCTCGATCGCCTCGCTGCCGGAGTTCAGGAAGATCGACTGCGTGAGCCCGGGCGGGCAGATCTCCGCCATGACTTCCGCGAGATCCGTGTACGGGCCGTACGTGGAGACCATGTAGCAGATGTGCGTGAGCCGGTCGAGCTGGGCTTTCGCGGCCTTCACGACGGACGCGGGGCGATGCCCGGTGTTGTGGACGCCGATCCCCACGCCAAGGTCCACGTACACGTTCCCGTCCGCGTCCTGGACGAACGCGCCCTCGGCACGAACGATCTCGAGGGGGAGGCCGACGCGGAGCCCCTTCGTGACGAAACGGTCCTTCCGCTCGGTCGCGGCCTTCGACCTCGGTCCGGGGGGCACGACAACGATCCGTGGGCCGGTCAGTCCCCTCCTCGGAGCGCTCTTCCTCGCCGTCCTCTTCGCGTGCTTCCTCGCGGTGCGCTTTGCCATGATATCGTGACTCGGCCGCGGCCCGGTCGGAGCCGCGGACCGTGTGATGAAGCGAGAGGGGGATTATATGCTTTTGACAATGATTCGACGGGGGGAGTCGAACTCGACGCCCGGGCCTAATAAAGGGCCGGGGGTCCGCGGGACTTCAGTGGAATGCCTGGCCCTTCGTCTCGGGCCCGATCGCCGCGAGGGTCGCTCCGCCGACGCCCATGAACACGGCGATCAGCGCGAGGGGGAGGAGGACCTCCCCGTACGCGGCGAGGAGGGCCCCGAAGACCACGGGCGCGAGGATCGCCGTGAGCTTGCCGACGCCCTCCGCAAGACCGAACCCGAGGGCGCGGTACTGGGTCGGGAACAGCTCGCTCGTGTACGGGTACACCGCACCCCACGCGCCGAGGTTGAAGAAGCTCACGAACACGAGGCTCACGATCAGCGTGACGGCGTCCTGGGCGGTCGCGAAGACGAGGCCGCTCACGCCGCCGAGGATGAGGAACAGGGCAAGGGTCTTCTTCCGGCCGATCCGCTCGACGAGGAGCATCGACGTCAGATAGCCAGGGAACTGGGCGAACGCGGAGATCACGAGACTCTGGTACAGGTCCACCGTCGCGAACGCGAACAGGACCAGCGGCAGCCACAGGAACAGCCCGTAGTACGAGAAGTTCAGCGCGATCCAGACGACGACGGTCACCGCGGAGCGCCGGGCAAGGGGTCCGCGGAACAGATCCCCGACGGGCGCCAGGGGGACCGCCTCCTCCCGGGAGATCTCCGTCGCGGTGACGGGCCGGCCGGTCACCCGGGTGAGCACGGCGGCCGCATCGTCGAGCTTCCCCTGCCGCGCGAGGAAGTACGGGCTCTCGGGGACGATCCGGCGGAACAGGTACGCCATGAAGGCGGGGAAGGCGGAGACGAGGAAAAGGAGGCGCCAGTTCCCGGGGTACGCGACGAGGAAAAGGTACGAAAACAGGATCGCGAGAAGGAACCCGATGGGCCAGAAGAAATCGAGGAGGACCATGAAGCGCCCGCGGGACTGGGGCGGAAGGTACTCGCTCAAGAGGGACGGGTCGATCACGAGCATCCCGCCGAGGCCGATCCCGGCGAGGGCGCGGAAGGCGAAGAGCGCGGGCCAGTCCCAGGACGCCGCGGTGAGAGCCGTGAACACGGAGTACCAGAGGATGCTCAACTGGAACACGGCGCGGCGACCGTGGCGATCCGCGTACCGGCCCAGGACGAGGCTCCCGACGAAGGACCCGAGGAGGGTCGCGGCGGCCACGAGGCCGAACGTGACGTCGTCCTGCACCCCGACGTCGGCGCGGAACTTCGGGAGGGCGAGTCCGATGAGGATGATCTCGTACGCAACGAACGTCCACGAGAAGCCCGTGATGAGGACGACCTTGCGGTGGAACCGCGTGAACCCGCCGTCCCGCAGCACGTCCTCCACGGTCCGCGTCGCCGTCGCCACGTGCGGCGCGAATCCGAAATCGTATTTGAGGGTTCCTGGGAACTCTCATTAGGCCAGGCGCGCCGGGCCTACGCATCTCGTGCCGCGCGCGTCGCCTCCCGGACCTTCTCCCAGGCGACGAGGAGATGGAACGACAGCTCGGGCACCGGCTCGACGTCGACGTACCGGAACCGTTCCTCGAGGAACCCCGTCGCCTTCTCGAGGGGGACCTCCGCGATCTCGGCACCCGACCGCTTCACGCGGATCCCTTCCATGAACGCGCCGATCTCCGTCGGGCGCTTCACGTCGCGGGCGAGGAGGGCATCCGGGAGGATGATCGCGAGGAGGCCCCGGGGCTTGAGGACCCGCGTCGCCTCCTCGAGAGGCCGGGACCAGCGCTTCCTCCGCGGGACCCAGACGAGGATGAGCTGGTCCACGTGGTTGTCCCGCAGGGGCACGTATCCCTCCGCCCCGTCCAGGAGCGTGAGGCGGGGCTCGTCGATCTCGAACGTCCCCTGGGGCCGGACGAGGAAGAGCTCCCCTCCAATCGTCTCGAGGAGCTGCCCGAGGAACCAGCGGAAGTTCACCTCGCTCAGGTAGCCGGGCGGCACGACCATCGCCGTGCGCCCACGGGGTCGGGCGTATGGCAGGTACTTCGCAAGGATGTCGAGGGCGCGGTCCATCGTCGTCGCGTCGTTCGCCAGGTGGTCCAGGTACGCGAGTCGGACGACCGCGATCGCGTCGACGAGGCGCTTCTCGAGGCGCTTCCGGCCGTCCGCGGTGAGCCGGTAGACGAGCCGTTTCGGTCCCCGTTCCCCCGGCGCGGAGGAGGAGGCGATGAGCCCCTCGGACTCCATGCGTTTCAGGACCGGGTACAGGTGATTCAGACGGATGTCGAAGCCTTGGTCACCGAGCGCGCGGTGGATCCGGTATCCGTACGTCGCGCCCTGCTGGATCGCCCCGAGGACCGACGCCTCGAGCTCCCACGTCGTCAACTAGGTCCGCCTCGCGGCTATAGAAGGCCGAGGGAGCACTTGAACGTAAGCCTCCCGACGCCGGACCTAGTCGTGCTTCGGGTCCATCCACCGGTAGACCATCAACCCGCAGTTCGGGCAGGGACCGGAGATCCATCGGAGCTCCGCCTTCCAGGCGTGCCCGCAGTAGGGGCAGTCGACAATCGGTTGCTCGGCGGCGTCCGCGTCCTCCATGAAGCCAGGCGCGAACGGTAGGACATGTCGACGGAAATACCTGCGCGACGCGCCGGTGCGCGCGCGTCGAATCGTGCCTCCTTGACCCTCGCATGGGAACGTTCGAGGCCGCGTCTACGACAAGGGAGGGGCGAGCGCCTGGAAGTCCACGGGTTCGGCGGAATCCGGCCGCCGTTCCGGGAAGTCCTTCACGTGCACGCCGTAGTACGGCACGCGGTTCGCGACGACGCGTCGGAAAGCGTCCCGCACACGATCGTCGTCGAGCCCCCGCGTCGGGATCAGATCGTCGCTTCGGTTCAGGCATCCCTTAAGCTCGCCCTTGTGCGTCACGCGGATCCTCCGGCAGTTCATGCAGAACTCCTCGTTGTACACGGGGTCGACAACCTCGACCTCCGCGCCGTTGAAGATGTAGATGTGCCGGTGGTGCATCTCCCTCACGAGGACCCGGTCCGCCCGGGACTCGAGCCACTTCTTCACCCCATCGATATCGACCATCCACTCACGGTGGTCGACGAGCTCGGGCATGAACTGGATGAGCTGGAGCTTCAACCCGTCCCCATCGCCGACGTACTCGATCATCTCCGGGATGTACGGGAGGGTCTGCTTCATGACGACCATGTTCAACTTCACCGGCTTCAGGCCCACCCGGAGGGCCTCCCGGATCCCCCGCAGGACGGCACTCAGGTCGCCTTTCCGGATCCGCTCGAAGGCACGCGGATCCATCGAATCGATCGACACGTTCACGCGCTTCAGGCCCGCGTCCCGCAGCGCCTCCGCGCGCCTCGCGAGCATCGACCCGTTCGTTGTCATCGAGACGTCGGGGATCTGCCGGACGGACCGATCGATAATCTCCTCCATGTCCGCCCGGACGAGGGGCTCGCCACCCGTGAACTTCACGGACCGGATGTCGAACTCCCGCGCGATTCGCAGGAGCCGCTCGATCTCGGCGACGCCCATCTCCTCCGGATGCGGCATCCGGGGCGCGAGGATGGGGCCGAGGCCCTCGTCGTGACAGTAGATGCAGCCGAAATTGCAGCGACGCGTGACGCTCACGCGGATGTCCGTGACCTCTCGCCCGAACGCGTCGACGAGCATCGCAGGCGCGGAAAAGCCCGCGACGCCGTATATAGTTGTGCGCAAACGGGTTCGGATCACGCGGGGATCCGCTCGATCCGGACCGCGCAGAACTTGAACTCCGGGATCTTCGCGTGTGGGTCGAGCGCGTCGATCGTGAGGAGGTTTGCGGCCGCCTCCACGTAGTGGAACGGGACGAACACCGCGCCCGGCGTCATCCGGGCGGACGCGCGGGCCTCGAGCTCGATCGATCCGCGCCGGGAGACGACGCGGACGCGCTCGCGGTCCCGGATCCCTTCCTTCTCGAGGTCGGAGACCGCGACCTCCACGAACGGCCGCGGGTTCAGCTCCTCGAGGATCTTTGCGCGGCGGGTCATCGACCCCGTGTGCCAGTGCTCGAGGACGCGCCCCGTGTTCAGGACGTACGGGAACGCCGGGTCGGGGAGTTCGCGGGCAGGAGCGAACTCCGCAGGATGGAACGCCCCGCGACCGCGGGGGAACGTCTCGGTGAACAGAATCGTCGTTCCCGGGTGGTCCGGCGTCGGACACGGCCACTGGATCGGCCGATCCGCCACGCGGTCGTGCGTGATCCCGGCGTACGCGGGGACGACCCGTTGGATTTCCGCCTGGATGTCCGCGGGGGCGGTGTATGGCATGTCCATGCCGATCCGCCTCCCGACCTCGATGAGGATCTCCCAGTCCTGCCGCGCCTGCCCGGGCGAATCGAGCACGGGCCGTCCGAGCTGCACATGGCGGTCCGTGTTCACGTACGTCCCGAGCTTCTCGAGGGCCGACGCGGTCGGCAGGACGACGTCCGCATACTCTGCAGTCTCCGTCAGGAAGATGTCCTGGACGCCGAGGAATTCGAGGCGCAAGACCGCCTCGCGGACCTTCGAGAGGTTCGCGTCGCTGAGGACCGGGTTCTCGCCCATCACGTACAAGCCCCGAAGGTGGCCCTCGAGCGCGGCTTCGAACATCTCCGTGACCGTCAGGCCGACGTCGCGGTCGAGCTTCGCGCCCCACGCGGCTTCGAAGCGCTCGCGCTCCGCCGGGTCCGAAACCGGGGCGTACCCGGGATAGTACATCGGGATCGCGCCCATGTCCGAGGCGCCCTGGACGTTGTTCTGTCCCCGAAGCGGGTTCAAACCCGTGCCGGGCCGGCCGACGTTGCCCGTCGCGAGGGCGAGGTTGATCAGTGCGAAGGAATTGTCGCTCCCCGTCGTGTGCTGGGATATCCCCATCCCCCAGAGGATCGCGGACCTCCGGGAGCGTCCGTAGAGCCGCGCGGCCTCGACGATTCGGTCCCGCGGCACGCCCGTGAGCTTCTCGACGAGCTCCGGCGTGTACGGCGCCATGACCTCCTTGAGGCGGTCGAACCCCTCCGTGCGCGCAGCGATGAACGCCTCGTCGACAAGTCCCTCCTCGATGACGACGTGGATGAGCCCGTTCAGGAGGGCGACGTCCGTCCCAGGACGGTTCTGCAGGTGGAGGTCCGCATGGCGCGCGAGCGGGATCTCTCGCGGGTCCGCGACGATGAGCGTCGATCCGCGCTTCGCGGCCTGCTTGAGGAACGTCGCGATCACCGGATGGTTCTCCGTCGTGTTCGATCCGATGACGAACAGGACGTCCGCGTCGCCGAAGTCCGCGACGGTGTTCGACATCGAGCCACTGCCGATCGCCGTCTGAAGGGCGTAGACGGACGATGAGTGACAGAGTCGGGTGCAGTGGTCGATGTTCGGAGTGCCGAGCCCCGCGCGGATGAGCTTCTGGAACAGGTAGTTCTCCTCGTTCGTGCACTTCGCGGAGCTGAGGCCCGCGAGGGCCCGGGAGCCGTGCGCGCCGCGGATCTCCCGGAGCCGCCGGGCAACGAGGTCGAGGGCCTCCTCCCACCCGGCCTCGCGGAAGACCTCGGAAATCCTCCGGCCGGCGAGGGGCGCTCGGGGGACGTCGTCCCTCCGGATCAGCGGGGCCTTGAGACGCTCCCGGTGCTGCGCGTAGTCCCATCCGAACCGACCCTTCACGCACAGGCGACCGAGGTTCGCGGGCCCTTCCGGTGCGCCCGTCGCGTACACGACCCGGTTCGCGGCCCGGTCCACGTGGTAGTCGACGAGGCACCCGACCCCGCAGTAGGGGCACACGCTCCGGACGACGTCGAGGGACGCTTCGGGAGGCCCGCGTGCCCGGCCCTTCTCGAGGAGCGCGCCCGTGGGACACGCCTGGACGCACTCCCCGCACGTGACACAGGTCGAGCGACCCATGGGATCGTCGAGATCGAAGATGATCCGCGCCTCGAAGCCCCGGTCCTTCACCCCGATCACCTCGTTGACCTGGACCTCGTCGCACGCGCGCACGCATCGGTAGCAGTTGATGCACGCGGCGGCATCGAAGACGATCGCGGGGTTCGAGGGGTCCGCATCGGGGGCGTCCACGGTCCTCGGGAAGCGCGACGCGGCAACGCCGTACGCCCGCGCATGGCGCTCGAGCTCGCATCCATCGGGGTCGAGCCTCGCCTTCTCGCACGGGCTCGGGTGGTCCGCGAGAAGGAGCTCGAGCATGACCTTGCGAGCGCGGTCGACCCTCGACGTCGCCGTCGCGATCCGTTGGCCCTCCCGGACCGCCCGGGCGCACGCGGGGACGAGCGCCTTCGCGCCCTCCTCCTCGACCATGCACATCCGGCACGCGCCTGCGACCGGGAGGCGCGCGTCGTAGCAGAGGGTGGGGATCCCGATCCCGAGGTGGCCCGCGGCATCGAGGACCGTGCTCGTCGCGGGGACGACGACCTCCCTCCCGTCGATCGTCACGCGGACGGCCGGGGTCGATGGAGGCGGGTTCAACGTGAACACCATCCCGTGAGGCACCGGCCTTCCGCATGCGCCCGGAACTCGTCCGGAAATCGATCGAGGGTCTGGCGCAGCGCGAGGGGCGCCGTCGTCCCGAGGCCGCAGATCGAGGCGTCGACCATCGTCGTCGCGAGATCCTCGGCGGAACCGAAATCGAGCGCCACGCGCCCGTTGCGGAGCGCGCGGACCATCGCGAGCAGCTTCTCGGTCCCCACGCGGCATGGCGTGCACTTCCCGCAGGACTCGTGGGCGAAGAAGTCGAGGCATCCCTCCGCGAGATCGACCGCGCACACGGAGGACCCGACCACGATCACGCCGCCAGACCCGAGCATCGCACCCGCGCGGGCGAGAGGGTCGAAGTCCATCGGGGTGGCGAGCCGGTCCGCGCCGAGGAACCCCGACGCGAGACCGCCGGGGAAGAACGCTTTCACGGACTCGCCGTCTTTCAGTCCGCCCGCGTGGTCCCGGATGAGCTCCTCCGCGGTGAGGCCAAGGGGCACATCGTAGCATCCGGGCCGCGTGACGTGCCCACTCACCGCGAGGCGCTTGAGTCCGACAGCGCCGTTCCGACCCTGCCCGCGATACCATTCCGGCCCGTTCCGCAGGATCTGGGGAATCCGCACGAGGGTCTCCACGTTCTGGATGAGCGTGGGCTTGCCCCAGAGGCCCGCCTGCGCAGGATACGGCGGACGGAGGCGCGGCTCGGGTCGCTTCCCCTCGATCGACTCGAACATCGCGGTCTCCTCCCCGCAGATGTACGCGCC
>Ga0209521_10002858_pt1 | contig 14044 bp, 10 predicted proteins | sample Rifsed19ft4_FD_184016 | JGI IMG/M metagenome (GOLD analysis project Ga0209521, IMG submission 184016) | Soil microbial communities from Rifle, Colorado, USA - sediment 19ft 4 (version 2) | ecosystem: Environmental > Terrestrial > Deep subsurface > Rock core/Sediment | place: Rifle, Colorado... | reverse complement strand
ATAAACGTATGCTGAGGATTTGCAAGGAACTCGGTTTTAACGTAAGCCACATGCCTGATGGTCTTAGCAAGGTTGAATTAGTTCTAAAATAACACACCAGTTCATATTAATTTTAACTCTCTTCCTACTCTCCTGAACACTTCAATGCAATGTTCTATATCTGACTTGCTGTGTTCTGCAGTAACTGTTGTCCTTATCCTGCAACATCCTTCAGGGACTGTAGGCGGACGTATGGGAGTTGCATATATACCTTCATCAAATAATCTCTGTGAGAAGAGGATAGTCTTCTCTATATCACCTGTGAAGACCGGAATAATCGGTGTCTCACTGTTCATAGTATTATAACCAAGCGCCCTGAGCCCCTCTCTGAACATTGTTGTGTTTTCCCACACTTTTTCAACCAACATATTATTTTCCTGAAGAATACTTATTGCTGCTATTGATGCAGCGACGACAGACGGTGGCAGGGAAGTAGTATATATGAAGGACCTTGCCTTATTGATGAGATAATCTTTAACTGTTTTATTTCCGGCTATATAAGCCCCGAATGACCCAAGCGCCTTGCTGTATGTGCCCATCTGGATATGCGAGCTATTATTTATCCCGAAGTGTTCAAATGAACCACGACCGGTTTTCCCCAGGACACCTGTAGCATGAGCGTCATCAACAACTAAGAAGGCATCATATTTTTCTACTAAGTCAATAATGTCAGTTAAGGGAGCAATATCTCCATCCATACTGAAAACACTTTCAGTAATTACAATCTTCCTTCGATAACATCTGTTACTATTATCAGTTTTCTGTGAGATCAATGATCGGAGATGTTCCGCATCCCGGTGTCTGTAAATAAAGACCTCAGCCCTGCTGAGCCTGCATCCGTCAATTATGCTTGCATGATTCAACTCATCACTGAATATAGCATCACCTTCACCTGCAAGGGCCTGAATAACTCCTGCATTTGCCATGTAGCCTGTGTTGAAGAGTAGTGCATCTTCCGTACGTTTAAACTCTGCTGTAATCTTTTCCAGCATCTCATGAACTTCCATGTTACCTGATACAAGCCTTGAGGCAGCGGCGCCGGTCCCATAATTTCTGATGGCAGAGATGGCCGCCTCTTTTAATGATGGATGATTGGCAAGTCCTAAGTAGTTATTGGAAGATAGGTTGATATACTCCCGTCCTTCAATAACTATTCTTGATGACTGTGAAGAGTCAACCCTTTTAAGGCTCCTGAGGAGATGGCAGTCTCTGAGTTCATTCAGCTCTTGCAGTAATTCATTGTCTATGTTCATTCTACAATCTAAAAAACGCCCTATTACTCGCCTGGCCTGTCTATAATAACAGGTTGTTTTTCCAAATAATAAATATATTCCTCAAGATTCAAATCCTGACGATTCACAAAAAATACCCTTCCGCCGATTGGATTTCCCTTTTCCTTCATGTTTGTCAATCGCACGTATCCGCTTTTTTTTGAGGCAACATAGCCGGTAGTATACTCAGGGTCATCAGACCGGCATAGTTCAGCTATAGACTCATTTTTATCAGCAACCTTACTTGCGATGGCAATGGCATCAATAACCCTTCTGTGAAAGATACCACGTTCTTTCAGTCCTTTCTCAAGTGAATTCCTTGCATTAACAGTGAAGTCTATCCTTGAGACCCTGATTCCTCTCGACGAATCCGGTTCCATGCGCTCCCCGGTGGCTGCGTCCATTATAATTGCTCCACGCATATTTCTGCCGGCGGGTGAGGGGCCTGTGCGAAGAAGATAAAATGCCTTTTCAATCGCAGCATCAGATACACCATTTTCATTCAGGATATCAGCAGATATCTTAGCCGAATCTTCCGGCGATGATGATTCAATAGTCTTTATATCAAGAGACCTTGTGTATATTACAGAAGATGGTTCAATTGCATCTACAGAAATAATTATTTTGTCGGGTATTTTATATGAGGAAATGGCCTGCAACATAAGTTCCGGGAGCACATGCACAAATTCACCATCCACAAGGCGTTCAGCGCCTGAGATATGTGCCTCATTTAAGGAAGACCGCATTCGTATACTAAATAACAGCAATCTCCAATCCCAAGTCTTTTAACATCTGATGGTCCTTTTGTGGTTCCCTTCCACCCCTTGTCAGATAATTCCCGATCATCATTCCATTTGCGCCGCCTGCAAATATCAGCGGATGCAGGTCATTGAGTGCTGTTATCCTTCCGCCGCACACACGGATTTCCTTTTCAGGCATCAATATCCTCAGCAGTGCAATTACCTTAAGCGCCTCAGCAGGCCGGATTGGAGTGATTTCCTCAAGTGATGTTCCCGGCACCGGCATTAAAAAATTCACCGGCACAGAATCTACATCGAGCGCCATCAGTGCAAATGCCAGCTCAACCCTCTGTTCAATAGTCTCGCCCATCCCGAATAATCCGCCGCTGCAAGTAGACAATCCAAGTTCTTTTGCTGCCATAACCTGTTCAACCCTGTCGCTATATGAATGGGTTGTGCAAACAGTTGGAAAATATGATTCGGCCGCTTCAAGATTGTGATGGAAACGTGACAATCCCGCACTTATCATCTCACTCATCTCTTCCTTAGTCATAGAGCCGAGGGTAGCACAAACCTCGATTCCTGCTTCACTTCGGATTCTCCGGATAGCCTCACACAACTTCTGTAGTTCCTTTTCGTTGTTGATCCCCTTCCCGCTCGTTGCAAGACAAAATCTCGTTGCACCACACGACTTTGCTGTCCGTGCCCCTTCTACAATTGAATTTACAGACAGCAGCGGATAGGATGCAACACCTGTAGAAGAGTAGACAGACTGGGAGCAAAATGAACAGTCTTCAGAACACCCCCCTGACCGGGCATTGATAACTGAACATAATTCTATCCTGTTACCGTTAAAAGTTTGACGTATTCTGTCAGTCCATGCAAACAAAGCTGACAAGTAGACGTTATCAAGCCTTAGTATGAATTCAGCCTCATTATGTGTTATTCCTTTGCCGGATAAGGCTTTTTCACAAATTATGTCTATCTTTTCACGCATAAAAATATTCAAATTTATATGGGCATTAATCTTGCAGAAGTATTTTTTAGAATACCTTTTCAGATAGCTTTTCGAATACTATTACAGGTAATTCTGATTGTCAACATTAATATAGCGAGAACAGGTTTACGACTTTAGAATTAAGTTACTTGACATCAGTTTCAAAATTACGATAATATTAAGACAAATCCAAGGCTTATAACTTTTTTAAGCGGAGGTGCAAATGTTCGAACGATTTACTGATCGCGGAAGAAAAATCATCATCCTGGCAAGGGAAGAGGCTGAGAAACATCAGAACGATTACCTTGGTACAGAGCATCTGCTGCTTGCAATCCTGAGAGACGGCGAAGGTGCAGCGTTATTAATCCTTAAAAAAATGGGTCTTTCTCCGGAACAAATACGCATGGAGATTGAGCGAAACCTTCCGGCAGGTGGTGTCACTATGACCTATGGAGAGATACCATTTACTCCCCGGGTCAAGAGGGTCATAGAGTATGCAATTGAAGAGGCAAAACTATTAGGCCATAACTTTATAAGCAGCGAACATCTTCTCCTTGGACTTATACGCGAGGAAGATGGGATTGGCGGCAAGATTTTAAGAAGCCTTGGCGCTAATCTGCTTACCGCAAGACAGCTTACATTAAGCTTCCTCAAACGTGTTCAGACAAAAGAGAAAGAAAAAAGAAGCAATACCCCGGCTATTGACGAATTCGGCAGAGACCTGACTACCCTGGCAGCAGAAGGCCAGCTTGATCCGGTTATAGGACGAGATAATGAGATCGAACGTGTGCTTCAGATATTAAGCAGGAGGACGAAGAACAATCCTGTACTTATTGGAGAAGCCGGTGTTGGCAAGACTGCTATTGTTGAGGGCCTTGCACAGAAGATAGTAAACCAGGATGTACCGGACGGCCTGCTCAATAAGAGGGTCATAGGTCTTGACCTCGGAGCCCTTGTTGCAGGGACAAAATACAGGGGGCAGTTTGAAGAGAGGCTCAAGGTAATCATGAAGGAGATTACAACTGTAGGAAATATAATAATCTTCATTGATGAGCTTCATACCTTGGTGGGAGCCGGGGCTGCCGAAGGTTCAATTGATGCATCCAATATGCTTAAGCCGGCCTTTTCAAGAGGAGAGATACGTTGCATTGGCGCAACGACGCTTGATGAATACAGGAAGTATATTGAAAAGGATGGGGCATTAAAGAGGAGATTCCAGCCTGTGTTTGTTAACCCTCCCACCGTTGAACAGACAGTTGACATAATAAAAGGTCTTCGAAGCAAATATGAAGAGCATCACAATGTGTATATTACTGATGAGGCTATTGAAGAGTCTGTTCGCCTTTCTGACAGGTACATTACAGACAGGTATCTACCGGATAAGGCCATAGATGTCATTGATGAAGCAGGGGCTCGTGCCAAGCTTCTTTCCCACTTCGTCCCTGAAAGGATTCGTGCAGTAGAGCAGGAGTTGAAGAATGTAATCAGGGAGAAGGAGGTTGTAAGCAAACTTCAGCACTTTGATGCAGTAGCGAAGTTCAGAGAGGAAGAAGAAAGACTGAGGGACGTAATAGACGATGCTAAACGCGACTGGAAAAGTCAGGTAGATAAGACAAGACCTGTAGTTGGAAAAGAGGATATAGCATATATTGTTGCCCGTATGACAGGCATACCGCTTATGCGGCTTGAAGAAGGAGAGATGCAGAAATTACTCAATATTGAGAAGGAATTACATATGCGTGTAATTGGTCAGGATGAGGCCATCTCAGTAATAGCAAAGGCTATCAGGCGTTCAAGGGCAGGGCTGAAAGGTGTAAAGCGCCCGATAGGCTCATTCATATTCCTTGGTCCAACCGGTGTTGGAAAGACAGAGCTTGCAAAGACACTGGCTGAATATCTCTTCGATAATGAGGATGCCCTTATCAAGATTGACATGTCAGAATACATGGAGAAATTCAGTTCCTCAAGATTAATGGGGGCGCCCCCGGGATATGTTGGCTACGAAGAAGGCGGGCAGCTTACAGAAAAAGTGAGGAGAAGACCATACTCTGTTATCCTGTTTGATGAAATAGAGAAGGCGCATCATGACATGTTTAATATCCTGTTGCAGATATTTGAAGATGGCTATCTTACTGACAGTTTTGGCCGCAGAGTTGATTTCAGAAACACTATTATTATAATGACATCCAATATAGGGGCACGGGCAGTAGACAAAGGTGCGTTATTAGGATTCCAGAAGGCTGGTGAAGAGGGTCAGCATAAGAGGATGAAAGAGTCTATAACAACAGAACTGCGGAACACATTCAATCCGGAGTTTTTGAACCGTATAGATGAAGTTGTTATATTCCATTCACTAAGCAAGGAGCACCTTGTAAAGATAGTAGATATGCTCATAAACGAGGTTAATCTGCGGCTTGTTGTAAGCGGCATGCACCTCGAGATTGCTGACGATGCAAAAGAGTGGTTGATCAATGAGGGTTTTGAGCCGCATTATGGTGCACGTCCAATGCGGCGTGCAATACAGAGATACATTGAAGACCCCCTCTCTGAAGAGATAATTAAGGGGAGGTTCAAGGAGACGAAGAGGATAAAAATAGTCCTGAGGGACAATATACCTGCATTTATTGAAGATGAAATAATGGCCGGGGTATAAGCAGCGCCGACCTTTATGGCCGGCTTCAGAAATCAGCAGAAATACAAAGGCCATCAACAACTTGTCAGTGAAGTTAAAATCTGATAAGTTGTTGATGGCCTTTTTTATTTCTGCCTCTTACTTAAATGAAAAAAACCATAGTCATATTATTATTTACATCGGCAATCATGGTACTCGGTATTGCCATTTACATTACCACGTTAAAATATCCTCCTGATATAGCGCCTTTGCCTCATGAACAATATAAGCCATCTAAACCTGAAATACCAATACCTGAAGTGAAGTTAGATGAAGTTGATAAGGTATACCGGGGCCGTGTTGCTATTGTAATTGATGATGTAGGTTATGATGATAAAGTTTTCAGGAAGTTTATAGAGCTTGGTGTCCCTGTTACATTCTCTATCCTTCCCGGGGAACGGTACTCTAAATATATTGCGAGAGAGGCCAGACAGTTAAAGTATGAGGTAATGCTCCACCTTCCGATGGAACCGCGTGGTTCGTGGAGTAACCCGGGGAAAAGGGCAATTTTATCAAGGATGTCGCGTGAGGAGATGTTAAGACAATTATCACAGGATTTGGATGCCGTGCCATATGTTTCAGGAGTGAATAATCATATGGGCTCTCTTCTGACAGAAGATAGTAAGGCCATGCGGGTTGTCCTTGAAGAGATACACAAAAGGGGATTGTTTTTTCTCGACAGCAGGACAACGCCACGTAGTGTAGCATACAGTGTTGCAAAGAGCTTTGGAATTAAAAGTGAGAGCCGGGACGTGTTTCTTGATAATAAAGCTGACATAGGATATATCAAAGGGCAGATAGACACGGCTATCAGGATTGCTAAAAAGCACGGTGAAGCTACAGCAATCGGTCATGCAAAGCTGATGACTGCTGCTGCCATCAGGGAAAAGCTGCCTGATTTTGAAAGAGAAGGGATCGAATTAGTCGCAGTATCGAGGGTACTGGATTGAGTTACATCCTTGCCATAGAAACGTCATGTGATGAGACTGCGGCGGCTGTGCTTAAAGACGGCCGCCAGGTTCTATCCAGCATAGTCGGGTTCCAGTGGGACATTCATCGCCGGCATGGCGGTGTGGTTCCTGAACTTGCGTGCAGACGCCATATCGAAATTATTTATCCGATCACAGAAGAGGCAATAAAAAAAGCAGGGATTACATTGAAAAATCTGGATGCAATAGCCGTTACATCAGGTCCAGGGCTTATTGGAGCTCTCCTTGTCGGAGTCTCTTTTGCCAAGGCATTGTCATATTCACTTAATGTACCCCTTGTTTCGGTCAATCACCTTGAGGGACACCTTTGGGCAATATCACTCGAAAAGAGGATTTCGAGGCCCTTTATCGGTTTAGTAGTATCAGGCGGCCACACAAACATCTACCTTGTTGAGGATATAGGTAAGTATAAGCTGCTCGGTTCTACTTTAGATGATGCAGCAGGGGAGGCATTTGATAAGGTTGCCCGAATCCTGGGACTCGGTTTTCCCGGAGGTCCGGCCATTGAGAGGTATGGGTTGAATGGTAATCCTGAGGCTGTAAGTTTTCCAAGGCCACTTTTAAAAAGAACAGGGGTTGACTTCAGCTTCAGTGGCATGAAAACTGCAGTGTTGAGTTATGTTCGGGGTATATTTGATGTTCGCCATGTTGATGACATCCCTCAGGCTTTAGAGGGTAAGGATCAGTTTAAGGCTGATGTTGCGGCAAGCTTTCAGCAGGCTGTTGTTGATGTCATTGTGTCAAAGACAATAAGTGCGGCAAAGAAAACCGGGATTAACAGGATAGTGATTTCAGGCGGAGTAGCATGCAATAAATTATTGCGGGAAAGAATGAAGAGTGATGGTGAGAAGCATGGAATAAAGGTGTATATCCCGTCCCCGCAATACTGTACTGATAATGCCGCAATGATCGCATGGGTAGGGTACAGGTATTACAAAAAAGGAATATTTGCTGATCTGAAGCTTAATCCTGATGCAAGAAGCAGTATAGGTTGATATGAAACAACTCACCGGTTTTCTCATCTTTATTGTAGTATTCACCCTTTCAGGTTGCAGCAGCGGAACTGACGGAGAGTTTTTCACGGACTATGGGTTGAATGAGGGTGACGTTATCCGTATTGAGATAACAGGCGCTTATAAGAATACAGAGTGGTTAGTTGGTCAGAAATACAAGGCTGCAGCTCTTGATACAGAAACGACAATGCAATTATCGTTAGTTGGCTATGATGTTGAAGGTAACAGCAACAGCACGTTAACTGCAACCTGGTCATCAAGCGATCAGAAAGTGGCTATTGTTGATAATACAGGAAAGATTACTGCGATTTCTGCAGGAGAGGCTGAGGTTACGGTGAAGTTAATGAGCTCAATAACTGAGGAAATAATAAGTGACACAATTGTTATAACGGTTCTTCCTTCTCCTGTGACAGGTAAACAGTGGACAGTTACAACTACGTATTCTCTTCCCCAGGCAATTTGGGATCATGCATCTGCAATATGGAATAGTCACATCTATGTGGCAGGAGGACATTCGAGTTGCACGCCCGTTTCATACAAGGATTGCGGATTCACGGACAAGGTATATTACGCACCAATTAATAAAACCGATGGTTCTATCGGTAAGTTTATTCAAACAGCTATCCTGCCAAGTTACCTCAGAGGACACGCCCTTTTAGCTTATAATGGATATTTATACATCATAGGTGGGATAGAGCAGCCTACATTTCCGGAACCTCCCTATCCTGACCCTGCAAATTTCGAAACGATACTTAATGAAAAAGTCTATTATGCCAGGGTCAATACTGATGGTAGTTTAGGAAAATGGGAGCAAACCGCTTCATTGCCTCCTCCTGAAGTGAGGGATCCTCCAATAGCCGCTGATAAGGCTGGTCTTTTTGCCCTTTCGGCAACTGTACACACTATCTCTAAAGATGGAAAAGATAAAGGCTACATTTATGTAACAGGCGGCTGGAGTGCTGAATTAAAAAAGAATGTTAAAACAGTATTAGTTGGCCCTATAAATGAAGTTGACAGACCTGATGCTTCTCCCGGGAGCATTGAAAAGTGGATTCACAATGATTTGTCAGACCTTCCTGATGATTATGATGGCTTGAGTAAACATACATCTGTTGCAGCTTCAGTTAATGGAAATAACTATATTTATGTGATTGGAGGAAACAGTGGTAATTATGGTTCCCAAATATTCCATAATGAAATTTTATATGCAAAGGTAGCTGAAGATGGTATACTGACTGAGACCGAAAAAGATGGGATACTGTCCACCTGGCATTATGCTTCAGCGTCTCTCCACGAGAAATTGATTGATCATGCATCTGTTTCAATAGGCAGATACATCTTTGTCCTTGGGGGAAGAAATGGCGTCGAAGGTAGTAATGATGAGGAAGAATACAAAAAGTTCAAAGAGGTCGTTTACTTCTACATTGATGATACCGGAGACCTTCAGTCTTTGCAGAGAAGTGTTGATTTACCTGAGCCACTTTTCCATCATGCAGCAGTGGCCGATATAAATATTGCGGCCGATCCTATAAACTTTTATGTAACCGGAGGTGCTGGTGGTAATACAGCGGATCCAGACAACAGAAAAAATACCGTTCATCATTTCAGATCTACTCAATAAAGAAAAAAGAGTCCTCCCTTGTCCATCTATAGTAAAGGGGCGGCCAATATATCGCTTTTTATTTTTCTTGTTCATTTTATTAATTTCAACCAAAGTAGATGCAGAAATCTATACTTATGAAGATGATACCGGGACTGTTCACTTCAGTAATGTCCCGACAGATCCGCAATACATGATGATAATACCTCCTAAAGAAGAGAAAGTCAGAAGGAAGGAAAACTATAAAAATGTTCAGGGAGATTTCAACAAGTTAATATCAGATAAATCTTATCAGTACGGGCTTGATCCTGCCTTAGTAAAGGCGGTTATATCTGTAGAGTCAGACTTTAACCCCCGTGCAGTATCGGAAAAAGGGGCAATGGGCCTTATGCAGCTTATGCCTCTGACGGCAAAAGAGCTTGGTGTTTCCAATTCATTTGATCCGGTTGCCAACATTGACGGAGGGACAAGGCATCTGAGATATCTAATGGACTACTTCAACTGGGATATGGAGCTTGCCCTTGCAGCTTACCATGCAGGAATATCAAGAGTTGAAAAACATGTCGGAATACCACCAATACCCGCCACACATGATTACGTAAAGAGAGTAAAGAGTAATTATAATAAATATATCTTACATTAGCAGGGTGGGCGTTTTCGTATTTTTATATGCCTTTTCTTCCCGCTCCACTTCGGGAAGTCTTCTCTGTAATGTGCGCCCACACTTTCCTGTCGTTTTATGGCTGAAGATACTATAAGCCCGCCGGCATGTAACATATTTGCGAGTTCCAGTTCTTTTCTTGTTAAACCGTGATTGCTGATTTCCTGTGTCAGCATGTCTATAATTTCCCCGGCTTCTTCCAGAGATGCCCCGCTGCGGATTATGCCCGTGTTATTCCACATGACCCTCTTGAGATTTTCACGTATGCTGTTAATCTTTGGCGTATTAAGGGATATATGCCCACTCTTATTGCTGACCTTAGTCCCCCGGCGCTCTGCTTTATTAAGTGGTATGTCTGTAATGTTTGCTGATTTTGAATATTCTGCCGCGGCAACACCAGTTCTTGCACCGAAAACAAGCCCCTCCAGCAGGGAGTTGCTCGCCAGCCTGTTTGCACCATGAACACCTGTACATGCTACCTCACCGGCAGCAAAAAGCCCCTGAACAGTAGTGCGGCCGCTCGTATCAGTCGTTATCCCGCCTATCATGAAATGTGCAGCCGGGCTGACAGGGATCATTTCCTTAGTAATATCTACATTATGTCGCAGGCAGGAATTATACGTAGCAGGAAACCTTTCTTTAAGAAGTGACGGATTTAAATGGGTTGCATCAAGGAGTACGTGGTCTGTACTGCATTTTTTTATTTCTTTTATGATAGCCCTTGAAAGTTCATCCCGTGGTGCAAGTTCTGCCAGGGAATGGTAGTTTTGCATAAACCGCTTCTTTTCGGAATTCCTTAGTATTGCCCCTTCCCCCCTTAATGCCTCTGTAATAAGGAAGGAGGGAACTCCCGGTAATGCAAAAGTGGTAGGGTGGAACTGAACAAACTCCATATCTGACAATACAGCTCCAGCCCTGTATGCAGCAGCTATGCCGTCTCCTGTAGCGCCGGACGGATTAGTGGTTCGAAGGTATAGTTGTCCTGCTCCGCCTGTTGTTATGATAACAGCTTTAGCTGAAATCCGGTAAACCTTGCCGCTCTCTTCGTCAAGCATAATTGCCCCGATACATATATTTTCCCTGATTATCAGATCAATAACAAATTGCTTGGAAAGCTTCTTTATGTTCCGGCTCTCAAGGGCCTTCTTGCGTAGAATCCGGACGATCTCACTGCCGGTAGAATCTTTGAAATGAAGTATCCTTCGCCTGCTGTGGGCGCCTTCAAGCCCCATTAAGAATTCACCGCCGTCTCTGTCAAAGCGTACCCCCCAGTCAATAATCTGCTTCACCTGAGACGGTCCATCCTTTACAAGGACTTCGACTCCCTTCTTGTTACATAGACCTGCGCCGGCATTGAGGGTATCATCAACATGTTGCTGAGTACTGTCATCATCTGCGATGACTACTGCGATTCCGCCCTGTGCGTAGCTTGAACTGCTTTCAAAGGACTTATCCTTGGTGACAATCAAGACCTTGCCATGTCTGCTCAATTCAATGGCAGCCCTTAAACCGGCAATTCCGCTGCCGATAATAAGAAAGTCAGTTTTCATTCTTTATTTCCAAACAATCTCTGTGTTATCCCAAATGGGCTTTCACCTTTAATATCCATCACCCTGAGACCATCACCATACCGGATTACAATTACGGCGCTTCCACCTTCCCTGAATGTCTTTATACTATCACCCCAGGAGCCGTTCCAGTGTACAGTAACATTTCCCATATCCTTATCAATAACAATTCTATCTATAAATATATTCAGTGATATAGTGTTGAATTTCTCCATATCCTGCAATATAGCATTCTTCATCTCAGGTTTTGACAGATATTCAGCAGAGAACATTGTTAGTATGTGGTCATCATGCTGTTCATAATTCGCTTTTAAATCATTGACCATATCAACAGTCTTTCTTATTCTCATCGAATCATCAGAGAGGATTACATTTCCGGCGCAACCTGATATGATAGAGAGGAGAAAAAATAGAAGTGTCATTCCTGCCCCGTATCTGAGTACGGGGTAAACTCCAGCAGGAATCCAGCGTTTAGATTCATTCTCGGATGAAATATCAGACAACATGGGTAGGAAAACTAACACGGAACTCATATAGAAGTCAAGAATTCCTTGATTTATTCATAATTATAGTGTAATGAATATCACCGCAATGAAATATCATCAGCAAAAACCTGAAGATGTATTAGCCATCCTTAACACAACAGCAAATGGACTATCAAATAATGAGGCCCAAAAGCGCCTGCTCGAATATGGCCTCAATGAGATCAAAGAGACAGCAAAGAGGACCCCCCTTGGGATGTTCGCCGATCAGTTCAAGGACTTCATGATCATTATCCTTATCGTGGCTGCGGTAATATCAGGTCTTCTCGGTGAGGTGGCAGACACTATAGCCATAGTTGTAATCGTTATACTTAATGCCATCATGGGGTTTGTGCAGGAGTACAGGGCAGAGAAGGCTATAGAGGCACTTAAACTAATGGCGACACCTGCGTCAACTGTCCTACGGGATGGGGTTCCCCACTCAGTCCCGACCCCTGAGGTAGTTCCAGGAGATATCATCCTCCTTGATGCAGGCAAGGTTGTTCCTGCAGACCTGAGGCTTATAGAATCGTTTCAACTGAAAATAGAGGAGGCAGCACTGACAGGAGAATCTGTTCCTGTAGAAAAAATCATTACACATCTGCATGAGGAGATGATACCGCTTGGTGACAGGCGGAACATGGCCTATAAAGGGACAGTTGTAAGTTATGGGCGCGGCAGGGGTATCGTCGTTGGTACAGGGATGCAGACTGAACTGGGCCGTATTGCTGCCATGCTCCAGGAGGAGGAAGAAGTTAAGACACCCCTGCAAAAGAGGCTTTCATCATTTGGTCAGCGGCTCGCAATCGCTGTTATGGCAATCTGCGCCATAGTGTTTGTAGTAGGGATCCTCAGGGGGGAACCGCCTGTCCTGATGTTCCTGACCGCTGTAAGCCTTGCAGTTGCTGCTATTCCGGAGGCCCTGCCTGCTGTCGTCACAATCTCTCTTGCCATTGGCGCAAAAAAACTTGTCATACAGAATGCACTTATAAGAAAGCTGCCTGCTGTTGAAACCCTCGGCTCTGTCACATATATCTGTTCGGATAAGACCGGGACGCTGACGCTGAATAAGATGACAGTGGAAGAGATATATGTAGACGGTAAATTATTGAAAAGTGCGGAGTTACCGGGCGCTGTCCCCACTGGTAGCAGCGCTGCCTACCTGATGACCGCCCTTGCCTTAAATAACGACACCCATCTTGATGCCAAAGGTGCCGTCGTTGGCGATCCCACGGAAATTGCCCTATATAACATAGCTAAGGACAAAGGGTTTGATAAACATGATATTGGAGAAAAATTCAAGCGCATTGAAGAGATACCGTTTGATTCTGATAGAAAGTGTATGACAACGTTTCATGTAATCCCTGGCGGGGGATTCGTCTCCTTCACAAAGGGAGCTGTAGATGTCCTGATAGAAAAGTCAGAAAACATTCTGACAGCAGATGGTCTGAAACCTATTGATTCAGAGACTATTCACAGGATAAACGACAGAATGGCTGCTGACGGGCTTAGGGTGCTGGGTGTCGCAATGCGCTTATGGGATACCATGCCTGCCTCTGTTACCCCTTATGATGTGGAAAATAAACTGACGCTCCTTGGATTTGTAGGCATGATGGATCCGCCGAGGGAGGAAGCGAAGGAGGCTGTTTCTGTATGCAAGGCTGCCGGTATAAGGCCTGTCATGATAACAGGGGACCACCCGCTTACAGCAAGGACGATAGCACGCAGGATCGGTATTATTGATCATGATGGAGATGTAATGACAGGGACACGCCTTGAGAGACTCCCGATGCAGGAATTTGAAGATAAGGTAGAGCATATATCTGTTTATGCACGAGTCGCCCCTGAGCAGAAGCTTAAGATAATCAAGGCACTTCAGGACAGGGGACAGTATGTAGCCATGACAGGTGATGGTGTTAATGATGCCCCGGCCCTGAAGAGGGCGGATATTGGGATAGCCATGGGTATTACGGG
>Ga0209521_10002856_pt1 | contig 14050 bp, 14 predicted proteins | sample Rifsed19ft4_FD_184016 | JGI IMG/M metagenome (GOLD analysis project Ga0209521, IMG submission 184016) | Soil microbial communities from Rifle, Colorado, USA - sediment 19ft 4 (version 2) | ecosystem: Environmental > Terrestrial > Deep subsurface > Rock core/Sediment | place: Rifle, Colorado... | reverse complement strand
TTGATATTGTAATCGGGGATGGGTTCTTATTTCTCTCTTGGAGTAATTGCTATGCTTTTTTGTTTGTTCTGTTGAACAGTCCATGTATAAACTTTTCAGCTTCTACTCTGTCCCTTTCAATATCCTCTGTCATAAGCTCCGAAGGAACAACCATTGGATATCTCTCAGTATAATAATATCCAGAAACACGTTCACAGAGTTCCCGGAATTCCTCCAGTCCTGCATCAAACTCAGTAGCAAAATCCAGAAGGGTGTCGAGCTCGTGAATCTTGCGTAACTTCCAGCCTTTACCCAAAAGGAAAGCCTTTAAGTATTTCTCAAGAGACTGCTGGAGGAAGAACGCGGCACCATCAGGGTCTCCATCCTCCAACAGGACGGCCATTCTATGCCAATCCTTTTTTGCGACATTTATCCAATCATCTGGATAAATTGAACCCTTGGCTTCTGTCATGCTTTAATCCCCGTTTCAAGGATTTCATTAATAAACTGGTCCCCATGTCTTATCCGTTCCTCTATCTCTTTTGGAGTGAGGACAATGGGTGAAATAGGGACTCCTCTTTTCAAATCCCTTAGAAGACGCCTGACAGTTGCTTGTCTTTCAAAAAAACGTTCCGTGGCATCAGAGATTATAAGCAAATCGATATCGCTATCCTCACCTGCTGTACCTTTGGCATGTGAACCAAAGAGGATAACCTCTATTGCACCATACCCCTCTTTTAATCTTTGTGTGATGGCCTTTAAATCAATCATGTTTTTATCTTACGTTGACTGGTATGTAATGTCAATCTCATATGGGTATCTTAGGGACAACCCCCAGGTATTTTCAAAACATGAAAGTCTGGTAGGGTGGGCTGAGCCCACCAAAAGATTGGTAATCCAAAGACGGCAGGCATAGCCAATCTGCCTAAACTGCCATGTCGGAAGAATAAAAAGGAGAGGTTTCTGTATTATGATAGTTCTCTTAGTCCCCAATAATCTCATTAAGCCCCTATATAATCTGATGCAGTTCTTCAGGCGAGGTCTTGCCGATCTTCTTTCCAAGCCGTTCTACCCCATGCAAGATTTTTGGGTAGGATTTAGCTTGTTACTTCCCACATCCAAACTTACACATAAAAATCTTGAGTTTAGGCAGATATTTTGTTATTCTGCATCGCACTCGATAATGGCAATTTCGCTGGATGCAGTATATATTACCGTGTAATAATATAAAAACAGGAGGATAAGATGCAGGTTTACTATGACAAGGATGCGAATTTAGAGTTGATCAGGTCTAAGAAAGTGGCTGTTATCGGCTACGGTAGCCAGGGACATGCCCATGCCCAGAACCTCAAGGAAAGCGGCGTAAATGTGATTGTTGGTTTAAGAGAGGGAAAGTCCTGGGAGAAGGCTAAAAAAGCCAAGCTGAAAGTTGTTACAGTAGTAGAAGCTGCAAAATGGGCGGATGTGATAATGATACTGGCTCCTGATGAGCTTCAGGGTGACATATACAGGGATGAGATAGCCCCAAACATCAAGAAGGGCGCATTTCTTGCATTTGGCCACGGCTTCAACATCCACTTCGGGCAGATAGTCCCAAGGGAGGACATAAACGTATTAATGGTGGCGCCAAAAGGCCCAGGGCATCTTGTCAGGCACGAGTATACAAAAGGCGGCGGAGTCCCTTGCCTCATTGCAATACATCAGGACCCATCCAAGAAGACAAAGGCCCTGGCCCTCTCGTACGCCTCAGCTATTGGAGGCGGAAGGTCGGGAATAATAGAGACTAATTTCAAGGACGAGACGGAGACAGACCTCTTCGGTGAGCAGGCAGTCCTTTGCGGAGGGATATCAGCCCTTATTACAGCAGGGTTCGAGACACTCACAGAGGCAGGTTATCCGCCGGAGATGGCTTATTTTGAGTGTCTGCATGAGACCAAGCTCATTGTAGATCTCATCTACGAGGGAGGGATCGCCAATATGCGCTACTCCGTGAGCAACACGGCAGAGTACGGCGATCTTACAAGAGGGCCGCGGATCATTACGGAAGAGACAAAGAAGGAGATGAAGAAGATACTTACAGAGATACAGACCGGCCAGTTTGCCAGGGACTGGATGCTTGAGAACAAGGCAAACCAGCCTATGTTTAAGGCGCTGGCAAGGAAAGGAAAGGAGCACCCCATTGAAGAGGTTGGAAAGAAGCTCCGCTCCATGATGCCGTGGATAACAAAGGGGAAGATCGTTGATGAGAGCAAGAATTAATCATGAATGAAAACACACCTATAGCAATAGAGGGACTTCCCTTTGCGATACCACTGCTGATTCTGAGTGCCGCACTCTGGTATTTCGGAGTGCGGTATCCTGCATGTTTTTTTACGCTCCTTACCATATTCGTCTTGTGGTTCTTCAGGAACCCTGAGAGGGTTGCCCCTCAGGATCTGTCAGCAGTCATCTCACCGGCAGACGGGAAGATTATTGTGGCAGAGGAGATTAACGAGGATAGATATCTAAAGAAAAAGGCCCTGAAGATAAGCGTCTTCATGAATGTCTTCAATGTCCATGTAAACCGGGTGCCATACAGCGGAAAGGTTCAGGATGTCATTTACAACAGGGGTAAGTTTATATCTGCCAATATGGACAAGGCATCCATGGATAACGAACAGAATGCCGTTATCCTTGATATAGGCAGCGGGAAGAGGATAATGTTTGTCCAGATAGCCGGTCTCATAGCAAGAAGGATCGTCTGTTACCTGAAGCCTGGTGATACAGTAGAAAAAGGGAAGAGGATGGGGCTTATCCGCTTTGGCTCCAGGGTTGACGTCTACCTCCCTTCCGGGTCAACCTTAAACGTCAGGATAGGAGATAAGGTAGTGGCTGGAGAGACCGTATTGGGGTATTTGAAATGAAGAAATTCAAAAGGGCGGAGGTTGGCGCTGATACTGTAAAGAGGGGGATTTACATCCTTCCCAATGCGATCACAGCAGCCTCACTTTTCTTCGGCTTCAGGGCGATAGTCGCAGCATTTAACGGCCACTTCCATGATGCGGCGGTTTATATACTTATATCAGGCGTTTTGGACGGCCTTGATGGAAAGATTGCAAGGCTTACAGGCACCAGCTCCAGGTTCGGGATCGAATTCGACTCTATGGCTGATCTGGTGGCATTCGGCGTTGCGCCCGGTGTTTTGATATATGTCTGGGGCCTCCAGTCATTCGGTAAGTTCGGGTGGGTTGCAGGGTTTTCCTACGTGATATGCGCAGCTCTTAGACTGGCCAGATACAATATCCAGGTGGCAACGGTGGAGTCCAAGAGGTTCAACGGTCTTGCAACACCTGCCGCCGCTGGTGTGATTGCAACAATGGTACTTCTGTTTTACTATTTAGGGGGAACTGGAACTACCAAGCATATCACCATCGTCCTCACAACATACATCCTGGCATTTCTTATGGTGAGCAATGTGAAATATTACAGCTTCAAGGACCCAAGCCTTTTCAAGAGGCAGCCATTTTACATCTTTGTGGCTGTCCTGATCCTGCTAATCCTGATAATAGCAGAGCATGAGATAATGCTATTTACCCTGGCCGTAGGTTATGCCCTGTCAGGTCCTATAGAGGGGCTGCTGTTTTACGGGAAACGGAAGGATACAAAAAGCGAAAAGCTGGAAGCAAAAAACTGAAAACAATAGAACCGAGGAGACGCAGAGGTACAGATAAACCTGTATGAAAGGTTTTTCTCAGCGTCTCAGCGCCTCTGCGGTGAGAGTTTCTGAGGTTATTTTATGAAAAAGAAATTTATAAAGATATTTGATACCACCCTGCGGGATGGTGAGCAGTCTCCCGGGGCCTCCATGAACATTGATGAGAAGGTCAGGGTCGCCAAGCAGCTGGAGAAGCTGGGTGTAGATGTTATAGAAGCCGGGTTCCCAATCGCATCTGAAGGCGATTTTGAGGCTGTAAGGCGGATAGCCAAGGCTGTGACCCGATGCGAGGTTGCTGGGCTTGCCAGGGCCAATGAAAAGGATATAGACAGGGCATGGGAGGCCTTAAAACTCGCAAAGAAGCCGAGAATACACACCTTTATCGCCACTTCCGATATACATCTTAAATTTAAGTTGAAGAAAAGCAGGAAAGAGGTTCTGGAGGCTGCTGTAAAGGCCGTGAAACACGCCTGTAAATATACTGAGAATGTTGAGTTTTCCGCAGAGGATGCGGTCCGCAGTGATCCGGCATATCTGGCCAAGGTTGTAGCAGCAGTTATTTCTGCCGGTGCAAAGACGGTAAACATCCCGGATACGGTGGGTTATGCGATACCTTCTGAATTCGGAAACCTGATAAAGTACCTGAAGAAAAACGTTCCGAACATTGGCAAGACAGTCATCTCAGTCCACTGTCACAACGATCTGGGCCTTGCCGTTGCCAACTCCCTTGCCGCAATCCAGAACGGGGCAGGACAGGTTGAATGCACAATAAACGGGATTGGTGAGAGGGCAGGGAATGCCTCCCTTGAAGAGATAGTTATGGCTCTTAAGACAAGGAAGGCGTTGTTCGGTTTCGATACTGATATCGTCACAGAACAGCTTTATTCCACAAGCCGCCTTGTAAGCCATATAACAGGGATAGTTGTTCAGCCGAACAAGGCGGTTGTAGGCGCCAATGCCTTCGCCCATGAGGCAGGTATTCATCAGGACGGGATGCTTAAAGAGAAGGCAACATACGAGATTATGACTCCAGAGTCGGTTGGAGTATCTCAGAGCGCTATTGTAATTGGTAAACATTCAGGCAGACATGCATTTAAGGCGCGTCTGAAAGAGTTGGGATATGATCTCTCGGAAAAGGATTTAGAGCTTGCCTTCGAGAGGTTCAAGAAGCTGGCCGACCAGAAGAAGGAGATATTTGATGAGGACCTGGATGCCATAGTTGCCGATGAGGTTCTGCGGATACCTGATAAGTACAAGCTTATATACCTGAATGTATCCAGTGGAAGCGTTACAGTGCCAACGGCTACAGTAGAGCTGGAAGCAGACGGCAAGAATGTCCTTAAGGCTGGCTTTGGTGTAGGGCCTGTGGATGCTGTTTTTAAGACTATTGCGACAATAACAAAGACTAAGAGCAAGCTTTTACGTTATTCTGTTGACGCCATAACAGGTGGAACCGATGCCCAGGGCGGGGTTACTGTGAGACTTGAGGAAGGCGGCAAAACAGCTATAGGCCAGGGAACCGATACTGACATCATAGTTGCCTCAGCAAAGGCTTATATAAATGCCTTGAACAAGCTTGAGTACAGGAAGAAAAAGACCTGGACCGATCTTCCGTAAGCATTGACAGACCCTGTGCAAAGAAAACAGATTACCCCTGCAAAGATCATGCGGGGGTTTTTTATTATGGTAAGATTCTCATCTTTGGCAAGGCAGATTTTGTTGACCGGTTTTTAAGGGGATGGACGCCAAAGATATTGAGAAGTCAGCCTGAATAAGTAGATTAAAGAAAGGATATATATGTCAATAAAGATGAAAATAACGGCCAGGGAGATTCTGCCTTCGTGGGGAAATCCAACAAAGGTCATTCCATCCTGCCTTATATCCGTAATTGTGCTCCTGATGTTTTTCGGAAGCGCCATTGCAGAGGAAAGATATTCGCTTTTTAGGAACCTGAAGGAGGACGTCGCCTATGCGGTCACCTCTCCTTCGAGGATGGAGAAGAAGAGCGCCCTCATCACATTCGGCATCATCGGCGCCGGTGCAGCAATATACAGCCAAGATGAGAAGATAAGGAGCTATTTCCAGGACCGAAGGACTTCATCCAGCGACAACATATCCGAGATAGCGGTGAACTTTGGAGACGGGTTGTATGACCTCGGCTTTCTTGCCGTATATGGCGGTAGCGGCTACCTCATCGGGAACGAAAAGATGCAGGAGACGGCCCTTCTGTCACTTGAATCATTTATCGTTGCAAATACTGTGGGAACGGCGGCCAAGATCGGGCTCGGACGGTCAAGGCCATATACGGAGGATGGAAGCACACGATACTCGGCCTTCTCCACCGATTCGGACCACACCGCAATGCCGTCAGGGCATACCATAAGCGCCTTTTCAATCGCCTCGGTCTTTGCAGAGGAATATGAAAATCCTGTGGTTGATGTAATAGCCTATGGACTGGCCTCCATGGTCGGCATCCAGAGGATTTATAGCGACAAGCACTGGGCCTCGGACGTCTTTGCCGGTGCGGTCATAGGAATAGTGTCCGGTAAAAGCATAGTTTACCTGCATAAGAAGAAAGATGCCGGCAGCGTCTACCTGGTACCGATGTCTCTGCAAGGCGGGCAAGGGGTGGGAATGACAGCAGTATTGAGCTTTTAAAGAGGATGAAGTCTTAAAGTAGAATCTATGGGTAAAGGGAATACGACACAGGAAATAAAGGTTTGACAGGACAGGATAAAAAGTTCTTCGGCCTTGGTCGAAACATATATGTCAGCGGACTTGTGAGCTTCTTCATGGATATAGGCTCCGAGATGATCTATCCGCTCGTCCCCCTTTTCCTTGCAAACTCCCTCGGTGTCAGCAAATCTGCAATTGGCCTTATCGAGGGAGTCGCAGAGTCTACGGCAAGTATTTTAAAGGTTTTTTCAGGTTATCTCTCAGACAGGATAGGGAACCGTAAATGGCTTATGGTAGCGGGTTACGGCCTCTCGACCCTTACAAGGCCCATCGTTGCGCTCGCCACAACCTGGCATAATGTATTTACCTTCAGGTTTTTTGACAGGTTCGGGAAGGGTATCCGCGGCGCCCCGCGAGATGCCCTTATTGCAGAATCTACAGAAAAAGAGTTCCTCGGAAGGGCATTCAGCTTCCACCGCTCATTAGATACAATGGGCGCTGTTGTAGGGCCTGCCCTCGCCTTCTTCTTTCTTGGCATTCTCTCAAATGACTATAGGATGGTATTCTGGCTTTCAATAATACCAGGGGCAATCGCCGTTCTCCTGATTATCTTTTTCATCAGGGAGACAAAGAAACCACCAGCAGAGCTTTCCGAAAGACCCAAGCTTACCCTCAAACATTTTGACTGGAGGTTCAAGTTCTTTGTTCTCATTGCAGCCATATTTGCATTAGGAAATTCGAGTGACGTTTTCCTTATCCTCAGGGCCGAGCAGAAGGGAATCCCGGCCATTATGATCCCTGTTGTATACCTGCTTTTCAATCTCGTATATTCCTTATCTGCCATCCCCGCCGGGATCGCCGCGGACAGGTTCGGAAAGAAGAGGGTGATACTTACTGGATTCGTCCTCTTTGCACTCCTTTACTACGGCTTTGCAGTCGCAGCCGATGCTACAGCTATCTGGATACTTTTCGGTTTTTATGGTGTCTTTATGGGGCTCACAGAGGGGATACAGAAGGCCTTCCTCGCTACCATCATTCCACAACAATTTAAGGCCACTGCCTTTGGTGTTTATAATACAATCGTCGGGATTGCCATGCTCCCTGCAAGCCTTATCGGAGGCTGGCTGTGGGACCATGTCTCTCCGTCTGCGACGTTCTACTTCGGGGCAATAACTGCAAGCCTGTCTGCCATTTTATTCATCATATTTATTATTGTTATCAGGAAGCCCCATAATTAATCTACCAGCTTAAAGGGAATCGGATTGGATGATAAAAAAAAGCCCAGCCCGCAAAGCGGACTGGGCGTGGGGAGGCTTATTTACTGCTTAACCTTACTTCTTTACAGCGTCTTTAAGAGCCTTGCCAGCCCTGAACTTAGGAACCTTTGTTGCAGGGATGCTGATGGTCTTGCCGGTCTGAGGGTTTCTTCCCTTCCTGGCAGCTCTCTTGGAAACGGTGAATGTCCCGAAGCCTACGAGGGTAACCTTTATTCCCTTCTTGAGAGACTTGGTCACGTTTGCTGTAAAGGAATTAAGTGCCTTCTCTGCTGCAGCCTTTGGAATGGCTGCATCCTTTGCGATAGTGGATACTAATTCAGCTTTTGTCATTTGTTATCCTCCTTGGTTTGTTTTTTTGCCCCTAAGGGCTTTGAAATTACCGCGTGACTAACTTGACCTAAGTCCCTCCCCAGAAAAACCTTTGTTTATCACCTCCTGTATCAGAGATGGCCATTAACTGTTTTACTTAAGGTGTTTTATACGGCAGAACTCTATTAAACCCTTTAGATAATCTTGTCTATGAGTGAAGCTCGCAAGTGCTTGATTCCAGTGGATTTGCGGGCTCTAAATCCAGGCCGGTAACCATACGTTTTAATTGATTATTATGAGTACCGGTTGCCTAATTTGGGTGATTTATACTATGACTCTACTGGCAAAGTCAAGTAAAAAGTAATGATACGATATATATTTTTTTAAGAGGCAAAGGGGGTGGGCATGAAGGTGATGATAAAGATGATCAAGGCAACAAGACCGAGGGTCTTTCTTCTGGCATCAAGAGGAGTATATGGGTCTATGGGCTTCGGGTGTCTTATCCCTATTATAAGCGTCAGAAGCGCCCAGAACAGCCACCCCTGCCAGACAAATAAACCTAGAAATATAAGGATGAAAACAGTGAACCCTGCCAGGAATCTTTGCTTATCACCGAGCAGGGCATAAGAAACATGTCCCCCATCAAGCTGACCTATGGGTAGGAGGTTGAGAGATGTGACAAAGAGGCCCAGCCAGCCGGCAAAACCTATCGGATGTATAAGTATGCTTGCATGCTCAGGGACATCCCCTCTTATGAGCCATATAAGAGCCTTGCTCAATATGGACTCTCCGACAGGTGACAGAGTAAGAGTTGATTGTCCACTCGGCAGATATAGCCCAAGGATATAAGCGGCCACAGCAACGACAAATCCAGCAAGAGGACCTGACACCCCTATATCCATTATAGCAGACCTGCTCTGTGGGAGTTCTTTCATGGATATGACAGCTCCGAATGTGCCGATAAATGATGGGGCTGGGATAAAGTAAGGAAGAGTTGCTTGTATCTTGTGCTTTCTGGACGTAAAAAAATGGCCGAGTTCGTGTATAAGGAGGATAGAGAGGAGGGTAAACGAGAACGGGAACCCTTTGTATATCTTCCATGGCGTGACAACAGGGTTAACCCCCTGCTGAAGGGCTCCTGCAAAGAGGGTTGTAAATACAGTGGCTATGAAGAGGAAGAGGTTCAATTTATACTTGAGATGTCTCCCTCCTCCTTTCCTCACCTTGACTATTGCGCCTTTTTCAGTCTTTAGAAAATCTCCGGCGTTTCCCTGATTTACCGCAATCTCAAGCCTGGTGGAGCTTCCTATGAGTGCAATCAGTTTCCCTCCTGAGCTCTCTGCATAGGTTCTTTTAAGTCCGTGGATGGTCTTACCCTTTATCTCTACATCGAAATTTTCATCTTCACAAAAGTTGCGAAGGGTACCTATATCGATATTTGTGATAAGGTTGCCGAAGTTGTCGATATAGGCAACCTCTCCTGTCATGATGTCCCCCTTAATCTCAGGAACAGAGGCCTTTATCCTGACGTAGTCGGTTATCTCAGGGCCGAAGATAGATGACGGCAGAAGCTTTGAGAGATGAGCTGCTGCTGGGGCGAATATATCTCTTCCGTGAAATGTACTGCTGATGTAAGGGAGGAGCATCTCTCTGTTGGATATTTCTATTACCCTCAGCACCTCGCTCGATTCGTATATCGGTGTAAATACGCCATTATCAGGGCCAACAAAGGTGTAGTCAGGAGTTTCGACAATGATCGGCCGCCTGCTCCCTCCAACGCCGGGATCAACTACTACAAGATGGATAGCTCCCTTCGGGAAGTAACGGTATGAGTCCTTGAGGATTGCAGCTGCCTCAGATATATCCTGGGGGGCAACCTGGTGGCTTATATCAATAACAGAGGCATCGGGGTTTATCCCTGAAATAACACCCTTCATGATGCCGACGTATCCGTCCCTCATTCCGAAATCTGTGATCAGAGTTACGACTCGCTTATCCATCTTCCCTTTATAAAAACAAATAAGGGCACTTCTCGTGCCTTGGTTGAAGCTTATTTTGGTGGGCGATGCAGGGATTGAACCTGCGACTTCCACCGTGTGAAGGTGGCACTCTCCCGCTGAGTTAATCGCCCATGATTATTATCAATAGCAGATATGAGGGTTTTGGTCAAGAGCAGAGACATCATCCCACAGCAGCCTTGTACAGTGCCTTCCACACCTCCCAGCTCCTGAGCCAACCTATCTTCAGAAAACCGTAATAGTTTATGCCTTTAAAGACCGTGAGCCTCAGGAGCAGGACCATAACCAGCATATTTCCGAGATAGATAAGAGGGACAGAAAATACCAGCCCCCCCTCTTTTATATCGGGCTGGTCTGCCCTCAGAGATTCTATGGTCATGAGGATGTGGAGGGAGATGGTGAACCCTGTAAGGAAGAGGAAATAAGGGTAAAAGGCTTTATCGTAACCAAACAGGATAGTCATCATATATATGAGAAGGACTATGAATGAGTAAAGCGGGAAGAAGTAAGGGGCCAGGGTTACGATGAAGTTGGAGCCTGATAGCTTTACATGGCCGCCGCTGTTTGTGGCCTTCATAGACTTGACCTTCCAGCCGAACAGCTTTGCGAAGAAGGCATGGGTCAGTTCATGGCCAAAGATATGCAATAGTAGCGGTTTTGGGAGAGTGATGTGGAACAGCAGATAAACCGCACCTCCCCCGACAAATATTCCCCAGTAAGTGCCTGGATTCTTGTATATTGCTGATATGACCCTCAGAAACTCCAGTGAATATCCGTAGCACGCTGGAAGGAGGGCAAGGCCAATGATGAACTTCAGGAACCTCTTCATGGCAAGGATAATACCAGCTTTGGCGCCCTTTGAAAAGGCAAAGATAATGTGATATAAGAGACATCTGCTCGATGTCACTTTGAAGGAAGGGTAGTCAATTGCTCACAATCCGCTCTCTTTTATTTTATATGCTCCACTGGCCGACGACCCTTATATTGTCTGCGTTGATCGTTATTGTCAGGCCCTTAGGGATCAGGGCATCTTATTTCTTTGGACGCCTCTGGAGCAGGCTGAACGGGATATACCTGAGGCTGCTTTGCGGAATAAGTTATGAAGTTATCGGGGGAGAAAATATTCCGGCAGGCCCCGCCGTCTATCTTGCCAAGCACCAGAGCGCATGGGAGACGGTCATATTCCCCTCCATCTTCCCTCCTTACATGTGGGTGCTCAAAAGGGAGCTTTTCTTTATCCCTGTATTCGGCTGGTGCCTCAAGGTCCTTGGGCATATAGGGATAGACAGGGAGATGGGGATAACATCACTGAAACAGATAAACAGCGAGGGGGCCAGGCTCCTGAAAGAGGGTTTTAGCGTAATCATCTTCCCGGAGGGGACAAGGATTGCGCCGGGAGAGATGGGCGAGTTCAACCCAGGAGGCGTGAGCCTTGCATTGAAGGCCGGTGTACCTATAGTCCCTGTAACCCACAATGCAGGCCTCTTCTGGAGACGGAAGGAGTTTGCGAAAAGGCCTGGAATGATAACGGTTGTAATAGACGAGCCTATACCTACGGAGGGGCTTTTTCCATCTTCAAGGAAGGAACTGAACCAGAAGGTAAGGGATATAATATCCGGGAGGCTCAAGGAGATAGGAGGGTGATTACACCTTCTTCTGCCACTCTCCCGACCTGTACCTGTATACAAGAAGCGTGACCCTTATAAACCAGTCAAATATCATCAGGGACCATACCGTATACAGCCCCACGTTAAAGAACTTTATAAGGATTAAGGCAGCAGGGATTCTGAAGAGCCACATACCTGCGATGGTTGTAAACATCGAGTACCTGCTGTCGCCGCCGCCCCTTAACGTCCCGGCAAGCACCATTGAGATTGCCAGAGGTATCTGGAGGATGGCCACGATCTTGAGGAACACTGTCCCATGCTCGATCACCTGCGGGTCTGTCGTGAATGCCCTCATAAACAGATAAGGAAGGAAGAAGAAGCAGAGTCCCATGGTAGTCATGATTATGACGGCCAGGCGGGTCGCCTCAATCGTGCTTATCTTTGCCCTATCCGCCTTTTCTGCCCCTAAACTATGCCCTACCATTGTCGCCGCCGCTATTGACAGGCCAAGGCCCGGCATGAAGGAGAATGCCTCAATGGAAAGGCCTATTTGATGCGCCGCGTATGCAGCAGTCCCGTAACCCATCACAATCATGGCAAATGCCATCTGCCCAAGCTGTTGTATGACCCTGTCAAACGCCACTGGCATCCCCACTCGGAGGACCCTTCTGGTAAGGATGGTGTCTATTGGCCCTTTTTTGAGATACCCTTTTCTCAAGGCAGCCCAGAATAACCAGGCAGCCCCAACCGCCTCTGATGCCCCTATGGCTATGGCGGCGCCGGGAACCCCTATCTGTGGGCATCCAAACTTCCCGTATATAAGCGGATATGCAATTACAAAGTGGAGGATGTTGACGAAGATAATCGCCTTCAGTGGAGTCTTTGTGTCCCCATGACCGTGCATTATCCCTGTCAGAATGTTTACAAACGTTGTGAATATGAAGGCGTAAAAGATTATCTTTAGATAGGTGTCGGCTATCAGTGTGACCTCTGCATCAGCCCCCATGAAGAGAGGCAGCTCTGAACTGAAGGCTATTCCGATAAGGCTTATGAGAACCGCAACTCCAGATACTACGAGAATAGATTGATATGCAGTCTTCCCAGCCTCTTGTCCCTTTTCAGCACCAACCAGGTGGGCGATGACTACCGTTGTCCCTGCCGAAAGGCCCATGAATATCGTCATTGCTACAAAGATGCTAAGCTGTCCAATACCAACTGCTGCAATGGAAGATGCCCCAAGTCCTCCTACCAGGAATATGTCGAAGATACTCACAGTCCTCTGGAGGAGGCTGCTCAATGCCGCAGGGATGGCAAGTCTAAAAACCTGTTTCCTTATCTCTTTTTGCAAGGTTGTTTCCTCTCTGAATCGATGGAAGGGATATTTACCACAAACACAAGGTAAAGTGAAAGACAAAAGGGATCATTAATTGACAAAGAATGATGTGAAGCCATCTTGTGAGTTGACGATTTCCGAATCATAATATAACCTTCATATATATGGAGAACCTCGATATTGCAAAGGTATTCTATGAGATTGCCGATCTTCTTGAGATCAAGGGAGACAACCCCTTCAGGATACGTTCTTACAGGAACGCCGGGCTTGTCATAGAGGGGCTTCCAGTAAATATCAAGAGTATCGTCGAGAGGAACGAGGAGGATCTGGAGGAGATACCGGGGATTGGCGAGAGCCTCCATGAGAAGATCGTTGAGATATTGAAGACAGGGAAATGCCATTTCCATCAGGAGCTTCTGAAGGAGCTTCCGCCAACTCTCCTTGATCTCCTTAAGGTGTCAGGTGTTGGCCCCAAAAAAGTGAAGCTATTCTATGACCAACTCGGGATAAAATCGATTGAAGGTCTTGAAAAAGCGGCCATGGCAGGGAAGCTTAAGGGTCTTCCCGGAATGGGCGAGAAGTCTGAAGAGAAGATACTCAAGGGGATAAAGAGCCTTAAAGCAGGCGCAGGGAGGTTCGGGCTGGCTGCCGGACTTTCCTATGCCAACCAGATTGTGGAGTATTTGAAAAAGACGACTGGAGTGATAGATGTCGTCCCTGCTGGGAGCCTCAGGCGCTGGAAAGAGACTATCGGTGACCTGGATATCCTCGTAACATGCAGGAAAGGGGCCGCTGTCATGGAGAGATTTGTTGCATTTCCTGATGTGGCGAGCGTTCTTGCAAGGGGGGAGACAAAGACAACGGTTGTGCTAAAGAACGGCATGCAGACGGACGTAAGGGTTATGGAGAAGAAGGCATTCGGCGCAGCCCTCCAGTACTTCACTGGTTCAAAGGCCCACAACGTCGCCATCCGCGACAGGGCCAAGAGGATGGGGCTCAAGATCAGCGAATACGGGGTATTCAGGGAAAAGGACGAAAAATGGATCACTGGAGAGACTGAGGAGGAAGTCTATAAGGCCGTGGGGCTTCCCTGGATTCCGCCGGAGCTTCGGGAAAACAGGGGGGAGATAGAGGCTGCTGAAAAGGGGAGATTGCCT